>Ga0137415_10004942_pt1 | contig 13175 bp, 13 predicted proteins | sample CZODoug3_1_1_16f_FD_183082 | JGI IMG/M metagenome (GOLD analysis project Ga0137415, IMG submission 183082) | Vadose zone soil fungal communities from Angelo Coast Range Reserve, California, USA - CZODoug3_1_1_16fungal (Hybrid Assembly) | ecosystem: Environmental > Terrestrial > Soil > Vadose... | reverse complement strand
ACGGCTGATCCGGAAACTCTCTACTCACCCCCGATTCTGAACCCCGTTTATGGCTACCAGGCGGTGAACGTGTTATCCCAAAAGCGCACCGAACACTCACTGCTCTCTTGGATGAAGCACATCATGCGGATTCGCCGTTCAAGTCCGGTGTTCGGCTCTGGCTCGATCGAGTTTCTGTACCCGGCGAATCACCGGGTGCTGGCCTATGTCCGGCAATTGGAAAAGGAGACGGTTCTGGTCGTGAACAATCTCTCCAGTGCCGCGCAAGCGGTCGAACTGGATCTGCGACGCTACAAGGGAAATATTCTGATTGAGATGTTTGGCAGGAATATTTTTCCCCGTATCGGTGATCTGCCTTACCTTTTAACCATTGGCCCTTACCAGTTTTACTGGTTCCGACTGCGACGGATCTGACCTGACACCGGGGATATTCGCAGTCTCGTTGCACATGCGCACTGACTCACAGCTCTAAAGCTTCGCTCGGAGGTTGAATTGGCGGAAGAGACGCTTTTGACGGATGATTTTCTTCGCCAGCTCATCAACGTGGGCGAGGTGGACATCCTGGTAGGCCTGCGGACGCATAACAACGCCAAAACCATTGAGCCCGTCATCCGGGCCATTCAGACCGGCATTCTCAAGTGCTTTCCCCGCGAACGAGCCGTAATCATTAATGCCGATGGCGGATCGCAAGACGGGACTCCGGAACTGGTAATCGGTGCCTCGATCGATGACGTGTGGAGCGTGTCCAAAGTGTATGCGTTACGCACCTTGCACTCCATCAGCACGCGGTATGCGCGCAGTCCAGAACCCGGAACTGCGCTGCGAACGATCCTGGCGGCAGCCGACTTGCTGCGCGCCAAGGCCTGTGTGGTAGTTTCACCCGATTCGACAACCATCGAACCGGACTGGCTCCAGCGGCTTGTCCGTCCTGTCTACAACGACAACTTCGACCTGGTTTCCCCCATCTATCGCAGGCAGAAGTTCGAAGGCGTCCTCATGCGAAATCTGCTTTACCCGATGACACGCGCGATCTACGGTTATAGAGTCCGTGAGCCCTACGCCTCGGAATTCGCTATCTCGGGCCGCCTGGCAACGGATTTCCTGACCAAAGAAACCTGGAACGACGAGCGGAGCAGAATCGGCCCCGAAATCTGCCTCACCATCACGGCCATCACAGGAAAATACCGCGTGTGCCAGTCTTTCCTGGGAACGAAGGCACAGCCGGATCGAAGTGCCAGCGATCTAGTTGCCGCCATGCGCCGGACGGTGGGTGCTCTGTTCTCTTCCCTGGATAGTGATTTTCCGCTTTGGAGTACGATCGCGGGCTCTCAACCTGTGCCCACTTTAGGCGCTGAATCAGAAGTCATCCTGGAACCTGTCCGGGTAAACCGGAAGCGGCTTCGGGAGATGTTTGCCACTGGCGTTGCCCAATTAGAACCTGTTTTCCGGTCGATCCTCTCGGCGTCGACACTTTCCGAACTGCAAAGAATCGCGACTCTCGAAGTCAGTGAGTTCAATTACCCAGCCGACGTGTGGGCTAAGAGCGTGTTTGAGTTCGCGGCTTCTTATCACAAATCCGTCATCAATCGTGACCATATTATCCAGGCTCTGGTTCCTCTCTACCGTGGAAGGATTTTGACCTTGTTGCGGGAGAATCGAGATGGTTCCGGGGAAGACATCGAGAGAAGTTTGGAATCTCTGTGCGGCGAGTTCGAACGTCTGAAGCCGTACCTGCTCGAAGTCTGGGCTGATAGAAAGTGAGACGCCAATGCGGGAAATCATCATCACCGAACTGACCCAGGCCTTGCAGGAGCTGGCCAGAGGCTTTGCGCACTACCTGCCCCGTTTGATTGTGATGTTAATCATCGCTTTCGTAGGATGGGTGGTTGCCTACCTGTTGAAGGTGCTGGCACGCAGTATCCTGCGGCTGACAAAGTTTCCCGAGCTCTCGGAAAACGCAGGCGCCACGCGTCTACTGAATCAGGCGGCATTGCCGTCTTCCACGGAACTGTTGAGCCGGTGTGTCTTTTGGGTGGCCTGGGTCGGGTTCATTCTCCTGGGCGTGAGCGTACTTGGGATCGTGGGTTTGCAAGAGTACATCTCGCGGTTCTTTCTCTTCCTGCCTCGGTTGTTTGTGGCCCTGGTCATTCTCTTCCTGGGATTGTTAGCGGCCAGCTTTTTCTCCCGTGCGGCATTGCTGGCAGCGGTCAATGCGAACTTTCGGTCGTCGCGACTGTTGAGTATTTCGATCCGGATCATCATCAGCATCTTTGCGTTGTCCATGGTGTTCGAAGTGTTGGGAGTTGCAGAAGAGACGATGCTGATCGCTTTCGGGACCGCGTTTGGCGCGGTAATGCTCGGCCTGGCGATTGCGTTCGGCATCGGAGGCAAGGACGTGGCGCGGGAGTTCCTGGAGAAAAGACTCGTTACCGGGAAAAAGGAGGAGAAGGAGGATGAACTATCGCCTCTGTAGACGCTCCATCCTGTCGAGTCGTATCCTGCTTGTTCAAAGCGGAGCTCACCTGGATCCATCGAGATGGACCGAAGGACGGGTTCATTACTTTGCTCACTGCCCGCTGACGGTTACGCACAGGGATCGTTCACCTCATTGCTTTCAAGTTCACACCCGTCGCGCGCCAAAATTCCGTGTTGGGAGTTTCCATGGAAGGGCTTTGGGATACGATTCTGAACCGACGATGGGGGACGAGGTCTTTGGCTGCCTTCTTCCCGCGAATCATGGTGACAGTGAGGAACGACAGGCTAGGCCACGCTCCGAGTGTGGTTTTTCATGGATGATTTTGGATCGATGATTTCGGATCATCGGCGGGGCGGGCTTCGGCGCTCACGAGGAGTTACCCAGGTCTGCGTATCAGAAGTGACCCAGCTTATGGTCGAGTTCCGACAGGGACCTCGAATGGCACTTCGAGGTAGGTGTTGTTCTGGTCAGCTTTCACCGTTCCGCGCGGCACAAGGTCGGGCTCCTGCGAAGGAACGCTTGCGCAGGGGACAATCGTCAATAAGCCCGTTAACAATGCCAGACGAAGCATCTCACCTCAAAGGCCGAGCCCGCCCCCTGCCGGCTCCTGTTCGAAAAGGCTGGCGGAGTAGCAAGGCAAGGCTCGGATCGAAGCGCGTCACGTTCGATCAGTCGATTTGGCTGGTCACCGGCGCACGCTGCCTGAACGGCACAGAGTCAGACACCCATCTCGGTGCAGTTCGCCTCTTTAAATCATTCCCGTGTTCGATCCTCGTCCGGGTCTAGTACATCGTACAGAGGCTGTGCTGGCCAGGCTTGTGCGTTCTGGTTCGCCGCAGTTGCCGCAAGAATACGAATGTTGTGGTTTCGCGGCAAGGTAAATGTTGACGCACTCGACGGCACATCGATGGCATACGCAAACAAGTAAGAATAGGCGTAGGGCTCATTGCTCGCAGCAGCATCGTGACGATGCGAAGCAAACCATCCGATGTCGGCGCGCTTAATGTAGCCCGGACGAATGCCAATCATCTCTCCGTATTCATTCAAGCGAGCCTGCGGCAAGTTGCCCTGGGGCGGAGCGCCGCGGCGCTGCGGGATAGGTTCTTCAGTGCTCTTCCAGATTCGGTCGTCCCATTGACCGACAAATCCGGTCCAGTCCTGCACGTTCAAGTGAACGGACTTGTCTCCCACCTTGAATTCGGCTGTCTGATCGCCGTTGGCCGCGGCGGCCAGCAGGTACAGCCGGTTGAACTTGCCAGCGGGTAAATGGATTGTCTGACCGTCAGCGATCACTGCATTGGGTTTGCCGGTAGTCGCGGGAGCAAGGCTGAAGCTGACCCCAGCGTAATCGACTTTGCCAGGCAACATCTCGGCAGGCAGAGCCTTGCCTTGCGGCGCGGTCGGGCGATCGAAAGAGCAGTCAAAGCAACCACTCGCGGGCTTGTTTTCGAGGCTCGCGAGGGAAACATCATAGGGCAGCTGTACGGTTGCGAATTGCAGCACGGCCACTCTGGTCGGCGACGCGCTGAGTTTTACGGCGAAGCTGCGCGGCTGATATGCGGCGAATGACGCAACCAACTCGCCGCCCTGAACTCTGGCGGGACCCACCGGCTGTTCCTGTCCGTTGATTTCTCGAGCTGAGAGAATGGGAGAAGCGAAGGCGACGTGAACATCACTCGACGGCTTACCATCGATCTCGACAACTCGCACTACGATTTCGTCGCTCTGCTCCGCTTTCTTGAGGGCCAGCATGCGCATGCGGCTACTATTCACTTTGACAAGCGACCATTGCTTGCCGAGCGATCCCGGGTGCTTGGTACTTTCGAAGGCGACCAGGGGATCGTTCAGGCGATAGGCCTGCCAATCCGTTTGTCCCTCACGCCAATCGCCGCTATGCCCGGCGAGTCCAAACACAATGTCATGATGGCCCAAGTCTTGAGTTCCCTGGTCGGCGTAGCCGCCGCGAGTTCCGGGAGTTCTGATTAGTGTCAAGCGCACAGTGTTGTCATTTGGTTTGTCGGAGGCGTTCTTACAATCCGTAAGCACTGTGGCGCCATAGCTGCCGCTTTGGTCGGTGAGGTCGATCCACTGGTGCGAAGCGACTTCGAACTGACGCTCTTCTTCATTGGGACGCTGAATCGTGCCAACATCCCAGTTATAGGTCGCCATCTTGTTATTGGCGCTGAGTGGGAATGTGGCCTTCAGGTTGACTCCCTTGGTTTTCCAATGGATCCGGTTGGCGAACTCAACGCGGTTGCCTGCATCGCCAGCTGACAGGCGAACGGTTTGGACAAAGTTGGAACCTTCGGTTTCGCGCTCCACCTGAACTGCCACGCGGGCTGGACCATTCTCGACTACAGCGATCTTCGCTGGTCCGCTCACGTAGGCTTTGGGTGCACGCTGTTCGTCCTCGAAGTCCATGTTCCAGGCGGGCCAGCGCTCCGGATTATCTGTGGAGATGGCCAAGCGAATCGGAGCGGACAATAGTTCGCGATTGACTTTCTTGTCGAAGATGTTGGAGACGTCTCCATTCTGATCGAGCTTCACTTTGTAGCGAGCGTTCTCCAGGAGAGACTCAGACGCCTTCAGCTCCGAAGTCGGAGCTGGAGCCTCGGTTGGCTGCACATCAAAGACGGCGTAGCCGACGGAAGGCACGTGAGCAAGAAAGAGAACTCTTGCTGCTTCGTTTTTCTCGCCAGAGACTTGCGCGGGCACTTCTCTTCCTTCGGGTCCAGTAACTCGAACCGATTTGGGAATTCCGTTGGGAAACTGAATGTGCGCTTCTACGATGTCTTCGCGCTCGACGTTCAGCGGGTTGTAAACGACAATCGGAATGCCCTGAGTTTGAGTATTCATCGCGGAGGTGACCGCGTCGGTGGCGCTGGTGAGCACGCCGGCGAACTGATTCATCGCAATGATGTCGTCATTCCACGCAAATTCAAACGCCTTCGGAGTAGCGGTGCCCGGAAGAAGATCGTGAAATTGCCCCCCCATGACCAAAGTCCAGGCCGCATTCAGGCGCTCCAACGGATAGGGCCGTCCACCCAGCCAGGCAGCAGCAAGTGACGCCTTCTCCGCGGCGTCGGCCAGCAATTCGTTCTTGCGCATCCAGCGCTTTTGATATGCCTGGGAGGTGATGGATCCGGCCGAGTGATTGATCAACTCAAGATCGCCTTTGTAGCGCGGCATGCGATCGGTGTTGCAGCACTTCAGAATGTCATTGAACATCTGATCGGCCTTCGACCAGATAACTTGAATCGCGCCATCGCCCACCCGCACTGGACTCGAGTGCGATTCCTCCGGCTGTTGGTCCGACTCCCATTCGGTCGGTGACGATGGTGGTCCCGGAAGCGAGGCCTTGCCTTTGGTCACAATGGCTTCCATCAACTTCACGGATGATTCAGTCGGGGCGCCGCCAATGTCACCGGTGCCGACATAGTGATAATCAGCCTTGATGCCAGTTAGGTCAGCGTTGATCTGGATGCGTTTGACCCAATCTTCTCGGGGTCTGGTTCGGAACGAGTTCTGTTGCTCGCTCAGGTTGGGATCTGCCGGGGGCGGCGGAGGCGGTGTTTTGCTGAGATCATATGTCACTTGGCTGCCATAGGTCAGCGGATTCAGCGCCGCGATCACCGAACTGCCGTCAGTGCCTTCCCAGATGCCGACGTTAAAGGGAATACCCTCAGGAGTCTTCTCAGGCGAGTCCGGACCACCCACGTGAGGCGCCGGCTGCCAGGCTGCGGAAAGTTTCTGAGTCGAGAAACCTTTGATTCCGGCGTGATGCAAAATACTTGGCAGGGAAGCGGGGAAGCCAAAGCAGTCCGGCAACATGTATTCGGAGCTGGCGGTGCCGAATTCGCGACGGAAGAAGCTGTTGCCGTAAAGAATCTGCCGGAAGATCGATTCGGCGTTCGGCGAATTCACGTCGCCTTCCTCCATCGAGGAACCCGCCGGAAACCATCGGCCCGCGGCGACGTAGTGCTTGAGTCTCGCAAAATTAGCCGGGTAGTATTCCTTCATCAGCCGGTAACGGTTCGCGCCACTGAAATTGAAGATGTAATGCGGATACTTATCCGCCAGCGCAAAATTATTCCGCAAGGTCTTGCTGAGATATTCCCGGATGGTTTGCGGATACTCCCATCGCCATTCGGTATCGAGGTGTGCGTAGCCAACCGCGTACAGCGTCGGCTGTTTCGTCAAATCTATGGAGCTGGCAGTAGGTGATTGTTTCTTCTGGTGGGACGATGAGTGTTTTGCCATCTGCGCGGCTGCAGAGTTCAGCCCCACGCCTGCCCACAAAAACAACAGCAGCAACCACCGCGATGTTGCTTGCATTACTGGCCCTCCATGACAAATGTCTTGAACGCAACCGACTGGTTACGTGCGTTGTTCTGCAACGCGATTACGGCGCAACCTCGAGTTCCTGAGAGAAACAACAAGTATGGCATCGAAGCCGCCTTGTGATAAGAGTATGCAGTGAGAAAAGTCTAGCAGTCTAAGGGTATTTGGGCGGGTCGCGAGTGCGATGAGATTTGCAGGCAACCGCAACGCCAGGGCAGAGGACTACATTCCTCGCTACTTAACACGACTATACGATGTCCAGCAGAATTCGGTTTGACACTCGCGCCGCCAAACCTTACAGTGGCGGCTTACGTGCGTCATCGATGACGCAAGAACGGTGAAAGGTCAAATGAGTTTTCGGCAGACCGCCAAAGCCGTTGTTACCGACATTCACTTCGTCATTCCTCTGATGGTGTTGTTGATCGGGGTCAGTCTGCTGATCAAGCTGCATTGACACCGAGCGTCTTCGTGTTCACGCCACGGATTGAGGCTGCTCCATCAAGATCAGATGCATGAGCACTGCGACCCAAGCTCCAACTTCTCAGCAGTTCGGATCTTTGCACGGCCTGGGGGTCTTTTGCGGACTCGGCGCTGGCGTATGGCTGGGCGCAGCCGAGGCGCCGACCAAGCTCGTCAATTCTGGTTTGTCCCCGTTTGCCGTCTCACTCTGCATGGTCGCCGGGGTTTTTACCGCAAGGTGGACTTTTCCTACTCTGCTCAAGGGCACTCGCTACGTCATGTCCGACCTCATGCGGAAAAAACACCTGATTGTCTGGGCGCTTCTGGCGGGCGCTCTTTGGGCGGTGGCGAATACGCTTACGATATTCGCGATCCGCGATGTTGGTCTTGCCATAGCATTCCCACTCTGGAATGCGAATGCTTTGGTCGGCATATTCTGGGGATGGCTCCTGTTCGGCGAGTTGCGCGGCGCAGGTCGGAGAATCGTGTCCAAAGTAGTGATCGGCGGCGTTGGCATTGTCGCCGCGGCTATCATGCTGGGCTTTAGCACGATTCACGGTGGAATCGTGGTGCCTTCGCACGCGATTCATGGGATCGTTGCGGCGGCTGGGGCAAGTCTGCTTTGGGGAACCATGTATGTGCCTTACCGCAAGGCCTACATCAGCGGGATGAATCCGCTATCGTTTGTGACTGCATTTACGGTAGGGGAGCTCGGCACTGTGCTTGCGCTCGTTCTTGCCCTTGACGGTGGCACGCATTCCACCGTCTTCCACTCGACCCAAGTAAGGTCCATGCTCTTTTGGCTCTTTCTTGGCGGATTCGTCTGGGTCGTCGGAGACCTGCTCCAGCAGTTTGCGGTCAAATACCTGGGAATCGGACGAGGCATACCACTGTCGAATACGAACCAGCTTTGGGGGCTTGCTTGGGGAGCACTGGTGTTCGGAGAACTCTCGCATGCTTCTGTCACGCAGAAGTTTCTCGTCCTTGCCGGGTCCGTCATCATGGTGCTCGGAGCACTGTCCATCAGCTCAGCGGTCGCCGGACAACGTGAGCGCTCGTCCGCGGATGACGCACTTCTCCGTGAGTGCGACCGCTACAACCTTGACTACGACCTTGTCTTGGCTGAGTACTCCGGGAAGGAATTTGGCAAACAGAAGGAGAAACGTGGATGGTGGGACTATCTCATCATTGCTGCTGCAGTGAGCATCTTCATCTGGCTTGGTCGGCGGGCTGAGGTTCCACCGATCGCCATGAACTTCTACTGGCTTGCTGCCCTCGCGATGGCCCTCGTCGTCACCCTTGGAGCCTGCGTCTGGGCTCTCTGGAAAGCGACGAGGTTCTCGTGATGCGAGTGCCTCTGCCCCTTGCCAAAGAGATATTTGGATCCCCACAAGCATCCCATTCACCGGCCTTGAAAACTCTTGGTTGCTAAGCACGCAGGACTTACACTATGGGTAGGCCGGCTGGAGGAGGCAGAGGTATGAGCGCAACAGATCCAGGATCCGGAAACTCCCTTCCCAATCTGGATCAGTGGGAGGACTTCCTGGAGGGTCGATACAAAGAAGGAAAGTCTGAATTCGACTTCCGCCAGTATGACGCCCAGGCAAACCCGGGTGTGGCGGAGTTCTACTGCACGAATCACGAGAAGCAGACAGTCAGCTTTGTGTTGGGCAAAGAGAAGCAGTACTTCGGCCTGATGCGCGGCAAGAAGAGCGTTTGGGAAGCGGCGGAATACCTGAACACTCTGGTCGATGACAGCGATCCGGATACTGACCTCACGCAGATCGAGCATCTTTTGCAGACCTCAGAGGCGATCCGCAAGGACGGTCACCCCCGCTGGATGGTTCTGGTTGGATTCATCCACGATCTTGGGAAGTGTCTTTGCTTGTATGGCGAGCCGCAGTGGGGTGTCGTAGGCGATACATTCCCGGTTGGGTGCGCCTGGTCCGATCAGGTAGTCTTCCCTGAATACTTCACCCGGAATCCGGACGCAAAAGTTCCCGAGTATCAGACGAAGTACGGGATCTATGAGCCGAATTGCGGCTTGGAGAATGTCCACATGTCGTTCGGTCATGACGGTTACATCGCAGAAGTGATGAAGTCCTATCTCTCGGATGAAGCGATTTACACGCTGCGCTTCCACTCCTTCTATGCTTGGCATCGTCACGGCGCTTATCAGCACCTTGAAAATGAGAAAGATAAAGCGATGCTGGAATGGGTGAGGAAGTTCAATCCCTATGACCTCTATTCCAAGGGACACGCCAAACCAGACCTGAAGCACCTGAGATCCTACTATGATGATCTCTTCGCGGAATTCTTACCGGAAAAGCTGTCCTGGTAGCGTCCAAATTGCGCTCTTGGTTTTTTGGTGCGTCGTCGGGTGACTGAAAAGCCGCAAAGGGGTGGACCGCAGGAAATAACAGTTGGGTTGCCTCCGGACGGTGGAAACGCTGTACGATTATTGTACAGACTTGATAAATACCATTGTAACTTAGTGAATATAAATTAGTTAGTGGCGCGGAAGGGGGGGTGAAGTTGTTGATTACATTGATAACACGTAAGTTGTTCATTTTGCATCCGGCCTAAAGGCCCAAATGCCCCACAATCCCGCTTCCATTGTACGTTTTATTGTACGGCGAACGCACGGTAGGAGAAAAAACCGCGCCGAAGCGCTTTCTCTCCATCCTGCCACAAACAGTTTGGCATCCGCCCTTCCCATCGGTCAAGGCCACCTTTCGAGAATGCCTGGAATGGTGAGCATGCTTCGAGGCCGTTCTCCGGATCTTCGGCCGAGACCGGTGCGTGCTCGCTAACTCGTATGTGCGTGAAATGGCGGTCGGCGGCCGCGACACCGGCCTCGCTGTCCGTAAAGAAGAGGAAACGAAGATCCTCCAGCGTTGGAACCGGCTTGGCGACGATTTCCGCAACCCTCGGATGCGGCGGCGGGCCGTCCGGACCGCCTGGACCGAGCCAGCGATGACGAGCCGGCGCACGCGCTGCGGCCAATTCAACGCGACGGTCTGCGCGTTGCCAGTGCTCGTCGCCAATGGCGTCACGGATGTCATGATCCCAGCCGAGCATAGCTTTGCCATCGCTCGAACGGCGCCAAACGCGAAGCTAGTTCTCTACCCCGATGCCGGGCACGCGTTTCTATTCCAGTACGTCGAAGAGTTCACTCGAGAAGTATTGGCATTCCTATGACCTTAGCTTCTTGTGGACCGGCGGTCATCCGTCAGGCAACGAGCCTCGCTGGTCAAAGCGCACGTGCTGTTGTTGACAAGCGACGATCGCGTCTTTCCCCACGCCTTCCTCGTGAGAGGTGGCAGGCCGCTTCGATTCCGTTTGTGTCTGGCGGATCGAGGGTGCCGGCCACTTGACGTAGCTCGAAAGGCCGGTTGAGACGGCACGTTCGATCAAAAGCTTCGTCCCGAAGGTCTTGGGTCCCTCCGCCAGGGATTGAGGCGCTCAGAACCAAGTCCGCAACTGTTGATGCGACGATTCTAGAGAGAAAACGAAAAGACAAAAAGACACGAGAATGGCAACAAAGCGACAAATCACTCAGTCTAGTTTGCCAAATCTTCCTCGCGGCACGGACCTGCTCGACCGCGCAGGGCTGAACAAAGGCACAGCGTTCACTGAACAAGAGCGGAGCGACTTTGGCCTGGATGGACTTCTGCCGCCTCACATCGAGAACCTTAATGAGCAAGTCGTCCGCGCTTACGGAGCCTACAAACTGAAAGACAACGACCTGGAGAGACACATATATTTGCGCGCTCTGCAGGATACCAATGGGGTGCTCTTCTACAGGCTGGTCCTCGACCACATTGAAGAAATGACTCCGATTGTCTACACACCAGTGGTTGCGTTGGCGTGTCAGCGATTCAGTCAGATCTACCGGAGGCCGCGCGGCCTATTCATTTCCTGCCCGTTGCGCGACCTCATTCTCCCACGCTTGGGGAATCGGCCCAATCGGGACCGTCATGACTTCGAGCGCCACTCCGCTCGGCAGGTTCGGTCCACAGGACGCTTGTCCGAGAGCATCAGCCGTCTCAGGCGATCTTCGCGGCTTTGTTCAAAGTGATTAACTGATCACGAGTCTGTTGGAGAATCTCTCGTGAAAGGTTTGGGTCCGACACGGCACGAGAGAGGTTGATCGCTCCTAGCATTGCACTAATCATGAGAATCGCACGGGCGCGCCGATCAGAGGTTCCATTTGGCGGAACAAGGCCCGTCGAGTATGCCAAGCTGCGCTTGAGTCGTGCGGTATACACGGCTTTCGCCGATCGACTCGCCCGAGACATGTCACCGAGCAAAGCGCCCAAAGCACAGCCTGTTCCCGGAGCATCCCGGTGTCCTTCGGACAAATAGTTCTCCAGAAGTTTCGTTAGCGTGTCAGTGTGTTCCTCCCAGCGGTCGAGGTCTTGGAATGCGGTGGCCAGCGCCTCAACCACCAGCTCATCGCGCGAATCGAAATGTTTGTAAAAACCACCGACAGTAACACCGGCCTCCTTCATCACATCGGCAACGCCGATGCCTTCGAGACCGAGTTCGCGAAACCTCTTGGCCGCGACCCTTACGATCCGAGTGTGTGTCTCTGCCTTATCTCTTTTCGAATAACCCATCTATTCATCACCATTTCTTCCCGAATCTGCATGATTCGCTCCAATCGCTAACCTCAACAACTCGCGAGCTTCTATAGGGTTTTCCACTTCCTTCAAGAGGAATCCTCTTGTGAGAGTCTTCAGCCTGCCGCCGTTAACTGATAAGGCGGAAACGGCAGTCGAAAGCGGCAGCGCGAATTTCCAAGAGGCTTTGATAGGCGGACGATTGATACCAAGCCAAAGCAGTCTCATGGTCCGGAAACCGAATAATCAAGCCGTTGTCGAACGCGGGCTCGCCGCAAAGGACTTGCCACGGCCCAAAGGCAATAAGCTCGCCACTGAATTCCCGCAATATCGGTTCTACGTGGGAGCGATCGCTGCGGCGAGATTCTTCGTCAAGAACGGTCGCTTCAACAATTACATAGGCGCTCATAGCTTCCCCGTGATCTCTCTCGCTAGGAGAACAGCAAGAGTTATAGGAGTATTATCATACTCCACACGCCCTAGATGCAAACCGCCTTCGTCTTGGTGCAGCAAATCGCGACAAAATGACAAAAAATCATTTTCCACAAAATACTTTGCGACTTCTGGATTATGTGCATACTCTCATGTGGTGAAGCGCAGGTCAATACCTCACAAGCATAGGAGAAGCAATGAGCAACTCGTCCCCAGAACGGAATAAGGCAATCGTGCTCGAAGCATTCGAGACACTCTTCAACAAGCGTGACTACGCGGCGGCAGAACGCTTCTGGTCACCGAACTACATTCAGCACAGCGCACACATAGCACCAGGTCGCGAAGGACTATTCAATCTCGTCCGCTCAGTGCCGGAAACGATGCACTATGAGAACCAGCTCATCGTTGCAGAAGGTGATTACGTCATAGCGCATGGCCGCTTCACTGGGATGGGAAGGCCCGCCGCCTGGATCGCCGCCGACGTTGTCCGATTCGAAGACGGTCTTCTTAAAGAGCATTGGGACGTTTTGCAGGACGAGGCGACCAAGGCCGAATCTGTCAGCGGCCTTCCCATGTTTGGCGACACATTCCCCAACTGAGCGAAGGCTAGGGACTGAACCAATTCGCTCCCTGCTGCTGTACTTGATCGACCTAATAATTCCCGGCTTGCGGCCTAACCGCGCAGGTCAAAAACCAAAGGAGGCTTTAAATGCGTGCACTTCAAATCTCAGCCTACGGTGGTGACCCGCTCAAAATCTTGGAACTCATAGATATCCCGGAGCCGGGTGCGCCGGGAACGGGCGAGGTCCTAATCGATATCGAATTGGCACCCTTAAATATGC
>Ga0137415_10004940_pt1 | contig 13178 bp, 9 predicted proteins | sample CZODoug3_1_1_16f_FD_183082 | JGI IMG/M metagenome (GOLD analysis project Ga0137415, IMG submission 183082) | Vadose zone soil fungal communities from Angelo Coast Range Reserve, California, USA - CZODoug3_1_1_16fungal (Hybrid Assembly) | ecosystem: Environmental > Terrestrial > Soil > Vadose... | reverse complement strand
TTCATTGTTGGCGATGCGGTTGGTGAGCCGGATTCGTTCCGCGCTCGACGCCGAGCTAAGCGTTCGCAGCGTATTCGAGGCGATGACCCCGGCCGCGCTGGCTCGCCACCTCGACTCCGCCGGCGCGGCGCGACCAGCCATGGTGGCGGTCCCGTCGCCGGGTGAGGTGCCGATGTCCTACGTGCAGGCGCGGCTGTGGTTTCTCAACGGCATCGACGGTGCGGGTGATCTTTATAACCTGCCGGCCGGCTATTGCATTACGGGCCCGCTCAACGTCGACACCCTGCAGCAGGCGGTCGACGACGTGGTGGCCAGGCACGAGACGCTGCGCACGGTACTACGCGAGGTTGAAGGCCGTCCGGTCCAGGTGGTCCTAGCGCCTCCGCATGTCCCCATACGACGGACAACCTGCACGCAGACGGACCTGCCTGAAACCATGCGTCAGACCTGCAAGCACGTGTTCGACTTGTCGGGCGAGCCCCCGATCCGCGTCACCTTGATCGAGCTCGGTGCCGAGAGCCACGTGCTCGTGGTGCTCGTCCACCACAGCGCCACCGACGGCTGGTCACGGGGTGTGCTCGGCGCCGACCTCAGCGCCGCTTACGTCGCGCGCCTGGTCGGCCGGGAACCCGACTGGGCTCCCCTGCCGGTGCGGTACGCGGACTACGCGCTCTGGCAGCATCGGGTCCTCGGGTCCGAGGGCGATCCCGACTCCCCTCTAGCCCGGCAGCTGGCCTTCTGGCGCGACGCCCTAGCCGACCTCCCGGTCGAGCTGGAGCACCCGATGGACCGGCCCCGGACCGACAAGCCGTCGCACCGCGGAGAGTCGCTCTCCGTCGAGCTGCCGGCCGAACTGCACGCGGGCCTCGCAGGGTGTGCCCGCCGCACTGGCACAACGATGATGATGACCGCCACGGCTGCGTTAGCCACAGTGCTCACCCGGTTGGGTGCGGGCACCGACATCCCGATCGGGACCCCAGTCGCCGGTCGCACGGACGAGGCCCTCGACGGCCTCATCGGTGCCTTCGTCAATACGCTCGTGTTGCGGATCGACACGTCAGGCGATCCGGCGTTCGAGAGCCTCCTCCGGCGAGTCAGAAAGTGCAGCCTCGCGGCGTACGAGAACCAGGACGTGCCCTTCGAGCGGGTCGTCGAGGAGCTGAATCCGCCGCGTTCACCGGGCCGCAACCCACTCTTCCAGGTGCTGTTGCAGGTCGCCCGCGAGAACGGGACGGCCGGGCTGTCGTTGCCGGGGCTCGAGGTCGAAGACTACTCAGAGGCGCGCGGGCTCGAGAAGTTCGATCTCACGGTGAACCTACGGCCCACCTTCGCGGAAGACGGGACCCCAGGTTCGTTGCAGGTGCAGGTGTCATACGCCGTCGACCTCTTCGACGCCCCGACGATCGGGCGCCTGCTCAACGGCCTGGCACTGGTGTTGACGGCGATGGCCACCGACTCGTCTGCGCGGGTCAGCTCGGTGGATCTGCTCGATGCCGGCGAGCGCGCCCAAGTCCTCACGGCATGGAATGACACCGCCACCGGCGACGCCGAAGCCCCGTCGGTGACCGCGTGCTTCGAGGAGCAGGCCGCCGGATTCCCCGACGCGACCGCGCTCGTGCACGGCGGGACGGAGGTCACCTACGCGCGACTCGACGAGCGGGCCAACCGTCTGGCCCGCGTCCTCGCTGCGCGCGGGGTCGGTCCGGAGTCGGTCGTGGCGTTGTGTCTGCCGCGCGGTGCCGAGATGGTGACGGCGATCCTCGCGGTGTGGAAAGCGGGCGCCGCCTACCTGCCCATCGATCCCGACCATCCGGCCGAGCGCATCGCGCTCATGTTCGCCGAGTGCGAGGTCGTTGCCGTGGTTGCCAACCAGGAGGTGTTGGTAGGCCTGCCCGGCGGAGCCGCGCCCGTGCTGCTCGACGACCCGCGCGTGCTCGATGAGCTCGACGCGGCTGATGCCGGTCGCCCCGACGTTGTCGTGGCGCCCGGCGGGCTGGCCTACGTGATCTACACGTCGGGCTCCACCGGCCGGCCCAAGGGTGTGGCTGTAACGCATGGCTCCGTCGCCAACTACGTCATGTCGGTGCCCGGCAGGCTGGGTCTCGGGGCCCGGGGCGACCGGTACGCCCTGTTGCAGGCCCAGGTCACCGACCTCGGCAACACCATCGTGTTCGCCAGCCTCGCCACGGGCGGCGAACTGCACATCCTCGACGCCGACACGGTCAACGACCCGGCGCTGGTGTCGGGGTATCTGGCCGAGCACCGGATCGACCACTTCAAGGCGGTGCCCTCGCAGGTGCAGGCGATGAGCACCGGCGGTGTCGACACCGTGCTGCCGGGGAAGTCGCTGGTGCTCGGCGGCGAGGCTCCTAGCCTCGACCTGCTGCGCGCGCTGCTCGCCGCCGCTGGGGACTGCGCGGTGTTCAACCACTACGGGCCGACGGAGACGACCATCGGTGTCGTGACCGGTCGCCTGACTGCGGCCGGGCTCGACCGTGGCGCGGTGTCGTTGGGTTCGCCGGTGGGGAATGTGCGGGTGTTTGTTCTGGATGAGTGGTTGGTGCCGGTTCCGGTGGGTGTGGTGGGTGAGTTGTATGTGGCGGGCGCGGGGGTGGCGCGGGGGTATGTCGGCCGTGCGGATTTGACGGGGGAGCGGTTTGTGGCGTGTCCGTTCGGGGGTGCGGGTGAGCGGATGTATCGGACGGGGGATCGGGTGTCGTGGGGTGTGGGTGGGGAGTTGGTGTTTAGGGGTCGTGGTGATGATCAGGTGAAGATTCGAGGTTTTCGGGTGGAGCCGGGTGAGGTGGGGGTGTGTGTGGGTGCGTGTCCGGGGGTGGTGCAGTCGGCGGTCGTGGTGAGTGCGGATGGGGTGGGGGAGCCGCGGTTGGTGGGGTATGTGGTGGGGGAGCCGGGGGCTGGTGAGGGTTTAGCGGGGGTGGTGCGGGAGTTTGTGAGGGAGCGGTTGCCGGGGTACATGGTGCCGTCTGCGGTGGTGGTGTTGGAGCGGTTGCCGTTGATGTCGAATGGGAAGTTGGATCGTCGGGCGTTGCCGCCCCCGCGGTGGGGTTCGGGTGGTTCGGGGGTGGGGCCGGCGTCGGTGCGAGAGGAGATTTTGTGTGGGTTGTTTGCTGAGACGTTGGGGTTGGAACGGGTGGGGGCCGAAGACAATTTCTTTGATTTGGGTGGGCATTCATTGTTGGCGATGCGGTTGGTGAGCCGGATTCGTTCCGCGCTCGACGCCGAGCTAAGCGTTCGCAGCGTATTCGCTCATCCCACCGTCGCCGGTCTGGCGCGCTACCTCGGCCGCGAACGACCCGGCGGCGCACTCGGCGTGCTGCTGCCGCTGCGACCCACAGGTGAGCGGACCCCGCTGTTTTGCGTGCACCCCGCGTTCGGTCTCAGCTGGTGCTATGGCGGTCTGGTTGCCCGCCTCGACCGGGATCGGCCAGTGTACGGCTTGCAATCCCGGCGGTTCAGCGACCCGGCCGGCGTGCCGGAGGACTTTGACGAGCTCGTCGAGGACTACCTCACGCAGATCAGGTCGGTCCAACCGCACGGCCCGTACTTGCTGCTGGGCTGGTCGTTCGGCGGCACCGCCGCGCACGCGATCGCCGTCCGCATGCAGGCCGAGGGCGAGGAGGTCGCTCTGCTGGCGAGCCTCGACGGGTTCCCCGGACGGTCCAATCTCGACCGACGCCAGTGGCACTACGACGACCCCGATCTGTGGGCCGAGGTCGTCAAGTCAATCGGATACGACCCCAGGTCCCCGGACAGCCCGCTGGCCGGCATCGGCGCCGAGAGCATCGCGGCGCTCCCGGAGGCGTTCGTCGACAACCACCGGTTGCGCAGCGGGTTCAACTCGGGCCGCTTCGAGGGAGACATGCTGTTCTTCGTTGCGACCGCCGGTCGATCGCGGATTCCCGACGCCAACCTCTGGCAGCCCTACATCAGCGGGCACATCGAGGTCCACCCGATCGATACCACCCACGGTCGGATGACACAGGCCCGTCCACTTGCCGAAATCGGCAGGCTGGTCGCCGAATACATGAAACGGCAAGGCGCTTAGGGCGAATTTTCGGCCTGCTCGGCAGCTCCCGATAATTGTCTAGTCGAAGGTGATCGAAACACATGGATGACGCCGGAACCGAAACCAAGAAACCGCAGCGGATTGAGTCGTGGCTCATCTCACGCGGGGTCCTTCTGGAACGCGGCCCGCGGCGCATCATTGCCGGTGCGAGCTTCGTCAACATGCTCGGTACCGCCACGTTCAACCTGGCGGCCGCCATCTTCTACACGCAGGTCGTCGGCCTGTCGGTGGGCGAAGTCGGCCTCGCCATGGGCATCGGTGCGGTCGTCGGGGTAACCGCCGGTATCCCGGTCGGTAGGCTGGCCGACCGGCGGGGCCCGCGCGGGGTCTACTTGTGCACGTTGTGCCTGCAGGGAGTGGCGGCGGCGGCGCTCGTACTGGTCCAGTCGTTCTGGATGCTGGCGCTGCTGCTCAGCCTCGGTGCGCTGGCCCAGTCGGCCAGCGTGGCCGCCCGAGGCCCGATCGTCCGGCGCTACGCCGGCGAGAAGCCGGCCAGGTTCCGGGCCTACCTTCGAGCCTCGGTCAATCTCTCCTACAGCCTCGGTGCGCTGGCGGCCGGACTCGTGATCCAATTGAACACGCCCGCCGCCTACCTGGGGTTGATCCTGGGCAACGCCGCGAGCTACTTCGTGACGGCTGCGGTGATCAGCCTGCTGCCCAGCGTCGAGCCGAAGCTGAAGGCGAATGAAGCGGCGCCGAGGAAGGACGCCGGCAAGAAACGGACTGCGCTGCGCGACTACCCGTTCGTGACGGTTACCGCGCTCGACGGGATCATGTCGATCCAGGGGAAGGTTCTCAGCTTCGCCTTGCCGCTGTGGATCGTGGGGCACACCAGCGCACCGCGATGGTTCGTCGGTCTGAGCGTGCTGATCAACACGATCATGGTGATCACGCTGCAGGTTCGGGCAAGCAAGGGCGTCGAGACGAATTCCGGTGCCGCCAAGGTGTGGCGGCGCTCGGGATGGGCCTTCCTCGCCGGGATGACGTTGATCGGTCTGACCGGCTGGGTGACCTTGTGGGCCGCCGTGGTGTTGATCCTGATCGGCGTCATCATCCACACGGTCGGCGAGCTCTGGCAGGCCGCCGGTTCGTTCGAGCTTCGCTACAGTCTCGCCCCGGCGTCAGCGCAGGGCGAGTACTCGGGCGTCTTCCAGATGGGGGGCAGCCTGACGTCGGTCGTCGCCCCGTCCGTCCTCGGCTTCTTCTGTATCACCTGGGGCTCGCCCGGCTGGGTGGTGCTGGGAGGCATCTTCGCCCTGCTCGGCCTGGCGATGCCCCCCGTCGTGCGATGGGCCGACCGGACGCGGCCCTCGGAGATGAGCGTCGCAGGGACCGCATAGACCGAGTCCAGTTACTTGGGTTGCCGACCGGAGATGGCGAACATCCTGCGATCCGATTCCTCAAAGGAGTGAGCCCTGTGATAACTAGTCCGATCCAACCCGTCAATACGGGCAGCATTGTCCGGAACGCGTTGTTCAGATATTTCGCCGAGCTGCGGACCATCGCGCGCAGCGTCGCGACGCAACGTAGCGAACAGCCGGTCGCCCCGCTGGAGCTCTCCACCGCGGCGACGTGCTTCGCCGAGTTCGCTGATGTCTCCGACATCGGTTTGCTGGCGGCGGAGCCCCGGACCTACATTCTCGACCTGATGCGCAACCCCGGCGCCCGCACGACCAAGACGATGGCCTCGCTCCTGATGGTGGCCCGGGCAGCCGAGCACATCCGCACCACCGGTGAACGGCTCCTAGTGCTGACGCCGACCTCGGGCAACAAGGGCACTGCTCTGCGGGACGCCGTCGCGCGGGCCTACCGCACCGGGCTCGTCACGCCGGACGGGCTGCGGATGGTCACCCTCGTCCCGGAGGTGTCCCGGGGCAAGCTGCGTCACTCACCTCTGGACGAGGACAAGGGGCTGTGCGCCGCCAACCCTGTGGCCGTCGCTCGGGTCGAGCAGGCCGCCCACGTCAAGCAGCTCAGCTCGGCCGTCGTCGAGCACCACGCTGCGGAGATCCGCAGGACCACCGGATTCCGGCTCTGGTACACGTTGGACCTTGACAACTATCGGATCGCCGACGCGGCCCGGGCCTTTGCCGAGGCGGAGCTGTTGCCCATCACCGAGGAGTCCCGGCCGCGCGTGCACGTGCATGCCGTGTCGAGCGCGTTCGGCCTGCTCGGCTACCACCTGGGCCATCGGTTCCTCACAGCCGGGCTGTCCGGGTTGCCCGTGCCCGCCCGCCATCCGGGCTTCTTCCTGGTGCAGCAGCTCGCCACACCCGACATGGTGACCAGCCTGCTCGACAGGGCGGTGCCGGACTATTGCTTCGACGCCCGGCTCGGCGCGTGGTGCCAGCAGGGCGCCCCCGGGTTCCCGGCAACGACCGACGATCCGCGCGAGGTGATCGACGCGACTTTCTACACAAAGGCGCCGCCGACGTCCGCCCAGATCAACGGCATCATCGAGCGGCACGGCGGAGGTGGCGTCGTGGTCTCGAAGCGAGAGTGCCTCGAGCGGTTCGACAGGATCCGGGAGCTGGCCGCCCGCGCCGGCATCGCCATTTGTACCGATCCTGCCCAGATCCGGGAGTGGGCGCTCGTCATGGCCCTCGCCGGCGTGCTCGTCGGGCGTGAACGCGGGCTGCTCGATGCCGACACCGACGTCGTCGTGCATGCCTCCGGCTACTACACCGACGACGTGCTCCCGCCCATGCGCACCGAGCATCTCGTGCACACCGACACCGTCGACGACCTTGCCCGGGTCGTCGTCGCAGCAGCGCACGCCTGACCGTAAGGCCGGCACGGCAAGACATCGAGGAGCACATCCGACCGAACGACGGAAAGGCGGCGGTCACATGTTCCGCACCATGCTCAAGTCCAAGATCCACCGCGCGACGATCACACAATGCGACCTTAACTACGTCGGTTCCCTCACGATCGACGCCGACCTGATGGATGCCGCCGACCTGCTCCCGGGCGAGCTGATCCACCTCGTGGACATCAACAACGGCAGCCGGCTGGAGACCTACGTCATCGCGGGGCCGCGTGGCAGCGGGGTGATCGGGGTCAACGGCGCAGCGGCCCGGCTGGTACAGAAGGGTGACCTGGTGATAATCATCGCGTACGCGATGGTGCCGGAGTCGGAGGTCAGCGGTCTGCGCCCGCGGGTCGTGTTCGTCTCGGCTGACAACACCGTGGTCAGCGCGGCGTCGGCACTCGCGGCGGTACCGGACGGATACGGCCTGGTCCCAGGCACTGAGCTGGCGTCGCGATGACGCCGGGTGGACCCGGCGACCCGCCCTGGCCCAGGGTGGGCGCCGTCGTCCTGCCCGAGTATCCGTGGGCCGAGACCCGCCGGATCTGGACTGGGCTGGAGGACCTCGGCCTGCACCACGCCTGGACCTTCGACCATTTCGCGTGGCGGAGCTTGAGCGACTGGCCGTGGTACGACGCGGTGACGACGCTCACCGCCGTCGCTGCCGTCACCAGCGAGATGTCGCTCGGCACGCTCGTCGCGTCGCCGAACCTCCGGCACCCTGCGGTCCTGGCCAAGCAGGTAATGAGCCTGGACCAGGTGTCGAATGGCCGTTTCGTCCTGGGGATCGGTGCCGGGGCATCCGGCACGGACACGCGGGTGCTCGGTGGATCCGCGCTCTCGCCGCGGCGCCGGGCAGATCGGTTCGACGAGTTCGTGGTTGTGACGGACCTGCTGTTGCGGCAGCGCAGCACGACCTGGTCGGGCGAGTTCTTCTCCGTGACGCAGGCGCGGATGCATCCCGGGTGTGTGCAGCAGCCGCGCGTCCCGTTCGCCCTCGCCGCAACCGGGCCGCGCGGGTTCGAGCTTGCGGCGCGATACGCTGAATGGTGGGTGACGATCGGCGACGTGCGCAACCCCGGTAGCCGCTCCGATCAGGAGTTCCTGCTGCACCCGCAGCGACAGCTCGCGGGCCTGAGGGCAGCGTGCGACCGGGTGGGCCGGGACGTCGACAGCATCAGGAAGGTCGTCAACCTCAGCCGCGTGGTGGACGCCCCGTACGCGTCGGACGAACGATTTCTCGATCTCGTTGGGAACTGCGCGGAGAGCGGTTTCACCGACGTCATCGTTAACTACCCTCGGTCGTCCGGTGTGTTTGCTGGTGACACGCGGGCTTTTGAGAGTGCGCTCGGCAAGGCCCTTCTCCGCTGAAGCCTGCCGGCGCCGCTTCGATGGCAGCAGCGGATAGCCGTATTCGTCGCGAACCGAAAGGAATGTCGTCATGACTGACGTGACGTCCGACGTCGCACCGCCCGCATTCGCCCCGGGCCAGCCATGGTGGAATCGGCAACAACCGTCGTCGATGCCAGTCGACCGGTATCGACGTCCGGCGCCACGTCCTGGTCGTCGGCTGCCCTGCCGCAGTTGGCCGGGACGGTCGATTGAGCGGGCCCCGCTGTGGAGCTCTGTGGATCTACGCGACGGCAACCAGGCTCTGGCCAACCCGATGAACACCCGGCGGAAGGGCATGTTCTTCGATCTGCTTGTCGACCTCGGGTTCAAGGACATCGAGGTCGGCTACCCGTCTTCGAGCGAGGCCGACTTCGACTTCGTCCGTAAGCTGATCGTCGAGGACCGGATCCCCGACGACGTGACGATCTCCGTCTTCACCCCCGCCCGGCCGGAGCTGATCGACCGGACCTTCGATGCCCTGCGCGACTGCGACCAGGCCGTCGTGCATCTCTGCAACGCGACGGCCTGCTTGTGGCGCGAGGTCGTGTTCGGCATGACGGCACAAGAGGTGCACGACATGGCCGTCGGATCGGCGGAGCACATGATGCGGCGCGCAGACGCTGCGGGCGGGTCGCTGCGTTTCGAATACTCGCCCGAGACGTTCAATGTCACCGAGCCCGATTTCGCGCTGGAGATCTCGAACGCGATTGCCGAAGTGGTGGACGCCTGCCCAGATCGGCCATTGATCCTCAACCTCCCGACCACGGTGGAGACCGACGGGCCTGACGTATTCGCCGATCAGGTCGAGTGGATGCACGTGAACCTCGATCGACGAGAGTCGATCATCCTGTCCGTGCACCCGCACAACGACCGGGGGACTGCGGTTGCCTCCGCCGAGCTCGCGCTGCTGGCGGGGGCAGACCGGGTCGAGGGCACGCTCTTCGGAAACGGTGAGCGCACCGGCAACGTCTGCCTGGCGACGCTGGCGATGAACTTGGTTACCCGAGGCGTCGACGCCCAGCTGGACTTTTCCGACATCGACCGCACGCGGGCCGTCGTGGAGCAATGCAACCAGATGCCCGTACCCGACCGTCATCCCTACGTCGGCAGCCTGGTCTACACGGCATTCTCCGGTACACACCAGGATGCCATTGCCAAGGGGTTGGCGGCATTGGAGGCGCGGGCCCGGGCGGAAGGAAAGACGGCGGCGGACCTCCCGTGGGACGTGCCATACCTCCCGATCGACCCACGCGACGTCGGTCGCTCTTACGAGTCCGTGGTGCGTGTCAACAGCCAGTCGGGGAAGGGCGGTATCGGGTATGTCCTGAAATCGGAGTACGGTTTCGACCTACCCCGGGACCTGCGCGTGGAATTCGCCCAGATCGTGCAGGGGCTGACCGAGGGCGGCGACGAACTCACTCCGGCCATGTTGCGTAAGTCCTTTCTCGACGAGTATGTCCGGACCACCTGCCCGCTCCGGATCCTCGCCCTCGATGATCGACCGTCGATGACGGTCGAGCTGCCCGATGGCGACCGGATCTCGCTGCCTGTCGGCGACGGCTTGGTCAGTACTCTCGTCAAGAAACTGAATGCGCGCGGCTACGACATCAGCCTCGACTGCCTGTACGGAGAGGACGTGCTGGACGAATGCGTAGGAGGGCACGAATTCGTCTACGCTCGAGTGCTCGTGGCGGGGATCGGTGAATGGGGGGTCGGGCGCGCGGATGGTCGAGAATCGGCGGAGCTCGTCGCGGCAGTGTCGGCAGTCAACCGAGCCTTGACCTCGATGGCCGCTAGCTTGCCTGGACCGGCGAAGCCGGCGTGATCGGGTCAAGTTTGTTTTCGGGGTCAGGCGGGGACGCCTGCTGTGCGAGTGAGGTCGTTGATGACGGTCTCGTAGGCGCGAGCGGGCTGCGCGGTGTTTGGTTGGGACGGGTGGGCCGTGGATCTCAGCGAGTCCGGTGCGCAACAGGCGGGTGTGGGCGGGGGTGAGGAACAGGGCGTGGCGCAGGCCGTGGTCGGTGACCTATAGCGGTGGGCGCGAGGGATGCGTTCGATGAGGCGGTGTGTGGGTAGTCGGCGTAGGTCGTAGGTGATCTGCCCGCCGGCCAGCCGACCAGCCGTGGCGCAAGGTGGCGGCGCAGGGGCGGTTGGTGAAGCCGCGAGGCAGCAGGCGGAACACGCATAGCATGGATAACAATGCTTGGACACGCGGTCGGTGAACCGCATTCCGAGGACCCGTTGCCCGGTGGCGGCGGTGACTGTCTCGGTAATGGCGGCGAGGGCGTCGGCGGGGTCGTGGCTGAGTCGTTGGACGCACAGCAGGCGTCGGTTGGCGGAAAGCCGACGTGTCATGACGCGACCAGATTGGTTAGCCGTTTGCCGATAGAGAAGTTGTAGGTTTCGTTTACTGTGGTCTCGGTACGTAGCGCCCTGGCTTGCTTGTGGTACTGCTTGATCCGGCAGTGCTTGACAGTTAATTCTCGGCCAGGCCGCCAAGATCTGTCACATCTTCGGCGAGGTGCTGTTCGCCGCCGGTTGACGTAGTGCGCGTTGCAGGGGCAATGTCGGCTATCCTGACGATAATTTGACAACAATGGTACGGTAGGGTTTGTGGGTGGCTTAAGTGGCCGTGGGCACGGTTGTTCGGTTCGACGAGATTAAAGGATACGGTTTCGTCGCCCCTGATACGGGCGACGACGACGTCTTCATCCATGCGAACGACCTGCTTTTCGACAAGTGGCAGCTCATGCCGGGTCGGAAAGTCGAGTACCAGCTCGAGGAGGGTGACCGCGGGCCGAAGGCGAGCCGTGTCCGGCTGCTCGACGGCCTCTCGCCCTCCTCGTCGGTCCCGACGCGCGCCGGCAGGAGCGCGCAGCCTGCGACCGGCGATTCGCACGATGATCTAGGCGCCGCCCTGCATGCCCCTGAGTACCTCCTGGAAGTCACGGAGTCGTTGCTGGTGTGCTGCGGCCTAAGTGGCGAGCAGATTCTGGAGATCCGGCAACGGATGCTGCGGATCGCCGAGGCGCACGGCTGGGTGGAGAACGCGCCGACTGGGGAGCAGTAATTGGCGTCGACATCCTGTACCGTGCCAAAACGCTGCTCTCAGGCCTGTGAGCTTGGGTTTTGGGGTTAGTTCAGGCAGCCGGTCGGTATTCGTTGATGATGCCGTTGAGGACCTGGTGGCGGCGGGGTGGGGCGTCGATGGGCACGGCGAGGGCGGGTTTCTGGTTGGGTGGGCGTTGCTGGCGACCTTGGAATTTTCGCCGATGACTGCCCCGTTGGTTTCCCCGTTGCGCCGGTTCGTCGTTGACGGCCTGCGCGCCACCCTCGACTCCCACGCCGCGGACGCGTTGCCGCTGCACCGCCTCGTGTGGGAGCTGGACAACCGGCTCGACACGCTGGCTGAGCTCAGTGATCCGCCCGGCCACCGGCCGCTACTCGCGCTGTGTACTGCGGTGCGAGTGCTCGCCGAGATCGACACTGAGCTGCGCGCCAGCGGCCGCGCGCGGCCCACCGACGCCGAACGGCACACCGTCGCCGTGGTGGCCGCGCTGCGCTCCACGCTGGCCAGGCTCGACTCCGCGGACCCGCTCGACCCGCTGGAGGCGGCCCCCCCGCGCCCGCCGCTGGCATCCGGGTCGGTGGGCAGCCACGCGCCGCGCTCATCGAGCGCCCACGCCCGGGGCGTGGGCGCCCGGAGCGGATCGGGCCGGACCGCGAGCCTCAATTCTTCGAAACGCCCGCGAGGACAGGGGTGTTGCACCAAATCGCAGCGGGTGGTACGGATCTATTCCGTGCTGGTGCGGATGGGGATGCCGTGTTCGTTTCGGGTGTAGGTTCGGGCGTTGTTTTTGTTGATTTTGTGGGCGATTTCGGTGTCGAGGTCGAGGTTGTTCATTTCGGCGAGGGCCATGACGTAGAGGGCGATGTCGGCGAGTTCTTCTCCGAGGTCGGGGAGGTGTTTGCGCCATGCGGTGAAGGCTTCGCCGACTTCGGCGGTGAGGAGTCCGAATTCGAGTGGGATGTCGGTGAGGTTGAAGCCTTTAGTGATCTTGTTGTTCCACGCGAGTTTCTGGGCATCGCGAATGTCCACGAGTGGCTCCCTGGGGGTGTGCTTGTCGCTGGGGGAGCGCGAGCCTATCGCGGTGGGTCAGCCGGGTGGGTGTGGGTTGCGCGGGGGTGGGGCGGTGGTGTCGATTCGGATGACGGGCGCGGCGGTGGCGAGGTCGGTGAAGAGTTGTTCGTAGGCGGCGAGTAGGTGGGTGACCTCGGTGAGTGGGGCGGCATCGGGGCCGTCGCGGGCGATTAGACGTTGGCGGATGGCGGTGGGGGTGCCCGGTCAGGTGTATCAGCGCGCCGTCTCGGGCGGCGACGGCCTGGGCGAGGTCGCGGGCGCCTCGTGCGCAGAAGGTGGACCTACGCGGTGGGGGCAATGAGCGTCGCGCATGGTAGGCGGCGCGGATGTCGGGGGGATTTGCCCGCTCGGGCTGACGAAGTACCCGGCTCGAGGGCCCACGCCCTGATTCGCGCCGCCACGGTAGCGCCCGGTCTGCCGGTTCGGCGAGTGTTGCGCGTGACCCGCGCGGCCTGAATGTAGGGGGTTAGCAGCGCCCGGAGCGTTGTGGCGTGGGCGTGTGTCAGGTCGATCTCGTAGGTGAGCGCGTCGAGGGCGAAGCGGACCCGTGCTGATTTGTTTACCGGTCGTGCCGTCGAGGTCGTCGGCGAGTTCCACTGTGATGCGGTGGGCCATGGCGAGGAGGGTAAGTCGGCGACAGCTCGCCGTGGGCCTGAATCGACGAATCCCCGCCTAGTGTCCCGTGATTCTGATTACTTTACGTAGACGTAACTGATCTTGGTGTTGGCTGGACGGGTGGAGTTGACGGT
>Ga0137415_10004939_pt1 | contig 13179 bp, 10 predicted proteins | sample CZODoug3_1_1_16f_FD_183082 | JGI IMG/M metagenome (GOLD analysis project Ga0137415, IMG submission 183082) | Vadose zone soil fungal communities from Angelo Coast Range Reserve, California, USA - CZODoug3_1_1_16fungal (Hybrid Assembly) | ecosystem: Environmental > Terrestrial > Soil > Vadose... | reverse complement strand
TTCGTAATGCCTTGATCAACCCTAATAAAGCCACCTTGGACAGGCTGGCGGCGGATGAGCTGAGCTATGGGCATTCCAGTGGAATGATCCAGAATAAGGCTGAATTCATAGAAGCGCTTACCAGCGGCAAGTCAGATTTTGTCACGATCGAATTAACCGGCCAGACGGTGAAAGTGGTCGGTAATACCGCCATCGTCCGGCATCTTTTCTCTGCTACTACCAATGACGGGGGTAAGCCGGGTGCGGTAAAGCTGTCTATCCTGCTGGTATGGCAAAAACAAAAAGATGAGTGGAAACTGCTGGCCCGCCAGGCGGTGAAAATTCAGTAACATGCATTGTGAAAATGAATAATATGTATAATTGTTTTATATAACTTTTTGGTATTGCACAATTTGCTTATGACCAGGTTTTTATAGTATTTTTGTCGACCACACTTACCTGCGTTATGCGAATAGGCTCTTTTCTTCTTTTTTTCCTGCTAAGCCTTCAGTATGTTAGGGCTCAACCCGGCGATAATCCGAATCTTCTCCGCAATGGAACCTATGACATCAAACAATATAACAGTGAAAATGGGTTACCGCAGAATAGTGCTTCCGACTTATTATTGGATCAAAATAATTTTCTTTGGATTGCAACCCAGAACGGCATTGTGCGGTTTGACGGACAGCGATTCCGGGTATATAACAGCTCGAATACTCCTGCCTTAAAAGTCAACCGGTTTTCAGTCATATCCTCGACAGGACAGCAGCTTCTTTTCAGGTCGAGTTTTGACGCGCCCGAAATTTACGAGGTGACACCGGATTATAAGATCCAGATCGATTCGGAGGCAATGCTGTTGAAACATAAATTGATCAGCATCCATTCCAACGGTATTTTTGATTGCAGCCCTATATTCAGCTACTATGCGAAGAATAAAGACCCCTTGATCGATACGGTCTTATTGAATGGACTTTTTAACTCCGATACTTACTGGGTCTTAAATGCGCGGGAAGCTGTGATCTGGTATCATGCTGATTTGTATTACCTGGATAATTTGTCTGCCCGTGTTACCAAATTACCCGTCACACAGGAACATTGGAAGATCCCGCTAGATTTTTTTATCAATGATATATTTTGCATAATCCGGGAGAATGGAGGGATATTGACCTTTAAAGACGGTAAACCCATCGATATAAATCTGGCCACCGTTAGGGCCCGCTGAAGGGCCGGCAAGCGTTTGCAGTTCGGATTGTAGTTCGTCCGGATCATCGGAAAGCGCATCGAGGTCCTTGCCTTGCATGACCACCATTCCGGCGTTGTTGGAAGGAGCGATGTCAACCTTCGTGGAGGAGTCTGAGACCTCCACTCTTTCCTCCTCCATCTGAATGAGAAGCCCGATATTCAACTGTTGAGTCTTCCCTGCAAGGACCTGGACATCTTCCTGCGTGAAAATAGCGAAGCCTTTGGCGACGGCCTTCAGGCTGTAGGTGCCAGGGACCAATCCCTTGAATTCATAGAAGCCGTCGCGGTTAGTGGCGGTGTCCAGTGACGCGCCGGCCACATCGGTCAAACGGACGGCGACTTTTGCAACGACTCCGCCCGAGGGGTCTGTGACGGCGCCGTTCAGTCCGCCAGTGAGCGTCTGCGCATCCAAATTACCGCCTGCACGGAAAAGCGACAGAAGAAAAGCCAAGCTCAACAGAACCATTCGAAGGGGCCGAAACCTCATCGAGTCTCCTGGATGGATAATTCCTGCTGCGAGATTGCGGTGCATTACGGTGCGGCCGCTTCCCCGCCGCCGCTGCTGAGGCTCCATGGCGAAAGGATGGTGGACGCGCCGCTCTTGGGAGAAGCCTCCAAAATGGGCTCAACTCCTCCAAGCAAAGTAATCACAGTGGATGCGGCGTTCGGCCCGCCCTCGGTAGCCACTACCATGACGGCGTCGCCCTTCTGCAAGTCCGCCAGTGTGGCGGCAGGCATGCGGCTAATCGCCTGTTGCAGGTCGGCGGCGCCTCCGCCGCCGGGCCTCCCCATTCCACCAGACCCTGAGCCGCCGGACGGCGCAGTAGTGGGTTTTGTTGTTTGCTCCGCATTCGCGGTGGTGCCAGCAGCATTCGGAGCTGGCGCGGACGACTGTGCTTCCGTTGAACTTCCTTTCAGGCGCGCGGCGATCCGCTGGGCCATCGGCGGAGGGAGCTTACGCAACTGCGATTCCGCAGCGATTTTCACGAAGATGGGTTTCTTCGAAACCAGATCCTGGATGGTGATCGTGCCGGCGGTTGCATCGAGCGCGGAAATTGTTCCGGCGATATTTCGAAACGTGCCGGAGACGATTTCATCGGCGGTGAATTCGGCGCCATCGGCGCTGCCAATGCCGCGAGCGCGAAGCTGGTCACCCGGCTTGATCTGATCGAGCGGGGCAGGCTTGGCATCATCAAATTTAACGGAATCCAGAGCATACCTGCGCAAGATGGTGTCCTTGGAAAGATGAACGGCGACGCTCTTTTTTTCGCCGGAGGACGGAAGAGCAACACTGATCGTGCCATTGGCAGTATCGACGTTGTTTACCAGCCCTCCGAAACCGTGTTTCTGCCACTCTTCGCGCTCGCGGGATTGTTTTTCCGCGATGTCCGCCTTCTTCATGGCGATCACGGACACGGCCAGCACGGATTTTCCATCGTCGGCCAGCTTACCGCGCACAAGGATACGATCACCGGGCTGTACGTCAATCAACTGAATAGGCGTGGCGTCTTTTAAGTCCTTTTGCCCAGGCGCGATTCGAACGAGTTTCGTGGCGTCCTGGAGTTGAACGGTCACGTCACTTCCCGCATCCGTGGTCAAAATCAATGTATTTCCCGAAATCGACTTAATGGTTCCGACAGGCCGCGCGGCTGGAGGGGTTTGGACAACTGGCTGAGGCGCGGATTGAGCTGGCGGGGGCTGAGCCGATGTCGAGCAAAGGCAGCCCAAAATCAGGCAGGCCGCCGGCATGAGCCAGAGGTTTCGACGCACACACCGTATCCAGATACTCATGGCGAAGGCCTCGACTGTCGGGCCGGCTGCGGCGCCCGGACGCTTCGTTCCACAAATGCACGCCTGACTTTGCACACCAATAACACACCCCAGCGATTAGACGTCTCCATGCGCGGGAAATGTTACATTCCCGAAGATAAATTCCCGGTTAACGCGCGGGGAAATCCGCAGGCCCTGAAATCGGTACGAATCGATGCTCTTGAGCAATAAAGGAGCGAACGATGTCACTATCGAGGGCGCGGTTCCTCTCCTCGGAACGTCGCACAGGGCTCGCACATTGTGAGTCTCTGCCGCCCTTTACCAAAACATGGACATCCCACCCCTGGCGGCGTAATATGTAGTCCTTCGCTGAACTTCAATCCCTGAGGTATGAAATGAAACGTATAGTTCCAATTTCTAGTGGATGTGTCGACATCCTGAAACAAGCAGAAGAAACAGGCATCGGTTATCAGGTTGTCTCGGTGGAACTCAAGGACGGACGAACTTTCGATCAGGTCGTCACCAGTGAAGGCTGCATCATCGAGGTCCGTGGGTATAAGGAAATTCCTTTTTCGCCTGAGGACGTGGTTTCGGTAAACCTCAATCACAAGCGCTGGAATTTCAGAGAGGGGTCGGATGTACGCGTAAAGAGCAGGGCTGCGACTGCTTGATCTGGCCGCTTCTGTGAAGTGCATGGCCAGATTCCGCTAGATACCAGCAAGCCGTTCCCGTCAGTTTATGCGAAGCTTCAGGAGTTCTCCCCGGCCGCAGCCAACTTCAAGGAGCGTCATTTGCGCCGCTGCAAAAGAGGCTCGAGAAACCGGAACCTTGCCCTTGTTGCCGCCTTTTGCGCCTCGCTTTTGGCAAACTCCTTCGTGCCAGACAGATGTGGCGGAAGCGTGTGGGAGTCGAATGTAATCCGAGACGGAATTTCAAGCACTTACGAGGAACAGGTGGAGCAAAAAGGCGCATAAAGGACAGCAAGGAACTGTTAATGTTCCCTGGTTTGTTCCCTCGTTTCTCGCAAGTTGTTTGAAGTCTCGGATGGTGGGGAATTCGCCCACACACTTGCTATGCACACGTCGGCTGAAGGACACAAATTTAGCGGCACGGATGGCCAGCCGACTGTGTGTAGACCAATTCCTAGATTTTTGCGATACAGATTATTTCGCTAGCTGGACGTCACGAGTTCGAATTCGGAGGCGGCACACGTCAGACTCGATTATCAGGCGCCGCACCTCGTTCAGTTTCTTTTGCCGGTCGCGGCCGGTCGAGTGGCCTTCAGGAGGCCGTCGATGGCCGACTGCAACGTTGCGAATGGCTGAGCCCGACGATGCGCACACTTTTGAGAGTGGTCGTAGGCAAGTTCCCTCTGCTCCAGTTCATTCGATTTCGGCACTTCCGCTGTAGCTGCCGGTATAGTTTTTGCCTCCCTTCCCGCGCGCTTCCGGGATCACGAATTGCCTGAAGTTCTCCGGCGTTCCTGCACGGTCGCGGTTAGTCCCAAGGTTGTCATGATCCGTGTTCATCGGTTTCACACCGAGCGTCGTGTTATCGCCGCTGAACGAGGAGTATGCCGCGGCAGACCAGCGCCAGCCGATTTCCACTCCCGCTCCGTCGCTGGCAAACGTGCCCCAGAAGGTAACGGGCTCGATGTTACCTGGGAGGCGCCCGGCTGGAACGAGCCACGGGATTCCTGTGAGGAACGTGGCGTCATCGATGTCGAATGGAACGGTGGTAATCCATGTGTTGTTCACGGCATCGAACGTAGTGGCAGCAGTGGATACGCTGGGATCAATCGTAACCTTCGCGTCGGGCATGGCCTGATTCACGGTAATCAAATTTTTGGTGGCGTCGCGATATTGGAACCGCACGCTGGAGTTGAAGAAGGAGATGGTGATTTTTTGCTTGGGCACATCGTGAACTTTGAAGATGCTGTTGAACCAAAGATAGTTGTTTCCGGCGACTGGGACATTCCGGAATTCCGATGAGATGCAGGTCTGTTGACTCTGCAGCGCGGCGGTCACAAGCAGATTCGCCGTGCCCGTGCTGACGGCAAGATTTGCAGTCGCCGGGAACGTCGCGTTCAGTGTGCGCCCGTTGGGTTCCACGGCCGTAACCATGATCACGCAGCTCGCAATGCCAGGGGCACCGCTCGGCACGGGCGTACACACCCCGTTGTTGGTCAAAATGTCGCTGACCACGGGAGAGCTCAGCGTGACCGGCCCGAGTACGCTACGATCGATGGGAATGACCATATCTGGAGCAGTGAGAGTGACCGTGGCAGTTGCAGACTGGCCTACCGAAATCGACGCTGGCGAAAGCGTCACGGCCAGCAAAGTTGCCTCCGGGACGACGGTGAGCGTGCCGTTGACCGGCAAAACCGTGTAATTGCCCAACCGGTTAGACGGATCGAGCACAACGGGTGTGATGGGATACGTGCCCACAGGACTTGCTGGCACTGCGGTGGTACCAAAGTTCGCAGTGATGAGGTCGGTGTTTTGCAGACCAGCGACCAATCCGCTCAACACTGGGTTGTTCGCTCCGTAAGGACGAGAAGCGTTGCTCGCTGCAATTCCCAGCGGCGCGGGGGTGATCGTCAGCGTCCCCGGCGCAAACGTAATCGAATAATTCGGCGAAGTCAGCCCGGAACACGCAACGGCGTAACTCCCCACCGAACTCGTGGGCGCTGCAGAAGTCGCGCAGAGGAGTGTGCCGCTGAGCGACGCTGGCGTGTCGCCATTCACGAATCCAGAATACGTGACGTTATTCAGTGAAGGATTTGCTTGTCCGTATTGTCGAGTTGCGTTGTTGGCCGTGATCGTCAGCGTGGCCGGAATCACGCTGATGGAAACATTCGCACTGACAGAGCTGTAGTCCGTGCCATCGGCAGGAGTAAACAACACGGAGAGCGTTTGGCTCGACCCTACGGGCAGGACCGTTCCGGCGGGCGGATTGTAAGCGAATGATCCGGGCACGTTAGCCGTGGCGTTGAGTTGGGTGGTACTCAATGCAGCGCCGTCGGGAATCGACGCAGGATTGCTCCAGTTGACGACCGGCATGGTTTTATCAATCTTCAGCACACCACTCGAATCGCTGCTGGCTAAGAAAAGGGCCGTGCCGTTGTAGCTCGCAACGATCGGATAGCTTCCAGCGTGGGTGCCACCTGGGATCGCGAAAAGCGCAGTGGCGTTACCCTGGGTAACGGGCGAGGAAGTAACCGGATTGCCGGCACCTGTGATTGCAAAGGTCACCGTACCGCCGTCGAGCGAGCCGGTCGTGCTGGAAACTCTAGCTGACAACGTCACGGTTTGATCCGCCGGGCTGAAAGTCACTTCGGCACTTGAAGCTGAAGTGTCTGTCGGTGAGGCTGACGAATTGGGCGTTGTAACTACGCTGACTAGCCGCTGGTACATGGACAGGAGACTCGACGGAGCCTCACTGAGGTCGGTAGTACTTTGATAATACGCGGCTAGAGCTGAGTTCGCCCGGACAAGGGCCAACTCCGGTGCGCCCTCCAGTTCCGTAACGCGTGCCCAGGCGGACATGACAACCGGATCGTTTGGGTGTGCTTGGAGCAGTTGCTGTACCGTCGTAAAGGCGCCGTCAAGGTCGCCCGCGTTCATCTGATAGGTTGCAAGAAGTAACGCCTTGTCAGTTTGTTGCTCGGCCGCGAGCGTGGGTTCGGGACCGACCTGAATCGTCACTGGCCGCGAATGCATGATTCCGTTCCATGCATTGGAATTGCTGACCTGAAGCGTAGCGCTAAGTTGATACGTTCCAGGCGCCAGCGACGAAACGTCGCTGGGCGCCATCTGAACCGTAAAGCGAACATAGCTGGTTGGCGCGAGCGTAAGCGCGGGATCCGCTGGCGTGCCGATTAAATTCAGCGGCCACTGGTGGGCCTGGCCGGATGCATCGACGGCTGTGAACTGGATGGCGCTTGTCCAAGGTGAACCGTTCGGCGCGATAACGAGCGGCGTGGCTGGACCGTTCTTGGCGAAACGCGACGAGTTCATAATCGTCGCGTTCGTAATCAGCGGCCATCCCGGATAGAGATTTATCTCTTGGGCGCTATTGGCCGTAAGGGAAAGTTCTGGGGCAACCTGCTGCGCCGCCATGGTGAAAGGGAACACGAAAAGTAAGAGCAAACGTTTCATGATTAGCCTCAATTGCTACCCGGTGGGTTCTTATCGTTGACGCACACCTGGTGCTGGCAATCTCCGCGAGCAGCGTCCAAATACCGAGGTTGAGGATGGCCCGGGGGAATTGTGCGGTTCGGATCGTTGACGCCCCCGGGATTGCCAGCTGGGCTGTTGCAGAGTGATGCGCCCACCGGTTCAGTCCCCGGCGTCACGTTATAGAACACGGGTATGCCCACTGACGGATCAGCTGACGGATACGCGTTTGCAAAGAAATAGCGCATCACGCATCTGTCATCCCCGCTGTGCTCCGCATGCGGTCTGCCAACGTAGGGGACCAAGGCGCGGAGGAAATCGCTAAACGGAAAATCGTGTACATAGTCTTTGCCGATCTCGACTAAGACTGGATCGAATTGGGAGGGATTGGCAACGACGTTCTGCCAGTAAGCATACTTGTTTTGCATGTTTTGCCACATGTCTGCCGCTAGGTCGGTGTTGTCCTTCTCCCGCAACATTCGGACGTTTTGGCCGTTCAATTGGAACACTGCTTGACCCGTTGTGTTTCGCGGATCGCTGGGCGGGAGTAACGTGAAGATTTGCTGCTGAAGGTCGCCCTCGCCGTGGTGGTCTACACCCGCTGAGTGGAACAATTCATGGGCGACTCCGACATCGTACTGCACCAGAGCATTTTGCGGGGTTATCGCCCCTGCGTGAGTCTCGCTAGGATTCAACGAAAAGAAGCCAAGAAAATCTCGGTTCTGCATGCAGATACTGTTGGTGATGCCGGGTCGGCCATGAACGCCCGGGACGCTCAAGAAGGTTTTGCCGCCCATTAGCTGGCACGTCACAATAAACACACCGTGCTGGTCGACCTCATGTGCGCCTTGGCCGTGGTTAAAATTGATGAGCCGGGTTCCGAAGCCTGTGCCGGGGCCCGTCGGAGTATGGAAGCCATCCATCTCGTCTTTTTGTAGGTCCTTGTGAACGTTGAGCTGACTTAACGCAGTGAACAGCCAAATCCCTGGCTCGGCGTCCGCGCCGATTAAGTTCTGGATGAAAAAGTCCTTCTTGTGTGGGTCGCCTTCGATGTGCTTCCCGTTCTCCATGAATCCGCGATATTCCTCGTAGAGTGTCAAGCCATCGCCGACACACCCAGGGAGACCATCCGGATTGGTTTCGGAGTCATCGCTGTCCGGCGTGGAAAGCGGAACGCTCACGGTCGGTTGCGTTTTCCAAACATCGGCGATATGGGAGCCGGGTTGGCGCTTCGGCAACAGGATGTTCGTGTTTGGGTCACCTTGGAAGTGCCCCTGAATGGTTACGTCGGCGATGGTGGCAGTCACATTTAACGTCGCCCATCCGCCCCAATCGTGGGGCGAGAGCATGATGCTTACCGGGCCAAGCGTTGAAGGAAACAGCGGAGTGATACTTGCCTGGGTGCCATTCCCAGGAATGTTGAAATTCGCATTTTCGGGCACGTTTTTGTCGAAATTCAGATCAGGCGGCGGATTGCTGGCAAGGTGATCTTTTGATGGCCAGTTCATTGCCACACCTGGTTCAGTGGAAGCGTCGGGCAGCTGGAAGGTTATCTTGTCCGGAATGAAACTTCCCGGCTTTCCGGTGCTCTTATTAATTAGCAGCGCCTGAATTTCGAGCAGGTTGGGTTTGCCAGAGGCGTCTAGTCCTGTGTCATTCTCCGCGAGGCCCGCTGTCGGCCTCCAGTCCGGGTATTGCGGGATGCTGACAATCAGGTCGACATCCAGGACGGGTTGCAGTGACAAGCTGATGGTCCAGTCGGCGGGCTCGCCGAGGAGCGATCCCAGACTGGAGAAGGAGGCGCTGGTCGAGAGCGCGAGCCCGCTTGCCGACAGGGGAGCTCGGGTGACCCCAGGGCCATTAAAGATCGAGCCTTGCATGACCCCTACAAAGTAAACGCTTCCTAGCGTTGACTGAACCCCCAATTCAGTCGTAGTGGTGGCATTGTTGGAGGGATCGAAATCGAATTCAAAAAAGGTGCAGCCAATCAAATCGATCGTCAAACCGCCTCCGGGCTGTCCCGTCGATGCGAAGAGTGGTCCTTGCGGGATGGTCTCGTCATCCGTTATGTGCGTGAACCGGACACCGCCCGGCGCTGCTTGGTCGGGGTGCGTTTCGATGTCATCGATATGGATTGTTTCGTTCACATTGCCGGCCCAGATCCCTGGTACCCCGACCGGTGAAGCCAGAAAATCAGGCGCGGCAGTGATGCTTTCGTTGATTCTGTAGGAACCGCCGTCTGGGAACGTGCCGCTACCGGTACCTGTGAGAGTGAAAGCGCCCTTCCATTCCGTTCCAAGGTTGAAGCGGTTGCAAGGGCTGGGAGTCGCCGGCGGCACTGGAGGAAGTTGCGCACAGGACCGTTCAGGTGCCAGCAGCCATGCCGCTGTGAGTACTAAAAGTGCTTCAAGGATCCGCGTTCCCCTGGGAGCAGGCGGCTTCATATCACACCGCCAAGTTTGCGGCTGCTTGCCGTCAGCGACGACGAGTCTGCAAGCCAGAGAATCCGAAGAGGCTGGGTCATGGTATCCTCCCGAAACTCTTGCTACCCTACTAATCGAAAAAAACCGCCAAACTGGCTCACGCCAAACAGGTCAGTCCTTGTCCGCGAAACACACCTGCCCGCTATATCGGAATACAGTTCCTTTGACCAAATCGACTTCGCCGATAGTGTTCAAATCACCCGTCGCGCCGACGAATTTGCCTGTGCCGCCAGTAAGGTGCAGGGGATACGTCACCACTGCAGATAAGGTTTGTGAGAGTGGAACAGTTGTAGCGGTCGCCGGATCAAAGGACAGCGTGTCTCCTGATTCGGTGACCCAGTGATGTTGAACATGGATCACCAAGGTGTTACCTGCGCCCGGCTGTGGCGCGCCGAGAAGGGTTCCACTTACGGCGCCTCGCAAGTCTCCCGTCGCCGTCCCCATGGTCGTGTTTTGATCGATGGCGCCGAAGTTAGTCATGACCGTGCCGCCAACCGGTGTGCAATGACGATCGGGTGGTTCCGATTGAGGGTGCGGGGCAACGGCTGGGCGCCCCCCGCTGCTGGCAATAAACGCGAACAGCAAAACCGCACTGAAAACCAAGAATGCGATGCGAGTGATTCTTTCAATTGTCATGGTGACCTCTTTTCTTGCTTCATCCCGGAACTTGCGCTTGCAGCCACACGCTTGCCCGAAACGTTGAGAAGGATCAAGAACCTTGCTGGTGGTTTGTTGGTTCCATGGCAAGTCGTTGATTCTGTTCTCTTAGTTGCCCCCGGTTACCGGGAAACGCCCTCAAAGTCCATACGGATTCGTGATAGACTGCGCGTCAATTAAGAGAAAGTGGGCCAGGATCACCATGCCCAACCAGCCACATGTGGTAAAGTTCGGGGTCTTCGAAGTGGACCTGCAAGCCGGTGAGGTTCGCAAGGCCGGCATGAGGCAAAAGCTCGCGGGCCAGCCCTTCCAAGTCTTGCAAGCCCTGCTGGAACGTCCGCAGGAAATCGTCACGCGCGAGGAGCTCCGCGAGCGCCTGTGGCCGGGAAATACCTTCGTTGATTACGAACTGGCGCTCAAGAAGGCCATCAACCGCCTGCGCGAAGTGCTGGGTGACTCCGCCGAGAGTCCGCATTTCATCGAGACGATCCCCAGGCGTGGTTACCGCTTCCTTGGCGCGCTAGAAGCGACGGAACAACCCTATACGGTCCCCGCGACAAAGCCCCTTCCAATAAAAATGAAAATACCTAGGGCCCTAATCGCTGGTTCAGCCCTGGTGTTAATCGCTGCGCTCCTAATCGGATTTAATGTCGACAAGCTCCGCACCCGCATCTTTGCCAAGTCCCGCTCGCCCGAGATTCGCTCCATTGCGGTACTTCCCCTGCAAAATCTCTCCAACGATCCGAACCAGGATTATTTTAGCGACGGAATCACCGATGCCTTGACTACGGAACTCGCGCAGATCGCTGCCCTGCGCGTAATCTCACGGACTTCAGCGGAACACTTCAAGGGCACGCGGGAGACACTGCCCGAGATTGGCCGCAAGCTAAACGTAGAAGCGATCGTGGAGGGCTCGGTCACGCGTTCGGAGAACCACGTGCGCATCACGGCTCAGTTGATCGATGCACAAATGGATCGCCATTTGTGGGCAAAGAGCTACGAGCGAGATTTGAAGGATGTCCTGGCGTTGCAAGATGAAGTGGCTCGCGACATCGCCGAGGAAATTCGCGTCAAGCTGACTCCCGAGGAGCGCACCCGGCTCACGGACGCGCGGCCCGTAAACCCTGAAGCTCACGAAGCATATTTGCGAGGCCGCTTTTTGTGGAATCAACGGACGGAGAGCCAACTGCACAAGGCCAAAGAATACTTCGAGCAAGCCATTGCGAAGGACCCAGGGTATGCGGCCGCGTACTCCGGCCTCGCGGACACTTATTTTTATTTGTCTTACGGCTGGGGGCACATCCCTCCAAAAGAAGGTATGCCCCTTGCCAGGGCGGCGGCACTGAAGTCCATCGAATTAGATGGCTCCGCAGCGGAGGGTCACGCTTCGCTGGGCACGGTGAAGTTCCTTTACGATTGGGATTTTCCTGGTGCGGAGCAAGAGTTAAGACGCGCCATTGCTCTGAATCCAAACTATGAGGTGGGCCATCACGCATATGCGGTCCTTCTTGCAGCCGAGCACCGCAACCAGGAATCTGTTGCCGAGGCTCGCAGAGCTGTTGACGTGGATCCTCTTTCCGTGCCAGCGAACAACATCTTGGGAGCGATGCTCGGGGCAGCGAATCTCTGGGACGAAGCGCTTACACAGTCCCAGAAAGCGCTGGAGCTGGACCCGAATCCGACACATCTGCCGATGTTCCTGAGCAGGATTGCGGACTATTACTGGATAAGGGGAATGAAGAACGAGGCCATCGAGGCGGACCTGAAGGCGAGAGCTGCGCGAGGCGCAACTCCCAAGGAAATCGGAGAGATCCGAAGGATTTACGCTAGTTCCGGTCGAAAGGGCGTCGTGCAATGGGACCTTGGCAAGGCGCTGAAGCGCTGGAAAAAAGACCATTGGCACAACGACGCATTTAACCTCGCCTCGCTGTACGCCGCACTGGGCGACATGGGCAGCTCCTTCAAGTGGGTCGACAAATGTGTCGATCTGCACTCAACCGCGCTGATATGGATTTATATCGGCGACACCGCCTGGCGCAAAGATGCTCGCTTCGCCGAAGTGCAGCGAAAAATGGATGTCCATTTCTAGGGTCGCCCGCCTCATTGGAGCAGACTTACCGGCGCTCCGGATACAAGGGCTACTCAAGCCAATCCCATGGGCCTCGTGCGGGTGAAAGATTCTTCGAAGCGCGTGCGTGTGCCTGCTGTATTGACGATTGAGCAGTTTCGAAAGGTTCTTCTGCAAATCCCGGAGCCCTACCGCACGATGTGCATTGTCGCTGGGTGCCTGGGGTTGCGGATCAGCGAGGTTCTGGGGTTGCAATGGTGCGACTTCGATTGGGGAAAGCGCCAGGTGCAAATCCGGCGGTCTTGGGTCTATGCCCACGTCGGTGAGCCCAAAACCGAAAACTCAAAGAGGCCAATGCCGCTCGATCCTGCACTTGAGAAACTCTTGCGGGACCATCGGCACAGGCTTCCTTCCACACTTCAAGAAAGCGCGTGGGTTTTCCCGAGCAAGCGCACGGGAATGCCTTCGCACCCTTGGAGTGTGCAGCGTCGCTGGCTGCTCCGTGCGGGAGAAAAGGTTGGGGTAGGAAGGATGGGCTGGCATGCATTTCGGCACACTTATTCGACCCTGCTCAACGAGTACGGGACAGACGTAAAGGTTCAGCAGGAACTGCTTCGGCACGCGGACATCCGCACGACGATGAACATCTACACGAGAGCGGTTCCGGAGCGTCTCCGGGAGGCAAACAGCAAGGTCGTTCGGCTTCTGTTGCCCACTGGCACGTGAAGCACCGCTTTCGGGTGTTCCCTTGTGTTCCCTCGTGCGGACGCAAGTATTTCGGGAAAAAGAACTTATGGCGGAA
>Ga0137415_10004938_pt1 | contig 13182 bp, 6 predicted proteins | sample CZODoug3_1_1_16f_FD_183082 | JGI IMG/M metagenome (GOLD analysis project Ga0137415, IMG submission 183082) | Vadose zone soil fungal communities from Angelo Coast Range Reserve, California, USA - CZODoug3_1_1_16fungal (Hybrid Assembly) | ecosystem: Environmental > Terrestrial > Soil > Vadose... | reverse complement strand
ATCGGGATGATCGGGCTCGGGCGCATGGGCGCCAACATGGTGCGGCGCCTGCTGCAGGGTGGCCACGAGTGCGTGGCTTACGATCCCAGACCGGAGGCCGTGCAGGCGGTGGCGGCGTACGGGGCGCAGGCGGCGCGCTCGCCGCAGGAGCTGGTGCGGCTGCTCTCCCCGCCGCGCGCCGTGTGGATCATGGTGCCGGCGGCGATGGTCGATGCGGTGCTCGCGCAGCTGCGCCCGCTCCTCGCCGCGGGCGATGTCCTCGTCGATGGGGGCAATTCCAACTATCACGACGACATCCGGCGCGCCGGGGAGCTCGAGGCGGCGGGCATCCGCTACCTGGACGTCGGCACCAGCGGCGGGGTGCTCGGGTTCGAGCAGGGCTACTGCCTGATGATCGGCGGCGCGCCGGAAGCGGTCGCGCTGCTCGAGCCGGCGCTGGCGACGCTGTCACCGGCTGGCAGGATGCCCTCCGCCGCCGGCGGCGCCGCGGGTGCTGCGGCAGCCAGCGTGGGCTACCTGCACTGCGGCCCGCATGGGGCGGGGCACTTCGTGAAAATGGTCCACAACGGCATCGAGTACGGACTGATGGCCGCGTACGCGGAGGGCCTGAACATTCTGGCCCATGCGGATGCAGGCCTGCGCACCGCGACGGCCGATGCCGAGACCGCGCCGCTCGCGAACCCGCGCTTCTTCCAGTACCGGCTCGACCTGGCCGCCATCGCGGAAGTCTGGCGCCACGGCAGCATCATTGCCTCGCGCCTGTTGGATCTCACCGCGGCCGCCCTGGCGCAGGACGGCAAACTCGCCGGGTTCGGCGGGCACGTGGCGGACTCGGGGGAGGGGCGCTGGACCGTGGAGGCGGCGGTCGAAACCGGCGTGCCGGCCCCGGTGCTGAGCGCGGCGTTGTATTCGCGCTTCGAGTCGCGCGGGCAGGCTGAGTTCGCCAACAAAGTCCTGTCCGCGATGCGCCTCGGGTTCGGAGGTCACGTCGAGGGAAACCATGGAACGCCGTGACTGTGATGCCGTCGTGCTCTTCGGAGCCACCGGCGATCTGTGTTATCGCAAGATCTATCCCGCGCTCTATCACCTGGTGCGCCGCGGCCTCTTGACCGTGCCCGTGGTCGGCGTCGCGCGCCAGGGCTGGAAAGCCGCGCAGCTCGCGGCGCGCGTGCGCGAGAGCCTGCAGGCCTTCGTGCCGGCAGCGGACGAGGCGGTGGTGGCCCGACTCACGGGACTGCTGCGCTACGTGGACGGCGATTACAACCAGCGCCCCACGTTCAATGCGCTGCGCCAGGCGCTCGGGGACGCGCAGCGGCCGCTGTACTATCTCGCCATACCGGCGAGCATGTTCCCGGTGGTCATCGAGCACCTGAGCGCCTCGAGCTGTGCGCAGGGCAGCCGCGTGGTGGTCGAGAAGCCCTTCGGGCACGACCTCACTTCCGCGCGCGCGCTCAACCGCACACTGCACACGCATTTCCCGGAAGCCAGCATCTTTCGCATCGACCATTACCTCGGCAAGGAGGCGGTGCAGAACATCCTGTATTTCCGCTTCGCCAACTCCTTCCTCGAGCCGGTGTGGAACCGCAACTTCGTCGCCAGCGTGCAGATCACCATGGCCGAGAAGATCGGGGTCGCCGGCCGTGGCCGCTTCTACGAGGAAACCGGCGCGGTCCGCGACGTCATCCAGAACCACCTCCTGCAGATCATGGCGCTGCTCACCATGGAGCCGCCGGTCAACACCGAGGGCGAGGCGCTGCGCGATGAGAAGGTGAAAGTGCTGAAAGCCGTGCGCCCGGCGTCGCCCGCGCAACTGGTGCGCGGACAGTTCACCGGGTACCGCAGGGAGCCGGGCGTGGCCGCCGACTCGCGGGTGGAGACTTACGCCGCGCTGGCGCTGCAAATCGACTCCTGGCGCTGGAGCGGCGTGCCCTTCTACCTGCGCGCCGGCAAATGCCTGCCGGTGACGGCCACCGAAGTGGTCGTGGACCTGGGGCCCCCGCCCGTCAACGTGTTCGGAGACCTCGGTCCCGAGCAGCCCAATCACCTGCGCTTCCGCGTCGGCCCCGACGTCGCGATCGCACTCGGCGCCCACACCAAGAAACCCGGACCGGCCATGACCGGACGCCCGGTGGAGCTGTTCGTCGCGCAGCAGCAGGGCGATGACATGGATGCGTACGAAGTGCTCATCAGTGCCGCACTCATCGGCGACACCTCACACTTTGCGCGCGAGGACGAGGTGGAAGCCGCCTGGGCGATCGTCGATCAGGTGCTCACCGCCGGCGCGCCGCCCGCGGAGTACACCCCGGGCAGCTGGGGACCACAGCAGGCGGAGGGGCTGCTCAGGGGTCCGTGCGGCTGGCACAACCCGGGCGCGAAGCCACAGGACTGGACGCGCTCGTGCGCGCCTCCCGCCCCGGAGTGATCCTCACACGCCGCCTTGACGCCCTACCGCTACCACACCGATCGGGCTGCGCGCAGAAATTGCGCGCCGCGCCGCCTCAGTGGTGCTTAGCGACGCAGGTTCCGCCGTTGTCCGATGCGGCTCGCTGGCACGCGGTCAGATCGTAGTACAGGCACTGCGCGCCGGCCCCTGCCGAGACCAGGCAGAAGTGCGCATTCCTCGGCATCGAGGACGCCGTCGTGACCTCGCGCCTGTTAACAATGCAGGCACCGTGCTGCGCGGTCGCAGCGGTGGCGCAGCTCGCCTCATCGAAGTAGCGGCATTCCGCGCCGAGGCCCGACACGACAACACAGAACGGTCCGGCCAAGGATGCGCTCGAAGCGAGAATTCCAACGGCGGTGAATGACAGCCTTTGCAGTCTTCGCACAACCCCTCCCCGCGGAGCTGGATCCGCGCATGACTGATGCACAATACGCTACTCCTGCCGGCAATTCACGTGCAGTCCCCAGGTCGCGCGCTGCTGTGGAGCCACGGACGCCGTGCCGACATCGTGCCGGCGAGCGCAACCGCGTTCCCCAGCTCACCCAGAGTGTGAGCTGAGCAGTGCGCTCGCCCTCGGCATGATGCGGTGTGACGGTTCGATGCGTCCGCCGTTGCGACTGTGCAGGTGACGAGAATATCCTCGCCGGTGTCGGGCAAAACGGTCACGGCAGCCGAACTGCCGTGAGGGAGCCAGAGTTTTCGGGGCATCCCGTGGCAGCCTCAGCGCTCGAAGACACGCACGATTACCCAGCGAGTGCCGCCGCGCTGGAGATGGCGAGCGTGTGCGAGTCGCCCAAGCGGCGCATTGCGTGGGCAATCGCGCTCTCGGCATTGCTTCATGCGGTGGTGCTCCTGACGCTGGGACTGTCAGGTCGCGACTCTGCGAGACGGGACTACGCGCCCGAGCCTCGCCTTAGCGTCGAGTTACAGAGCGGCCGGGATACCGAGCACGATCAGGCTGGCCCGGTCGAGCGCCCCGCCGCGCCGACCGTCAAGCCAAGGGAAGAGCTTGCGGCGGCTTCTGCAAGTCGCTGGTCCGGCATCCCCTCACCTCCCGGGGCCATTGCCCGGGTGGCGCCAGCGCCAGCGCAAAACGACAGCACCGCTGACGCAACCCAGGCGGATGGATCTGTCCAGAGCGATTCTCCGCCTGAGGAGACTCCAGTCGTCACGACACAGGCTGACAGCGACCGGCAAGCCGCGGCGCGTGTCGAGGGCGCCCGGCAGCAGGTCGCATTATCGAGGGCACAGCAGTCCAGGCTGGCGCAGTGGGTTATACGAGCCGCTCAAGGCCTGCAGGATGCCGGTCTGCGTGAAGCGAGCCTTTCACTGGAACACGAAGGGCGCCGCTACGTCGCCGCGTTGCAGCGGCGCCCCGCGGCGAACGACATGGATTTCGACCATATAAATGTCGAGATCACGACGCAGGAAAATGGCCGGCGCTTGCGGACCTGGCTGCATATGAAACGCCTGGCGCTCTCACACTTCGCGCAGCTCGTGGACCGGTGGGATGACCGGGTGCAATTCCATGGCGACGCGGTCGTGGGTCGCTTTCACAGCAACTCCCAGATTATCGTCGGCTATGACCGTAGCGTGGCGCCGAGGTTTCTCGGCAAGGTCACGACTACCGCGGGCGGGTTCGGCATCGCCAGCGCCCTGGGAGAGCGGGGAGGCGAGGAGATGTTTCCGGCGGGTATCGAGACGCGAGCACGACGCATCGCGCTTCCCGATGCCATCCCGACCTTCGCGTCCGAACATGGAATCGAGCCGGCGAAAAAAATGCACTCGATCGTCCGCGACACACGGATTACGTTCTACCCCGACGGGAGCTACGGAGTGCAGGAGCTCGGATCAGGATCTGCAGAGCAACGGCGGCCGCTGAGCGAACCGACGTGGATCGTCGGCGGGCGGCGCACCGCTGTGTATGTGCGTGGCACGGTGTGCGGCAAAGTGCTGGTCTACTCACCCGAGCGCATCGTCATCGAAGGCAGTCTGGTCTACGCACATGACCCAAGGTCGACGCCGGATGCCGACGACTACCTGGGACTGCTCTCGGGCGGGGACGTCGAGATCGCACGGCCGGAGGTGACCGGGCCGGGCGATCTCGCGATCCACGCCGCGGTGTACGCACGACGCCGCTTTCTCGTCTCCGACGAAGACGCCTCGCCGAACGGCACGCTGTCGATTTACGGCAGTGTCACGGCCGGTTCGCTGTCGGCCACCGAGCCTCGATACGTCACGAAGTACGAGTTCGACCGGCGCTTCGAGCAGCTGCGTCCGCCGGGCTTTCCCCTGACCAATCGCTACGAGATCGAGGCGTGGGATGCGGCGTGGCGACAGGTCGACGACGATCGATCCGGGGCTGCCGCAGACCCGTAGGCACGTGCCGGGAGGTGCATTAGAGTGCCTGCATGCACCCTTCCCCCGAGGTGACGAGCCAGTTGACGCGGATCACCGCGCTCCTGAACGAGGGAAAATTGTCGCAGGCGGAATCCGCCTGCAGAACCTTGCTGGCGACGCTGCCCAACCATTCTGCCGCCACTCATCTTCTGGGTTTGATTCGCGTCCGCGCCGGGGATTCCCAGGGAGGCGAGCGGCTCATCCGCCAGAGCATCGAACTCGAGCCGCGCGATCACAAGCTGCGCGTCAATCTCGCCAATCATCTGCGGCGCAGCGGACGCTTGCCGGAAGCCGAGGCGGAGTACCGCCACGTTCTACGGCTCGATCCCGCGGAACGCTCGGCGCGGCATAGCCTTGCCCTGACATTGAGCGACCGCGGACGACTGGCCGAAGCTGAGGTCGAATGCCGCGCACTGATCGACACAGACGCTGGTGATGCGGAGGCCTGGTCCGCGCTCGGATTCGTTCTGGACAAACAGAACCGACTTCCGGATTCCGAGGCCGCCTACCGCCAGGCGGTGCAGATCAATCCCGCCTACGGCCTCGCCTGCCACAATCTGGGATCGGTGCTGGCGCGCATGGATAGAGCCGAGGAATCGCTTGCGGCTCTCGAGCGGGCGCAGTCTCTGGGGGCAGCGGGCTTCGAACTAGCTTTCAACCGCGGTAAGACTCTGACCCTCCTGTATCGGCTCGAGGAGGCCGAGCGGGCGTTTGCTGAGGCGGTCTCGCTGCGGCCGCGACATTGCGACGCGCAGCTGAACCTGGCACGCCTGCGGTATATGCGGGCCGATCCAGATTTCGCCAGAGCGATTTCCGCGGTGGTCGCTGCCCATCCCGACGATGTGCAGATGCAGGGGCTGCTCGCCACGGTGCTGGTGCGTGTCGGCCAATACGATCGCGCCGAACAGCGACTTGGAGCTGCGCTCAAGCGACTCGGTCCCGTACCCCAATTGCGCTTCCTGTTGTCGCAGGTGCTGCGCGAGGTCGGACGCCTGCAGGAAGCCGAGACGGAGGCCATGGAAGCGGCCGGCGCTCTACCTGGTGATTCCGGGGTCATCGAGAATCTGGTTTCGATTTTGTTGTCGCGGGGCCGGCCCGGCGATGCCGTGCCGTTCATTCGCGCCCAGCGCGCGCGCGCGCCTCTGGCGCAAGCCTGGATCGCCTATGAAGCGACCGCCGCGCGCCTTCTGGGTGAGCCCCGGTACCAGGAGCTGTTCGACTACGATCGCTTCGTCCGCTCCTATGTGCTCGAGCCACCCGCGGGATGGTCGTCGATCGCGGAGCTCAACGCAGCGCTCGTCGAGGCGCTCGGGAAACGCCATCGATTCAGCACACATCCCATCGATCAGAGCTTGCGCCATGGCAGCCAGACGACGCGCAATCTGGTGGCGGACCCCGATCCGGCCGCTCAGGCAATCCTCAGAGCGTTCGAGGAGCCGCTGCGTGCTTACTTGCACGAGTTGGGCCACGACGCGGACCATCCTTTCCTCGCACGCAATCGCGGCTCTGCCGCCATCAAGACCGGCTGGTCGGTGCAGCTGCATCGTGGCGGATTTCACGTCAACCACTACCACAATGAAGGCTGGGTGAGCTCAGCCTACTACGTCGCGGTGCCGGATGAAGTCAATGACCCTGCGCTCAAATCCGGTTGGCTCAAGCTCGGGGAGCCGCGTTTTGCGACGCCTCAAGCGAACGCCGAGCGTTACGTCCGGCCGAGCGCGGGACTGCTGGTGTTGTTCCCGTCCTATCTGTGGCACGGGACCAATCCGATTCATGGTCCGCAGGTGCGCACCACGATTGCTTTCGACGCCGTGCCATCCGCGGACGCCACGTGACTCAAAGCGGGTAACCCCAGCGTTGCACATACGGCGTGAGGATCGGCAGCGCGTCCTTGAAATGCTTCTCATAGCGCTTCCAGCGGCCCACCGACTTGCGGTTGATCGGCTGCACGACCTGCGAATAGCTCGGCGTGCTGATGTAGCCCTTGGCGCGGGCGTGCTCACCGGGCGCAAGGAGTGCCTCATCCCAGGGTAGCAGTAGAAACTCGGCGAGCTTGCGCACCTCGGTGGCGAAATCGCCTACCAGCGTCTCGTAGCGCAGCTCGAGCGTCGCGGCGCCCAGCAGCGGCAACTGCGCGTACCAGAAGTCGAATGCGGTCTTGTGATTGATCGCGAGGGTGCGCAGGTCCCGGCAGATGAGCGCCAGGTCCGGAGCCCGGAATTCTTGCTGGAAGCAGCTGAGCACGGTATCGCAGGGATGGCGAACCGCGAGGACCGTGCGCGCATGGGGGAAGAGACGTCGGATCAGGGGCAGCCGCATCATGTTGAGCGGATTCTTGTCCACCAGACGCTGTCCGCTGTGCAGCTCGACTCGGCTGCGTACCTGACTCCAGTAGCGGTCGCGAATATCCTGCAGCTGCGCCGCGCTCAGTCTGCCGAGCTCCGCGGGGTAGCGGATGCCGCACTCGATCGCAGCCTGGAGCGCTCGCTTCAGGAACGGTGTCTCGTCCATGGACCGCAGCGCAGGATGCGCATCGAGGATCTGCTCGAGCAGCGTCGTGCCCGAGCGCGGAAACGCGACGATGAAGATCGGACTGTCCTCGACGCCGGGCGCATTGGCATCCTGCCAGGTGGCAATATCCTCGGGATCGCAGCCCTTGCGGGCCAGGTCGATCGCGGGCGAAGCGTCCGTCGCCTGTCTGACTGCCGCGGTCTCGAGGAAGGCGACCTGCGAGCGATGCGCTTCCTCGAGTGTCGCGTAAGCCTCGTCGTATCGCCCCAGAGCATCGAGCGACCTGGCAAGGGGGAAGAGCACGTGATGCCGCCGCAGGAAGTCGTCGTGGTCTTTCAGAATGGAGAGAAAGAGCCGGCACGCCTCCTCATCGGCACCGTCGCGTTGCGCCAGGCTCGCCTCGGCCAACAAGAGGTCGGGATCGCCGCTCGCGGTTTCCGGCCTCGCTTTGATTCGGGTCAGAGCCTCGCGCGCTTCCGACAGTCGGTTGGTGCGCTCGAGAACCCGCACCAACCTCAGGGAGGTCGGCCCCCCGCGCTCAGCATTCTCCAATACGCGCGCCAGGGCCGGCTGTGCACGCCGCGTCTCGCCCATCGCGACCAACAGCTGGGCGATCCCCGCGATGATCTGGGGCGTCAGCCCGGCGAAGCTCGGCCAGTCTTCGAGGATCGCCACGGCCTCTTCGGAGCGCATGATGTCAAAGCAACATTGCGCAAATGCCAGGCGCAGTCCGGCATCCGCCGGGGCCAGGCTGACCGCCCGGCTGAACAGGGCGGTGGCAGATTCGTAGTCACACCGATCCACGTGCAGCACGCCGATGTTGTAGAGCAGGTCCGGTGTGACGCCGCCGAGCTCGAGGGCGCGATCGTAAGCCTCCAGCGCAGCGTCGTAGCGGCGGGTCGGCCGCAGCGCCGTGCCGAGGTTGCCCCAGTACTCGGCGCTGCGCGGCTCGAACAGGGTGAGTGCGTTGAACACGCGCACCGCGTCCTCGTGACGCCCCTGGGCATGGAGCACCATCCCGAGAACGTTCAACGCGCCGCGATGCTGACGGTCGGTGCTGAGTGCGCGCAGGCACTTGGATTCGGCCTCTGCAATCTGGTGGTTCTGCAGATCGCGAGCGGCGAGCTCGGCGAGCTTGCCGGGATCGTACGCGGCGCTCACGCTAGCGAATCCGCGTTACACGGGTGGTGCGCTTGGAGGGCGCGAACATCATGTAAGAGCCGAGTGCCGCGGAGCGGATCCGCACCGTGTCGCCGACCTTGAGCGGGAAGTATTCGCTCCGCTGGTTCTCCATCCATACCTGGTCATTGTCCAACGATACGACGAGCGCCCCGCTCGAACGACGCATCTCGATCAAGATCACCGTGGCCGTGATCTCCTTCGGCGCCGTGGCGTATTTTCTCTCGTCGAGCGGCCCGTTACGCACGCCAAATCTGGCTGCGGGTGATCCCGTCCGCGGCTCGTCCCGGTCCGCCGGGGATGTCGGAGTTGCCCCCGGGGCCTGCGCACCCACTAGCTGCGCGGCCGCGCGGTCGTAGCACGCCAGGCGGCGCAGGACGTCAGTCTCGGCCGCGCAATCCCTCACGGCCTCCTCCAGAGACTGCGCCAGCACCTCGTGGGGACTCAAGGCGAGTGCGATGCAGGCGACAGTGAGACTAGTTCGCCTGCGTGTCACGGTAGTACTCGCTCAGGGCCACCGTCGCTGCGCCCACCAATGCGCGCTCGGCGGAGGTCAGAAGGGGATTCCAGATGTCCAGGATCAGGATCGCCCGAGGCTCGTGGCTACTGTTCCAGGCTTCGTGCTCGAGGGTGTCATCGAACACCCACGCCTGACCGGGTCGCCATTCGCGAGTCTCCGAGCCGACCCGAAAGCCGCAGCCCGGCGGTATCACGAGCGGTAGGTGCACGACCAGGCGGGTGTTGGTGACGCCCGTGTGCGGCGGGATGCGGGTGCGCGGCTCCAGGATCGAGAAAAAAGCCGTGGGCGCCTCTCCCGGTACTTCCGCAAGGGGCGCCGCAGCAAGCAGCGCCGCCGTCTGCGGACATTGCCCGAGGTGCTGTTCCTGCCGGACGCCCCCCTTGATCAGATAGTACGCGCCCCAGCGGCGCGAGCGGTTGAGCTCGCGCCATTGGTTCAGCGGCACCCCGCTTGGATAATCGACATAGGGGACGACTCCATCGGCATCGCGCGCAAGGCACTGCAGCAGCTCGCCGCGGATCTGCTCGGTCGCCGCTTCGAACGCCCCCAGCCAGGGGAACTCGGCACGCTCGTAGAACTCCAGTGCCGGCAGCCTGGGGAAATGCATGAGCGTCGGCTGAGGTGTGTAGATGCGCCGCTTGTCCAGTAGCGCGTCGAGGCAATGATTGAAGCGCTCTTGAGGCGCGTCACGGTGGGCGGCTTGCGTTGCCGCCAGACGCGACTGCAGGAATCTCTCGAGCGCCGCGCCGTTCGCGGCGACCGCCGCGCGCGCCCGCTCGAGCCCCTGCTGCAGGCCAGGCGCCTGCTGCGCGCCGGGCGGAACACACTGCAGAAAGGCGCGGTAGACCTGCGCAGCCTGCCGGTGCTTGCCACGCCTCTCCAGCAGCGTCGCCTTTTGCAGCAGCGCGAGATAGAAGTAGGGGTCCAGCTCCAGAGCCCTCTCCAGAGCCGCGGCCTCGGCTTCGACGTCTCCTTGCGCACGTCGCGCGAGCGCCAGGTGGAACCACAGCAGCGGCGCACCCGCATCCAGCTGTACCGCGTCCTCAAAGCGCCGCCTGGCCGCAAGGAACTCGCCGGTCTTCAGGGCATACATACCCAGAGCATTCAGAACCCGGGGGTTTCGCGGAGCCGCCGCCTCGGCCGCCGCGAGCAGGCGGGCGGCTTCCGCGTGCTGACCGGCCGCGGCCGCCTTGTCGGCGGCGTCGATCATGGAGCCAATGCGTGCCTCATCCGCTGCTACGGCGCTCATACTGTTTCGCGCGATGTCCGTCGAGGGGAGGCAGAATATGCCTGCAACCGGGGCGTGTAAAAAGCCCGCCGGTCCGGATGCCCAAAAAAGAAGGCGGGCCCGGGGCCCGCCTTCGGCAGATCGCCTCAAACCCTGACTTCAGAAGTCCACGATCAGGTTGAAGAACGCATACCGGCCCAGCGCGTCATACACCTGCGGGTAGATGTTGCCGTTGGTGAACACCGGGCTCCCGTAGGGGGTCTGCGGGCCGATGGGCGGCGACTTGTCGAACACGTTGTTGATCCCCAGCCGTGCGGTCACGTGTCCGGCGAAGGTATAAGACCCGCCCAGGTCGATATAGTCCACACCCCTCAGGCGCGCTCCCGGCACAGCGAGCGCAGGCAAAGGCAGGTTCTGTATCAGCGGACTGGGGTTGGTGCGCTCCGTAGCGACCCCGTTGGCACGCCGCCAGGCCGTGTACACATCCAGCCCGCTGAGAGGCGTGTTCCACGTCGCGCGCAGCTTCTGCTTCCATCTCGGGGTGGGCACGCCGCAGATCGGGCCGTAATACCCGGCGCAGTCGTAGCTGCCCAGTCCGGTCACGGGCTCCGTCGCGTTCTTCAGTACGTAGGTGCCCACGAAGTCGACGCCCAGTCTCCCGGCCCTGCCAAAGTCGAGTCGGTACTGGGAGGTGACGTCGATGCCATTCACTCGCTGGGAACCTAAGTTGAAATCCGTATCCGCAATGAATCCGTCGCTGTTGATCCACAGTGATCCGTCCGCCACGGTTCCGGTTCCCTGGGTACGGTGTACCTTGCCGCAGTAGAACGGATCGGCGCTGGCGAGACACGTACTCAGGATCAGGTTAGCGCCGTAGGTGGAGATGAGGTTCTTGACGGTGATGTTGTAATAGTCGAGCGTCATGTTGAAGTCCGGCAGGAACTTCGGCGTAAGCACTAAGCCGACCGTGTAGGTATCGGCCTTCTCCGGTGCCAGGTTGACGTTGCCGCCGGCCAGACCGTTGTACTGGCCTGCAGGATTCCTTTGGATGTTGCTGTACTCTGCAGCGGTCACTCCGGTCAACGCGCACTGTGCCTGCGTGGCAGCCGGGACGACCCCTGGCCCAGAGGAGGCGCACGGGTCCTGCGTGCCATCCAGCTGCACGCGCGGCTGCAGGAAGAGTTCCTGGAGGTTGGGTGCCCGTACGGCTCGCTGGTACATGCCGCGGAGGCGCACATCGCTGACCGGCGCCCACTGCAAGCCGAGCTTGTAGGTGTTGGTCGAGCCGAAGGACAGGTTGTAATCGGAATAGCGATAGCCGGTCTCGAGGGTCAGCGACTTGGCAAAGGGCAGGTCCTCGAGGAGCGGCAGGCGCGCCTCCATGAACAGTTCCGCGACGTGCAGGGAGCCGATCGTCGGCAACGTGGGAGAACCCTGACCCGCCAGGTCATTGGACTGGAACGTGATGTCAGGGTCGAGCTCCTGGGCCTCCGAGCGGTACTCGGCGCCGAAGCTGACGCCGAGGCCGTCATGCGCCGTGGGCAGCTTCACCCCCATCTTGCCCAGATCGCCCGTGATGGCACCGTCCACGATCCGTTCCGTGGTCGCGCCCTTGGATTCCCCGGGGATGGAGATGTATTGGACCGCACCCGGGCTGACCCCTCCGCCGATAGACGAGAAGATATTCCACGGTACGCAACCCGGTGCTGCGATGGTCCCGCCGGCGTTCGCCTGGCACACGATCTGCCCGGCCGCATTGGTGACCGCCTGCAAGGCAAACCCGATGCGCGTTCTGGACACATCGTTGAAGTACTCCTCGGAGTACCGCGTCGTGCCCCACAGGGCGTACGTGTCATAGGTCCACGCATCGGTGATGTCGCCCTTGATGCCGAACACGGCCCGGTAGGAGGTGTGGCCCAGGTCGTCAAATCGCGGGCCGCCTTCGACGTTGCGACGGCGAAGCGCCAGGTGCACGGGTGCCACCTGGGTGACCCCCCCCGGGCACCAGCTCGTCACCTCCGCGGGAGTCAGATACGGGTTATTGCAGTTGATGAGATAGGTGCCATCGGGTATCCCCGTCGCCGTGGCCCCGGGTCCAATGCCGGGGAACGCACCGCTCGGTGCAATCTGGGCGATCGAACGATCGTCCATGAACATGAACTCCGAGTAGACGCGGGCATGGTCGTTGACGTCGTAGTGGACAAACGCGCCGGCGGTGTAGCGCTCGTCCGGCCGCTGGAAGTAGTTCAGCGGGGCAAAGTTGTAAAGCGGAGGGGACCCGGCCGCGATGTCACCGGTGGCCGGGTTGAGGTGCTGAGTGCCGTTCGGCGTCCCGGGCGGACCGTGCCCTCTGACGTTGAATCGGGCCACGAAGGAGGTGGTTGAGCCACCGCATCCCAAGGCACCGTTGGCGGTGCTGGTGGTGCTGGTGAGCGAGCAGTTGCTGTAGTCACGTCTGGACTGCAGAACGGCCGCGACGCGCCGATATCCTGCATAGGCCGTTGCATTTCCCCGGCCGTCGGCGAAGTTGCTGCCGGCGATCACGCCGAAGTCGCGCGCGTAGCCGTCGGTGGTGTTGCCGTTGGGGGCGGTAAAGCCGGAGTTCGTGTTGGCGAGCTGAGCGCTCTTGTCACGGTTGTCATGCTGATAGAAGTTGTAGTTGCCCTCGAAGCGCACGCCCTGGAAGTGGTCGTTCATCACGAAGTTGACCACACCCGCGACGGCGTCGGCGCCGTACACAGCGGAGGCGCCGCCCGTCAGCAGGTCGACCCGCTCGACCAGGCCCGCGGGGATTTGGTTGAGGTCGGGAGCCGCGTTGCCGTTTTGCGTGGGATCGCCGGGCATCAGGCGGCGCCCATTGACGAGCACCATGGTGCGATTGGCGCCCAGGCCGCGCAGCGA
>Ga0137415_10004937_pt1 | contig 13182 bp, 12 predicted proteins | sample CZODoug3_1_1_16f_FD_183082 | JGI IMG/M metagenome (GOLD analysis project Ga0137415, IMG submission 183082) | Vadose zone soil fungal communities from Angelo Coast Range Reserve, California, USA - CZODoug3_1_1_16fungal (Hybrid Assembly) | ecosystem: Environmental > Terrestrial > Soil > Vadose... | reverse complement strand
CGTGCTCGCACGGGTCGAGTCGATCGGGAAAAACGTGGCCCTGGACATTAGTAGCGGCCGTCGCTGCGGCTTGCACATGGGCGACCTGGTCGCCGTGGTGTTCGGGAATCGCTACGCCACGCTCCAGTTCGAAGGCTACGCGCGCTCCGACGGTGACCGCTGCGACTTGCTCTCGGTGGGCGGGTTGTGCGGGCTGGTCGAGAGCAAGCACGACACCGTCCCCGACCCGAGCAGGCTCCGTATTGAAGGTGCGCTCGGGGACGCGAACGGACTGCCCCTGCGCCTCCAGGACTTCGCGCTGCCGGCAACGCCCCGGGACGGCCGGGGCCGGCCGCGGATCGCCGTCGTCCTGGGCACCGCGATGGATGCGGGGAAAACCCACACCGCGCGCAGCGTGATCCTCGGTCTCCGGCAGCAGGGACTCCGGGTGGCGGGCGTCAAGTTGACGGGAACCGCCGCAGGGCGGGACACCTTCACCATGCTCGACGCCGGTGCGTGCGTGGCGCTGGACTTCGTGGATGGGGGACTGCCTTCGACGTACCGCTGCGCGCTGCCTGAGCTGCTTACCCTCTACCGCCTGCTCGTCGACCACGCGGCTGCCGAGGGCGCGTCCTGGGTCGTGGTGGAGATCGCAGACGGGATCATTCAGGGCGAAACCGCCGCGCTCCTGGCGAGTACGCGCTTCGCGTCGACCGTGGACGCCTGGCTGTTGGCGGCGACCGATGCGCTCGGGGCGGCCGGCGCGCTCGGCATCCTGCGCCGCATGGGGATCAGCCCACTGGCGGTCTCCGGGATCGTCTCTCGCAGCGCCTTAGGGAGGCGGGAGGTCGAGGCTTCGACGAAGATCCCCTGCCTGCCGGCGGCGGAGCTGGAGCAGGGCGCGCTAAACGCAAAGCTGATCGCTGCCGCCCCCCCCGCGGGCCTGAAGGTCATGTCCGGCGAGCAACCGGCGGTCACGCTGAGATGAGCTGCGGCCGCGTCTATCTCTGGACGCCCGACCCGGCACGACCGGCAGGCGGGTACGTGACCGCGTCGGTAGTGCCGCTCCATCGTCTGGTGAGCGGCGGGAGCGACGTACGACTACGCGGGCGGTTCGTGGTCGTGCGGAACGGCGCTGCCGTCAACGAACCCGACCCCCAGACCGGGAAGACCAGAATCTGTCGCCTGGGAGACGCCGAGCCGAACGTCGACGGGGACTTTCTGTTCGCCCCGGGGAAAGGGGGCGGTCGCCTCGACAAGGTCGCGCTGGCGGAGCCCGAGTTTCGGTGGCGCTATGTCCAGGCCGCCCGGTTCGGGGAAGTCAACACGTACTTCCATTTGGACCGCATTGCCGCCTACCTCGACGGGTTGCTGCGTCAGCTCGGCGCGCCCTCGCTCCCGCCGGTCGTCGCCGTGGTCAATGCCCACGCAGCCGCGACCGAGCAGGACGGGATCCGTGACGGCGTCAAGAAGCCGAGCGGCCGCTGGTTTCCGTTCCAGGGCGGCCACTACCGTCTGCCGGCCCGAACGTACACCGTGGCGGAGCACGAGTTGCTGTCCCCCGATGGTGAGATTCATCTCGGGCCCGGGTGGCGGCTGCTGGAGCACGGCGCGCTGGCGGAGGCCGCGGGGGGGCGGTACCGGGCGAACGCGGCGCACAACGCCGGCATCATCTACCACGAGTACGGCCACCACGTCGCCCGCCACACAGCCGACTTCGCCGACAACGCGCGGCGCCGTCCCGACCGCCAGCGCAATCACAAGTCCGCCATCGAGGAGGGCACATGCGACTATTGGGTCGCTACCCTCCTCGAGACGCCGCACATCTGGGCGTGGCACTGGCCACACGAGCCTCAGGCTCCGCACCGTCGACACCTGGCTTCGTCAAAGACGATGCAGCACTTCGACCCGCGTCCCGACGCGGACCCGCACGCCAACGGGACCATCTGGGGCGCGGCCCTGTGGGATCTGCGCTCACGCTTGAGCGCGGCGGAGGGAGCGCTCGCGACCGATTTGCTGGTGCTCCAGGCCCTGCTCCTGCTCGGGCACGTGGTGGTTCGACGCAGCAGCTTCCAGGCTGGCCTGGCGGCTCTGCTCCATGCCGACGAGGTGCTCCACGCGGCGCGACATCGGGCGATCATCCTGAACACGTTTGCACAGCGCGGCATACAGGCCGACCCGGTGGCCGAGCGAGCGTTGCAGCGCGAGCCGGTAGGTCGACACCGGGCTGTTTCCGCGCGCGGTGACCCGTGACGCGCGCGCTGGATCTGGGTGCGGAAAGAAATGCGCCCGATTGGGGTGAGGATCTTCGGGCGGCCGTGCGGGGCATGCTCAAACACGTGGCCCGCGAGGAGATTCCCGACTCGCGAGACCTCTGCACGGCCGCCACGCTGGACGCCGAGCTTGGGGAGCGCCGCGCGTCGGAGTTCTCGCTCCTGGCCGTGGGCGACATCATGCTGGACGGCCGCGCCCGGCGCGTGCTCGCCGCGCGAGGGACGGACTATGCGTTCCAAGCCGTCCTGCCGCTGCTGCGACGGGCGAGCATCGTCCTGGGCAACCTGGAAGGCCCGTTCGCGCGCTTCGCGCCGCGTCAGCAGCGCACCCACTCTTACCGGGTGGATCCCACGCTGGCGCACGCATTGCAGCGGGCGGGGATCAACCTCGTGACCCTCGCCAACAATCACCTGCTGGACTGCGGTCGCGCCGGCGTGTTCGAAACCCTGCACGCGCTGGACCAGGCCGGTGTCGCCGCGGTCGGGGCCGGCGTCGACAAGCGCGCGGCTCACCGCCCCGTCATCCGGGCGGCGGGAGGTTTGCGGGTCGGTGTCCTCGGCTACTACTGGAACCGTCGCTGCGCGGCAGGAGACCACCTGCCGGGCAGCGCGATGGATCCTCCGGAGGCGCTCGCTGAAGACATCGGCGCTCTGCGCAAGGAGGTCGACCGGGTCGTGGTCACCTTTCACTGGGGCGTTCCGTACCAGCCGTACCCCTCGGGCGACGACCAGGCCAGGGCCCGGCTCGCGATCGACTGCGGCGCCGACGTGGTGATCGGGCACCACCCCCATATCGTGCAGCCGGTCGAGGTGTACCGCGGGCGCGCCATTTTCTACAGCGTGGGCAATTTTGCCTTCGGCTCCGGGAACAGCCGGGCCGCGGGTCTCGCGGTCGGCGTGCGATTCGAAGAGCGCCACACGACAATCGAGACCTTCCCGCTGTACGTGAAGAACCGGGATCCGCGCGTCGATTACCAGCCAAAGGTGCTGCGCGGTCGAGGGGCGGAGCGCGTGCTGCAGCACCTCGCGGAGATCTCGCCTTCGGCCCGGGATCTCCTGGAGATCGAGGGCGCCCGGATCCGGCTGACGCTTCCCAGATGCGCGCCCTGATCCCGCGGTTGCGCCCGTATCGGGTGGCGCTCGGCTGGGCGACGCTGGCGATGGTGCTGGACGCCGCGTTGACGGTGCTGCGTCCCTGGCCCCTGAAGGTCGTCATCGATCTGGCCTTGTCGCACCGCCACAGTCGCGTGCCGTTCGTGGGCAACTGGCTCGAGGCCGTAGGACCGGCGCCGATGTCCATCGTGTACGGCGCCTGTGCGGCTACCCTGATGATCGCGCTCAGCACGGGACTCCTGACGTACGGGTACACGCGCACGCTGGGCGATATCGGCCAGCGGTTCGTGTTCGCGCTGCGCCGCGACCTTTTCGCCCACCTGCAACGCCTCTCGCTGCGGTTTCACGACCGCCAGCGCACCGGCGATCTCATCACGCGCCTCACGTCGGACATTCAGGCCCTGCGGGACGTGGTGAGCAACGGCTCCCTCCTGCTCGTCGGCAACGGCTGCCTGCTCGCGGGCATGGTGGCCATGATGGTGTGGCTCAACTGGCAGTTCGCGCTCGCCGCCCTCTCCGTCGCGCCGCTGCTCTTCTGGACGGTGTTCCGTTACACCAGCCGCATCAGGGCGGCGGCGCGCGATGCCCGGGCCAGCGACGGGCTCTTGGCGTCCGTGGCCCAGGAGACGCTGGCGTCGATCCGCATCGTCCAGGGCTTGGCGCAGGAGGATCAGCAGAGCGAGCGCTTTCAGGTGCAGAACGCGGGCAGTTTGCGCGCCTACCTCGAGGGGATCCGGTATCAGGCCCGCGTTGCGCCCCAGGTCGATTTCCTCGCCGCGCTGGGGCTCGCGGTCGTGATGTGGTACGGGGCGACCCGGGTGCTCGCGGGCGTCCTGACGACGGGAGACGTGGTCGTGTTCTTCGCGTACGTCACGAACCTGTACAGCCCCATGAAGGCGCTGTCCCGTCTTTCGTCCTCCTTTGCGCGCGCCGGCGTGGCGGCGGAGCGCATCGGGGAGGTGCTGCGCGTGCACAGCGAGGTCGCGGAGCCACGGCACGCCCGCGCTGCTCCGCGGTTCCGGGGACGGATCGAGTTCCGGGACGTGTCGTTCGAGTACGCGCCGGGACAGCGGGTGCTGTCCCGGGTCAACCTCCGCATCGAGCCCGGCACGACCGTGGCGATCGTGGGCGCGAGCGGCGCCGGCAAGAGCACGCTCGTGAGCCTCGTGCCGCGCCTGTACGACCCGGCCACCGGAGTGGTGTGCATCGACGGCGAGGACGTCCGGCAGTTTACCGTGCAGTCGCTGCGGGATCAGATCAGTCTCGTGCTGCAGGACTCGCTGCTGTTCAGCGGGACCATTCGTGAGAATATCGCCTTCGGACGGCCCGACGCCGACGATTTCGCTATCCGCCGGGCCGCTGTGACGGCCAACGCCGAGGAGTTCATCGTGCAGCTTCCTGAGGGATACGACACACTCGTCGCGGAGCGCGGGTCCACTCTGTCAGGCGGTCAGAAGCAGCGCATCGCGATCGCCCGCGCCATTCTGCGCGATGCGCCGATTCTCATCCTCGATGAGCCGACCAGCGGGTTGGACGTCGCCTCGGAGCGCACGGTGCTGGCCGCGCTCCAAGCCGCGGCCGCGGGACGGACCACGCTGACCATCGCCCACCGCTTGCAGACGGTCCGCTTCGCCGATCGGATCGTTGTCCTTGAACACGGGCGGATCGTGGAGGAGGGCGGGCACGCCGAGCTGCTGCGCCGTCAGGGGAGATATGCCGCGTTGTGCCACCTGCAGGCGGGGCTCGATTGATGGCGAACCCACGAGTCGCCGCGGCCCTGCTCTTCCTCACGGCCTGCAGCGGTGGCGCGACGGGACCCCACGGCGGGTCAGGACCGGTGGCCACAGTGACGGTAGCGCCGGCGGTCGCGACGGTCGTGGTGGGCGACAGCGTGCAGCTGGCCGCTACCCTCAAGGACGCCGCCGGGAACCCGCTCATTGGGAGAGTCGTGACCTGGACAGCGGGCACGCCGGCCATTGCATCGGTGTCGGCGACGGGGCTCGCCACCGGGCGCGCCACCGGCACGGCGACCATCACGGCGACGAGTGAAGGGCAAAGCGGGTCGGCCACTGTCAACGTCGGACTGGTGTTCGCCGCGATGAGCGCGGCCCTCGACTTCACGTGCGGCCGGACGACTGGCGGTGCCGCGTACTGCTGGGGTCTCAACGCGAGCGGTCAGCTCGGCAATGGCTCGACCGCCAACAGCACCATCCCGGTGGCTGTCAGTGGCGGGCTCAGCTTCGCCGGGATCAGCGTACACGGCGATCACGCCTGTGGCCGCACGGCCGCCGGAGCAGTCTACTGCTGGGGGGACAATTCGTTCGGCCAGCTCGGCGACGGCACCACGACGAACCACTCCAGTCCCGTGGCCGTCTCCGGCGGAGTCGCGTTTACGGCGATCAGCGTCAACGGAACCCACACCTGTGGTCGCATCGCCAGCGGAGCGGCCTACTGTTGGGGCGACAACACATTCGGCCAGCTGGGTGACAGCACGACCACGAATCGGTCCACACCCGTGCTCGTCAAGGGCGGCGTGAGTTTCGCCGGCGTCAGCGCGGGTGGCAATCACACGTGCGGTCACACGTCCGGTGGAGTGGCGTACTGCTGGGGCGACAACTCATTCGGTCAGCTCGGCAACGGCTCGACGACGAGCAGTTCGGTCCCCGTGGCCGTCGCCGGGGGTATCGCCTTCGGGGCGATCAGCCCCGGCGGCGCCCACACCTGCGGGCGCACGACGGCCGGCGCGGCGTACTGCTGGGGACTGAATGCGAGCGGCCAACTGGGCGACAGCACCACCACGAACCATTCGACACCGCTCGCCGTTAGCGGCGGTCTCGGGTTCGCCGCCGTGGGCGCGGGCGGTAATCACACGTGCGGACGCACCACCGGGGGAGTGACATACTGCTGGGGGGGCAACGCGTCTGGCCAGCTCGGCGACGGCTCGACGACCAACAGGCCAGCGCCGGTAGCCGTCTCAGGAGGCCTCGCGCTCACGGGCGGGAGCGAGGGCGCCAATCACACGTGCGCCCACCTGACCAGTGGTGCGGCGTATTGTTGGGGGGGGAACACCACCGGCCAACTCGGCAACGGCTCCACCACGCCGAGCTCGGTACCGACGAAAGTTGCGGGTCAGCCTTAGCGTTTCAACTGGGGCGGGAGGACTCGAACCTCCAACTTCCCGGTTAACAGCCGGGCGGTCTGCCAATTGACCTACACCCCAATGTGCCGCAACCACCGCGCCCGCCGTGAACAGCCGACTGAGAACAGACGCACAGCGGTGAACAGTTGCCCGTGATCCGGTAATCAAACGCCCCCGGGACTGTTCGGTACCGGGGGCGCATCGTTTGCACAGCCATCAAACGCTACGCCGCCCGGACTCCCCGATTCGGGAGATTGGCGTTACGGTTGTAATTTGCGCCCAGACCGGCGAACGTCCGCATAGGGCCTACAGACTAGCACGACCTGTTCTCCCGAGCAAGGGGCGAACGTGCTAGTGCTTCATCCCGCTCTTCTCGGCAAACTCCCGCAGCGCCGCTTCCTGCTCGGGTGTGAGCTTCTCGGGAATCTGGACGTGGACCTCGACATACTGATCGCCACGCCGGCCGTTCCGCTCGATCCCCTGCCCCGGGATCCGGAACTTTTGGCCGTGCTGCGTGCCGGGCGGCACCTTGAGCACCACGCGCTTTCCGTCGAGGGTGCGCACTTTGATCTTCGAGCCGAGCAGGGCCTGGGCCAGATTGATCGGGACCACGCCGATCACGTCGAGTCCTTCGCGCCGGAAGAACCGGTCGGGCTCGACTTGGATCGCCACGACGACGTCGCCCTTGCCCTTCGCGCCCTGCCCCTTGAGGCGCAGCCGCGTGCCGTCCTCGGTCCCGGGCGGAATCGTGATCGTTAGATGCTTCTCCTGACGGACCTCACCCGACCCCTGACAGGTTGGGCAGCGCTGCGACGGTACCTTGCCGCGGCCGCGGCATACGGGGCACGGCCGCTGCACGGTGAAGCCACCCTGGCCGAACGAGATCGTGCCGCGTCCCCGGCACTCGGGGCAGGTCGAGAACGTCGCCCCCGGCGCGCCGCCCGAGCCGCCGCACGTGGGGCAGACCTCGGGTAACGTCAGGGTGACGGGGACCTTGCCGCCCAGCGCCGCAACCCGGAACGGGATCGAGATCGCCGTCTCGACCTCCTCCTCGTCCTCCAGTCGGGCCTCCGTGCCGCGCCGTCCGAAGATCGACGAGAACAGGTCTCCCAGCCCCCCGAACGACCCAAGATCGGAAAGATCGAAGTCGACATCCGGACCTTGCGCAGTGCCCCCACCCCCACCCCCACCCCTGAAGCCGCCCCCACCAGCGCCCGCGAACGCCCCGTAGCGCCGCAATTGGTCGTACTTCTTGCGCTTCTCCGCGTCGCTCAGTACGTCCTGCGCCTCGTTGATCTCCTTGAAGCGCTCGGCGGCCTGCGGGTTCTTGGGGTTACGGTCGGGGTGGTACTGCTTGGCGAGGCGGCGAAATGCCTTCTTGATCTCGTCGGTGGTCGCCGTCTCGGACACGCCGAGGATCTGGTAATAGTCTCTCTGTGAGGCCATCTACGTCCCGTCCCCGCTCCCCCGCCCCTCGTTTCCCTGCCACTGCAACACCGTCACGCGTGCCGGCCGGATGAGCGCATCGCCCATCCGATACCCGGGCTGCAGGATTGCCCCCACGGTGTGATCCTTCGACGGGTGATCGGCGGGCCGGGTGGTGACCGCCTCGTGCACGTGAGGGTCGAACGGGACTCCCACCTGATCGACGCGCGTGACGCCCGCCGCCTCGAGCGCCTTCCATGTCTTCCGCTCTACCATGTCCACACCGTCGTGGAGCGTCTTGGCGTCGGTCTGCGCGGGGTCCACATGTGCGAAGCGCGCCAGATCATCGAGCGCGTCCACCAAGCGTTGCACCAGATCGGCCTGCGCCCGCTGCCACAGGTCCGTGCGGTCTTTCGCCGAGCGCCGCTTGAAATTGTCGTACTCGGCGGCGAGTCGGAGATACTTCTCCTTCATGTCCGCGAGCTCGCGCTCGAGACGGAGCACCGCCTCTTCGGAGGGCTCGATCAACGCCCCCGATTCCGAGCCCGCGGGCTCGTCCGGCGGCTCCGGGTGCTCTGGGTTGTCGTTCATGGTTTTCCGCTTCATGAGCAATCGGTGTGCCGTCCAAAATGCGCCGTTTTGGCTGACCCGAGTCGTATTGAGTTGGGAAATTGCGATCCGACAAGAAGATAGCCGCGTGCCCCGGCCCTGTCGAGCGAGCGGTCGTTTACAGCCGCGCGGCGACGAAGGCCAGCACGTCGCCCAACGCGGAGTCGCGCTGCGGGTCGTGCAGCACCTCGTGGTACATCTCGGGATACCAGCGGACGAGCACGCTACCCTTCAGGCTGTCGGCGAAGGCACGCGCCAGATGTGCGTCGACCACGCGGTCCTCACCCGCGAGCAAGAACAGCACGGGCGACTCGATGCGGTGGCTGTCCGCCGGCACCGCACGCTGGGCCCACTGGATCTCGCGCCACGCGCCGGGCGTCATCACGCCGTGTACGACCGGATCGGCCGCGTACGCCTCGTTCACCGCCGGGTCGCGACTCACCGTGTCGGCATCGAGCCGGACCGGCACCGGGAGCGTGGGCCAGAGTTCGGCAAACAGCCGGCCGACCACCACCTTCCAGGTGGGCGGGCGGAACGCGAGCCCGAGCCACGGCGAGACGACCACGGTGCCGACGATGGGGTCGCTCGGCTGGGTTTCCAGGTAGCGCAGCGCCACGAGGCCACCGAACGAGGTGCCGAGCAGCAGCTGCGGGCGGTCCGTGCGGAGGCGCACGACGCGGCGGAACGCCTGGAGGTCGCCCAGCAGCTGGCTGAAGCGCGACAGATGGCCCCGGCGGCCCCCCGAGCGGCCGTGCCCGCGCAGCTCGAGCAGATAGCTCGAGTAGCCCGCGGCGCACAACCGCTCGCCGAGGTCGCGCCAGCGACCGGCATGGTCGCCCCAGCCGTGCAGCACGAGCATCGCGGCCCGTGGCGTGGCGGCCTCGTACATGTCGTAGACGAGGAGGGTGCCGTCCGGTGCGGTGAGCGTGGGCATCAGGCCTCCGCGAGCAGTCGGCGCAGCAGGTCCAGGCCTGCCTGGGCGGCGCGGCGACGCACCTCGTCGCGGTCGCCGGGAAGCACCCGCTGCAGCACACGCGTGGCCGTGTGGACCCGCGCCGCCAGCCACACCGTCCCGACGGGCTTCTCGGGCGTGCCACCGCCAGGACCTGCGATCCCCGTGACGGCGATCGTACAGTCCGCTGAGAAGAGGCGCTGCGCGCCTTCGGCCATCGCCCGCACGGCTTCTTCGGAGACCGCGCCGTAGGCCTCGAGGGTCTCGAGCGGCACTTTGAGCGCCGCGGTCTTGATCACATCGGCGTACGCCACGACGCCCCCGATGAAGGTGTCCGAAGCGCCGGGAATGTTGGTGATCCGCTCCCCGACCATCCCGCCGGTGCAGGACTCGGCGACAGCCAGCCGGTGACGCCCTGTGCGTAACGCTTCCAGCAGGACGGCCGCGAGATCGGCGTCCTCCTCGCCGTAGCCGTGCTCGCCGACCGCCGCTTTGAGGCGTCGCACGACGTCGGCAAGCCGCGCTTCGGCGTCCTTGAGCTCGAGCCCCCACGCGGTGACCCGGAGGTCGACGCCTTGGACCGAAGGCAGGTACGCGAGTGTGAGCGGTGCGATGTCGGGCTCGATCGGCCCGACTCGCTCGGCGAGCGCCGACTCCGAAACGCCCGTCGTACGCACAGTGCGTGAGAGCACGACCCGGCGCTCGCCGCCCTGCCGCGCGACGATCCGGGGGAGCACCTCCTCGACGAGGAGCCCGCGCATCTCCCGCGGCACGCCGGGGAGCAGCACGACCACGCGCCCGCCCGCGTCCTCGACCCAGAGCCCCGGCGCGGTGCCGCGCGCATTCGGCAGGATCACGGCGCCTTCGGGGACTTCGGCCTGCGTCCGGTTGATGGCGGGCATCGTGCGCCCCAGGCGATCGAACCGTGCCTGGATACCCGCGAGCAGGCGCTCATCGAGCACGAGCCGTTTGCCGAACAGCTCCGCCACGACGGTTTTGGTCATGTCGTCCCGCGTGGGCCCGAGGCCGCCGGTCGTGATCACGAACCCTGCGCGGTCCAGGGCTTCGGCTACACCAGCACGGATCGCCTCGGGCCGGTCGGCGACGGTGGTGCGGCGCGTGATCTCCGCGCCCGCGGCGGCGAGCGCCCGGCCCAGCTCGGCGGCGTTCGTATCCACCGTGTAGCCGAGCAGCAGCTCGGTGCCGATGGTGAGGACTTCGAGCTTCACCCGCCCCTGAGGAGCCGGCGGTAGCGATAGAGGTACACGATCAGCGAGTACACGGTGAGGAGGATGGCGCCGGCGAGCGTTACGGCCACGACCGCGCCGTGGAACTGGTCCCAGAAATTGCGGAACCACCCGGCCCACGGATGCGCGGCGAGGGCGTCCTTCCACGCGAACCAGAACAGCGTCGCCCCGATGAACGTGTTCTGGACCACCGCCTTGAGCTTCCCCGCCCCCATCGCCGGGATCACGACGCCGCGCCGCTTCGCGAAGAATCGGAACGCGGTAATGAGGAGCTCGCGCCCCACCAGCAGCAAGGCCACCCACACGGGAAAGCTGCCCCACCAGGGGATGCGGTAGTCGACCAGAATCGTGGGGTGCCGCGTGAGCCAGAAAATCGGGATGAGCGTGGCGAACAGCAGCAGCTTGTCCGCGATCGGGTCGAGCAGCTGGCCTAGCTCGCTCACCTGGTTGCGGCGGCGCGCCAGGTAGCCGTCCACCACGTCGGACGCACTGGCCGCCAGGAAGATCAGGAACGCGATGACCTTGGGCCAGTACCCTTCGATGAAGGGGAGCAGCGCGATGACTGGCGTGAGGCAGATACGCGCCAGCGTGAGGATGTTGGGGAGGGTCCAGCGCATTGCGACCGCCCCTAGCTCAGCGTCTTCAAGACCAGCTTGCTCACCGTCTTCAAGGTGTCGAACACGCCGTCGCCGCGGACCGCCACGCCTTCGATGTACGGCGCGCGGCCGATCCATTGATTGTCGATCCGATCCACCAGGTTCTCGCCCGCGTGCATCGGATCGGGCGTGACCTTTTGCTGCGCTCCGTCGTCGATCGGCCACCCCGGGTTCAAAGACGCCTGGAGGTCGCGGATCGGGGCCGCATTGGGCAGGTCGCGCTTGTTGTACTGGATGATGAACGGGATTTTCGTCAGATCGTAGCCGTATTCCGACATGTTGTCGTACAGGTTCTGCATCGACTCGACGTTCGCCTCCATGCGCTCGATCTGACTGTCGGCGACGAACACGATCCCGTCCACACCCTTCAGAATCAGCTTGCGGCTCGCGTTGTAGTACACCTGGCCTGGCACCGTGTACAGATGGAACCGGGTCTTGAAGCCGCGGATCGTGCCCAGGTCCACCGGCAGGAAATCGAAGAACAGCGTACGCTCGGTCTCGGTCGCGAGCGAGATCATCTTCCCGCGCGTGTTGGGCGACACTTTGCCGTAGATGTGCTCGAGGTTGGTCGTCTTGCCGCCCAGGCCCGGGCCGTAATACACGAGCTTGCAGTTGATCTCGCGGGACGCGTAGTTGATCATCGACATGGGACGCGCGTCCTCTCAACCGAAGAGTTTGTCAATTTCGTCTTCCGCCCCCTCGAGCAGACCCTTTTCGGGCGCCGTCGGGCCCGCGCCCACACGATTGAACATCTCCTCGAAGACCTTGTTCAGCTTCTCCACGGCGCCTTTTCCCTTGAGCTTCACGAGGCCCAAGGTGGTCCGCTGATCGAACAGCACCACGAGGATGACCCGCTTCGCCACGTCGGCGAGCAGCATCGACTCCTTCTCCCCCTGATGCACCAGGGAGGCGAACTCGTGCTCACCGATCATCTTGGCGAGCTGGTCGTTGGCGCTGAAGTCGGCGGCGGTGAGGGAGGCGAAGGCGGTGGCGTCGAACTGCGGAGGCTCGCCGACGGTCGCGACCAGCTGCCCGGTGCGGTCGACGAGCAGTGCGCAGCGGGCGTTCGAGTCCCGGAGATAGGCCTGCAGGTGCTGCTGGATCTGCTTGAAGTCGTTCTCGGAGAACGACCAGCTCGCCGCACCCGCCATTACGTCCCCTCGGGTCTGTCGGACTCGGCCATGTCCCGCCGGGCCAAGAGGGCCTGCGCGATGGTCACGCCGTCGGCGTACTCGAGATCCCCGCCCACCGGGATCCCCCGCGCGATGCGGGTCACCCGGACGCCCGTCGGCTTGAGCAGCTGCTGCAGGTAGGTCGCCGTGACCTCGCCCTCCATGGACGGGTTCGTAGCGATGATCACTTCTCGCAACCCCGTTCCCCCTCCGTTCGCCACGCGCTCCATCAACCGGTCGAGGTGTAGCGACTCCGGACCCACGCCCTCGAGCGGGGAGAGCCGTCCGCCCAGCACGTGGTAGCGTCCCCGGAACCGCCCGGCGCGCTCGATGGCCGCCACGTCCGAGGCTTCCTCCACCACGCACAGCAGACTCGCGTCGCGCCGCGGGTCCCGGCAGATCGCGCACGGGTCCTCATCGGTGAGCGTGCCGCACTCGCCGCAGGCCGTCACCCGCGCGCGGACGGTGTGGATCGCCTCCGCCAAGCGCGTGGCGGTCTCCGCCGGCTGCTTCAACAGGTAAAACGTGAGCCGCTGCGCTGTCTTCCGTCCGATCCCGGGGAGCTTCGCCAGCTCCGTCACGAGATCTTCGATAGCCGACACGGCGGATTATAGCGG
>Ga0137415_10004936_pt1 | contig 13182 bp, 11 predicted proteins | sample CZODoug3_1_1_16f_FD_183082 | JGI IMG/M metagenome (GOLD analysis project Ga0137415, IMG submission 183082) | Vadose zone soil fungal communities from Angelo Coast Range Reserve, California, USA - CZODoug3_1_1_16fungal (Hybrid Assembly) | ecosystem: Environmental > Terrestrial > Soil > Vadose... | reverse complement strand
CAACCTGAAGAATCAGGTTGCCCCTGGTAAGGGAACGACTGCAGATAGCGGCAGTACCGATCAGCCGGCACAGTCCGCGCCCGCCACACCACAGACCCCGGCACCTTCTCAGCAACCTCCGGCCCAGCAACAGCCGGAACAGGACAACTTCCAGCAGGAAGTTCCGGATACTAGTGATAAGTACCGGATCGTCGTCCCTGTCAACTATGTCGACGTGCCGACGACCGTCCGGGACAAGAAGGGCAACCTTGTCTCTAGCCTCGAATGGCGGCATTTCAAGGTCTTTGAAGACGGCCAGCGGCAGCATATCGCCCATTTCAGCACAGACGCCGTACCTCTTTCCGTCGCCTTCGTCATCGACCAAAGTCTGCCGAGTGACGTCATGCACAAGGTCAACGAAAGCCTCGCTGCCGTCACCGGGGCATTTACTCCTGCCGACAGCGTAGCAGTGGTAACCTACAACACCACTCCAGCCACAGTAACTGACTTTACCGGCGCGCAGGGTGCGCGCTTGCCTGCTGCATTTGAGAGAGCCAAGAAACCGGGACGTCAGATGGGTGTCCCCATCACTGGCGGACCGCTTGCCGTCGGACCTACGATCAATGGGCGGCCTGTCGATCCGAACCTGAATCGCACTGACAGCGCCGGCTTCATCACTATCCCGAAGGAAGTACATCCGCTTAACGATGCCATCCTGTATGCAGCCAGCATGCTCGCCAAGCAGCCGAGAGGCCGCCGCCGCGTGATCTACGTCATCAGCGATGGCAAGGAAGCCCGCAGTAAAGCCTCATACAAAGAGGTCGTGCGCTTCTGCCTCACCAATGAAGTCTCCGTCTACGGCACGCTGGTGGGCGACTCGGCGACCTGGGGCATCGGTTATCTTGACAAGCTCAAACTCCCCCTGCTGCCAACGGACAATATTCTGCCCAAATACGCCTATGCCACCGGCGGTTCGCTGGACGCGCAGCTCTCCGAGGTGGGCATCCAGAAGAGCTTCAGCAAACTGGCCGATTCGGTGCGCACGCTCTATACGATCGGCTACATCAGCCATCAACCCATCATCAGCGGCAAATACCATTCCATCGATGTGCGCATCGATATTCCAGGTTTGACTGTTCAGGCAAAGGATGGCTACTACCCCTCCTCTGCCAACATGAACAACGCGAACCCTAATCCATGATGCTGTCCGCAAGCTCCCAGGCCGTAGCTTTGGCGCTGGGATCGGCAGCTGTGTGGGGCACATCCGACTTCACTGGGGGCTTTGTCACGCGCCGGGCTTCTCCGGCGGTGATTGTCACCATTGCTCATGGATTCGGCATGTGTTTGCTGCTCATCCTGGCTGCTGCTCTCAGGCTTCCCTTTCCAACCGGCCATACCGTCCTCTATGGAGTGCTGAGCGGGGTTACCGGCGGAGTTGGCCTGATGCTCTTCTACCGTGCGCTGTCTCTAGGCTCCATGGGGCTCACGGCTGCCCTGTCCGGAGTTCTGACCGCAGCCATTCCGGTCATTGTCTCCTTCTTTCGCGAGGGACATCCCACTACGTTGCAGCTCATAGGCTTCGGCGTTGCGGCAATTGCCATCTGGCTGGTTGCCTACACGCAGGGCGGTACCGTCCACCCACATGGGCTTGGTCTCGGCATCGTCGCAGGCTTGTGTTTTGGGCTGCTCTTTGTTCTATTGCAAAAGGCCAGCCAGGAAGGCGTCATATGGGGACTTACCCTTGCCAGGATCAGCAGCACCAGCGCTGCGGTCGGAATCGCATTCTGTCTCTGGCTCGCCAGCCGAGGCAACGCTGCGAAGAAACCACCTATTGAGTGGAAGAGCATTCTGCCATTAGCCGCACTCGCCGGATTCCTCGATACCCTGGGAAATGTGCTCTATGTTTTGTCGTCGTTGAAAGGACGGCTGGATGTGGCTGCCGTTCTTTCCTCTCTTTACCCCGCCGGACCGATTCTATTGGGTGTCTGGATACTCAAGGAGCGGACTACCCGCATGCAGACCGTCGGGATGGTTCTGGCGCTAGTGGCTGTTGCCCTCATCTCACTCTAGTGTCCTGAATTTAAAGCTCACAACATCAAAGATGTCATCCTGAACGAAGTGAAGGATCTGCTTTTCGATAATGCCGGGTGCCCCATACTTCACTTCGCGTAAGCGAACGAAAGCCTGCCCTGAGCTTGCCGAATGGGTCTCGCCGCAGGCCGAATGTAGGGTGGTCCGAACCAGATCACGCGAAGCGTGCTCCTTGTGGTTTTGTCCTTCCTAAGATTCTTCGCTCTTTTCCTGTCAAGCCCTATGCACCAAAATCTCCATCCAACGCACTCATTCCAAAGCAAATCCCACAAAAGAAAGTTGGCACAGAATTATCCCTCAAATCGCTAAAATAGAAATAGAAACAAAAAATCACAGGAAAAGCCGGGTGCCGGGTGCCCCATCCTTTCGCGCCGTTTGCGAAAGGGTGGGAGAGCAAACTGGAAAGTATCGAAAACTCCATGGCAGAGATACGAACTGCCTCTGAATGAAACGATTACAGATTTGTCCTTTAGAATCGGGCAGTTACAAATCACAAAACGAATTCCCCTTTGAAATCGAACACTTACAGAAAGTAAAGGGGGTATACCCCCCGGGCAATAATCGCTAACCGTTCCACCAGCTAACCGGATTTTAGCTGACCGGACCACAGCTAACCGCTTCTTATAGAGCTTCAGCCCCTGAGGGAGAGATTTTTAGATGAACCTCAGCCCTCAACTAATCTGTTTTCAATCACAAAACACCTAAGGCTTAGCCGGGTGTCAACTTGACCCCACCTAAGCCTTAGCAGAATTGCTTTGTTTTCAATCAAAAAGAGACCTAAGCCCTACGTATCTGTTTGATAAGATACTGAAAATAAACCACATAAAGAAGGAGAGGGAGAGGTATAGGGGGTACCCTACAGCTTTGTCTTCGACAGCCACCAGCCATTCCCAGCAACCCAGCAACTCTCATCCGGCAAGCTCTTACAGTGGAGCGACTGGACGCTCCCCAAGTCGCCCCGCTGGAAGGCTATGGCCAGTTTCTTCTCCGTCTCTGGATCGCGCGCACCGATGCAGGGAATGAACAGCGCCTGGCAAAGAAAGCGAGCTGAGTAGCGATCCGCATCTTCTCTGGTAACAAGCAGCATGCCGCCCGCTCCTTTGTCCGGAGTGAGGGGAAATAGCAGGCGTCCTCCAATCCGCAGTGCGTCGAGCCAGGTGTCCAGCGGAACGGTTGCCCCGGCATTTACATAGATCACGTCGCACTCGGGCAGCGGATCGCTCGTGCCCGACTTTGCCAGGACTGTGACCTGTGGCAGATCCGATAGATTTGCCGTCGCCCGTCCGGCCAGCTCTTCGTCGATTTCGTACGCATAGACTTTGCCGGTTGAGCCGGTCAGTTTGGCCAGCAGTGCAGTGTAGTAGCCGGTTCCCGCGCCAATATGGACGATGGTTTCGCCTTCCGTTATGCGCAGTGCGGCGAGACACAGGGCGTGCAGGGAGGGTTGTCCATTATTGATGCCGCTCTCGGACTTCAGCGAGATGGTTACGTCCTGGTAGAGAAACGCCGGATCGTCCGAAGGCGTGTCGATGTAGCCGGAGGCGGTGAATAGTCTCCAGGGGCCAGGGCCGACGAAACACTCGCGCGGCGTGGAAGCGAAGACTTCAGCAATGCGGTTGCCCTTGGGAAGGCCTACATGCGCTGTTATGAGATTGCCGAAGTGGACCCGGTGTTCATCAAGACGACTCAAGTTCTCTCCTCATGAAGAATGAGATGCTTTTTGTCCGCGTCCCCATGCCACGGCAACCAAGCCCAACCCAAGAAAGACGAGCGTAAGCACTGCGGCGTTGAGGAACACCCTTGGGTATCCAAGTATGTGCACATCGATGAAGGGATAGGGATAGAAGCCGGAGATGACTCCGCGCAGTAGTGCATAGATAAGATAGGCCAGCGGGTATGCGAGCCATAAGAACGCATCTTTCCAGCGCAGTGTCTGCTTGGGAGCAAAGGCGAGCCAATAGCTGACGTAGAGTAATGGCGTGACGTAGTGCAGAAGGATGTCCGCTAGTTTCTGCAGACCTTGCGGGTTCCATGTATTGCGCAGGAGCAGGAAATACACCACGCCAACGATGGCGATATAGATCGCTGTTCCTGCTTTGACATTTGTCTGCGAGAAAAACTGGCCAGTGGCGGTTTGATTGGCCCATAAGGCAGAGCTTACTCCGACAGCAACCAGAATGTTGGTCAGGATCGTGAAGTAGCTGAAGTAGTTCAGCAGGGCGAGTGCGACCGGCGTACCACTTGTGACGTTCAGATAGAGTTGAAGCACCAGCGCAAACCAGGCAATCAGCGCGATGATCGCCATGAAAATTAGACCGGATCGTGATTCGCCGTCATTCAACGCTTCACTTTCCTCACTTCGGCAACGTTCAGTTCAGATGAGAAAGCCGCACCTTCCGGTGCGGCTCAATAAGATAAGAACTTTTGATCTTCATCGCACGGATCATCCGTCCAATGAGATGCGCGTTTCATTGTTCGTGAGAAGAAAAGCTACTTCGTCTGCGGAGTAGGAGCTTCCGACTTGGCGACGGTTTCATCCTTCGCCGCGTCTGGGTTGCCCTTGATCCCTTCCTTGAAACCACGGAATCCTTCGCCCAGGCCTTTGCCCAGCTCAGGCAGCTTGCGCGGCCCGAAGATGAGAAGGGCGATCACGAGAATGATGATGATATGGCTAGGCGTAAATAAGTTATCCAGCATCGAGATGCCTCCCGGAGACGCGCACGGCTCTTCTCCGTTTTCTTTTATTGTCGCACAAAGGCAGGGTGTAAGGGATAGGGGGTAGGGTTTAGAAAGGCAAAGTCACTTGCTCTCCTCGATTCTTGCGTCGAGAGCGGTCGATACTCTGGCGAAAAACGCTGCCAGGTCTTCGCTGGGGCCCATGGTCAGGCGGCGCTGGATCTTTAGAAGCGGATAGAGCTGCGAGCCACGGATATCGAGCGCGGGCATGGCCAGTTCTCCGCCCGACGCTTGCCGGGTTGAGTCAGGATAGATTGCCATGATCCATTCGGCGCCGTAACGGCGGCGGAAGATTTCGCCAAAATAGCCGCCCCAGAGTTTTGTCTCATGTTCAATGCTGTCATCGGCTATAGGACTGCGGGCGGCCAGCACCGTTTCCAACTGCGAGACGGACTCGGGCGAGAAATCGAGATTCATTCCGTGGTCTCTCTCGGCTATGCGCACGGCCTCTTCAGCGTAGGCGAGCATCATGGCTTCGAGCGATTCGAAAGTCTTTCCGGCGATCTGGTCCTTTTCTGCCATGCCTTTTCAGATTACCGGATGTGACGGGCTTTGAGTCCTGCGACTTGTAATCATGTATCTTGAGAGATTGCGGGGTTTTTCACTGTATGAGTCCGCGATGCGTGGTTTTGGAGGTCTGGTCTGTTGAAAGGAATGCGTAGTATCCGGTTTTTTCTGGCGGCAGCGGCCGTTTTTCTCTCTTTTAACGTTGCGGCGTGGGCGCAGAGCCAGAGTCCGACTGTTCAAGCTCAAAATTCAGCACCGCCGCCGATTCAGGGTAGCCCGCTTGCGGGAATCCATTATGGCGAACACCGCTGGGAAGTCTATGGCGGTTTAGCGTATTCGCACTTCAATGCCGGCCCGAGCTTGATTCAGGGATCAAATCTGGGTGGGTTTGACGCGGAAGTGGCGCGCTTCTTCACTCCTCGCTGGGCGGCTGCGGCCAGTGTGCGCGGCTACTACGGAACCAGCGGCGTGGTGGCAAATACGTATGGGATTGAAGGGCCATTTGTGAGCGAACACATGTTCATGGCCGGCCCGGAATATCGCGGCCCCAGCAATGAGCATGTTTCGATGACCTTTCACGCGCTGGTTGGCGGGGCATATGGAAACTTCGAGCATGCGATCGGCAATGTGCCGCCGGGGAATCTTGGACTTTTCTCGAATCAACTCACATTCGGCAGTGCTCTTGGCGGATCGATTGATCTGAATCGCTCGCCCCGGCTGGCGTTCCGCATCTCGCCGGATGCTACGCTGACGAACTTTGGCAGCGCTGGGATCAAGGAACAGTTTGCGATTTCCGTAGGACTTGTTTACCGATTGGGGAAGAGCATCTACAAAAAATAACTCGCAAGATGAATCAGATACCCATCCCGATGAAATCGGGATGGATGTTTCATAGTGTTTCATGGATTACTCCTTTGATTGACCCCCTAAAATGCCCGTTGTACTGTAATAAGTTCTACACTTCCCTGCTCTGAAGGATTCCCTGTGTCTACCTCTGCTGCACCGCCTGTTCTGCGCAAGACTCCGCTGAATGCCCTGCATCGCCGTACCGGCGCGAAAATGGTCGACTTCGGTGGCTGGGATATGCCTGTCGAATACTCCGGCCTCATTGCCGAGCACATGGCTGTCCGCACTGGCGTGGGACTGTTTGACGTCAGCCATATGGGCGATATTCAGTTGCGCGGGCCGGGATCGATCGATGCCGTCCAGCACATCTCGATGAACGATGCTTCGCGGCTGCAGGTTGGCCAGGCACAGTATTCGGCGATGCTCTATCCGCAGGGGACGTTCGTGGATGACATCATCGTCCACAAGTTGAGCGATAACGACTATTTGATCGTCATCAACGCGGGCACGCGAGAGAAAGACTACAACTGGATTCGCACGCAGGCGCAACCATTCAAATGCCATGTGAACGACTACAGCGACTACTACACGCAGCTTGCAATCCAAGGACCGCGCGCTGCGGAAACACTGCAGAAGCTGACCAATGTTGATCTCTCCACGATCAAGAACTATTGGTTCACCTGGGGAACGGTCTGCGGGCTTGCGAATACGATGATTGCCCGGACGGGATACACCGGCGAGGACGGCTTTGAGATCTATATCCCCTCAGATGAGGCCACAAGCGAGCGCGTGTGGAATGAGGTCCTTGAAGCGGGGAAAGAGTTTGGCATCCTGCCTTGTGGACTGGGCGCCCGCAATACTTTGCGGCTGGAATCGGCGCTTTCGCTCTATGGGCATGAGATCTCCGACACGATCAATGTTTTCGAGGCTGGGCTGGACCGCTTCTGCAAGCTGGAGAAGGGACCTTTCATCGGATCAGAAGCACTGCAGAAGATTCAGGAAGCTGGCGGGCCGAAGCGCAAGCTGGTTGGCCTGGAGGTGATCGAACGCGGCATTGCGCGTGATGGCTACCGCGTGTTGGATGAAGCGGGAAAAGAGATTGGCTACGTGGCCAGCGGTTCACCTGCTCCTTTCCTCAAAAAGAACATCGCGCTGGCTTATGTACCCATGGAATATGCGGTAACAGACCGTGAAGTTGCCGTAGAGATTCGCAGTAATCCCGTAAAGGCGCGTGCTGTGCCGATTCCCTTTTACCGCAAGCCCAAGAAGCAGAAGTAACCCGCAGACCATACAATCGAAAGAGAGACCAGCACAGATGACATATCCTGCGAATTACCGCTACACGCAAGATCATGAATGGATCGAGATTAACGGCAAGCTCGGCACTGTCGGCATTACTTACTATGCCCAGAAGTCCCTCGGCGATATCGTCTTTGTCGAATTGCCTAAGGTGGGGGACAAACTAGAGCGGCATGGGGAATTCGGCAGCGTGGAATCCGTGAAGGCTGTCTCGGAGCTCTTCTCGCCTGTTTCCGGGACCGTGACTGCGATCAATGAAGAACTGCAGAGTGATCCAGAAAAGCTCAACGAGGATGCGCATGGCACGTGGATTATCAAGGTTGAACTGAGCGATCCGAATGAAGTGAGCGAACTGTTGAGCGCTGCGGATTATGAGAAGTTTATTGCCGAGGAGACGAGCAACTAAGGGTGGTTTGATTGCCAGCACAAACCGCAGGTTCCTCGGCTCCACTCGGAATGACAACCCGAAATATGTGCTTAGGATGACAAGTTTTACGTATTGCTTTAGCTGTTAAGGATCACGATGCGTTATCTACCCAAATCACATGCCGAACGCGCGGAGATGCTTCGCGAGATTGGTGCTTCTTCAATTGACGATCTCTTCTCGGTCATTCCCGAGGAGTACCGTCTCACGCGTGACCTCAACATCCCGCGCCAGATGGGCGAATCCGAAATCGTCGATCACTTCAAGAATGCCGCCGCGCATAATGCCGCCGGATACACCAACTTTCTTGGCGCCGGAGCTTATAAACACTACCGCCCGGTCATCATTGATTCATTGGTCCAGCGCGGGGAATTCCTTACTTCCTACACGCCCTATCAGGCTGAGATCACGCAGGGAACGCTCCAGGCTATCTTCGAGTTCCAAACGATGATCTGCGAGTTGACTGGTATGGATATCGCCAACGCTTCGATGTATGACGGATCGACGGGAGCAGCCGAAGCCGTCATGATGGCGATCCGCATCACCGGGCGCGATGGCGTGCTGGTGGCTCGCACTGCGCATCCTGAGTATCGCGAAGTGATGCACACCTATGCGCAGCATCAGGGACACACCGCTCACGAAATCAGCTATGGTCCTGATGGGCGCATCGATCTTGCGGCGCTGGAGCAAGCTGTTACCGATCAGACTGCTTGCGTGCTGGTGCAGTCGCCGAACTTCTTCGGCATCGTCGAAGATATCCCGGCCATTGCGGAAATTGCACACAAGAAGGGCGCGCTGCTCATCGTATCGATTGCCGAGGCGGTATCGCTCGGCATCGTAAGGCCTCCAGTTGAGGCGGATATTGTTTCGCTTGAAGCGCAGTCGTTTGGCGTGGCTCTTAGCTACGGCGGTCCTTATTGTGGCGTGTTGGCGGCAAAAGAAAAGTATCTGCGCCAGATGCCGGGACGTCTCGTAGGTGAGACCAAGGACACGCAAGGCCGACGCGGCTTCGTGCTTACGCTCTCAACGCGCGAGCAGCACATCCGCCGCGAGAAGGCGACATCGAACATCTGCACGAATCAGGCTCTGGTTGCGTTGATGGCGACGATCTTCATGACCGTTTACGGCAAGGAAGGCATCAAGGAATTAGCTGTGCAGAATCTTGCCAAGGCACAGTACGCGGCGAAGACCATTGGCGCAAGTGGCAAACTGCTCTTTGCTTCGACACCTCGTTTTCATGAGTTTGTTTTGCAGACCGATGAAACACCCGAACAGTTGAATGCTCGTTTGCTTGAGAACAAGATTATTGGTGGACTGGCGCTTAAGAAGTGGTATCCGGAACTTGGAAATGCGACGTTGTGGTGTGCTACGGAGCTGACTACGAAAGAGCAGATTGATGGAGCGGCTGCTGTGGTAGCGGAAACGACGGTTGCGGCTTCGGCTTAGCAAAAATCCCAGGTTAGCTTCGCGAACGTTGGGCACCCGGCGACAGATAGGATTTGGCAATGGCAACAGAAGAACTCTTTATTGGCAACACACGCAAAGTCACCGCGCACCTCACGCAGAACGAAGCCCTGAGCTTCGAGAAATCCTCTCCGGGCAAAAAGGCCTATAAGCTACCTCCACTCGACGTGCCTGAAGTCGATCCGGTACAACTACTTGGCGAAGCGGCACGCGAAAGCACCGGCGCACTGCCCGAGTTGAGTGAGATCGAGATCATCCGCCACTTCACACGACTTTCAACATGGAACTATGCCATCGACCTCGGCATGTATCCGCTGGGCAGCTGCACGATGAAGTACAACCCGCGCGTCAACGAATTTGTCTCGCGTTTGGAAGGTATCGCCGAAGCGCATCCCTATCAGCCTGAATCGCTCTCGCAGGGCGCATTGCAAATCCTCGGTCTGTTGCAGGACTGCCTGATCGAGATCACCGGCATGGATACGATCACGTTGCAGCCAGCTGCGGGTGCGCATGGTGAATTTACCGGTATCCTGCTCACCCGTGCCTATCACCAGTCGAAGGGCAGCCCGCGCAAACATGTTTTGATTCCTGACTCCGCGCATGGCACCAATCCTGCAACAGCAGCGATCTGCGGCTATCAGGTCATCAACATCAAGTCGAACGCACAGGGCGGCGTCGATGTTGCGGCGCTTGAGCAGATGGTGAATGAAGACACTGCTGCGCTGATGCTCACCAACCCATCCACCATCGGCGTCTTCGAGAACGAGATTCACAAGATCGCCGATGTGCTGCATGCGAAGGGCGCGCTGCTCTACATGGACGGCGCAAACATGAATGCACTCTGTGGCAAGACACGCCCCGGCGATTTCGGCGTGGACGTGATGCACCTGAACCTGCACAAGACGTTCTCTACGCCGCATGGTGGCGGTGGTCCCGGTTCCGGTCCCGTTGCGTGCAAGAAGATTCTTGAACCGTTTCTACCTATCCCCGTCGTCGAGTCCAATGGAGACGGCACCCTGCACCTCAACTATGACCGTCCGCAATCCGTAGGTCGTGTGCGCATGTTCTATGGCAACTTCGGCATGTTCGTCCGCGCCCTTGCCTACATTCTCGCGAACGGCCCCGACGGCCTGCGCCTGACGACAGAAGATGCCGTTTTGAATGCGAACTATATTCGTAAGAAGCTTGAAGACGTGTATGAGCTACCATATAAAACTCCTTCGATGCACGAAGTCGTCTTCAGCGATAAGCGCCAGACCAAGAACGGCATCAAGACTGGAGACATCGCCAAGCGCCTGATCGATTATGGCTTCCATCCATACACGACATCGTTTCCATTGATCGTGCCCGGCGCGCTGATGATTGAGCCTACGGAAAGCGAATCGCGCGAAGAACTTGATCTGTTTGTCGATGCCATGCGCCAGATCGCCCGCGAAGCAGATGAGAACCCGCAGCTTATCTTGAATGCGCCGCATTCGACGCGTATCTCACGGCTGGACGAAACAACTGCCGCTCGCAAACCTATTCTGCGCTGGAAAGCTCCTGCGGCAAGCACACAGCTTGAGCCGGATAATACACCGGCAAAAGAGTGGTAAGCGTATAGGCTGGAACTTCTACCTGCTGAAAACAAGGAAGCGCCCAACAGTGCAGCGGGCGCTTCCTTGTTTAATTTATGGTGCCGGGAGGGGGGTCGAACCCCCACGAGGTTGCCCTCGGCGGATTTTTGAGTCCCTATCCCCTGCTCTCTAGCTATTGAAAATACAATGTTTACAGCGACTTAGCGGACTCGCCGATGCGGTTCCGTGCGGTTCTGTGAGGGGTTGTTCTGGATGTTTGGGCACAGTTTGGGCACAGTTTTCGAGACCGGATTCGATTGATTTCTGAGCGGATATAGAGGGGCGACATGGGCGATTTGGAGCCACCGCGAGCCTCGGAGCTCAATGGTCGGGCTCATCCGGAATCAGAAGGATCAGTGTTCGTGAGATCTGAAAATTTAGCAGCCATCGTTGGATTGCCACGGGTCAATTTTCTAATCGTCACATCCTGAGCCTTGTCGTTTGCAAGACGAAGGTTATTAACTGTGCCGAGCAGGGCTGCCTTCGTTTTTTGTAGGTGATCAATCGACTTGTCTATCTCATCAACGGCGGTCTGGAAGTGCCTGGAGGCCAAGTCGTAATTCCTCGCGAATCCCGTCTGGAACGTCAGCAGTTGGTTTTCGAAGTTCGAGATGTCGATGTTTTGGGCTCTGACGAGCGCCAACTCTGATTTGTATTGAAGGGACTTGAGGGCGGCATTGCGAAGCAAGGCCACTATCTGGATGAAAAACTGCGGTCGGACTACATACATCTTGGGATATCGGTGGAACATATCCACGATCCCCGTGTTGTAGAACTCACTATCAGGCTCAAGCAAGGAGACAAGGACGGCATACTCGCACCCCTTCTCGCTGCGATCCTTGTCGAGCTGCTTCAGGAAGTCCTCGTTCCTTTTCTTCGTAGCGGTACGATCGTCCTCGTTCTTCATCTCGAACATGATCGAGATAATCTCCGTTCCAGCCTCATCCGCGTCGCGAAAGATGTAATCGCCCTTGCTTCCCGTTCGCGCATTGTTATCCTTCTCGAAATATGCCCGTGGAAACGCCGTCGCTCGTATTCGATTGAATTCAGTTTCGCAATGCTGCTCAAGGGTCTCACCAACCATTTTGGTCGATAGGCGGGCCTTCATGTCACGAAGACGCTCGATCGCGTCGTCGCGATCCTTGATTTGCGTCTCGTATTTGTCTTTTAGGCTCTTTTCGGCAAGTTCCTTCTCAAGCTCGGCCTTTTCGAGGTCGCTTTGAAGTTTATTTCGGTCCTTCTCTACCACACTGACCGCCTCGCTAATCGCGAGCTTCTGTGCAGCTTCCCCGGCATCTAGTTTGGCCTTCAGTTCCTGGATCTGAGCGTCCTTGGCTGCGACATCCTTCTGAGATTCACTTGCGGCCTTTGTTTGGGCGAGTTCGACGGCGTTCAGCTTGTCCTGCTTCGCCAGCGCAAGTTCGTTTGTAAGCGCATCGCGCTCCTTCTCCACGGCGCTTAGAGCTTCGGTAATGGCAAACTTACGCCCGGCTTCTCCCGCATCGACCTTGGCCTTCAGCTCCTGAATCTGAGCGTCCTTGGCAGCCGCATCCTTTTGCGCTTCGCTGGTGGCCTTCGTTTGGGCGAGTTCGACGGCGTTCCGCTTGTCCTGCTCTGCCAACTCAAGCCGCTCATGCAACTGGCGCTCGAAGTCACCATCTCGCACCTGCTTCAGAATGTCCGCGTACCCTGCCTCGTCAATCTTGAATGCTTTCCCGCAATGCGGGCAGCTTATCTCATGCATAGTCATTCCTTATCAGGTAGGACAGTTGCGTCTTCATGTGTTCCTGGACACATGAGAAGAATACATTCTTCTCATAACTGGAAATCACCCGCAGCGTAGGCGTCAGTCAAGGCCGCGTAGCGCCGCGCCAGCGGTCGAAGCGAAGCGCAGAGCCTTTGCAGACGCCGGAGCGGAGGGTACGCCGCGTCAGCGGTTCGATTTGAAGCTGGGATTAGCTCTTGGACTCGCGCCACCCCAGAGTCGGTGTCCACACTTGAGCGGTATCGGTTTCGGATGAAAGACACGGCACAAGGAAAGCACGGAGAACGGCTCCCACTTCGGCGAGAGTAAGGGCTTTATCACCAGCATTCAGGCGTCCCGCAAAAGCTTTCCATAGCTGCATCTTCTGGGCATCGGTCAAGAACTCATCGGTCAGCGCAAACGGGATGCCATTCGGCAAAGGCGAGCCGCGCCGCTGGAAGGACAACGCGATTGAT
>Ga0137415_10004935_pt1 | contig 13182 bp, 6 predicted proteins | sample CZODoug3_1_1_16f_FD_183082 | JGI IMG/M metagenome (GOLD analysis project Ga0137415, IMG submission 183082) | Vadose zone soil fungal communities from Angelo Coast Range Reserve, California, USA - CZODoug3_1_1_16fungal (Hybrid Assembly) | ecosystem: Environmental > Terrestrial > Soil > Vadose... | reverse complement strand
CTCGACCGTGCGAGCGGCCGGGGCGGGCACAACCGGTGCCGTCGCCGGCACGGTTGCGGCACCAAGCGCGGCGCTCACCTGCGCTGGCGCGGTGCTCGGTGCAGTGATGGGCGACTGGGCCGGGGCGGCCCCCGCGTCGCTCAACGGGTGCATCAGGCGTGGCGGGCTCGCGGGCGAACCGCCGAGCGGTCGCGTCATCCACGGGGCGAGGACACTCCAGACCCGATCCAGCACCGACTGGCTCGACGAGTCAGGGGCAACCGAGATCGGCCGCTGCGCCACGGTGGTGGTGCCGGCCGCGCCGCTCGATCCTTGACCGGTGGTGGCGCCGACGGCACCCGTGCCCGTCGAGCCCCCACCGGAACCGGTGCCGCGCGACCACACCGGCAGTTGCGGCGTAGCCGAGCTGTCCCAGCCGGTCGAGCTCGACGAGTCGGCGCAGCCGCCCGAACCACCGAGGCCGCCGAGCGATGCCGCCCGAACGGTCGTGGCAGCCGGCGAGCCCGAGACCGGAGCGGGCGCCCCAGCCAGACTCGCCATCTTCTCCGCGAGCCGCTCGGCAGCCGTTTCGACCCGCCGGACCACGCTGGTTCCGCCGGCCCGAAGCTGACCCCGAGCCGAGGCGTCGACACCCAGCGCCGCAAGAACCGGCGACTGGTCAGACGAATTCCGCGTCGACACAGTCGCCTGACCAGAGCCAGCGGTCAGGTCCGCGCTGTTCGAGTCCGATCGTGGGCGGGGAATCGGGACAGCTGGGACCCGCCCGCCCCCCGGTTGGGTGACCGACCCACCCTGGCCAGCACCGGAACCGGTGCCGGTACTCGAACCACCGAGCCCACCGACGAAGTTGCCAACCCCACCCAGGATCTGATCGATCAACCGCATGATCCAACCGAGCTGACTCGACTGGTCCTGACCGGAACTAGCGCCCGCCGAACCGGTACCGGTGGGAGCCGAACCCGAAGAACCGGTGCCCGAGGAACCGGTGCCCGTGGAACCTCCGGTAGCCGAGGACCCGCTCCCGCTACCAGGGCTCGAACTGATCAACCCGTTCTGCGTCAACCAGCTCAACACCAGCTGGCTAATCCCCTGCGCCAACTGAGCCACACCGGTCAACCCCGTCGAATTCGAACCGCCCGACGGCAGCGCACTCGAACCATCGGACGGCAACGCAGCCGTTGCCCCGGTGCCCGACGTACCAATGCCCGAGGTACCAGTGGCCGACGAACCGGTGCCCGAAGAACTCGTGCCCGTGGAACCGGTGGGCGTGGAACCGGTGGGCGTGGAACCGGTGGGCGAACTTCCGGTAGCCGAGGACCCGGTCCCGCTGCCCGTGCCCGAACTGATCAACCCGTTCTGCGTCAACCAGCTCAACACCAGCTGGGTAATCCCCTGGGCGAGCTGGTCCACCCCGGTGGGCTGAGACGAACCGGACCCACCCTGCCCGGAGCCGCTGCCCTGCCCGGAGCCGGTGTCCTGGCTGGAGTCACCGTGATGGTGCTGACCATTGTGATGGCGCGAGCCGTCGTGGTCAGAATCGTCGGACTGGTCTTGATCTGAGTTATCCGACCCGCCCCCGACACCAGCGACGCCGGTCGAACCGGACCCACTCTGGCTGCTGCCGCTCGAGCTTGAACCGCCGGAACCGGTCAGGCCGCTCTGCGTCAGCCAGCTCGACACCAACTGGGTAATCCCCTGCGCCAGCTGGTCCACCCCACTGAGCTGAGCGGAACCAGGAGTCTGGGCCGAGCCGGTGCCCTGCCCGGAACTGGTGGCCTGACCGCCACCCTGGCTACTGCTCTGCGCGGTGTTGGCGAGCTGACCGAGGAACTGGCTGACGAGCTGACCGGCCTCGCCCAGAGCCTGGGTGACTAGCTGCATGACTCCACCGGCCTGGAGGTCGCTGGAGGTTGCGCCGGTGGGTGCAGACCCCGAGACGGCCGAACCGGAACCGGTTTGCGCGGAGCCGGAGTTGCTCAGGCCGTTCTGTGTCAGCCAGCTCTGCACCAGCTGGGTGATCCCCTGGGCGAGCTGGTCCACGCCGGTCAGCCCGGATCCCGAGGTCTGAGCGGGCTGGCCGGTGGCTGCCCCCGGCGCCGAGGTGGTGCCTTGGCTACTGGTCGTACCCGTGCCCGAGGTGCTGCCGGTCTGACCGTTACCTTGGCCGAAGTGCTGGCCGAGCTCGGTCAGTACCTGAACGAGCAGATCGATGATGCCGCCGATCATGCCGCGCGCGTTCGGGGGCTGGGTGCCGTTCTGGCCCGTACCCGTCTGGCCGTTCTGCCGGGTCGCCGGTCGCAGGAGGTGGTTGGCCAGGTCCGACAGCCGGTCCTGGGCGCTCGCGCTCCCGTCCGATGCTGAGGCCGGGGGCTGAGCCGTCCCCGCTGTCGGCGTGGTCTGGGGCTGGGACGGCTGGCCGCTCGGCCGCCCCGCGAGCTTGTTGATCAGCGCCGGCAGGCCCGACAATGCGTTGTCGTCGTCGGTGGGGTCCTGCCCGGTGGTGGCGTTGGTCGCGTCGGCGAGTTCCTGGCGGGCCGTGGCCGCGACATTCTGGGCGACCTGCGCCGGCACGCCTGCCGCCGCTGCCTGAGCGGCCGGCGCCGGGCTCGGCTGCGCGGCCGGCACCGAACCGGTCGGGCTCGAGGCCGGCGCCGAGGTCGGCTGCGCGGCCGGTGCCGGGGTCGGCTGCGCGGCCGGCGCTGGGCTCGGCTGCGCGGCCGGGGAGGTCGCCGGCACGGTTGGGCCATCGAGCGCGTCGCTCGCCGCGGTGGGCACCTGGGCTGGCGCGGCGCTCGGCGACGTGGTGGTCGACTGGGCCGGGGCAGCCCCCGCGTCGCTCAAGGGGTGCATCAGGCGCGGCGGGGTCGCGGTCGACGACCCGCCGCTCAGTCGGGTGAGCCATTGGGAGGTGACACCCCAGATGCGATCCGCCACCGACTGGCTCGGCGAGTCAGGGTCGACCGGGGCCGGTACCGGCAGGATGTGCGGGCCGGTCGTTCCCGAGCCGCCGTTCACTCCGCGACCGGTGGTGGTGCCGGTGGTGGTGCCGGTCGACCCGGTGCCGCCGGTTCCGGTCGCCCACACCGGCAGTTGCGGCGATGCCCCGCTGTCGCAGCCGGTCGAGCTGGACCCGTCGGCGCAGCTGTCCGAGCCGTCGCTGCCCCCGAGCGATGCCGCCTGAACGGTCCCGGCGGCCGGCGAGCCTGGGACCGGAGCGGTTGCCCCAGCCAGACTCACCATCTTCTCGGCGAGTCGCTCGGCGGCTTTCTCGATCCGCCGGACCACGCTAGTCGCTGCGGCCCGACGCTGACCCCGAGCCGAGGCGTCGTCGCTTTTCGCCGAAAGAGCCGGCGACTGGTCGGACGAATTCCGCGCCGACGCATTCGCCCTAATCCACGGCGCGATTTCCGGCGACGCGATTTTCTCTGTTGCCGGCGCGCGGAATTCCGCCGTGCTCTGGTGCGCGCCACCCGCCTCGGCACCGACGATGCGAATGCCGGCGACCGTGCTCACCGCGGACGACCGCGCCGGCGCTTGCGCCGCCGTGGTGTGCTCGGTGGAGGCCGTCATCGCCGCCAGCCAGATCAACGTGATTCCGGCGACCAGACCGGCGAGCGACAGCAGCGCCCGTGGCACAACCGACAGGACGGTGCTCGCGCACCGCCTGCCGGTCGAGGCCATGGACACCATGTGAGTCACTCCGTCTGTCGTCGGTTGGTTGTGCGGGATCGGTCCCGCCGAAGCACTTAGGGGCGCGCTCCGGGCGGGACCGCACCGCGGCAATACGCGGCCGCGGCGATTCTTGGCTGATGAGTTACCTGGCTGGCGAAATACGTGCCGGCCGTACTCAGCCCATTCCGCGCCGACCAGGCGCCAACCACGGTCATAATCACGCAGAGGCTTTCCGTGACCGCCGACGCAATATGCGTCAGCGGCCCGGACTCCGGTCGGTGAAGCAAGTCCCACATCACCCACACTCGGCGTGACATCAACTTGCTTCGGTTGCCACGGTATGCAGTAATAACAGCGCGGTCCACAAGGCTGAGCGAAGCTTTAGATTGCCCGCCGGCCCGGTCCGGCCGCCGACGGCGCATCCATCCAGGCAGGTACCCGGTCACCCGGCCGAACACCTCGCGATCGGCGCCTGGTTGCTGGCCAGCCGGTACCCGGCGCCGCGCACCGTCTCGATCAGGCCGGGGCGGCCCAGCCGGGCGCGCAGCGTGGCGACGTGCACGTTCAGGGTGTCTTGCACCCCGGCCCAGGGCTGCCCCCAGATCTCGGCGATGAGCCGCTCCCGGGAGCAGACCGCGCCGGCCTCGGCGGCGATCAGTGCCAGAATCTGGAACTCCTTGCGGGCGAGGTTGACCTGCTGACCAGCCACCGACGCGGTCTGGCTGACCAGGTTGACCTCGACGTCGCCGCGGTGGATCGTGGTGCCGCGCCGCGCCGAGGGCCGGTGCCGCTGGGTCACGACCTGCATGCGGTCCACCAGATCGCTGATCTTGTAGGGCATCGTGAGGCAGTCATCGGCGCCGGCCTGCAGGTTACGGATCCGACCCTCAACGTCGCGGTCGGCGGAGCCCACGATGATCGGCACGTGGCTCATGGCCCGGACCGCCCGGCAGGGCGATAGGCCCCCCGCGTCGGACTGGCGAATGTTCAGCACCACCACATCGACGTCGCGCAGCGCGTTCACGATGTCCCAGCCGCCGGGAGCCCGCACAGCCTGCACGCCGTGGCGACGCAGCCCCGCAATCAGCTTCTGGGCCATCACGTCATCGTTTTCGATAATCAGAGCTTTCATTTCGATTCATCCTTTGTGTTAGTGGTCTCACCTCTGGTTTCTTCCTTGATGACCGTTTTGCGGCTAAGGAGGATGGGCCGGGTCGGCGCGGCGACCGGTGCGGGCATGACGAAGCCCCCACGTCGCGGGTCGCGAGGTGGGGGCGTGCGTGTGGGAAGCGAGCGCGGCGGCGTCGTCCGCGGCGCGGGTGCGAGCGGCGAGCGGCGAGCTGAGGGCAGAGCTGGAGGCGGGATCGAAGGTCGGGTCAGCGGTGGTGTTGAGGTGGCGGCTCGGGCTGGCTGGGGGGCCGCGGGCGGTGGCTCCGCCGTGTCCGCTCAGCGGTATGCCGGCACCCGAGGCCGCCGTGCTGCCGCCGTTCAGCTGGCCGCTGTGGCCGCCGCCGCCGAGTACCGCGGCGGGGCCGGAAGAACCGGTCGGGCCGCCTGGGGAGGCTCCACCGGATCCGGCGCCGGATGACGGCGCGCCCGCCGGTGGTGTCGCCGGCTGGCCGGGGTCACCCAACCCGCGCCCGTTCAGCGGCGCGGAGCCGGCGTCGCGGTAGACCGCGCTGCCGGTCACGCCGGTCACCAGCGCGGGCGGTGGCCCGGGGCGCGTGGCGGTGGGCGCGGCAACGGCCGCGGCATCCCGAGACCCCAGTGCGGTGATGCCGGTCGGGGTGCTGGTGCGGGTGGTGCAGCCGTCCGAGCCGCAGCCTGTGGTGGCACCAGCCTGCGAGACCGACGGGGATACCGGCTGGTAGGTCTGCGTTGAGGTGGCTCGAGAGTTCGTGCCGGCGGTCGAGCTGGTCTGGGCCTGGCACGGGCCGCTGGGGCAGGCGACGCTGTTGGAGGTGCTGTGTACGCCGGAGGAGTCGGAGCTGGAGGCCGCGCTCCACGCCGATCCCGAGCATGAGGAGCTGGCGCAGGCCACCGATGCCGTGGAGGTGGAGGTGGAGGACGGGCCGGGGGCGCTGGCCTGGCCGGGCGCGGGGATCCCGGTGCCCGAGGTGGACTGTGAGTTGCTGGTGGCCTGGCAGCCGCCGTCGTTGACCTGGCAGCCGCCGCTGCCGGTGGAGGTTCTCGGGCGGCCGTTGTGGTAGCCGGCGTCGGCGCCGGTGGCTTGCGTGTACACCGAGCCTGAGCAGGAGCCTGTGGTGGTCGGGCAGTCGAGCGTCCCGTCGGCGGTGCTGTCGCTGTGCAGCGCGACCGGGCCGGACGCGGTGGGGCTGGCGCCGGCTTGCTGGGGGGCCTTGTTGTCCAGGGCGGTCAGCGTGTCGCTGGTGGAGTCACAGTCACCGCCGCGAGTCGTGCAGCCGCCGGTGCCGGTGCTGGTCTTCGCGGCGGCGGGCGCGGTGACCCCGGTGTTCGGGTTGGTGACCGGGTCACCGGCTCCCCGGCCAGAGGTGTAGGCGCGGCTGGTGCCCGAGCAGCCGGCCACGCTGGAGCAGCTGACCTGGGAGGCGGTCTGGCTGTGGCCGTCGCGGCTCGGCGGGGTGCCGCCCGCCGGGGCGGCGGCGCCGCTGACCGGAGCGGTGGGCTGGGCCGCGGTGGTGGGCTGGGCCGCGGTGGGCTGGGCGGCGGGATTCGCCAGCGGTGTACCCGAGTTGGACTGGGCGGCGCAGCCGCCGACCTGCACGGTGCAATTCGCGGCGCCGCTGGTGTTGCGGGTCACCGCTGGGGCGCCAGGCTTGCTGGCCTGGGTGCTGGCGGCTGAGGTTTTCGCCGCACCGTTCCCGGCGCAACCCGTGACCCCACCGCAGTTCAACTGCCCTGCCGCGTTCGCGCCGTCGCCGGTCGCGTTCAGCCCCAAATCGGAGGACGCGGTGCAGCCGGTCGCGCCGCCGCCGCAGTGTCCCTGGGCGTCCGCGTGCTGGCTCAGCACTCCGGTGCGCCCACCGGTGTTGTGGGTGTCGCAGCGGCCGGTGTCGGACTGGCAGTCAGAGGTAACCCCGGCGCGGCTGGAGGTGAGCGAGGTGGTGCAGCGGCCGGGGCACGATGCCGCGGCGACCACCCGGTCCTGCGCGGCGGCGGGACCCGGCGGCGGCGCGGTCGCCACCCCGCCGCATCCGGCCGTCGCCTGGCATTGGGAGCTGGCGCCCTGCGGGCCGGACTGTGCGGTGAGTGTGCAATCCCCTGTCGCGGCGCACTGCGTGGTCGCGGCCTGCCGGTTCACCCCGGTTCCAGAGTCCGCTCCGACGCCGCAGACCGGGTGCGCCCCGGTCAGGTTGCAGGCGGCGGAAACCCGGTTGGTGCCCGAGACCCCGGTGGCGGCGCACGAGGAAATCCCGGCCAGCGCCATGCAGGTGTTTGTCTGGCCCTGATCGCGGGGGGCGCCTGGATCGGTGGCGGTGTAGGCAGCGGTGGCGTCACGTCCCGGTGATGCCGCGCATTGGGCGAACACACCGCTGGTGGTGCAGCCGGAGGACGGACCAGCGCCGCCGGCGAGTTGGACGTCTGTCGGGTGTCCGCTCGCGTTGGCGAGTTGTTTGGTCTCGGCGTAGACGCCAGCTTTTTCGCTGTCGACGCGGGCCTGGTCGGCGTCGTACTGCTGCTGGCTCAGTGTGCCGGCGGCGAGCTGCTTCTGTTCCGCGGCCAGGGTCGCCTGGTCCTGGTTGAGTTGGACGTTCCCGTCAACAACCCGATCGATGAGCGCTGAGCGCTGTGGTGACAAGGTGGCCGCGTCGGCGTCGACCTTGGTGACCAGGGCCTGCTGGGTCTTCACGTGCTGGGCGTACGCGGCGGTGTTGCCGGTGCCGGCGTCGACCTTCTTCTTCTCCGCCGCCAGCGCGGCGCTGCCTTTCGCAATAGCGATTCGGCCCTGCAACACCCGGTCGGTGTGGGCCGGTGAGTCGTCATATTCGGTGGAGCCGTTGGTGGAGTCATCGGTGGCTGGGGGCCCGCGCGGCGCCCCGACCAGACCATGCCCCGGCCGCATGTTCGCGCCGCCGCATCCCGCGGCGTCACCTGAGCGACACCCCAGCTGTCCCGAGCTCTGGGACGGCAGAACACCCGCGCCCGAGCCGGACCCAGCCGCGCCGGCGCCGCCGACCCCGGAACCTCCAGCCAGCGAGCCAGAGCCGCTGTTCGACGGCTGGAGCGGCGGCGAGCTGTCCTCACCGGAACCCAGGCCGCCACGACCGAACCGGGCCGCCGCCGGGACACCAGCATGGGTGAGCACCGACCGCAGTACCGCCTGCACCGCCGAGCCGACCCCGCGCAACAGCACCGCGGCGGGCCACATGTCGGTTGGGTCCATCGCGGCCGCCCGGGTCAGACCTGAACGCTGAGTGGCGGCCGCCTGGGACAGCGCGGCGCGGACCCGCGCCGCGGCCGCCGTGAGCTCATCGGCCGTGGGCGGCCGGGTCGGCGACCCCGCGGTCGGTGACGCGGTGGTGCGCGGCGCAACGGTCGGGAGCGTGGCCTTCGCCGGGGTGTCGCTCGTGGACTGACGCTGCCCGGACAGGATGTCTGTCCCAAGCCCGGTCCGGGTCGCCTGGTGGCCCAGTTCGGCTCGCGCCGAACTGGGCATCGGGCCGCGCGGCCCGCTCGGGGTCGCGCTGCGCGGCTCGGCGAAGAGCGCCAGCAGCCATCGGGATCCGTTCGACATCGCGGTCTTGACATCTGGTGCCGCGCCGCCGCCGGCCAGGACGGCGTTGACCGCCCGGGCGGCTCGAGTCAGCTCGGTCTCGAGACGGGTCAAGATCGGAGCGTGCGAGTCGGATTTCTGCTCGGCCGCGCCACCGAGAGCAGCCGTGGTGGGCGCCGCGCCCGCCGCGACGGGCCGGGCCGAGTTGGCCGCCTCGCCCGGAGGGCTCAGCTGGCTTGGAGCGACCGCCGCTTGCGCCACCGCGGCGGGGACGCGAGCGAGCGGGTCGGTGCGGTCGCCCGAGGTTGCCTCGGCACCGGTGGCGGCTGCCCCGCTGGCCATGCCGACTAGGCGGGTGGTCACCAGCGCCGCGACGCCGCGCACCGTTCGCTTACCACTGTCGCCGGAGACATCACTCGCAACGGCACGCGGATCGGCCGCGCCGGCGCTCGAGGCCGCCACGCGGGTTGTCGGCACAGCGCCACTCCCGGTCACTGATCGACCACCCGCGCGCCACGGCACCACCGGCGTCGCGGTCGCGGAGTTCAGCGCATCAATGCCATCAGCGGATTGGTTCGGGTCAGATTCACCGGCACCATTCACCGACAGGGCTCGAGCATTCGCTGATTGGGTCCGAGGCAATGAGCTCGGCCCGCCGCTCTCCGCGAAATGCTGTCCCAGATCCGTGCTCCACGACGCCAGGACGACCCGCCCATGATTCTCGGCCGACCTGCCCGAATCGCTGGACACATTCGAGACACCGACGGAACCTTCACTCGGACCAGCCGAGCTCGCAACACTGCCCAGCGCCCCACCGGTCAATGCGCCCCGCGTCCCGACAACGTGGCTGATGCTCGGCACCTGATACACCACGGCCGTCGGAACCTGAGCTGTACTGGCACCGTGGGAGGCCAGCACGGCGGCCAGCCACACCAGGACCGACAACCCACACAAACCCACGAGCGCGCGCGGCAGGACCAGCGCCACGGCGCGAGCGCGCCGGATGCAAGTCGTGACCACGGATGCCATGTGAGTTCAACCCGGTTGTCGGAGGTGTCTGAAACTGACTCCGACCGATCCGCTGTGAGGGACACGAACGTCCCGCTGCCACGAACCAGTCTTGATCTCTCCTAGTGGGCTGCCCCTAACCAGCCCACAACCGACCGGACACCAACCGCGGTCACAACACGCAGAGGTCGCCACTGCCGATGCCACTATCGGCACCAGCAATGTTTCTGCCAGTCTGTAAGCCACCGCCAAGCGCAGCGCACTTAGCCACAGGGCTTGTACGCAAATTTAGACTTTCCCTTCCCAAATGTCCACAACATTAGATATCCTTTAGGTTGGGCCGGCCTGGACCGGATCTCATTCAATCCACCAACCCGACGTATGCGCGGCCATAGCGCCGACGCCACACCGCGGCCACGGTGTGATGGCCGCGCAATCAGGGCAATGGCCACGGTGGCAAATGTGGCCGCCTGGCCACGGATGAAACATCTCGTGGCCATGTGGCCATGTGGCCGCGATGCCGCGCGGCCAACTTGGCCGCGGCGCCGTCCGCCACGGTGGCCGGCCGCGTGGCCATGGCCGCGCGCCGTCGCCACGGCCAGCTCCGACCGGTGACAGGCGGGGTCCCGCCGGGTTGCGGGGTCACCCGATGCTCCGCGGCCGCCGCCGGACCGTGAGACGGCTACCTCGATGCCGCCCACGTACGGCAATGACCCGACGGCGCGGTGTGAACCGCCAAGCTAAAGGACGCCGCGGGTTCGTTGACCCCCGCCACCACCTGGACTAGCCTTGATCACGACTCCTAGCCGGCTCGCTGTTGACCACCCGCGGCGGCCGTCTGGGACGATTGCTCCGGCGTGACCATGACCGTCGTGGCATAGATGTCTCACGATGTTGCTACGCGACTTCGCTTCGCCTCAACGGGTGGCTCGGGACGGCGATGGTAGGCCTCGCGTAGGACACCCACCGCCCCGGTGACGGTGGTTCCTTCATCGGCTCGGCCAGCGCCGGAACCGCGACTGAACAACCACCGCGATGGCGCTCCCGCGAACTTGCCCCACGGGGCGAACGGCGTTCAGCTAGCCATGGTGAGCGCGCGTCGGGGGTCAGGGACGGCCCCCGTCGGCCACCATTCGCTTGCAAGGTTGAGGGGCTTGGCCGTGGCCAGTGGCCACAACACCTGCTGGTCGCCCGGGGTTGGCCCAGTTGCTTGGCGGCCATACGGTGGCCGCGGGCCACGCCTTGACCCGTGGCCACGTCGCGCCACGGCCGCGTCACCCTGTGGCCACGGCATCTGGTGGCGGCGCCACACGGCGGCCACCGCCCCTGTGGGCACCGCACCCCTGTGGCCAGCGCGCCCCAATGGCCACCGCACCCGTGTGGCCACCGCACCCGTCTGGCCACCGCACCGTGTGGTCAACCCGCGCGGCGGCCAGCCCGCCAGAGCCTCTCGCGGCTTGCAGCGACCATGGCGCCACGGCGAGGGTGTCTTCCTCCGGCAGCTGTGCGGTCACCGCCTGCCCCTGACACGTGGTCCCCTGCCCGTGAGGAGGTGCTGGTGTCCCGCCGCGCACGTTGCACCCGGGGGCCCAGCGTCGGCTCGACTCCGACCCGCGTGCACAGGTCTGGACGGCCCCTGAGATGACGGCCCTGATCGAGCACCGCGGCTCGCCGGCCGCAACCCATGCTCGGCACGTGCCGCTCGGCTCACCGTGCCGCGCACCGTGGTCAAGAACCCGGGCACCCAGCGGAGCTCCTCGCGGGTGACTTACATCGATCTATATCCGGTCAACCGGACCCTCGGCCCTACTTCTCGGCGGGGCAAGCCGATCGCACAGATAGCAGTGAAACGCACCAAGGTCTCGGTTGTTCATGCTGTGGGCGTGATGGAGTGGCACGACAAAAGCATTCGTCGGTGAGGCGACGGGAGAATCCCAGTCTTATCGCGGCAGGCGATGGGCCAGCTGGCGTTCCGAGCGGTTCGCGCTTTCCCGCGGTGCGTCGTAGTGGCGGGCTGGCGGTACGGCGATAGAAGCGCCGGCTTTGGGCCGCTACCCGGGCATTAGCAGTCACCGTTCTGAGGTGACGCCCGGCGCGATCAGGTGTTCGGGAGCGGCCGTATCCGCACCTGGCCGGCCCTCGAGCAGGGCCATCAGCGCACGTCGATCAGCGGCGGCGATGGGCGTCTGAAGCACGAGGGTGAGTGTGGGGTGTTGCACGACGGGCAGCAGCTGGGCGAGGTCAAGGTGGATCCGCCCCACCTCGGGGTGATGGAGGACATTGGCTGGCGGCCCGACGCCGCCAACACAGTAATTCACCCACCAGTCGCGGAACTGCTCACTGGTCTCGATGAGGGCGTCCACAAGCTGTGCAAGCCGGGTGTCGCCGGCGTGCCGGCCGACGACCGCATGAAACTGGGCGATCGGGGCGTGTGCACGCTCCTCCCATCGTGTCCGAGGCGGGCCCAGTTAGTCGAGGTAGCTATGCTCGTCCGGTGAGCCAGCCCGCCGACCTTCCTCGCCGGTTGTCGAAGCACGGGAACGGTATCGACGCCCTGTACGAGCTGACGGCCGGCATCGACCACAAGGTCGATGTACTCGGCGAGCGTGTCGACACGCTCGCTACCCGGGTGGACCAGGGCTTCGAGCAGATGTCCACGATGTTCGCTGGCTTGATCCGGGAGCTCCGCGAGCGGTAAACACCGTCCTACGAGATCGGGGTAGTCGGCTCGACCAGTCGCGCCGCTGGTTACGACTGGCAGGTCGCGGTGCGTTCGGCTCGACCGACGCTCGGTCGACCGTTGGCCCGCCACTACGGGCACGTCTCAATGTCCCCGGTCTCAAGGTCATGTGGATCGGATCGAGTCACGACCGGCTCGACCACGGCGTCACACTGGACCGAAGGAGCGCATCCGCTGGGTCCGGCCACGGGGTCTACGCCCTCTGTGGAGAACAGTTGATCCCGCTGCCGATGCTCTCCGGACCATGCCCCGCACTGTCGATTGTCGCCCTCAGTGCGCTCGCGGCGGCCACGTTCGTGCTCGTCAGGATCGTCGACAAGGCCGGGCCGGCCCCGTTGGACAGCTGCCTGCACGAAGCCCGTGACCTAGTCTCCGTCCTCATACGGCGCCGCTGACCAGCTCCCGGGTTTCTAGCAGCGTGACCAGACCGGCGCATACATCAAACGCGAGCAGCTCGGCCGTCATCCGGCTATGGCAATGGACGAGCCCGCCGCCGTACCGGCAGCCCACGCAGTGGCCACGCATATTGTCCGTGATGGCCACTATGGCCACAGGCGCGGGGTCAGCGCGCCCCCTGAGATCTGTTCGGTGGCCACGTGGCCACGTGGTCATCGGTGAGGGGTCTTTAGCCACCCTCGGCCGCCACACCGGGGCCGTTGTTCGTGGCCGCGCGGTGGCCATCGAGTTGGCCGACGAAGCTCTGGACCCGGCCGTCCGCACCCGGTGGTGACCCGCTGCTGGCGCTGGAGATCGAGGGCTGATCGCCTGTACCGGGCGCCCGCCGGCATGTTCCCACCGCCCGCCTCATGAGCGGGCGCGACCGGCCCGGTCTGGTCACCCCCGGCGGCACGGTCGGCTTGGACGTCTCCCCCGGAGGCCGGATCCGTTCGTGGCGGACACACTCATCATCAACGGGACTGACGACGAGGAAGTGGACAAGCATGCGCGCTGTGGTGATCGGATGCGGAATCGGCGGGGCGACCGCCGGGCTCGCACTCGCCGAAATCGGTATCCACGTGGAGGTCTACGAAGCCACGTCCCGGTCCGCGGAACACACCGGGTGGAT
>Ga0137415_10004934_pt1 | contig 13183 bp, 16 predicted proteins | sample CZODoug3_1_1_16f_FD_183082 | JGI IMG/M metagenome (GOLD analysis project Ga0137415, IMG submission 183082) | Vadose zone soil fungal communities from Angelo Coast Range Reserve, California, USA - CZODoug3_1_1_16fungal (Hybrid Assembly) | ecosystem: Environmental > Terrestrial > Soil > Vadose... | reverse complement strand
AGAAAGGCAACGAGTCGGACACCGAGTTCCGGGTGACCAGCCGCTACCTGATCGCCACCCTGCAACGGTAGCGATTCTTGTCGCCGGCACCGCCGCACGGTGTGAGTGCTCCGCTGCCGACCGTGACCGGCCAGCGAGTCGAGTTGGACGATCGATAGCCTCGCTAAGTATGCGAGGAGGACGGACCGCGTTACTGATCGCGTTCGGGATCGACAACTTCGGGTCGGGGTTGTTTATGCCGCTGACCTTGGTGTTCGTAACTCAGGTCGTGGGGCTAACGCTGGCCGAGGCCGGGGTGTCGGTCACCCTCGGAACGCTGGCCGGCGTGGTCGTTCCGGCGATCGCGGGAGCATTGGTCGATCGGGTGGGAGCGCGGGCGGTGGTTATCGTCGCGAACCGCGGGTGAATGAGGTGGATCGCCGTGTGCGGCCCCGAGCAGTGGTGAACCCCACCAAGATGCCCTGAGCAAGATTGTCCAAGTCTCTTCTCGGGGTTAGTGCTTACCGTTGGCCATCGACCTGGAGGATGGGTGGCCGTGCTGGACATGAACGGGAAGGTCGTCGTGATCACTGGCGGCACGAGCGGGATCGGGTTGACGACGGCGGAGCTGTTCGTGGCGCGGGGAGCTCGTGTGGTCGTCGCGGGTCGACGGGAGGCCAGAGGCGCAAGGCTGGCCGCGGCGCTGGGCAGCGAGGCGGTGTTCATGCGCGCCGACGTGCGGGTCGAGAAGGACATGCGGGCCCTCATCGATCACGCCGTGCATCGGTTCGGACGCCTGGACTGCCTGGTTAACAACGCCGGAGCGTTGCCTCCAACCGACGGTATCACCGACCTCGACCTCGTTGATCTCGATGAGGCCCTTCGGGTGCACGTGCGCGGCGCGGCGGCCGGTATCAAGCACGCGGCCCGGATGATGATCGGGCAGGGCCGGGGCAGCATCGTCAACGTCAGCAGCATCGCCGGCATCCGCGCGGGAGTGGGGGGCGTTGTGTACTCCACAGCCAAGGCCGCCGTCGCGCACTTGACCCGATGCGCCGCGGTCGAGATGGGCGAGCACGGCGTCCGGGTCAACAGCGACTCGCCAGGCCCTATTGTCACCGGGATCTTCGGCAAGGCGTTCGGGCTCGCGGACGACATCGCCTTGTCGATCTCCGGTATGGGTGGGTCGAGATATGCCGCGAACGGTTCGGACGCGTCCCACAAGTTGTGTTCCACGAGGGCAACTCGGTCGTGCACGTCGCCGAGTACGAAGGCGATCCGCGGCGCCGGCCGTTGCGCTTGCTAACAACGCACCGCATCATTTCTCGCTGGAAAATCGTTCCCAGGCTGACTGCCGGGCCATGCCCAGGGCCTGACCGATCTGAGACCACGTGCCGCCCAAGGCACGAGCCTTCGCCACCCAGACAGCGAGGTTCTGTTCGACTTGCGCTCCGGCAGCCGCCACAGGGGCGAGAAGGCTCATTACCTCCTCCAGGGCCATGTCCCGCTCCCAAGGAGCAATCCGAGGAACCGACACCGACTTGCCCTCGATGATTTCCGCTGCTAGCGCGACGCAACCACCGCAAATGAACACCCCAGGACCTGCAACAAGCGTGCCGACCTCAGTATTGGGCTTCTCGCAGAACGAGCACTTGGCAATCACAACCTGGCTCGGGGAACTAGCCATACGACACCTCCCTGTGTCAGGTCCATCCTGACATGTCAGGCAAGTCCTGACAAGAGATTGCCATGATCTCGCTGTTCGGCGTCTGCAAGATGGGCCTGATCTCGGTCACCCTCAGGGCTCGGTGGCAGCGTCGACCTAACTTCCCGCGAGCTGTTGCAGGCCAGGTCACTGCTGGCGAATACCGCAGCAGGAGGCCGGCGAATATCGCCCCTCCGCCAGTTAACTGGGATTGATGGCGCTGCCTACAGCAGGCCCGATGTGTGCAGTCTCGGGAGGTCGTGTGTGGGACAGGTCCTCGGGGTCGGTGGCCGTCATTAGACTCTCGATCGTGCGGAGGCAGTGGTGATCCCGGCGAAGCGGCGCATACGCATCTTGGAGCTGCTGCGGCATGAGGATATGCGCAGCATCCAGGACCTGGCCGCGGAGCTTGACGTTTCGCACATGACGATCCGCCGTGACGTCGCCGAGCTTGAACGTGCGGGGCAGGTGCTGGCGGTTACTGGCGGCGTGCGGCTGGCCGGGCGGATGCTCACCGAGCCGGGTCACGACGAGAAGATGCTCGCCCAGGTTGAGCAGAAGCGGGCGATGGCGGTGGCGGTGGCTGAGCGGATCGGTGACGGCCGGGCCGTCTACCTCGACGCCGGTACGTCGACGTTCGCGGTGGCGCCGCTGCTGACGGGTCGCTCGGGGCTCACCGTTGTCACCAACGATTTTGCTATCGCCGCGTATCTGATGGATTTCCCGGAGATCGAGCTGTTCCATACCGGGGGCAGGGTGGACCACGCCAATCGTTCCGCGGTCGGCGACTTCGCCGCGGCGACCGTCGCGGGTCTGCGGCTGGATGTCGCGGTCGTGAGCTGCAGCTCCTGGGACGCACTGGGGGTCACCACCCCGAGCGAGGCGAAGGTCGGGGTCAAGCGGGCCGCGATGGTGTCCTCGGCTGTGACGGTCCTGCTCGCCGACAGCACGAAGTTCGGTCGCAGGGCCCTGCATCGGGTGGCTGGCCTGGGCAGCTTCGATGTGGTCGTCACCGACGATGGGCTCGCCGCCGACGATGCGGAGGCGGTCGCCGCGGCGGGGGTCGAGTTGGTCGTGTGCGCCGTGGGTGCTCAGGCCGCCGCGGTCGCCGGCCAGTAGGCGTCGAAGCGTTCCACCAGCTCGGCGATCTGGGCGTCGGTGAGCAGCGATCGGCGACGGCCCGCGGTCGCGGTGAGCAGCGCGCAGGTTTTCTCCAGCTCTACCGCACGGCGCTCGGCGTCGGCGAGGGTTGCCCCAACGGTGACCGATCCGTGGTTGGCCATGAGCGCCGCCCACCCCGAGGCGAGCGCTTCGCGCACCGACAGCCCGAGGTCGGCGGTGCCCGGTGCCGCGTAGCGGGTCCGCGGTGTCGCCCCGCACACCATGACGAAGTACGGGGTGAGCGGCGGGACGGCGCTGGTCGGGCTCCATGGCTCCAGGCAGGCGACGGCCGTCGCGGCGTCGGAGTGCAGGTGCACGATCGCCCCCACGTCCGGGCGGTCGGCGTGCACTCCCAGGTGCACGCCGTACTCCTTGGTCGGGGCGGGACCTGACACGTGGGTGCCGTCCGGCCGCAGGACGGCGAGGGTGGCGCGGTCCAGGGAGCCGAGCGCGGCGCCCGTGGCGGACATGACGAGGTGTCCGTCCGGCAGCCGGAGGCTGAGGTTGCCCGAGCTGCCGTGTGCCATGCCGGCCGCGGCGAACCGTTGCCCGACGGCCACCAGCTCGTCGATGGCGGGGGCACGGAGCAGGTCCAGGGACGATGCGGTCATCCGAGCACCGCCCAGGCACCGGTGAAGATGTCGTCGGAGCCGAAGTTACCGGACTTGAGCAGCACGTTGACAGTGCGGCCCGCGACCTGTCCGGACATCCAGGGCACGCCGGGTGCGGCCTCGGGGCCGACGGCCATCGACCCGATCCGCAGCGCCTCGACGACGGCGCCGGAGGTCTCGCCGCCGGCCGCGACGAGACGGCTGACCCCCCGCCGGACCGCTCCGGCGGCGACTGCGGCGAGCACCTGCTCGAGGGCGTGTCCCGCCGTGTCGGCGTGGAACCGCTGTTGCACGGCGAGCACCGCGGCCGGGTCGGCGGCTGTGTGCACGAGCACCAGCCGCTCGGGCGGCGCGGTGAACGCCTTCTCGAGCAGCCGCGTGGCCTCCGCGTCGGGGTCGGCCACGGCCTTGTCGAGATCGATGCGGAGCATCAGAGCCTCGGCCGCGGCGGCCGCGACCTGTCGGCGGGTCGCCTCGGACGCGCTGCCGCACACCACCATCCGTCGCGAGGGGGCAGCGTTCTGGAAGGCCCCGGGCGCCGTTGTCCCCGCGGTGAGCCGCCGGGCGAGCGCGCCGCCGAACGCGGCGCCCCCGGTGGTGATGGGCTGGTCGGCGACGGCCTCGGCGATCGTGTCGAGGTCCTCGTCGGTCACGGCATCGACGACGATCCGGCTTACCCCGTGCGCGGCGGCATCGGCGAGGTCGGCGGCCACGGCGTTGGCTCCGGCCCGGACCGACTCGAGGCGGCACAGCCCGACGGCGTGGTCGGTCTGGGCGGCGAGGACGCGGACCAGGTTCGGATCGGTCATCGGGGTGAGTGGGTGCGTGCGCATGCCCGTCTCGGAGAGCAGGGTGTCGCCGACGAACAGGTGGCCGTGGTAGACGGTACGGCCGTTGGCGGGGTAGGTGGGGACGAAGACGACCGGGCCGGCGTCTAGCTCCTCGGCTAGCGCGTCCGCGACCGGGCCGATGTTGCCCTCCGGACGGGAGTCGAACGTGGAGCAGTACTTGGCGTAGAAGTGGTCGCAGCCCAGGTCACGCAGTGTGGCGAGCGCCCGGCGCGCGGCAGCGACGGCATCCTGGGCGGGGACGGTGCGGATCTTCAGCCCGATCACCATCGCCGTTTCGGGTCGTGGCGGGCCTGGACTTCTGGTGGCGTCCGGCAGTCCGACGCTCACCGTGACGGCCATCCCGGCCCGGGCGAGCTCGGCGGCGAGGTCGGTGGCGCCAGTGAGGTCGTCGGCGACAGCTCCGAGCATTGGCTACTCTCCGTTCGATCGGACGTTGACACGAAAAGTGATTCTACTATAGTATTTCACAAAAGTTCACATCTACTGGACCGTCCGGCTGTGCGGTCGCGTTGTCGGCCATCGGACGTCGACCGGCCTCCGCGGACCTGTCCATGACTGTTCAGAGCTGCCCGTGTCCGTGCGGGCGCAGTCCACCCAACGACGTGAGGACGTCCACGTGAGTCGCGAGATCGCGAACTACTCCATCGCCACCCTGCGCGGTGACGGGATCGGCCCGGAGATCGTCGAGGAGGCCATCAAGGTCCTCGACGCGGTGACGGCCACGGTCCCTCGGCTGTCCCTGACGATCACCGAGCACGAGGCGGGTGTCGGGCTGTACGCCCGCGCGGGCGAGGCCTTCCCCGACGCCACCTTCGAGGCCGCGAAGGCCGCCGACGCCATCCTGCTCGGTGCGATGGGGCTGCCCGAGGTCCGCATGCCCGACGGCACCGAGGTGCAGGGCCGCATCATCATCCGCCTGCGCAAGGGCCTTGACCTCTACGCGGGTGTGCGCCCGATCAAGCTCTACCCCGGCATCACCCCGACCGTCGGCGGGGACGCCCCGGTCGACCTGGTCATCGTCCGGGAGAGCACGGAGGGCCTGTTTGCCGCGTTCGGCGGCGGGACCGAGATCGACGATCAGGTGGTCGGCGACACCATGCTGGTCAGCCGGGCCGGTACCGAGCGGGTCAGCCGCTACGCCTTCGAGGTGGCGAGGACCCGCGCGGGCCGCCCGCTGGATGGGGAGCACCTCGTCACCTGCGTCGACAAGGCCAACATCTTCCGTTCGCTGGCGTTCTTCCGGAAGGTCTTCACCGAGGTCGCGCAGCGCGAGTACGCGTCCACGCGCTACGAGTACGCGCTGATCGACGCCCTGTCGCTGGCGATCCTGCAGCAGCCCCAGGCGTACGACGTGCTGGTCACGGAGAACATGTTCGGCGACATCCTCTCCGATCTGGCGGCCGCGCTGAGCGGCGGGCTCGGGATGGCCCCATCCGGAGACATCGGCGACGAGCACGCAATGTTCCAGCCCTCGCACGGCTCCGCGCCGAGCATCGCGGGCAAGGGCATCGCGAATCCGCTGGCGACCATCCTGTCGGCCGCGATGATGCTCGACTGGCTGGGCAACCGGCACGACGACGACGCGGCCCGCCGGGGCGCAGCGCTGATCGACTCGGCTGTCGCCACCGTGACCGGCAGCGGCGTGGGTACTCCGGACAACGGCGGGAACTCCACGACGAGCGAGGTGGGTGACGCCGTCGCCGAGGCCGTACGCGCCGCGACGGTGTCCGGTGACTAGCGTCCTCTCGGCCGCCGCGGTTGTGCCGCACGTCGGTGACGGCCTGCTGTTCACCGCCGCGCTGCTGGGGATCGGCCTGGTGATCCTGCTGATCACCATCGTCAAGATCCACCCGTTCATCGCGCTGATCATCGGCTCCGCCATTGTCGGGTTGATGACCGGACTCGGGGCCGAGGACACCCTGAAGGCGTTCACCGACTCCTTCGGTGGCACGGTCGCCGACGTCGGCATCCTGGTCGCTCTGGGCGCCATGCTCGGCAAGCTGCTGGCCGACAGCGGCGGCGCGGACCGGATCGTCGACTCGGTCATCGGGCGGATCTCGGTGCCCCTGCTCCCGTGGGCCATGGCGGGGGTGTCGTTCCTGCTGGGGCTGCCATTGTTCTTCGAGGTCGGCGTCGTGCTGATCCTGCCGATCGCGCTCCTGGTCGCCAAACGCACCGGCGCGTCACCGGTCCTGCTCGCGCTGCCGTCGCTGGCCGCGCTGTCGCTGCTCAACGGCTTCATGGTGCCGCATCCCGGGCCGCTCGTCGCCGTGTCCGGGCTGAAGGCGGACCTGGGTCTGACCCTGACACTCGGCATCGTGGTCGCCATCCCAACGATCGTGATCGGCGGGCCGCTGTACTCGCGGTTCATCGCGCCCCGCGTCGCGGCGGACCCACCCGCCGAGCTCATTCCCGGCGGCAGCGATGGCAGCGACCGCACCGCCGTGGAGACGCGCCGGCCGGCGTTCTGGCCGACGTTGATCACGATGCTGCTGCCGGTCGTGCTCATGCTCTGCCACGCGGTCGCGGAGCTCCTGCTGCCCGAGGGCCACCCGGTGCGCCAGGTCAGCACGGTCGTCGGGGAACCGATCGTGGCATTGCTGCTCGGATTGCTGGTCGGCGTGGTCACCCTCGGCCTCGGCTCCGGCATGTCGCTCGGGCGGATCGGGTCGGTCACCGGGAGCGGGCTGCCGGCCATCGCGGGCGTCGTGCTCATCGTCGGTGCGGGTGGTGGGCTCAAGGGCGTCCTCGTCCAATCCGGCATCGGTGGCGCGATCGGCACCCTCGCGGAGCACCTCGGCATCCCGATCCTGCTGCTCGGCTGGCTGAGCACGGCCATCGTGCGGGTCGCGGTGGGCTCGGGCACCGTCGCCATCGTCACCGCGGTCGGGCTGCTCGCGCCGATCGCGGGACAGCTGCCGACGGCGAAGGCGACGTTGCTGGTGCTCGCGATCGGGGCCGGGTCGCGGTTCCTGTCCCACGTCAATGACGCCGGATTCTGGCTGGTCAAGGAATACCTCGGAACCAGCGTGAAGGACACATTCAGGACGTGGTCGGCGATGGACTGCGTCATCTCCGTGGTCGCGTTGGTCTCCGTCCTGCTGCTCAATCTCGTGATCTGACCGCGTGCGAAACGGGCTCGGGGGTGAGTCCGCGCCGTCCCGCCACGTTGCGATCGGCCCTCTCACTTGCGACGGACGCCGCGCCGCGGTCGCGCCAGGCTAGGGCTGAACCCTGCGCGCGATGATTCGGTGGACTGTCCTGCCTGAGGAGGCGCTGGTGGATTCCTCGTCCAGCAGGATGTTCGCGGTGCTCAGCGCATGGTTGACCACGGCGGCATCGAACGCGGCGTAGAGCCGGCCGTGTTCGTCGCGTCGATCGGCGCCTTCGGTGACCCGCCAGCTCAGGTAGAGCGTGCCGCCAGGTACGAGGATGGCGATGAGCTTGCGCACGGCCGGTGCCAGCGCGGCTGGTTCCAGATGCATGATCACCGTTTCGCAGAGCACGTTCGTGAAACCGCTGTCCGGTACTCCTTCGAGTTCGGGTAGTGCTGCCCGCTCGAACCTCAGACCCGGATGCCGCCGCCTCGCTTCGGTCAGCAGCCCGGTGGACGGGTCGTAGCCGATGGTGGGGAACCCGTTCCGGGTAAGCCATGCGGTGTCGCGGCCACTGCCACAGCCGATGTCCGCGGTCGGGCCGGGGCTGAAGAACCGCCGTACCAATGCGTGCAGGTCGGTGCCGGCGGGCTGGGTGTGCCAATCCTCAGCGAACGCGTCCGCCGCACGGTTGTACGCGGCAAGTGTCTGGGCATCCATACGGGGCAACCCTTCCTGAAGATCAACGGGTTCGACAAGGTGTCGTGAGGCACCTCAGCAATGATATAGTACTGAGGTACCTCAGTGATTTGTGGAGTGGAGGAACCGTGGATCCCCGACCTGTGGTCGTCATTACCGGAGCTACCAGCGGTCTAGGTAGGTTCGTCGCGCTCGAACTCGCTCGAGGGGGAGTTCACCTGGGTGTTGTTGCCCGCAGCGGTGCCAAGGTCGACGAGCTGCGCGGGGAGATCGAGGAGATCGCCCCCGGCACCCCGGTCGATGCGTTCCTGGCCGATCTGTCCTCGGTTCGGGATGTTCGTCGGATCGGGCAGGAGATCAGCGCACACTACGACCAGATCTCTGTGCTGATCAACAATGCGGGGGTGCATGCGTTCTCCCAACGCGTCACTACCGAGGGTTTCGCGGAGATGGTGGCGGTGAACTACCTGGCGCCGTGGATCCTTACGAACGCTCTGTGGGAAAACTTGGTCGCCGGTGCGCCTGCCCGTGTGGTGACGGTCGCCTCGGAAGCCGCCCGGCTACATGCCAAAAGCATCACCCCGAGTAGCGACATCACCGTCACTGACGGGTACAGCCGCCGGGAGTCGATGACGCTGTACGGTCGATCGAAACTGATGGACATCATGTTCACCCAAGAGCTCGCGCGGCGACTGGCGGGTACCGGCGTGACCGCGAACTGCTGCTCTCCAGGCTTTAACACCACCGGGCTCGGCCGCGACCTACCCTTCACAGGCGTGCTAGGCAAGGTTCTGACCACTCTGCGGATCGGAGATCCCCGACGCGGCGCTGGGATCATTACCCGGCTCGCGATCGATCCGGCGTTTGGCAACACCACTGGCGGTTACTTCTCCGTCAAAGACGCCAAACCCCTGGAGTGCCCGGAACCAGGACGCGACCCGGACATCCAGCGCGAACTATGGGACACCACCGCCGTACTGCTCACCTCCCAGCCGAGCGGCTAATAGCTCCCCGGACCCGCGTCAAACACCGGAAGATCGTCGTGGAGCTCTGCCCCTGTCCGTGGCGATGTCAATGACCTCAAGTAGCTCGTCCAAGCTTGTCAGCTGCTTCTCGTCGAGGGTGCCGAAGATCCGCTGGAGTACTTGCTCGCCTGCGTGGGTACCAGCCTCCAGTGCGGCGGCTCCGTCATGGGTGAGGGTCACGAGTTTGGCTCGACCGTCGGCGGGATCGGGCTTGCGTTCGACAAGTCCGTCTCGCGCTAGGGCTTCGACTGCTTGGGTTACCGAACGCTGGGCGAAACCCAACTCATCTGCCAGCGCTGTCTGCCGGAGTGTGCCCTTCCTCTCGAGTACCTGCAGCATTTTCGTTCGCGCCAGCGACAGGCCGCCGGTGGTCATGCGTTCGTCGAGTACCTTCCGTAGCCGGTAGGCCAGGTACAGATAGCGCAATCCCACCCGCGTCGCCTCGGAATCGTCGGCCATGATCATTACTCCCGTGGCTGGATGGCCGCGAGGAACCACGGCAATGTTCGATAGTACCGAGGTACTTCACTAACGGATGGATTGCAGTCGAAGAACACCGGACTGGTTTCGCTCAGGATTCGCTGAGGCGGATAGCGAGTACGGGGCAGCGCCACGAGGCATTGCGTGTCGCCTCGTGGAGTTCGGGGGGTGGCTCATTGTCCAGTAACACGACGATGGCGTCTTCATCACGCTGATCGAACACTGCTGGTGCGGCCACGACGCATTCGCCTGAGCTGACACAGGCGTCTTCGTCAACGTTCACGCGCATGGTTGTCTCCTGTTGTGTGGGTGGGTTGGGCAGCTCAGCCCTTGGGCAACTCCACTCCACAAGCTGCTGAGGCACCTCAGTAGGGTAACATTGCTGAGGTGCCTCACGAAATCTTGCCCAGCCCAGGAACGACAGCTTCGGGAGACCGCGTCAAGCCCGAGGAGGTGGGCACCGGCTTGTTGACAGTGGCCCAACTGGTACGCAGAGCGCTCGATGAGCACATGATCGCCAGTGGCTTGTCGCTGGCCTGGACCGAGGTGCTGCAGGCCCTGAACCGGTTGGGGTCGCTCCGCCAGGCGGAGCTGGCCGCCGAGCTGGGTCTCGCCGTGCGCTCGGTCTCTCGGACCGTTGAGGCCCTAGAGCGTGATGGGCTTGTCGCGAGGCGAGCTGACCCCGCCGATCTGAGACTCAGACTTATTGTTCTTACGCTGAGGGGCTCGGCTGCCCTTGCGGCCAGCGAGGCCGCGTGGGAGCGAGGGATCCGGGAGATGTTTGCCGACTTCGATCAAAGGCGACTGACGCAGCTGAGGGAGCTCCTCGGTGCTGTCGAAACCGGTGCGGCAAAGGCAGTCCTATCAGGCAAAATACGTGTGGTTCGCAATCTCTAAACGAGGCATCATAAGTCTTCGATGCCGACGCGAAGGCCGTCTGGCAAGCATGCTCGTCCATAAGATTTCAGTACAACTGTGCCGCTCGCGGCTTGCAACTCGACAGTTGATACTACAACACGAGAAGGATCCAGCGTGGAATACCGTAATCTCGGCGCTAGTGGATGCGCTGTTTCAGCATTCGCGCTAGGCGCAATGACCTTCGGTAACACCACCGATCAAGCGGGGGCATTTGCTCAGCTTGACGCGTTCGTCGAAGCTGGCGGGACGCTCGTGGACACCGCGGACGTCTACGTCGACGGCGCGTCGGAGATGATCATCGGACGCTGGCTCGCTGATAGACCGGCTGACATCACCGCACCGGTGGTGTTGGCGACCAAAGGTCGGTTCCCGACCGGCCAGGACCCCAACGGAGCCGGGCTCTCCCGCCGTCATCTGGATCTGGCGTTGAACGCTTCGCTACGCCGCCTTGGTGTGGAGACCATCGACCTCTACCAAGCTCATTCCTGGGATCCACTCACCCCGATCGAGGAGACTCTGTCCTTCCTCGACGACTCGACACGCTCCGGCAAGATCAGATACTGTGGATTGTCCAATTACCACGGCTGGCAAATCCAAAAGACCATGGATGTATCGGAATTACGGGGTCTCGCTCGCCCGGTGACACTGCAATCGGGCTACAGCCTCCTATCGCGTGAGATTGAATGGGAAATTGTCCCCGCCTGCCAATCCACCGGGCTCGGCATTCTGACCTTCTCACCGCTGGCCGCTGGGATCCTCACTGGCAAATACCAGCAGCACACCACTCCGCCGCCAAACAGCCGCATGGCAGACCCGCGTATAGGGGCCTACCTCCGCGGCAGAAATCAAGACCAGCGCACCCTCGCCGTGCTCGACGCAATAAGGATGATCGCCGAGCATCGAGAGGTCGCGACGTCCCAGGTGGCACTGGCGTGGCTGATCGCGCGCCCAGCAGTCAGCTCGGTGATCCTCGGCGCCCGCACACTCGACCAACTCACCGCGAACCTGGCCACCGACCTGCAGCTGACCGCCGAGGAGAACGAGTTGCTCTGCCAGGTCAGCAAGCCCCAGGTCGACTACCCCTACGGCGGTGCGGCCGTTCAGCAATTCACCCGCCGAATCGAGGGCGGCTGGCCCAAGTAACCAAACTGTGCTCCAGTTCCCAGCGGCCTACTCGGGGTGGCTGTTACCGGGCAGCGCCGGTGCGGGCGCTTTCGAGGATTTCATCGGCGAGGGCTGGGTCGGCGTCGGCGACAGCACGTGAGAGGAGCAGTGCGCCAGCCATCTCGCTGAACAGTGCGATCGCTCGCCGCTCGCCCTCGCTGAGTCCGGGGGTGTCGACGATCTGCGTGAGGCGGTCGAGGTTCTCCGCCAGACCCTTGGCGTAGTGGGCCCGGGCGGCCGGGTCCAGTCGGCGGGCGTCGCCGGCGAAGCTCGCGTTCGGGCAGCCGTGCTCGATGTCGGCGCGGTGTTCGGGCGAGAGGTACCAGTCGATGCGTTCGGTGAACGGGTCGCCGCCGCGGGCCTGGGCGGCCGCGATGGCGCGGTCGAGGTTGCCCGACCCGATTGCCATCGCGGTGGCAAGGACTGTGTCGACGAGTGCGTCCTTTGAGGCGAAGTGGTTGTAGAAGCCGCCGCGGGTCAGTCCGGCCGCGGCCATCAGCTCGTTGAGGACGACTGCCTCGACCCCGCGCTCACGGAACAGGCCGTCCGCGGCGGCGACGATCGCTTCGCGGTTCTCCGCGGCCTGCTGCTTCGTGATACCCACTGTCGTCTCCCCAGCCTGCCCTCGACACGACTGTAACGGGGCACGATTGAACATGTCAATGTCGTGTGACATTGACATGTTGACGCTATGCGCGTAGAAACGATGACGAACGACACTGTGACCAGTATCCGCTCGATGAGAGGCAAGAAAGTTGCAAGGAGAACGCGGTCGTGTGGTTCGTCCTTTCCTTCCGATTTGGAGAGGGCGTTGGGAGACGAATCTGGGGCGACGTTTGGTGAGGTGGTCGCCCAGCATGTGAGCTTGGAAGGGAGCATCTTCGCGACACCGATCAGCGGGCGCGAGAAGGTGTGGACGAGCCTGCGCACCGCAAGCAGTATCACCGACAGGTTGAGCTTTACCCACGAGTCGACGACGTCTGATCGCAGCTATCTCGAATGGGAGCTCGAGGCCTTGGCTCAGCGGTTCGAGGGAATCACTGTCCTCACCTTCGATAGCTCCGGACTGGTCGACAATGTGGCAGTTCATCATCGGCCGCTCGGCGCTGTCCTCGCCTTCTCGGCCGAGATGGGTCGGCGACTTGCTGACTCGCTCGGTCCAAGCGTGTTCTACCGAGGGCCTCGGGGCAGTTGATCGCGAGCTCGCGTGGCGCGGCCGCGGCGGCTACCCCTCCTCGGTGAGCTCGCGCCACGGCGTGATGTCCCGCCGTGCCGATCGGCTGGGCGATCTCCCTGGGCGGGACGGCAACCGTCAGGGACAAACCTCTCAATGTCGTTGAACATTGACATGCTGACGCCGTTCGCGTACAAACAATGTCAATCGACATCGTGACGAGTCCGACTCAGACCTGATGTGAGGAGCGTGCAATGGGCGGGATTACCGCACGTCGGGTGGTGCTGGCCGGGCGGCCGTCCGGCTGGCCGACGCTCGACG
>Ga0137415_10004933_pt1 | contig 13185 bp, 9 predicted proteins | sample CZODoug3_1_1_16f_FD_183082 | JGI IMG/M metagenome (GOLD analysis project Ga0137415, IMG submission 183082) | Vadose zone soil fungal communities from Angelo Coast Range Reserve, California, USA - CZODoug3_1_1_16fungal (Hybrid Assembly) | ecosystem: Environmental > Terrestrial > Soil > Vadose... | reverse complement strand
GCCGAATCAAGTGGCTGGCGCATTATCCCGCTGACGCCGGCCGATTCGAGGAGATCACGGCGCGGTGGGATGAGTCCACCCTGCAGGAACAGGGACCTAGCGGCCGGGCGATCCAGAGTGGCCTTCCCGTGATCCTGTCTGACATTGCCGGCGATCCCCGCCTTGCTTCCTGGCGCGATGTGCTCCTCCCCTACCGGATCGCCAGCGTCGCATCCTTCCCCCTCATCAGCCGGGACGAGACGTTCGGGGTTCTGGCAGTGCTGAGCGATGACGCCGCCTTCTTTTCTGCTCATCGCGTGGAACTTTTCTCTGCGTTCGCCCACCAAGCTGCGGCGGCGTTGGAAAACGCGCGACTGCATGAGGAGACCACCGACCGGCTGGACCAGGTCGAGTCCCTGTCTAAGATCGACCTCGCTATCTCGAACAGTTTGGATCTGAAGATCATGTTAGGCGTCATTCTGGACCAGGTGACCGCCCGGTTGCACGTGGATGCAGCGGATATCCTCTTGCTCCGCCCGGCCACTCAAATCCTCGAGTACGCCGCAGGGAGAGGTTTTCGCGATATCCGCATTAGCGGCGCCCGCCTCCGCCTCGGCGACGAGTACGCAGGCCGAGTGGCCTTCGAACGGCGCACTCTTCACATCCCCGACCTGCGTAAGACGCAGGCGACGTTGCCCCCGGAGGAGATTGGAGATCCTCCCAAGCGCTTCCTCACCCACCTGGTCACCCAGGAGCAGTTTGTGTCCTATACTGCAGCGCCGCTCATCGCCAAAGGCCAGGTCCTGGGCGTCTTAGAAGTGTACCACCGCACCGCCCTGGACCCCGATCCGACATGGCTCGCATTTCTCGAAGCCGTGGCCGGTCAGGCGGCGATCGCCGTCGACAACGCCACGCTGTTTGAGAACCTGCAACGATCAAACCGTGATCTGGCCCGCGCCTACGATACCACCCTGGAGGGATGGTCGCGGGCCATGGACCTGCGCGACAAGGAAACCGAAGGGCACACCCAGCGGGTCACGGACCTCACGGTGCGTCTGGCCCGGGCGATGGGTTTGCGCGAGGACCAGGTGGTGCACCTGCGGCGAGGCGCTCTCCTCCACGACATTGGCAAAATGGGCATTCCCGATGCGATCTTGTTCAAGCCGGACAAGTTAACCGCCGAGGAGTGGACGCGCATGCGGCGTCATCCCGAGCATGCGCGGGACCTCCTCCAGCCAGTCGAGTATTTGCGCCCGGCGTTGGTGGTTCCCTACGCGCACCACGAGAAGTGGGATGGGAGCGGATACCCTCAAGGGGTGCGAGGGGATCAGATCCCGGTGGAGGCAAGAATCTTCGCGGTCGTCGACGTCTGGGACGCGCTCACTTCAGATCGCCCGTACCGCCCTGCCTGGTCGAGGGAGCAAGCGTTGACCTATATCCGCGAGGAGAGCGGAAAACACTTCGATCCGAAGGTCGCGGAAGCATTCGTTAACATGATGGGTTCAGAACCTGCAGAATCTACCCCGGGAAGATAACCGGCGTCACTCTCCTCGGTGGCGGGTCGTCCTGGCAGCCTACGCAAACCTACGTATTGCAGCACAAGACGAGCGGCGGCAAACTAGATTGAGCCAGTGCGAAGTGTCCGAAGTCCTAAGCGACCCTGGATTCTCTGGGCTGCGCCTGCGGAACGATACCCAACAAGCCGTCCACAACGATCGCGATCTCTCCGCTGTCTGCCTCGCCGTGGCGTCCGGCCTGCCCGGCTCCTCCAGTTGATTCACTCTTGTTGAGTCATATTGATAATTGTCGTGTGAGCAGTCTTGCCACCCTCACCTCGGGATTGCGCCAGAGCAATTGCTGTGGCCAAATTGCTGAGCCGCAAGGGCTAATACTGTGAAGTACTTTAACGTAAAGTTGACGAGCGCTTAGCAGCGATGTGTGCCTCAAGTAGCAGGCCCCGAAATTCAGAGATGCCGACAACCATCGTGCTCGCGGATGACCATCCCATCGTGCGGCAAGGACTGCGGGCCTTGCTCGACGCCGAACCTGCCTTCCGGATCGTCGGGGAAGCCACTGACGGACCGGAGACCATCGCACTGGTGGAACGCCTCAAACCCACTATCCTGATCCTCGATGTGCTGATGCCCGGCTTAAGCGGCATGGAAATCACGCGACGAGCGGCCAACATCTCCCCCCACACCCGTGTCATCATCCTTTCTATCTACGCCGACGAGGCACACGTCCTGGAGGCACTCAAAAATGGAGCGGCGGGCTATGCTCTGAAAGACGTAGAACTCGCCGACTTGATCCGCGGGCTGCATGAGGTCGCGGCCGGGCGGCGATACCTCAGTCCCCCGCTCTCAGAACGCGCCATCGAAGCCTACGCGAAGCGCGCGGCGGCAAGTGAGGACGTGCACGAAGCGCTCACCCCGCGCGAGCGCGAGATCCTGCAACTCGTCGCCGAAGGCCACACCAGTGCGGCCATTGCAGAACGCTTGGGCATCAGTCCGCGAACTGTGGAAGTGCACCGGGCCAACCTGCTGCACAAACTGGGCTTACGCACGCAAACAGATGTGATCCGGTATGCGCTCCGTCGCGGTCTCCTCCCGCCGGACCCGTGAGGAGGGATGGCGGTTTCGGGACGGGATGACGGCTCCTCTATGTAACGATTAGTCAGTTTGTGCAACCGTACAGAGCACATTGCGAACTCGGGAAACTAATCTGCCCCGGAAGTGACGTCCAAACTTCAGCATCGGACGGGCTCGTGAACCGGCGCGGGGAAGTGTCGGGAGCAGGGAACTGGCGAGAAGGGCCTTGCTTTCAGGACTCGACCGCGCCGGCACGAGCATCGAGACCAATTGTGCCCTTACTGAAGCTCGATGTCTGGTCTCAGCCGGGACCGCAAGAAACTAGACTCCATCCCCGCAGCACACACGTCGGATTGCTCTCAAGCAACCCGCCCCGAGAGGGTGCCCAATGCCCCGCATTGAGTCCCGATAAATTCCGAAGACGCGCTGCGTCGTGAGGGTCTAAAATCCCCTCGCAGAGTGAACGAGTTATCTACAGCGCAACTTTCAAGCCACCTTCTCGCGTGGCGGGCCACGGCGTCTGTTCATTAATGGTGCCGGGCAGGGCGTAATCCTGTGGGGCAATACCGGTGAGCGAAGCATCTCTCACGCGGAGGGAGAAATGAGCGGAGAAATTCTCCTCCAACTGATCACCCGGGGAGCTTTAGTCGTCATTGCCGGCCTGACGGTCTTCGATTTCTTCCGCGACCGCCAGCGGGTTCGCCTAGACATCGCCCTGATGGTGCTCTCGCTGGCCAGCTCCATTCTTTCGTCGCAGCTCGCCCCGCTCGCAGGCCCACTGGCACGTTGGGTCCAGACCATCGGCTCCATCGCCGTCGTTGCCCAGCCTTACTTGTTGCTGCGGTTGGTGGAGCATTTCCGGCCTGTACCAAGGCTTCTGCGCCTCGCCGCACAAGGCGGGCTGGTGGTGTCATGGGGCATCCTGCTCGCCTTCTCCCCGCCGCTTGCGCCGGCCGCGACGCTGATCGTGATTACCTACTTTGCGTTCGTCGAGGCTTACGGCGCAGTAGCGTTTGTGCGTGGGGCCCTCGGCTCGGGCGGCGTGTCTCGCAGACGGATGACGCTGGTCGCGGCGGGATCCGGCGCGCTCGCCTGCGCGGTCCTTGTGGCTGGTGTGCCCGTAGCTGTCCCGGATCAGGCGACAAACGTCCAAATGGCTATTGATGTCTTGGGGGCTGTGGCCGTCCTCTTCTACTATCTGGGTTTTGCCCCGCCGGCGGGCCTCCACCGATTTTGGCAACTGACAGAGCTCCACGATTTCCTCAAGGGGATGGCGGGGCGACCGTTCACTTCCCACGGCACGGAGACACTGACTGCCCTCTGCACCGCCGCCAGCCGGATCGCCGGAGGCTACATGACGGGAGCGGCCCAGTGGAACGAAGGGCAGGAGCGGTTTCAGATGCAGGCATCCGATCACGCTCTGCTGCAGTCGGTCGCCTTCGCCCCCCGAGACGGTGCGCTCGCCCAGGCATGGCAGGCCCACCGACCAGCGTCTCTCCGCATCGCTGACTTGGGGTCAGATGAGATCGAGCAAGTCGCCGCAAAGGTCGGTGCCAGCGCGCTGCTCGCGATCCCGGTCATGGCGCGAGGACAGGCGTGGGGACTCCTGGTGGTCCTCCTTCCGCGGGGTTCCTTGTTTGTCAATGATGACCTGGCGCTACTGACCATTCTCGCAGAGCAGAGTGCCCTGCGTTTGGATTATCACAAGGCATTGGCGGAGTTGGAAGCCGCCAACAAGGAATTGGAGGCATTCGCGTACTCTGTCTCCCACGACCTACGGGCGCCCCTGCGGGCGCTCGACGGTTTCTCTCGCATCGTCATCGAGGAACATGCTCCCCGCCTTTCGGAGGATGCCCGGCGTTATTTGCAGATGATCCGTGAGAACGCCGTGCAGATGGGCCGTTTGGTCGATGACCTCCTCGCGTTTTCGCGACTGAGTCGACAACCTCTGAAACGGCAGTGGGTGTCGCCCGCCGACATCGCCCGTCAGGCCTTGGCCGACCTGCGCCTGGAGCTCGACGGGCGGTCCGTGGCCGTCGACATCGGTGAGCTACCGCAGTGTCAAGCTGATCCAGCGCTTCTCAAGCAGGTCTTTGTCAACCTGCTCTCCAACGCGCTGAAGTTCACCAGGCACCGGCCCCACACCACCGTGGAAGTTGGCTACCAACTGGCTCCCGTCGCAGGCGCCTCCCCCACGGCACCGAGCGGGGAGGGGAGAACACCTGAGTCTGTGGGGGGGCCGCAGTCCGAGCGCGTGTACTACGTGCGCGACAACGGCGTGGGGTTCGACATGCAGTACGCGGGCAAGCTCTTTGGAGTCTTCCAGCGTCTGCACCGGTCCGAGGAGTATGACGGCACCGGCGTCGGACTAGCCATCGTCCACCGCGTCGTGAGCCGACATGGGGGGCGGGTCTGGGCCGAGGCGGCCGTGGACCGGGGCGCCACATTCTACTTCACTCTAGGAGGAGCTCATGACTAGCGTAGAACGCGCAGTCGAAATCCTGCTGGTGGAAGACAGCCCGCATGACATGGAACTGACGCTGCATGCTCTGAACCGCAACAACATCACCAACAATATCAAGGTGGTCCGCGACGGTGCGGAAGCGCTGGACTTTATCTTCGGCGCCGGCGTGTACGCCGGGCGCCGCGTCGACGACCCGCCCAGGCTGATTCTCCTCGATTTGAAACTGCCGAAAGTCGACGGGCTCCAGGTGCTGCAGAGGGTCAAGAGCGATCAGCGCACGCGATCCATCCCCGTGGTCGTACTCACCTCCTCGGGTGAGGAGCGGGACATTGTAGAGAGTTACCAGTTGGGTGTGAATAGTTACATTGTGAAGCCCGTCGATTTCGCCCAGTTCACCGAGGCCGTCCGGCAGTTAGGGTTGTACTGGATCCTGCTGAATCAGCCGCCGGCCGCGTAGGGTCCCGATGGATCGACTGCAGGTACTGGTTCTCGAAGATCGGGCAGCGGATGCCGAACTGATGATCACCGAGCTCCGGCGGGCCGGGTTCTCTTTTGATTGGCACCGGGTCGACACTGAACGAGATTTTGCCGCCCACCTCAATCCGCCCCCCGACCTCATTCTCGCCGATTTCAGCCTGCCGCAGTTCACGGCCGTGCGGGCCCTGCAGATGCTCAGAGAGCTGGGTCTCGACATCCCGGCGATCATCGTCTCCGGCAGCATTGGAGAGGACGTGGCGGTCCGCGCTCTTCAGGAGGGAGCGGCCGACTACCTCCTGAAGGATCGCCTCACCCGCCTTGGAGCGGCCGCCAGCCATGCGCTGGAGGCGAAGCGGCTGCGCGACAAGAGGCGGCAGACTGAGGAGGAACTCACCCGGGAGCGTAGCCTGTTGCGCACGATGATCGACACGCTGCCCGACTTCATCAGTATCAAAGATCGGGACAGTCGCTTCTTACTCGTCAATCAAGCCTACGCCCAATTCCTGGGGCAAAACACCCCCGACGATCTAAAGGGCAAAACGGTCCACGACGTCTACCCTCCGGATCTCGCCGCCCAATACTTGGCCGACGACCAAGTGGTTTTGGACACGAAGAAAGCGCTCCTGAATCAAGAGTCCCGCACGGTCGACCAGTCGGGCAATGCGCTGTGGCATCTGGTGAACAAAGTACCATTGCGGAATGGCGCCGGGGAGATTGCGGGGATCGTGAGCATCGCGCGGGACATCACGGCCCATAAACATGCCGAGGAGCAGATAGCCCGTCAGCTCGATACGCTGACGGCCCTTCACAGCACCGCCCAAAGGCTGGCCCATAGCCTCAACCTGGACGAGTTGGCGCGCGACACCGTGGAGAGGTCGGTCAAAGACTTTGGGGCCCGGCTGGCCTGGGTCGGCCGCGCCGAGCCTGACGGCACCACGCGTCTGCTCGCGGGCTGGCCGCATGAGCACCCGTATCTCCAGACGCTCCACTCCCGCTGGGATGATCCGGTGGGAGCGCAGCGGCCGAGCGGGCGTGCCTTGCTCTCAGGCGCCCCGGTCGTCGTCCAGGACATCCCCTCAGAGACGGGCCTCCCGAACCGGGAGGCGCTTGTCAAATTGGGGATCACCTGTGCGGCCGCGTTTCCCTTAACTAGCCGAGACAAACCCTTCGGTGTGCTCGTCCTCTATGGAGGCACCGCAGACTTCTTCAGTCCCGCGCGCGTGGAGTTCTTCCAAACATTTGCCAACCAGGCGGCGAGCGCCCTCGAAAACGCCCGTCTGTTCGAAGAAACCGCCACACGCCTGGAGCAACTCCAGGCCTTGCGGAACATCGATGTGGCCATCACCACGAGCCTCGACCTCCGCGTGACGCTCAACGTCGTCCTCGATCACGCCACAACCCAGCTAAAAGCCGACGCCGCTAACGTGCTATTGTTCGACGCGCGGATGCAGACCCTCCGATCCGCCGTGGGACGTGGCTTCCGCAGCAAAGCGCACCAAGCGGCGACGCCGCGGCTCGGCGAAGGGCCCGCGGGGCGCGCCGCCCTGGAGCGACAGATCGTCATCGTTAAAGATCTCACGGCCGAACCGATCGAGGTGTCGGGGTCTCTCAAACTTTCCGGGGAAGGATTTGTCGGCTACGTGGCGGCGCCCCTGGTCGCGAAGGGCCAAGTCGGCGGTGTGCTGGAGGTCTTTTGGCGCAGCTCGCTCACTGCGACGCCCGAGCGGCTGGCATTCTTGGAAGCTCTGTCAGGACAGGCGGCCATTGCCATTGATAACGCGGACCTGTTCAACAATCTGCAGCGCGCCAACCTCGACCTGATGATGGCGTACGATGCGACGATCGAAGGCTGGTCCAAAGCGCTGGACCTTCGCGACAAAGAGACAGAAGGCCACACGCTCCGGGTCACCGAGCTTACCCTGCGCCTAGCGCGCGCCATGAGTGTCCCCGACGACCTCCTCATCCATCTCCGCCGGGGAGCGCTCCTGCACGATATCGGGAAGATGGGAATTCCCGACTCCATTTTGCTGAAACCTGGACCCTTGTCCGCGGAGGAGTGGGAGATTATGCGACGACACCCGGTGCATGCCTTTGAACTCTTGGCGAGCATCCCCTACCTGCGCGAGGCGCTCGACATCCCGTACTGCCATCACGAGAAGTGGGATGGCACCGGCTACCCCCGGAAACTTCGCGGGACGCAGATCCCCCTTCTGGCGCGCATTTTCGCGATTGTCGATGTCTACGATGCGCTAACGTCCGATCGTCCGTACCGCCCCGCCTGGTCGAAAGAGAAGGCCCTGGCCCACATCCGTGAGCAATCCGGTACCCACTTCGACCCCGAGGTTGCCGCCGCATTCCTCGGTCTCGAAGAGGTTGCCCCCCGACTCGCGTCCTGAACCGCTGAGTTGGTCGCCGCTTCGGTCCCTCTCACGTCTTGGCGCCATCGTCTTGAGGTATGAGACATAAAGCGGCGCCCCTCCCAAGGAGCTAGTGTTGCCCGAGTTGCGAACCCAACGAGCCAAGCGAGGAAACGACGCAGTGGCGCGGATCGTGGCGCTGCTGAAGACGATCCGTCTGCCAGACAACACCGAGCGGAAGGTCTCCATAATCCGCCTGATCATCCTCTTTTCCTTGCTCCCACTCCTCTGGTGGGACGTGGTCTCGCCCGATACCGCACAGATCCTGATCGGGTTGACGGCCCTGATTGCCGGCTATATTCTCGTGGCCTTGTTCGTCATCCCCCGGTTGCGCCACAACATCCGCCATGATCTCCTGCTGACGATCGATATCCTTTCCATCACCGCCTTGGCCTGGTATACAGGCGGCATCCAGAGCAGTCTCCTCTTCCTCTTCTATTTGCCGATCCTGTCTGCCGCGATCCGGCTGGACCTGCGGGATTCGGTGCTGTCGGCGGTCGCGGTGTCAGGGATCGTGGTGTGGCTGTGGGCGGTCGCCGAAGGCGGCGTTCCGTCGTTGAGCGGGAGCACCTTGCGGGTCGGCCTGTTGGTCGGAAGCAGCATGGTCGTAGCGGTCTTCTTCAGCATCTTAGCGGGAGAGTCGCGCCTGATGCAGGAACGCGGCAATCTCAACCGCCGCCTCAATGACAAGCTGGACGAAGCCACCGAACAGCTGCGGCGGCGGTTGGAGGAGTTAGAGTTCGCGTATGGGCTGTCGCGCCAGCTCGCCGGTGCCACAGGGACAGCCCCGGTCCTGCTATCAGTGGCCCAGGCGGCCCAACAGTTGCTGCGGGCGCCCTACGCCGCCGTGTTCGTGGCTGAACATGCGGGAGGAGAGCTGGTGCTCGCGCATGCGGCGGGCGTAGCCGACCATGATGCCATGCCTGTCATGTACGCGTCTGCGGGCCGGGTCACGACCGACACCTCCCACCCCGTCACGATCCATGTCGAGGGCGACGGGGCGTGGACCCGGGCGGTCTGCACGCCGATTGTCGTCGCCGACCGGTTGGTCGGCGTATTGTGTGCCGGGGGCAATGACGCGTGGCATCCCGCGCGCCACTCGATCGCGGTGCTAGGGCATGTGGCCGGGCAGGCCGGCATCGCCCTCGACCGCGCGTCGATGCTGGAGGACTTGCAGCGGCTCGCCGTTGCCAAGCCCGAGGCCCGGTTGTTCACGCGTGACCAGTTCGACCGGATCCTCAAGGATGAGATTGGCCGCGCCACGCAGTTGGGCGTCCCCTTTGCCTTGCTCAAACTTATGCTCACGGACCTCGAGGTCGGCGAGACCGCCCTCGACACGACCGCCGAGCTCGTTCAAAAGCGCTTTAGTGATCTGGTGCTCGGCACCGCGCGCCGGGTGGACATTGTCGCCCAGGGAACACGGGGGGAGTTCTTCGTTTTACTGTCCATGACGAACCTCGTCAGCGCGCAGCGCTACGCGGAGCGATTGCTGCGGGAGATCAAAGACGACGCTACGATCAGCCGGCTGGTGGGCTCGCCGTCGGGCCCCGAGTTGCGGGTCGGCATCGCGATGTTCCCCGACGATTCCGTGGGCGCTGCGCAACTCGCCTACGCCGCGCAGGATGCGGCGGCATCGGCAACGCCTGACAATCCGGTTGCCTGCGCGCAAGACCTCGAATCTCACGCCTCGACGATCTACACCGGGCGTCAGTCCGGCAAAATTCAGTAGACTCCTCTACGATCCAGATCTCACCTTACCGCGCTCTTGTGAATGCACAGAACGCTCGCCTGGCTGTAGTCAGCGGTCTTTCGTCGGCTGGTAGCGGAGGATCACGCAGCCGGACTTCAACGGCCGCGCCTCCACCAGCCGCAACGGCAGCCGCTGGGGAGTAGGTTTAAACAGAGGGTTCCCTTCGCCCAGGACGAGGGGCGTGAGCGCAAGGCGGTATTCGTCGATGAGCCCGTGGCGTGTCAGCGTCGCGGAGAGGTCGACGCTACCGAAGACATAGAGGTCCTTTCCAGCATCCTGCTTGAGCTTTGCCACTTCCTCTGCGGCATCATTCGTCACGAGCCGCGTATTCTTCCACCCCGCTGTCTCCAGCGTCCTCGAAAAGACAACTTTCGGGACGGTGTTCATGAAAGCGGCAATGTCCCCCTCCGCGGACGGCCAGTACGCAGCCATCCCCTCGTATGTGCGGCGGCCGAACAGCAGCATGCCAATGGATCTCGCCTGCTCCAAGGACAGCTGCTCCAGTTCTTCGCCCCAGACGTAGTTGTGCCACTCGATGTCCCAGGGCTTGGGACCCTCAAAATAGCCATCAAGCGTCACCAGGTTCCACATGATGAGCTGTCTCATTCCTACCCTCCCTTACGTCCATCGTGGCCAGGGGCCCGAGGATCTGTGTGCTTAAGGTGTCGGAAACGACGAAAAGTGAAAAGGCCTGTGGGCGGTTTTAGGGGCGCCCCCGCCGGGTGAAACGTTCTGCAAGCGCGCCGAGCACGAATCCCCACCCCTCCTCATGTCGGCGGCCCAGGGGATCATCCGGGAGATTGGCATGGTGAAGCCGGACTCGAGTCTTGTCCTGCCGCCCGTCGAAGGTGAGGGTGACCACCGACTCGAGCCCCCGGGTCGCCTCCGAGACCCAGGTATGCTGGATTCGCCGTGGCCGGTCAAGAGCGACAAATCGTCCATAGTGAGCCCAATCGTGGTCCTCGAACCGGACCAGGTGGAAAAAGAGGCCGTCGATCACCGGATGGACGATGGCCGTCGCCGCACCAAACCACGGGCTGCCGGGATTCTTCCAATCCAACCACGCATCGAACACCTCGGCGGGAGTTGCAGGCATTGTCCGAATGACGGTCAACTCCATGGTCTTTACCTGCGTCGAACGTGCCTTTGTAGCCATCGTTTCCCTCCCTGGTATGTAGGGTCCGCCGGCAATTAGCCACGCGACAAGCTCGGATGCGGCCGCGAGCGTGTCGGGTCTCCCGCCACGCATCTAAGGTCCAGCGTTCGCCAGTTCCTCGGCGAGCCTGTCCAACATCTCCGTCCAGCCCTGCTTCATCCCCGCGCGCTCTGGGACTGCCTCGGGCACAGCCTGCTGCACCGTGACCGTGGTCCGGTGTCCCTGTGCGGTGAATGTCACGATCACTAAGGTTTCATCGGGGTGACCGGTGCTCAGTCCGTAGTGCGTCGGGGGGACCGGGTTCCCGTCTGCATCGGCGAAGGTATCGGTGTAGATGATCCGCTCCGGGACCACGATGTCCCGGTAGACTCCCTTGCCCCAGATGTCGCGGCCCTCGGGCGAGCGCATGCAGTAGTGAAAGACGCCACCCGGGCGGAGGTCCACCGTACAAAAGGGTGTCGTAAAACCCCGCGGCCCCCACCACTGTTTGAGCCGTTTGGCTTCCGTCCACGCCTTGAACACAACTTCCCGCGGCGCGTCGACGAGGCGTGTGATGACGATCTCCTGGCCTGCCGGAGGCGCAGCGGGGCGCAGCCCCACCGCGCGGGCCACATGGTCTCCGAGGCGTCCGAGCGTCTGCGTCAATCCCTCCAGGGCGCCGAATTGCTTGATCACGTTCTCGCGCTCGGCCGCGGACTCGAAGAGCATCCGCACCGTGACCGTGGTTTTCCCGCCTTGCTCAGCGAAGGTCACCGTCACATGAAACAACGGGCCCGACACGTGGTCGTAGACGAGGCTGTCCGGCGCAACGACCTCGCGGTAGATGATCTTGTTCTTATAGTCCACGCCATCGGGCCCGTGCATCACAAACCGCCACACGCCACCTGGTCTCACATCCATCTCGTGAATAGTCGTCGTAAATCCGTTGGGTCCCCACCACTGCACGATGTGGCGGGGATCTGTCCATAGCGTGAACACCAGCGCGCGTGGCGCCGCGAAGACCCGTGCAGCGATGATTTCGCGTTCGCCAGCCAGCGTGGCGACGTCAGCGCTTGTCGTGTTTGCGGCCATGTCGGTTCTCCTTGTCTTTGACCTCGCGAGCCTTCACCTCTCGGAGGTAGGCGTCTAATCGATCGAAACTCTGCTCCCAAAAGCGCCGGTAGTACTCGACCCAGTCGTCGACCTCTTTGAGCGGACCCGCCTCGAGCCGACAGGGGCGCCACTGAGCCCTCCGCGTACGCGTGATCAGATGGGACCGCTCCAGCACCTTCAGGTGCTTGGAGATTGCCGGCAGACTCATCCGGAACGGCTTCGCCAGTTCGGTCACAGAGGCCGACCCCGATGCCAGGCGCGCGAGGATCGCGCGGCGCGTGGGATCCGCGAGGGCCGCGAAGGTATCGCTGAGGTGGTCATGGCGCATCATCGTGGATTAACCTAGTGGTTAAATAACCTGTGAGTTAAATATATAGCGCTGTCCCGTGCGTGTCAAGCTCAAACGGAGGGCTCGCGGGCGACGTTCCCCAAAACGGTCGTTCGCCAGCCTTGTGAAACAGGGCAGGCGTTCCCGGCTCGTGTCTTGAAATAGGCCGGTCATGCTGGACAAGAAGACGGTGGCGGTGTCCTCGCGGTTACATCCGCAGGCGAAGGTCTTTCTCGAACAACGGACGGCACTGGGCGTCCGTCCTGTCAACGAACTCACAGTCGAAGCCGCCCGCAAACAAGCTGTCCGGGTCGCCCGCGCCATGAGTGGTCCTACCGAACCCGTCGCGCGGGTCGACGAACGCTTGCTGCCCGGGCCCTATGGCGATATCCCCGTCCGCATCTACCTCCCTCAGCTCCACGGGTCGGCTCCGGTGCTCGTGTACTTCCACGGCGGCGGGTGGGTTGTCGGCAACCTCGAGACGGTCGATGCTTTCTGCCGGTCGATCACGAATCTCGCGCGCTGCGCCGTTGTCTCGGTCAACTACCGCCACGCCCCGGAGCACCAGTTCCCGCTCCCCGTTGAGGACGCGTATGCGGCGACGCAGTGGGTCGCAACCCATGCGGGGACACTGGGCGGAAACCCGGCCCGGCTGGCGGTCGGGGGCACCAGCGCTGGTGGCACCCAAGCCGCGGTGGTGGCGCAAATGGCGCGCGATCGCCGCGGGCCGCAGATCGCCTGCCAACTGCTCATCGTGCCTGTCACTGATCACAACTTCGAGAAGACGTCGTATCGCGACAATGCCGACGGATATGGTCTCACGGCAGATGCAATGCGCTGGTACTGGACGCACTATCTCCATGCTCCGGCCGATGGCGCGAACCCGTATGCCTCGCCCATCCGAGCCGCAAGCCTGCGTGGCCTGCCCCCGGCT
>Ga0137415_10004931_pt1 | contig 13186 bp, 12 predicted proteins | sample CZODoug3_1_1_16f_FD_183082 | JGI IMG/M metagenome (GOLD analysis project Ga0137415, IMG submission 183082) | Vadose zone soil fungal communities from Angelo Coast Range Reserve, California, USA - CZODoug3_1_1_16fungal (Hybrid Assembly) | ecosystem: Environmental > Terrestrial > Soil > Vadose... | reverse complement strand
CAGCGCATGCGCCCGTCCAAGACCATTGCCCGCGCCGGTAACGATGGCGACGCGTCCGTCAAACCTGATTGTCATGCGTAAGATTCCCGGGTGTGCTTGTTTCGCCGCTGTTTTGAGCAGCGATGGATTGCCGGGTCAAGCCCGGCAACGACGGCTGGCGCGTTAGGCGAAGTAAATGAGGCCGATCCAGTCGGCCACGAGCGCAGACCTCGCCTCGCCTTCGATTTCGACGCTGACCGCGGTACGCGACAGCAATTCCTTTGGCTTTCGTAACGTCGCTTCCGTCAGCGTAAAACGACCGCGGACGCGCGAGCCCGCCTTGACCGGCGAAATGAAGCGCAGTCTGTCGAAGCCGTAGTTGACGCCCATCGTGGTGCCCTCGATCACCGGCATCACCTCGTAAGACATGATACTCATCAGTGACATCGTCAGAAAGCCGTGCGCGACCGTGGTGCCGAACGCGGTTTCTTTCTTCGCGCGCTCGGGATCGACATGGATGAACTGATGATCCTCGATCACGTCGGCGTAGACGTCGATCCGCTTCTGATCGACCAGATGCCATGACGACACCCCGATCTCCTCGCCGACCATGTTCTGATAGGCTTCCAGCGACACCGGCGGCTTCTTCCAGACTTCATTCATTGATTAGCTCTCCGACCCGGCGGTCCGCACCTTCTGCAGCTCCGGGAACTCTTCCTCGCGGAATTCCTGTCCGCGCAGTGCATCGCTTCTGACATCGTCATGCTCGAGCCGGCGCAACTGCACGCGGCGGATTTTTCCGGAAATCGTCTTCGGCAGCTCAGTGACCAGTTCGATGCGCCGGATGCGCTTGAATGGCGCCAGCCGGGTGTGCAGATGCTTGAAGATCGACAGCGCGGTTTCTGGCGTGCGCTCCACGCCCGCGACCAGCAGTACATAGGCCTTCGGGATCGCCAGGCGGATCGGATCGGGGCTTGGCACGACGGCGGCCTCCGCCACCGACTCATGTTCGAGCAGCACGCTTTCCAACTCGAACGGGCTGATGCGGTAGTCGGAGGATTTAAAGACGTCGTCGGAACGGCCGACGAAGGTCAGATAGCCTTCGTCATCGGCAAACACCACGTCGCCGCTGCGGTAGAGATCGCCGTCGGCGCCGGATAGCTTGCCGTCCTCGCCCTGATAGCCCTGCATCAGGCCCGCGGGCCGCTCGGCGCCAAGCTCGAGCGTGACTTCGCCCTCTTTCGTTACGTTGCCGTCGCCATCGGTGATCTGCACGCGATAGCCCGGCAACGGCCGGCCCATCGAGCCGACCTTGAGCTTCTGCCCCGGCGAATTGCCGGCGAGCGCGGTGGTTTCGGTCTGGCCGTAGCCGTCGCGGATGGTGAGGCCCCAGGCGGTGCGCACCTGGTCGATCACTTCTGGATTGAGCGGCTCGCCGGCGCCGCAGACCTCGCGCAAACTGACCTTGAAGGTCGCAAGCTTCTCCTGGATGAACAACCGCCACACCGTTGGCGGCGCGCACAGCGTGGTCACCCCGCAACGGCCGATGGTCGCAAGCAACGCCTTGGCGTCGAACCGCGGCTGGTTGACCACGAACACGGTGGCGCCGGCATTCCAAGGCGCGAAGAGGCAGCTCCAGGCGTGCTTGGCCCAGCCCGGCGAGGAAATGTTGAGATGCACATCGCCCGGCTGCAGTCCGAGCCAATACATGGTCGAGAGACCGCCGACCGGATAGCTGCGCTGGCTGTGCCGCACCAGTTTTGGTTTTGCGGTCGTGCCCGAGGTGAAATAGAGCAGCATCGGATCGTCGGCCCTGGTCACACCGTCGGGCGTGAAGGTTTCGGATGCGCTTGCCGCAGCTTCGAACGGCAACCAGCCCTCGTGCTTCGCGGCCGCGCCGACCACGATGCGCACGAGATCGTTGCCGCCGAGCTTTGCGAATTTCGCGACCTGATCCTGCGAGGCCACCACCACCTTCGCCCGGCCGCGATCGAGCCGATCGCGCAGTTCGTCCGGCGTCAGCAAGGTGGTCGCCGGGATCACGACCACGCCGAGCTTCATCGCCGCCAGCATGGTTTCCCAGAGCGGAACGACGTTGCCGAGCAACAGCAGCAGATGATCGCCGCGCTTCAGCCCCTGCGCGCGCAGGAAATTTGCGACTTGATTGGAACGGCGCGACAATGCGGCGAACGAGAGTTTTGTCTCTCTGTCACTGGCGGCATCGACGATCCACAACGCCGCGCGATCCCTGCTGTCGGCATTGCGCGCGAGTTCCGCGTCGAACCAGTCCAGCGCCCAGTTGAACGGCACCGGATCGGGCCAGCGGAATCCCTTCACCGCGGTATCGTAGTCCGTGCGGTGTTTTAACAGAAAGGCGCGCGCTTGCTGGAATGTCGTCATGGGCGATCAGCTTTTTCCGGCGAGAGCCCGAACGTGCTGGATAATTCCGGAAAAGTCGACCCCGCCATGCCCGGCCGCGTCGAACGCCTTGTAGATCTCCTGCGCGTGCTGGCCGAGCGGCGTCGCGGCGCCGGCCGCCTTCGCCGCATCCTGCGCCAGCGTCAGGTCCTTCACCATCAGCACCGAGGCAAAACCCGGTCTGTAGCCATTATTGGCCGGCGAGGTCGGCACCGGGCCGGGAACCGGGCAATACGATGTCAGCGCCCAGCATTGCCCGGAGGAGGTCGAGGCGACGTCGAACAGCGCCTGGTGCGACAGCCCGAGCTTTTCGGCGAGCGCAAAGCCCTCGCTCACGGCAATCATGGAAACAGCAAGGATCATGTTGTTGCAGATTTTCGCCGCCTGCCCCGCGCCGGCGGCGCCGCAATGCACGATCTTCTTGCCCATGTTTTCCAGCACAGGCTTCGCCGCCGCGAACGCCTTGTCCTGGCCGCCGCACATAAACGTCAGCGTCGCGCCCTTGGCGCCGCCGGTGCCGCCCGACACCGGCGCGTCAACTGACGCCATGCCGTGCTTGGCGGCCAGCACATGCGCCTGCTTGGCGCTTTCGACATCGATGGTCGAGCAATCGATGATCAGCGCGCCCTTCTTCATCGACGGAATAACCTCGGTCCACACCGAGGTCACGTGCTTGCCCGCGGGCAGCATCGTGACGACGACGTCGGCCCCCTTGACCGACGCAACCGAACTTTCGGCGATATCAGCACCATCGCTTTTCGCCTGATCGCGCGACGCCGCCACCAGATCGAACGCGATCACCTTGTGGCCGGCCTTGACCAGATTGGCCGCCATCGGCCCACCCATATTGCCGAGGCCAATGAATGCGATATGTGCCATCTCGATTTCCTCCGCTTGGGATTTTTCTGTTTTGGTTAGCTGAACTTCAATTCGTCGATGCCGATCTCGGCGAAATAGGGCGCCACCATAGCTGGGGTTACATCCTCAATCCGTGGCGGCGACCATTTTGGACTGCGATCCTTGTCGATCACGGCGGCGCGCACGCCCTCGCGAAAATCGTCGCTGGCGAACACTTCCAGCGCGGCGCGATATTCCCGCACCAGGCATTGCTCGAGCGACGACGAAGCCCGCGCCAACCGCAGCAGCTTTAGCGTCACCACCATGCCGCGCGGCGATTTTTCGTTCAGCGTCGTCAGCGTCGCCAGCGCCAGTTCTGAACCGTCGCGCTGAAGGGCGGTGACGATATCTTCGATCCGGTCGTGCGCGAACCAACCGTCGATGGTCGACTGCCTGGCGGCGACCGGGCCTGAGGTCTCGCCGGTCGCAAAACTATCGATCAGGGTTTTGATCTCGCCGGATGGCGTCCCGGGGCGAACTTTGGTCAGCGTCTCGCGTAAAGCTGCCAGCTTGCTTGACGGCACGACGGCGTCGGCAAAATGAGCATAGATCGCGTCGGGGCCATTCATGGTCTGGCCAGTCAGACCAAAGTAGGTACCGATCTCGCCCGGCGAATGCGAGAGCAACCAGGTACCGCCGACATCAGGAAAGAAACCGAGGCCCACTTCGGGCATCGCGAGTTTTGTTCGTTCCGTCGCCACGCGATGGGCGCCATGCGCGGACAACCCGACGCCGCCGCCCATCACGATGCCGTCCATCAAGGCGACATAGGGTTTTGGAAACTTGGCGATGCGGGCGTTGAGGATGTATTCCTCGCGCCACAGGATGTTGCCGAGATCGCCGCGCACTTTCGAGCTCTCCCAGAGCGCGCGGATGTCGCCGCCGGCGCAGAGGCCGCGCTCACCGGCGCCTTCCAGCACGATCACGGCTACGGCAGGATCGGTTTCGAAGGCGTCGAGCGCCTTGTCGGTGTCGCGAAACATCTCCAGCGTCACCGCATTGATCGCCTTCGGACGGTTGAGGCGGATGATGCCGGCGGAGCCCTCGCGGCGGGCGATCAAGTCGCCTTCGGAATCGGAAACAGCCGCGGCCGTCATCGCGTCCCCTCGATCAGTTTTCGCGACACGATCAGCCGCATGATCTCGTTGGTGCCTTCGAGAATCTGGTGCACACGCAAATCACGCACGATTTTCTCGATGCCGTATTCGCTGAGGTAGCCGTAGCCGCCGTGCAGTTGCAGCGCCTGGTTGGCGACCTCGAAGCCGACATCGGTGCCAAACCGCTTGGCCATAGCGCACAACATGGTCGCATCCGGATCCTTGCGGTCGAGTGCGGCCGCCGCGCGCCACACAAAGGTCCGCGCCGCCTCCAGTTCGGTCGCCATGTCGGCAAGACGGAATTGCAGAGCCTGGAATTCGTCGAGGCGCTTGCCGAAGGCCTTGCGCTCTTTCATGTAGGCGAGCGATTTGTCGAGCGCGCTCTGCGCGCCGCCGAGCGAGCACGCCGCGATGTTGATGCGGCCGCCATCGAGCCCGGCCATCGCGATCTTGAAGCCGATGCCTTCATCGCCCAGTCTGTTTTCGACCGGCACGCGGGCATCCTCAAAAATCACCGCGCGGGTCGGCTGCGCGTTCCAGCCCATCTTGCGCTCGTTGGCGCCGAGCGAAAGGCCGGGCGTATCGGCCTCGATCACCAACGTCGAGATGCCGCCGGGTCCGTCAGCGCCAGTCCGCACCATCACGACATAGAGGTCGCCGCCACCGGCGCCGGAGATGAACTGCTTGTGGCCGTTGAGCACATAATGATCGCCGTCCCGCACCGCGCGGGTGCGCAGCGCCGCGGCGTCCGATCCGGAGCCCGGTTCGGTCAGGCAATAGCTCGCCAGCAGTTCCATCGTGCAAAGTTTTGGCAGCCATTTCTGGCGCTGGGTGTCGTTGCCATAGGCGTCGATCATCCACGACGCCATGTTGTGGATCGAGATGAACGCCGACACCGTCGGGCAACCCTGCGCCAGCGCCTCGAAGATCAGCGCGGCGTCGAACCGTGTCAGCGCCGAGCCGCCGACGTCGTCCTTGATGTAGACGCCGCCCATGCCGAGCTTGGCGGCTTCCCGCATCACGTCGACCGGAAAATGCTTCTCCTCGTCCCATCGGATCGCATGCGGCGCGATTTTTTCCGCGGCGAATTCCCGCGCCATATCGCGAACCGCAACCTGGTCCTCGTTGAGAGCGAACTGCATGTGTGGTGGTTAATTCATGGTCGGGATCGAGAACTCCGCGCCCTCCTTGACCCCGGACGGCCAGCGCGAGGTGATGGTCTTGGTCTTGGTGTAGAAGCGGATCGAATCCGGGCCGTGCTGGTTGAGATCGCCGAAGCCCGACTTCTTCCAGCCGCCAAACGTATAATAGGCGATCGGCACCGGGATCGGCACGTTGATGCCGACCATGCCGACATTGACCTTGGCCGCGAAATCGCGCGCGGCGTCGCCGTCGCGGGTGAAGATCGCAACGCCGTTGCCGTAGTCGTGATCCGACGGCAGTGCCAGCGCTTCGGAATAATCCTTGGCGCGCACCACCGACAGCACCGGCCCAAAAATCTCTTCCTTGTAGATGCGCATGTCCTTGGTGACGTTGTCGAACAGGCAGCCGCCCATGTAGAAGCCGTTCTCATAGCCCTGCATCTTGAAGCCGCGACCATCGACCGCGAGCGTAGCGCCTTCCTTGATGCCGATCTCGACATAGTTCCTGACGCGGTTCAGCGCCTCCTTGGTGACCAGCGGGCCGTAATCCGCCGACGGATCGATCGAGGTGCCAATCTTGAGGCTCTCGACCCGCGGGATCAGTTTCTCCATCAGCCGGTCACCGGTGGTCTTGCCAACCGGCACCGCAACCGAAATGGCCATGCAGCGTTCGCCGGCCGAGCCATAGCCGGCGCCGATCAGGGCATCGACGGTCTGGTCCATGTCGGCATCCGGCATGACGATGGCGTGGTTCTTGGCGCCGCCGAAGCACTGCGCGCGTTTGCCGGTGGCGGCGGCGCGCTCGTAAATATATTGCGCGATCGGCGAGGAACCGACGAAGCCGACCGCCCTGATATCGGGATCGTCCAAAATGGCGTCGACGGCCTCCTTGTCGCCGTTGACGACGTTGAGGATGCCTGCCGGCAATCCGGCCTCGATCATCAGTTGCGCCAGCATCATCGGCACGCCGGGATCGCGCTCGGAAGGCTTTAAAATGAACGCGTTACCGCAGGCTATCGCGGGCGCGAATTTCCACATCGGGATCATCGCCGGGAAATTGAACGGCGTAATGCCGGCGACGACGCCGAGCGGTTGCCGCATCGAATAGATGTCGATGCCGGGGCCGGCGCCCTCGGTATATTCGCCCTTCATCAGATGCGGAATGCCGCAGGCGAATTCGACCACTTCGAGCCCGCGCTGGATGTCGCCCTTGGCGTCGGGAACGGTCTTGCCGTGTTCGCGCGCCAGCAAGTCGGCGAGCTTGTCGTAATCGCGCTGCGCGAGCTCCAAAAACTTCATCATCACCCGGGCGCGGCGCTGCGGATTGGTGGCGGCCCATTCCACCTGGGCGGCCCTGGCGTTCTCCACGGCAGCGCGAACTTCGGCCTTGGACGCCAGCGCCACCTTGGCCTGGACGTCGCCGGTCATCGGCTCGAAAACATCCGCCGTTCGTCCCGACGTACCCTTGACCTCACGGCCGCCGATGAAATGTCCGATTGAGCGCATGAATTATCTCCTTGGGGTCCCGGGTGGTTCGCTTTGAGCCCTTTTTGACCCGCATTTCTTGGGATACAAGTCCGATATATTGCACCATAGATGTGCGGAAATGCTGGATCAAGGCGGCGGAACGATCGACTGGGACGACTTCCGTTTCGTGCTGGCGATTGTCCGCGGCGGATCGGTTTCGGCTGCCGCCAAACAGCTCGGCGTCGATCATGCCACGGTGATCCGCCGTGTCGACCGGCTGGAACGGCATCTTTCCGCAAAATTGTTTGATCGCCGCAAGACCGGATATCTGCTGACCGAAGCGGGCCAGCGCGTCGCCGACAGCGCGGAAGCGATGGAATCGACCATCGTCGCCAACCAGGAGGCGGTCGGCGGTTCGCGGGCGCATCTGACCGGCACGGTCCGGATCGGCGCGCCGGACGGCTTTGGCAGCCACTTCCTGGCCTCGCGACTGGTGAAATTCACCGAGCGGTATCCTGATCTCGATCTGCAGCTGGTCGCCACCGCGCGGCTGTTCAGCCTGTCGAAGCGCGAGGCCGATATCGCGATCAGCCTGTCGATGCCGAAGGAAGGACGCATCGTCGGGCGCAAGCTGCTCGATTACAGCCTCGGGCTCTATGCCGCGCCCGTTTATCTCGACCGCGCGCCAAAGATTGCAGCCCGCAGCGACCTGCCACAACACCGCTTCGTCGGCTACATCGAGGAACTGCTGTTCACGCCAGAGCTGGATTATCTGCCGCAGGTCTCGCCAAAGATTTCCGCGAAATTCCGCAGCGCCAATCTGATCGCGCAGCTCAACGCCACCATCTCAGGCTTCGGCATCGCCGTGCTGCCGCATTTCATGGCCACTGCGCACCCCGAACTCCGCGCGGTGCTGCCGAACGAGGTCACGATCTCGCGCACGTTCTGGCTGTTGATGCACGCCGACAGCAAGGATCTGGCGCGAATCCGCGCGGTGGCCGATTACATCTATGAGACGGTGGAAGCCGAGCGCGCGCTGTTCAGCGGGCCCTAATTCGGCCGCTGACTGGCTTTCTTCGCCACCGGTTTCGCCGCTGCCGCGCGGCCCAGCACGGCTTCTCGGCCAGCACGGAGGATTTCGTCGGAAAGCTCGCCATTGCCGGCGATACGCGACATCACGACCGTCCCCATCATGGTCGCCAGAACAGCCATCGCCTGCTTGCGCGCGGCTTTGCGCGGAACGTCGAGGATCTGGTCGGCCATCATGTCGATCATCTGCTCGATCTTGGCCGCGAACGCTTTCCGGGTCTTCGGGCTTTCCCGGGCGATTTCGGCGCCCAGCGTCGGAACCGCGCAGCCTTGGCCGGGGTCGTCGCGATGCACCGTCGTCAAATAGGTCTCGACGATGGTCGCGAACCGCTTGTCCGGAGGCGTTTGTTCCGCAACCTTGCGCCAGCGCTCGGTCGCGCGGTCCATGGCATAGTTGAAGGCCTCGATCACCAGCGCCTCGCGCGAATCGAAATGGGCATAGAAGCCGCCATGGGTCAGGCCGGCCTCCTTCATCAGGTCGGCCACGCCAATGCCATGGGCGCCCTTCTCGCGAAGCCGGACCGAGGCCTTCTTCACGATCCGTTCGTGGGTCTCCTGTTTGTGCTCTTTCGAATAGCGCATGGCGGTCTCATTGGATGTCTGCAATCATATAATAGCAGTTGTGGGCGAAAAAAGCTGCATCTATTTCGCTTTTGGCGCCTCCCCGATCATCGAAAAGGTCGCGGTGGCGTGCACTGCAAGATGGCCCGCGCCGTCACGGACGAAACCTTCGGTGTAACTGGTCTGGCGGCCCAGTTTTACAACTTTTCCTTCCGCCGCGATGGTGCCCGACCGCATTGTCAGAGGCCGCAGATAGGTCAGCTTGAGGTCGAGCGTAACCGCCCCTTGTCCCGCCGGCAGCATGGTCGAGATCGCGCAGCCCATGGCGGTATCGAGCAGGGCCGCGGCGGTGGCGCCGTGCAACAGGCCGATGGTGTTCTCGAGGCTCTCATGGGGCTCAAGTTCCATCACGATCCGGCCCGGCTCGGCTACGGCCATCCGAAAGCCGATCAGCCGGGCCATCGGCGGCGGTGGCAGGATGCCGTCACGGATCGCGTGCATCACCTCCAGCCCGGACATGGTGGCAGCAAGCCTGCCAACCGGCCCCGGCGCCTGCCACTCGACCACGCGCTCCCGGCGCGAGGAGGCAACGAAAAGGTCGACGTTACAGGTCAAGGTCATGACGGCTCCACTTAGATGACAATCATCATATTATAGCAGCGACCGCTCCGCCGCAACGCGCCTCCGCCGCCGTCTCTTGACAAGGCGGTGCTTTGTCCGGGAAGTGGCGCGATCAAACCCTGCTTCCGGGACCTTCCGTGGACATGCTCAATTCCCATTGCGGCGTCGATCGTGATGCGCGCGGCGTCGTGCGGCTGACGATCTGCAACGCCGGCTCGCTCAATATCCTCAGTTCCGCCGTCACCGATGCCGTCCGTGAGGGATTCGAGCAGCTCGCCGGCGACAAGGATATCCGCGCGGTGATCCTGGCCGGCCAGAGCGAGAAGAGCATGATCGGCGGCGCCGACATCAAGGAAATGGCGAAGCTCGACCCAATATCCGCGGAGGCGTTCATCACCCGCCTGCGCGATCTCTGCGAAGCGGTGCGCCAGTTTCCCGCGCCGGTGATCGCGCGGTTGCCAGGCTGGTGCCTCGGCGGCGGCCTCGAAGTCGCCGCCGCCTGCGATTTCCGGATCGCCGCCCACGATTCCAGGTTCGGCATGCCGGAGGTTCGCGTCGGCATCCCCTCGGTAATCCATGCCGCGCTACTGCCGCGGCTGATCGGCTGGGGCCGCGCCCGCTGGCTGGTCATGACCGCCGAAAATATCGACGCGCTGACGGCGCTGGCCTGGGGTTTGGTCGATGCGGTCGCCCCGGCGGGAGGTCTCGACGCCGCGGTCGAGCACACGGTGAAGGCCTTGCTCGCATGCGGCCCGGAGGCGCTGCGCGCGCAAAAGGCCCTGCTGCGGCAATGGGAAGAGCTGCCGCTGACGGAATCCGTCAATTTGAGCATCGGCGTGTTCGGACAATCGTTCCTGACCGGCGAGCCGCAACGGCTGATGCAGGGATTTCTGGACCGCAAGCGCTAGCCGCCTTCACGACAATTTAAGCGGGCCATCGGTTGCATTTTTTGCAACGCATCATATGATGATTATAATCTTAATTACCCCGACATTCAGGGAGACCCGCCATGGCATCAAGCCCCGATCCCGTCGTCATCCTTTCCGCCGCCCGCACCCCGCTCGGCCGCTTCATGGGGGAGCTGTCGCCGTTTTCGGCGCACAAGCTTGGTTCCCACGTGATCGGCGCCGCGCTGGAGCGCGCCAAACTCGCCCCTGAACGAGTCGACGAGGTGTTCATGGGCAACGTGCTGCCGGCCGGACAGGGCCAGGCCCCGGCCCGGCAGGCGGCGCGCGGCGCGAAACTGCCGGATGCCACCGGCGCCACCACCGTCAACAAGGTCTGTGGTTCCGGCATGAAGGCAACCATGCTGGCGCACGACATCATCAACGCGGGCTCGGCCGAGATCGTCTTGTCCGGCGGCATGGAGAGCATGAGCAACGCGCCGTATCTATTGGCCAAGGCGCGCGCCGGCTATCGCGCCGGGCACGACCGGATCATCGACCACATGATGATGGATGGGTTGGAAGACGCCTATGAAACCGGCCGCTCGATGGGCGATTTCGGTGAGGCAACTGCTGAGGCCTATCAATTCACCCGCAAGGACCAGGACGCCTACGCCATGGAAACGCTGACCCGCGCACGTCGCGCAGTCGAAGGCGGCGCGTTCAGGGCCGAGATCGCGCCGATCAGCGTGAGCGAAAAGGCCGGCCCGCGAATCATCGCCAACGACGAGCACCCGCTGAAAGTGGATCCCGCCAAGATTCCCGGCCTCAAGCCCGCGTTCCGCGCCAACGGCACCATCACGCCGGCCGCCTCCTCGGCGAACGCCGACGGCGCCGCCGCGCTGATCCTCGCCAAGCGCTCGCTCGCCGATCGCGACGGCCTGTCGTACCTGGCGGAGATCAAAGGGCACGCCACCCACAGCCAGGAACCGCAATGGTTCACCACCGCGCCGATCCCGGCGATCCGAAAATTGCTCGACAAGGTCGGCTGGAGCGTCGGCGACGTCGATCTGTTCGAGATCAACGAGGCCTTCGCGGTGGTGGCAATGGCGGCGCAGCGCGACCTCGGCATCCCCAGAGAGAAGCTCAACATCAATGGCGGCGCCTGTGCGCTCGGCCATCCCATCGGTGCCACCGGGGCGCGGCTGATCGTGACGCTGCTGCATGCGCTGGAAGCCCAGAACCTGAAACGCGGCGTCGCCGCACTCTGCATCGGCGGCGGCGAGGCCACCGCGATCGCGGTGGAGCGCATCGTTCCCTGACTCCCGCGTCGCCAGCGGCGCTTGGCGGCGAAAAACTTCTTGCTGCGGATAGCCCTGTCGCAAATTGGATAGCGCGCAGGAGCTGGCCCGACCTACTCTTCAGCCGCCGCCATCGAACGGATTGTTGTTCACAAACACTCAGCATGCAGGAAATTTGAAATTCCATGAAGTCGACTTGGCTCGCGGCCGCGCTCGCCCGCCGTAACATCCACTACGCCTGGGTGATGGTCGGCGTGACCTTCCTCACCGCGCTGATCTCGGCCGGTACCGTCGGCGCGCCCGGCGTCTTCATCGTGCCCTTGCAGAAGGAATTCGGCTGGAGCACGGCCGAAATCTCCTCGGCGCTGTCGATCCGCTTCATTCTGTTCGGGCTGATGGCTCCGTTTGCCGCCGCACTGATGAACCGCTACGGCCTGCGCAACGTGACGCTGTCGGCGCTGCTGATCGTGGTGTCGGGGCTGCTGGCATCGCTGCTGATGACGAAAGTCTGGCATCTGATGCTGCTGTGGGGTGTGGTGATCGGGATCGGCACCGGCATGACCGCGCTGGTGCTGGGCGCAACCGTTGCCGCGCGCTGGTTCGTGGCGCGGCGCGGGCTCGTCGTCGGCATTCTCACCGCCAGCGTCGCTACCGGACAGCTCGTCTTCCTGCCGCTGCTGGCGATGCTCACCGATCACTATGGCTGGCGGATTGCCCTGGCGCTGATGTGCGTGATGCTTGGCGTTGCGGCATTCGCGGTGCTGATGATCATGCGCGATCGGCCGAGCGATGTGGGTTTAAGGCCGTTCGGCGATGAAGGCACCGAGCCGTTGCCGGCGCCGCCTCCCAACAATGCACCGATCATGGCCGCGGCGCTCGGCACCTTGCGCGACGCCTCGAAATCGCAGGTGTTCTGGGTCCTGTTTGCGACCTTCTTCATCTGCGGCGCCAGCACCAACGGCCTGGTCCAGGTGCATCTGATTCCGATGTGCCTCGATTTCGGCATCCCGCAGGTGCAAGCCGCGAGCCTGCTGGCCGCGATGGGCATTTTCGATTTCTTCGGCACCATCATGTCGGGCTGGTTGTCGGACCGTTACGACAACCGGTATCTGCTGTTCTGGTACTACGGCCTGCGCGGACTGTCGCTGCTACTCTTGCCCTTCACCGACTTCTCGTTCTATGGGCTGTCGCTGTTTGCGATGTTCTATGGCCTCGACTGGATCGCAACCGTGCCGCCGACGGTGCGGCTCACCGCGCAACGGTTCGGGCCGGAACGCGCCAACCTGGTGTTCGGCTGGATCTTTGCCGGGCATCAACTGGGTGCGGCGACTGCGGCCTTCGGCGCCGGCCTGTCACGGACGCTGCTGGCGAGCTATCTGCCGGCCTTCTTCGTCGCCGGCGCGCTCTGCGTCGTCGCAGCGGTGATCGTGCTGGCGATCTCGCGGCCGGTGCCGAAGCCGGTGGCGGCGTGAAGGGCGTTCAATCGTCGTTGCGAGCGAAGCGAAGCAATCCAAGCGGCCGTAAAAAAATGGATTGCTTCGTCGCTTCACTGCTCGCAATGACGGGAACTACGGCCTCGTCGTCATGTTGCTCGGCGGGCCCGGCATGCGGATCGGTTCGGCGAGCCGTGCGAACTCACAGAGCAGCGAGCGCGTCTTGCGGGGGTCGATCACCTCCTCGACCCAGAATTTTTCGGCCGAGCGGAACGGCGAGCGCAGCTTGTTGAGGCG
>Ga0137415_10004930_pt1 | contig 13187 bp, 8 predicted proteins | sample CZODoug3_1_1_16f_FD_183082 | JGI IMG/M metagenome (GOLD analysis project Ga0137415, IMG submission 183082) | Vadose zone soil fungal communities from Angelo Coast Range Reserve, California, USA - CZODoug3_1_1_16fungal (Hybrid Assembly) | ecosystem: Environmental > Terrestrial > Soil > Vadose... | reverse complement strand
GCCAATGCGGCGGCCGCGAGCCAGCCCGAGCCCGTCGAGTCGGTAACCCTGTCCGTGGCCCGGGCGCGGCAGTATCGCCCCACAACCACCTCGGTCGGAACCGTCCTCGCGCTCAACTCGATCACCCTGCGTAACGAGCTTTCAGGCACGGTCCGCCAGGTGATGCTCGCGCCCGGACGCGTCGTCGACTCCGGCACGGTACTCGTCGCGCTCGATGTCTCCGTGGAAGAAGCAGAGCTTCAGGCAGAGCAAGCCCAGGCCGACCTGGCGGCGACGACACTCGCACGCCTCGAGGTCCTCAGGCAGGCCCAGGCCACCTCTCAGGAGGAAGTGGACCAGGCGCGCGCGGGGCGCGATGTGGCGCTGGCACAGCTCGCACGCACCCGGGCCGTCATCGCGAAGAAGACGATCCGGGCTCCGTTCCAGGCCCGCGTGGGGATCTCCGATGTACATCCCGGACAGTACCTGAACGAAGGCACCGAGCTCACCACGCTGCAGGGGGTCGACGCCGCGGCCAACGTGGACTTCACGGTGGCGCAGGCAGTCGCGGCCGAGCTGCACTCGGGCGAGCCCGTCAGCGTGTTCGCGGCCGACAACCCTCGTCCCCTGACGGCGCGGATCGTCGCGGTGGACGCGCGAGTCGATCCGGCCACGCGCAACGCACTGGTGCGGGCCCGGATCGCGAGCCACGCCCCGTCGCCGGGCGCCTCAGTGCGGGTCGAAGTCCCCACTGGACCCCCGACCACGGTCGTCGCAATTCCGGTGAGCGCCCTTCGTAAGGGGCCCGCCGGCGACCACGTCTTCCTGATCGCCGCCGACTCGGCAGGCCACACTCGCGCTCATGTGCAGCCGGTGCAAAGCGGGCCGGTGCTCGAGGACGAGGTCGTGATTCTGAGTGGTCTCACCCCCGGCCAGCAGGTGGCTACTTCGGGGTCCTTCAAGCTACGCGAGGCTGTGCGGGTCGCGGGCGACTCATCTCGCTAATCGGAAACCGTTCATGCGCTCCTTTACCGATACGTTCATCCGGCATCCGGTCCTCGCGGTCGTAGTCAACCTTGTGATCGTGCTCGTGGGATGGCGGGCGATCACGACGCTGCCGGTGCAGCAGTATCCGAACATTCAGAGCTCGTCGGTGCTGATCACGACGGTGTATTACGGCGCCAGCGCCGAAACCGTCCGCGGCTTCCTTACGACGCCGATCGAGCGCGTCGTGTCGGCCATCTCGGGCGTCGACTACGTCGAATCCACCAGCCGCGCCGGCGTCTCGAGCATCACGGTGCACCTGAAGCTGAACCACAACAGCACGGCGGCGCTGGCGGAGGTCACCGCGCGGCTGCAGCAGGTGCGCTCCGAGCTGCCCGCCGAGGCCGAGCCACCGGTGGTGGAGGTGCAGCGCGCCGACCGGCCGTATGCGTCGTTCTACCTGAGCTTCACGTCCTCGGCGCGCGAGATTCCGGCGCTCACCGACTGGCTCACCCGCAACATGCAGCCCCAGCTCTCGACGCTGGCGGGGGTGCAGCGCGTGGACGTGTTAGGCGGCCGGCCTATCGCCATGCGAATCTGGATCGACCCCGACCGCCTGGCCGCGCTCAACCTCGCGCCCGGCGATGTGCACGCGGCACTGCAGCGCAACAACTACCTCGCCGCGGTGGGGCAGACCAAGGGCGACCTGGTGCAGGTCAACCTGCTGGCCAACACTGACCTCCGTACCACGGACGAGTTCAAGAACCTCGTCGTGGCCCAGCGCAACGGGGCGATCGTGCGGCTGTCCGACGTGGCCCGGGTCGAGCTGGGGGCGGAGGAAGCCGACTTCATCACCAAGTTCAGCGACAAAGAAGCCGTGTACATGGGCGTCTGGCCGCTGCCCGGGAGCAACGAGATCGAAGTGGCCAAGCGGCTGCATCGTGAAATGGCGCGGATCCGGCCCACGCTGCCCAGCGATATCGACATGCAGATGGCCTACGACGCGACGGTGTTCATGACCGACGCGCTGCAGGAGATCTCCAAGACTTTGGTCGAGACCATCCTGATCGTCGGCCTCGTGGTCTTCCTCTTCATGGGGTCGATCCGGACCGCTCTGGTGCCGTTGGTGGCGATGCCGGTGTCGCTGGTCGGGGCCGCGATCGTCATGTACGCCTTCGGCTTCAGCCTGAACCTCCTCACCATCCTCGCGATCGTGCTGTCGGTGGGATTGGTGGTGGACGATGCCATCGTCGTGGTCGAAAACGTCGAGCGGCACGTGCGCGAGGGCAAGACACGGATCCAGGCGGCGATCGTGGGCGCGCGCGAGCTGGTCGGCCCCATCATAGCGATGACGATCACGCTCGCGGCAGTATACACGCCGATTGGGTTCCAGGGCGGGCTCACCGGCTCCTTGTTCCTGGAGTTCGCGATCACCCTCGCCGCCGCCGTCGTAGTTTCGGGTGTCGTGGCGGTGACGCTGTCCCCGGTGATGAGCTCGCGCTTCGTCCACGAAGCGGGGCGGGAGGGGCGGCTGACCAAGGTGGTGCACCACGCCTTCGAAGCGGTGCGCCGGCGCTATGAGCGGCTGCTGGACGGCGCCCTGCAAATGCGCTGGGCGATCGTCGCCGCTGCGGTGCTCGTCATGTTGGCGGCGGTGCCGCTGTATCAGAACTCGCGGCGGGAGCTGGCGCCCATCGAGGACCAGAGCCACATCAGCTTGTTCATGGCGGCCTCGCCCGACGCGTCGCTCGAGGCGACCAACAAGGCGTCTCTCCAGGTGGTGAAGGCTATCACGTCGTTCCCCGAAGCCAAGTTCATGTGGTCGCTGACGGCCAACTGGGGCGGGTTCGGCGGGATGGTCGCGAAAAACTGGAAGGAACGGAAACGCACCACGGAGCAGATGTACGGTCAGGTGTACTACGCGGTGTCGCAGGTGCCGGGATTGCAGGTGTTCCCCCGCCTCGACCCGCCGTTGCCGACGCCCGGCCAGTACGACGTGGAGCTGATTCTGGCGAGCGACAATCCGCCGGAGCAGATGCTGCAGACGGTGGGCGCCGTGCTGGGTGCCGGCTGGCAGAGCGGCAAGTTCCTGTACGTCGACACCGACTTGAAGATCGATCTGCCCGAGGCGCGAGTCGTGATCGATCGCGACCAGGTGGCCGACCTGGGGCTCGACCTCGCCAGTGTAGGCCGAGAGCTCGGCACGCTGCTGGGCGGCGCATACGTCAACCGGTTCAACTATTACGACCGCAGCTACAAGGTCATCCCCCAGATCGGGGACGAGCGCCGCACCACGGTCGGGCCGCTGCTCGATCTCAAGATCAAGACGCCGAGCGGTCGGCTCGTACCGGTGTCGACCTTCACGCACATCGAGTCGAGCACCGCGCCGCGCACCCTGAATCGGTTTCAGCAGCGCAACGCGGTCCGGATCTTTGGCGGCGTGAAGCCCGGCGTCACCAAAGAAGAGGGGCTGCGCGTGTTGGAGAACGCAGCCAAGGCGGTGACGGGGGTAGGCGTCGGACTCGACTACGCCGGCGAATCGCGGCAGATCCGGCTCGAGGGGGCGGCGCTCACCGTGACCCTCGGGTTCGCCGTGATCCTGATCTATCTGGTGCTCGCGGCGCAATTCCGGAGCTTCCGGGACCCGCTGATCGTGCTGGTGGGCTCGGTGCCGCTCGCGATTTCCGGGGCGCTGGTGTTCAGCTACCTCGATTTCACCACCATCAACATTTACTCGCAGGTGGGGTTGATCACGCTGGTAGGACTGATCGCGAAAAACGGCATCCTGATCGTGCAGTTCGCCAATACGCTGCAGTCGCAGGGCGTCGCGAAGCTCGCGGCGTTGCGCGAAGCATCGCTCACACGGCTCCGGCCCGTGCTCATGACCTCGGCGGCCACCGTCTTCGGACACCTGCCGCTGGTGTTCGCGACCGGGCCGGGATCGGCGGCGCGCAACAGCATCGGCGCCGTGCTGGTGGCGGGCATGACGGTGGGGACGCTGTTCACCCTATTCGTGGTCCCCGTCTTCTACTCGTTCATCGCTGCCGAGCACCGTCCCGAAACGGAAACGGAAAGTGAAGGTCTCGTTCTCGAACCTGCACCTGCAATGGTAGGGGAGGTGGCTCATGCGTAGCGCAATTCTCCTCGCGTTCGTTGCGCTCTACGGATGCGCCTCGGCCCCGGGGTACCGATCATCGTCGGTACAGCCGCCGCAGGCGTTCCGGGAAACAAACGGGGATCCTCAGCCGGGGACCACCTCTCCCGAGGGTCCTCACCCCCTGACCCCCTCTCCCTCCGGGAGAGGGGGAACGAAGGAGCAGGCCGCCGTCTCGCTCGACTATTGGGAGCAGCTGGGCGACACCACGCTGACCCGCCTGGTCGGTGAGGTGCTGCGCGGCAATCTCGACGTTCGGTCCGCGCGGGCGCGAGTAAGCGCCGCCCGCTCGGATCGCGTGCGCAGCGTGCTGGATCTGACGCCATCGGCGACGCTCCAGGCCGGTTACTCCCGGCAACGGCTGTCCAGCGCGAGCTTCCCCGGCGTAGGCGGCGTGTTCCCGGACCAGAACGTGTGGGACGCCGGCGCCAACGCCTCCTGGGACCTGGACGTGTTCGGCGGCATCCGCCACACCGTCCAGGCGCGGGGCGCGCTGGCGGACGTGGCCCAGGAAGATCTGCGCGACGTGCAGGTGTCCCTGACCGCGGAAGTGGCACGCGCCTACTTCGAGCTGCGGGGAGCGCAGGAGCAGCTCGAGGTGGCTCGGCGGAACGCGGAGAACCAGCGCCGTACGTTCGACCTCACGAAGCAGCGGCTCGACGCGGGGCGCGGCAGCTCGTTCGATACGGAACGGGCGCAGGCGCAGCTGAGCTCGACGCTGGCGTCGATTCCCGCTCGCGAGGCCCAGGTAGCGGCGACCCAGTACCGCATCGGTACGCTGGTCGGCCGCGCACCGACGGAAGTTGCACGCGAGCTCGAGCAGATCGGGCAGCTGCCGCGTCTGCCGGAAGTGACTTCGATTGGGACGCCGGAGACGGTGGTCCGCTACCGGCCCGACGTGGCCTCGGCCGAGCGGTTCGCCGCGGCGCAAGGGGCTCTGGTGGGAGCGGCCAAGGCGAGCTATTTGCCCCGGCTCACCATCGGCGGGAGCGTGGGCTATGCCGCGCCCGAGTTCAATTCCGTGGGCAACCGGGGGACGTTACGCTACGTGGTGGGCCCGGTGCTCACCTGGCCGGGCCTCAACCTGGGGCGGGTGAAGGCGGAGGTGGACGCGGCGGCAGCGCGGGAAGACGCCGCGCGCGCGCAGTACGGCCGCGTAGTGCTCGCCGCGATGGAAGACATGGAGACGAGCCTGGCGCGCTATCGCGCCGCGCGCCTCCAAGTGGAGCTGCTCCAGGACGCGAGCGCCGCGAGCGAGCGCGCGGCCGAGCTGGCGCGCCTGCGGTTCCGCGAAGGCGTCACGGATTTTCTGCAGGTACTGGACGCGGAGCGAACGCAGCTCGAGGCTCAGGACCGGCTGGCCCAGGGGCGCATCGACGCGGCGACGGCGTACGCGGCGCTCTACAAGGCAGCCGGGGGTCGGTGACCTGCTTTCGACGGACACTAGCGGTTGATCCAGTACGACAACTTCACCAGGAATCCATTATCCGGCCGCAGGTCGAACAAATCCCGCAAATCCCCACCCAGCCCGCGCGTGCCCTCCACGCTGTTCGACGCCGTGCGCCCCTGGCTCCACACCACGAACAGCGTCGAGCCGGGGCGGTATTCCCAGCGGAACACGAGATTCGAGCGGAACTGCTTGTAATTGAACCCAGTCGAGTAAGTGCCCGTGCTGTCGGTATAGCCCGTGTAGCGGCTTGCGTAGTCCGCCGCCCGCGGTGTGCCCGACAGCTCTTGCAGGTTGCTGTAGGTCCCCTTCGAGACGAACGGCTGGGCGTACACCTGGAGCGACGTGTTCGCGTTGAAGGGGTAGGTGACGCGCATGGTGACGCCGAGCTGCTTCTGCTCGAGATGTGAGAAGACCGAGTGGGTCACGCGGCCCGCCGGGTCCGTGACGGGATCGCGGGGCTGGATGTCGTTCGTCTTGCGCCTGTACTCGGGGATGAGCGCGGCTGTGATGCGCGACGCCAGCTTGAAGTCGACCTCCGGCATCAACACGAGGCTGTGCGACCGCCCGCCATCGCCCCGCCAATAATTGACCCAGAAGTACGGCACGATCGCCTTGCGGTCATCGCCGTTCAAGCCGGCCCAGGGCGCGAAGTACGGGTCCTGCCGCACGGCGGGTCCGCCGCGCGCGCAGTCATAACAGTACGTCTCGCCCAGTTGTCCCAGCGTGAAGCCGGTGTGGAACGACCACGTGTTGTTGAACGTGGTATGGGTGTTGGTATTGAACGCCCGCTCCTCGGGCAGTCCCGCCGCCGTCCAGTATTGCCACCAGTTGAAGTTCCATTGAAACCGCTGGTAAAGCCGGCGGGTGTGACGGTCGAAGTAGCCGATCCAGGTGCTCCAGGACTGCTGGTCCGCGCGCTGCAGGTAGCCCAGATCGTTGATCTCGAAGCCGGCGGAGCGTCGCTGGTAGCTGGTCTGGCCCAGGAGGTGCGCGCCACCCACCTTGCTGAATTGCAGCTCCTCCGCGTCCCCGGCGAGTGACGTGCGCGTCGTGTCGTAGGGCAGCCCCGCGTCCGGACGCTGGTAGTAGTGGACGGCGTCGCGTTGCGTGGCGGCGATGGCGCTGGCGCTGCCCGTCATCCGGCTCAGGTCGAGCGAGCCGGAAATCTCGAACCGGCCACCCCGGAAGCGGTGGCGAAAGTCCGTGGCGCCTACGTAGGCGCTGCGGCGCAGATACGGCACCGTAAAGGAATCGTTGTCGCGGTTCACGGCGGTGACGATGCCGCCGATGCTGCTCTCGCCCCCGCGCAGGTCCTGGCGCAGGCGTAGGACACCATAGTTCGTCGTCGGCTCGATCGTCACGCCGCCCACGCCCGTTACGTGTTGTGTCACGGCGTCGAGCACCCCGATCGTCATCCCGCCCGGGAGCCGTCCCGTGAGCTTGGCCGCGCCCAATATCCTCGTAAAGGCGGGCGAGGTGGTGTCCGAGTAGGTGCCCGCGAGCTCGGGCGCGCGCCCGATGCGCCGGCTGTACACCAGGCCTTCGCTATTGCAGTTCACGTCATTGCAGTTGACGTCGAACTGGAACAAGCCGCGGCCGGCGACGAAGAACGGGCGTTGCTCCTTGAAGAACGTCTCGAAGGCGGTGAGGTTCAGGACCCCGGGGTCGGCCTCCACCTGCCCGAAGTCGGGGTTGAGCGTGGCGTCGAGCGTGAGGTTCGAGGCGACGCGGTACTTCACGTCACCGCCCGCTGCCACGTCTTGCGTGCGCCCGATGCCCGTCGCCGTGAACAGCGACACGTTCTTGGTCACCACGTAGGGGGCTGCCTCGAGCCGGCGTGGGGCCTCGAGGTCGTCGAACCCGTCCACGTCGCCGAATTGCGATACGAACCCTGCCTTGGACTGCCGTAGCAGCGGCCAGCTCACGCGCTGGGAGTAGCGGTACAGATCTCGATCGATGATCAGGCCGAAGGTGTGCTGCTTTTGCGGCCCGTAGCGCAGCTGCGACAGCGGGATGCGGAATTCGGCTGTCCAGCCGAGCGAATCGACGCGGGTCGCGACGTCCCACACGGCATCCCAGGCGAAGTCTTCGTTGCCGTCGTTGTAGACCTGCGCATCGAGCTTCACGCCCGAGGGGTTGACCCCGAATTCATAGCCGGTTCGGCGATCATGATACGAATCCAAGAAGAGCCAGATCATATCGGAGGGCGTGAAGTAATCGCGCCGGGCGCGGACCGTGATGATGCTGTCGGGGTGCGGATCGAAGGCGCGGACGAAGACGTACATGTTGGCGGCGTCGTACGCGATTTTCGCCTCGGTCGGGAGCTTGGGCGGTCCGCCCTCGCTGGGCCGCCACTCTTGAAATCCGATGATCGGTTGGGCCTCCCGCCACACGGCATCATCGTCGCGTCCGTCGATGACGGGCGGTTGAGCGGCACGGGTGGCGATGACCCTGCTCGCGGGGGCCGGGGGCGGGTCCTGACCCTGACTGGCGAGCGTGACGGCGGCGAGAAGCGGCAACCCGAGAAGCATGCACGGCCTGGGGTGGAGGTTTCCCGGTTAGATGACGGGACCTCGAAAAGGGTTGTTTCAGAGCTGTAGATTGTGCTTCACCCCAGAGGACACACAGATGAAAGATCTGCTGCGAACGACCGCCGAGCGGGCGGCACGCTATCTGGCCGGCCTGAAGAACCGCGGCGTGGCGCCAAGCCCCGAGGCCCTCGCCAATCTGCGACGGCTCGATGAAGCCCTCCCCGAGCATCCGACCGATGCGGCGGCGGTGATTGCGCTGCTCGACGAAATCGGATCGCCGGCCACGATGGCGTCGGCCGGTGGACGGTTCTTCGGGTTCGTGGTCGGCGGGTCGCTCCCGGCGACAGTGGCGGCAAACAACCTGGCGGCTGCGTGGGATCAAAACTCGGGGATCGTCGTCCTCTCGCCCATTGCAGCCCGCTTGGAAGAAATCGCCATGCGCTGGCTGCTGGATGTCCTCGGACTGCCGCCGGCCTGCGGTGTGGGGTTCGTGACCTGCGCGACGCAGGCGAATTTCTCGGGTCTGGCGGCCGCGCGCCACGCGCTGCTGGCGCGGCAGGGCTGGAACGTCGAGACGCAAGGCCTGTTCGGCGCGCCGCCGATCAGCGTGGTCGTGGGCGAGGAAGTTCACGTGAGCGTGCTCAAGGCGCTGATGCTGGTGGGGCTGGGACGCGAGCGCGTGATCCGCGTGCCCGTGGATGGTCAGGGCAGGATGCGCGCCGACGCACTGCCTCCCTTGGACGACCATACCATCGTCTGCCTCCAGGCGGGCAATGTCAACACCGGGGCATTCGATCCGGCCGACGGAATCATTCCACAGGCCAAGGCGGCGGGCGCCTGGGTGCACGTGGACGGGGCGTTCGGGCTGTGGGCGGCCGCGGCTCCCGCCCGCGCGCACCTCGTGAAGGGCTTCGCCGGCGCCGACTCGTGGGCGATCGACGCGCACAAGTGGCTGAATGTGCCGTACGACAGCGGCATGGTCGTCGTGCAAGACCCACGCCACCTCTATGCGGCGATGGCCGTGAATGCGCCCTACCTGGTGATCGGCGACGCCCGCGAGCCGGAGCACTACACTCCCGAGTTCTCGCGGCGGGCGCGGGGCATCGAAGTGTGGGCCGCGCTGCGCTCCCTCGGCCGCCGCGGCCTGGCCGACCTGATCGAGCGCACCTGCCGTCATGCGGCGCGTTTCGCTGATGGGTTGAGGGAGGCGGGGTACGAGATCCTCAACGACGTGGTGATCAATCAGGTCCTGGTCTCGTTCGGCGACGCCGAGCTGACCCGCCGTGTGATCGCCGGCATACAGGCGGACGGCACGTGCTGGGCAGGGGCGACCGAGTGGCAGGGACACACGGCTATGCGCATCAGCGTCTCCTCATGGGCGACGACCGAGGACGATGTCGAGCGCAGCCTGGCCGCCATGCTGCGGGTGGCGGCGGAGCTGCAGGCGACGGCGAATCGATGATCCCCGGGCTTGCGCCCGGGGTCAGTGGACCAGACACAGGTTCGTGAGTTTCCCGGGCTCTCAGGACGCGGGTCAGTTCAGTGGTAGCCCGGTGGGCTTGGGCCATAACGCCGCGCTCCAGAACAACACGTGGCCGCTGATTTTGAGCCGGACGCTCGGTGCCACTGCCCCGCTAGCACCGAGGCTGGCCGGTGCGAACTTGGCCAACACTCCGGTTCCACCCACGACCCACAAACTCCCGTCCTCCTCGAACGCCAGGCCGATCGGAATGCCCAGAGCGCCGCCGCTCGAGGTGATCACCACGTTCGGCTCCAAAGGCCCCGCGCCGGCCAACTGGGCCGGAGTGAAGGCGAGCAGACTGCTTCTGCCGTTGTTGGCGACCCACAGGTTTCCCGCCCCGTCGAATGCCACGCCGGTGGGATTCACGAACGAATCCGCGGCGGTCAGAACGAACGCCGGGGGCGGCGAGCCTGACGCCGCGAGCTGCCCGGCCGTGTACTTGTAGATCACGCGGAGCTGGTTGTCGGACACCCACAGCGAGCCCGCGGCGTCGAACGCAATGGCCACCGGGCTTCCCGGTACGGCCAGGACCACCGCCGGCGCCTGCGCTCCGCCCGCCGCCAGTTGCGCGGGATCGAATCGGACCACCGTCGCGCTCCGCTGGTTGACGACCCACAGGCGCTGCTGCGAATCGAACGCCAGACCGATCGGTCCGCTGAGCGAGCCCCGCGTCGGCGTGATCACCCGGCTCGCCGCCTTGGTCCCGGAGCTGGCGAGCGCGCCGGGCGCGAAGGCCAGCAGCACGGAATCGTCGTCACTGGCCACCCACAAGTTGCCGGCGGCGTCGAACGCGACACCGGCCAGCGTGGTGAGGCCCGCGCTGGGCGTCGTCACGATCGTCGCCGGGACGCGCTGCCCGGTGTCCGTCAGCTGCGTCGGATCGAGCCGGAGAATTGCCGGAGGATTCCCGCTGACCACCCAGAGCCCATCCTGCGCCGAAGTGGGCGGGGGTGGGGGTGGCGGCGGTGGCGGCGGCACCATCGGCGACGTGGTGTCGGTCCCGCAGGCGACCGCAAAGGCAAGAAGGATTATGATGAGGCGCATGGCGTCAGTACTCCCCGAGTTCGAGTTGGCGCGGTCTGTGTAACGCGGCCCGCTCCGCCGCCTGCGCGAAGGCCAGCGCCGACGGCCACCGCTCGGCCGGCTCGGGATGGAGGGCCCGCGCGACCACCTCACCCAATGCGCGAGGCACGATCGGGCGGAGCCAGTGCACGGGGATGGGCGGGCGCAGGAGACGCTGGATCCGAAGCTCCGAGACCGTTGTCCCCGCATGCGGGAGCCGGCCGGTGAGCATCTCGTAAAACACGACGCCCAGCGAAAAGATGTCGCTCGCGGGACCCAGGGCGTCGCCCAGCAACTGCTCTGGGCTCATGTAGCCCAGCGTGCCGGACGCCACACCGTGCACCGCTCCGAAGTCGAGCAGCTTCACGACGCCCCCTGACTCCAGCAGGATGCTCTGAGGTTTCAAGTCGCGGTGCAGAATGCCGATCCAGTGTAGGCGGTTCAACGCGTCCGCCGCGCTGCGCAGCACACGGATGGCGTCGGAGAGCCGGAAAGGGCCGTCGCGCTCGAGTCGCTGAGCGACCGTCTCACACGCCACGCATTCCACGTATTCCATCACGAGGCCCATGGCCTCCTCCATTTCGCAGAACTGCGGGCCCCGAATCCGGCGCGCGATCCGGGGACCCCAACACACTTGCTAGCGGACAACGATCCTGCCGCTCATCGTGGCGCCGTGCACGGCGCAGTCGTACTGATAGGTGCCCGCCGTGGTGAACGTGAATGAGTACGTCATGCCATTCCCGGTCAGGATGGCGCTGCTCGGGAAATTGGGCGCCCCTTGCGACTGGACGCTGTGCGCGACCGTTCCCGTGCCGGTCCAGGTCCACGTGACGGTGCTCCCCACCGCGACGGTGTCGATCGCGGGGTTCTGCGTCCCGTTGTGAGCGCTCTGGAATAGGATGTTGCCGACCGCGATCTGACCGGCCGGACCACCGCCGCCCCCGCCGCCGCCGCCCCCACCACCCCCGCCGCCACCCCCGTAGGTGGGTGAACTGCAACCCACCAGCGCTGCCAGCGCCAGCAGGCCGATTACCGCTTTTGCAATACGCATGTCCTTCTCCTGCTCGCTTTGCGCGAGCTCCAATTGTTCTCGGTTCATCTGAGAGAGGCGCCTGCCTTCGTTACGGGAGCAGATTAGCGATCGCAGCTCGACGGCTGTATCAGACGCAACGGCTGGGGCGGGGCGGAAACGGCGGAACAGATCTGTCGGACGGAGGACTACACGAAATCAGGCGATCAGCCCGTACCTCGCGGCGTAGCGCACCAGGTCGGCATTGGTGGCGACGGCCATTTTCTCGAGAACGCGAGTGCGGTAGGTGCTGACCGTCTTGGCCGAGAGGGCCAGCTCGCTGGCGATCTGAGACACCGTGAGGCCGCTGCCCAGCCGGCGCATGACTTCGAACTCGCGATCGGATAACAGCTCATGGGGGGGTCGCTGCCCGCCGGCATCGAGCTGCTTGGCCAGCTGCTCCGCCAGCGTCGGACTGACGTACTTGCCGCCGCGATACACCCGGCGGATGGCCTCCAGCAGCTGATCCGGCGAATGGTCCTTGGTGAGATAGCCCGAGGCACCAGCCCTGAGGGCCCGTACCGCCCACTCGTCCTCCGGGTGAACGCTCAAGGCCAGAATTCGAATGGTCGGATGGCGGGTGCGCAGCTCCTTCAGCGTCTCGATGAACAGACCGCCCGGCATCGAAACGTCGAGCAGCACCAGATCGGTGGCCGCGGTCTCGAGCCCGGCGAGCAGCGCCTCGGCCGCGGCCGCCTCGCCCGAAATCACCATCCCCGCGTCCGCCTCCACGATACGGCGCAGCCCCTGCCGGACGATCGGGTGGTCGTCCGCGATGAAGATGCGAATCTTCGGGGTCGGCCGGCTCACGGCTTCGGCACCGGAATGGTGACGGCGATACCGGTGCCCCGCCCCGGCTCACCCCGAATCATCAGGGTCCCACCACACGCCAGCGCCCGCTCACGGATGCCGACCAATCCCAGCGACGAAAGCCCACTCAGCGATTGGGGCGTGAATCCGACGCCGTTGTCCTCGACGCCGAGGATGATGACCCCGCCCACCCGGCGCACCGACACGTCCACTCGGGTCGCCTGGGAATGCCGCGCCACGTTGGTCAGCGCTTCCTGGATGATGCGGAAGGCGTGACTCGCGATTTCGGCGGGGAGGCGGGGAAAATCGTCGGCATGAAAGATCACCGCGATGCCGGTCCGTTGGGTCGTCTCCCGCACCAGCGTCTCGATGGCGGCCTCGAGGCCGAGTTGGTCGAGCACGCTGGGCCGCAGCTCACTGGCGATGCGACGGACGATCTGCATCGTCTGGTCGACCCGGTCGGCGAGCGACGCGTCGCCCAGTCGGAAGATGCCGGAATCGGTCCGGGACTGCCGGCTCTCGAGCCAGGCGACGTCGAGCTTCAGGGCAGTGAGCGCCTGGCCCAGCTCGTCGTGGATCTCCCGCGCGATGCGGGTGCGTTCCTCCTCACGGGTCGCCTGCAGCCG
>Ga0137415_10004928_pt1 | contig 13190 bp, 6 predicted proteins | sample CZODoug3_1_1_16f_FD_183082 | JGI IMG/M metagenome (GOLD analysis project Ga0137415, IMG submission 183082) | Vadose zone soil fungal communities from Angelo Coast Range Reserve, California, USA - CZODoug3_1_1_16fungal (Hybrid Assembly) | ecosystem: Environmental > Terrestrial > Soil > Vadose... | reverse complement strand
GTTGTTGCCGCCGAGCAGTGGCAGCGCAGTAAGCGTGCCGTTCTGCCACAGGAAGGGAAGGCAGGTGTGCCCGTGGGTCGCGATGAAGCCCGGGTCGCACGAGAATCTCTCCCCGTTGGGATCGAGGGTCGCGCTCTCCGAGATGCCCACGACGAGGCCGTGATTGTTCTTCACCGGCCATTCCACCGCGCTGTTCGCCCCCCCGAGCGTACCCAGGTCGATGACCGTGCCGGGGCCCCACAGCGCGGCGTGCGTGGCGCCCGCAGCGGTGGTGCTCACCCCGCTGATCCAGCCGATGTTGTTGATGCCGTTGCCGGCAGCGACGGTTCCGCCCAGCGTACCGGTGTCATAAACCACATAGGCGGGACGCGCGGGGGACAGCTGCGTCTGCGCGCGCGCTGGCGCTGCGGCGCCGGCCATGATCGTCGCGCCGCACGCGAGAATTCCGAGTCCGAGGTTCGCTTTCATGGTGGCTCCCGCGGCCGTGTCGGCCGTTGCATACGCACCGCACTCTAGAGCGGGAGACGAGGAAGGCGCGGACGTTTTCGGACGCCGAAGGCCGCAGATTCAGGTCCGAAAATGGCGGGTCGCGGCCTCAGGCGTTCTTGAGCAGGTCGGCGATGGCCGTGAAGGCGCGTGCCCCGGCCACGTCCGCAGCGCTGGCCTTGTTTTTGTTGCGCAGCCGCGTGCTGGCGCCGGCGCTCAGCAGGCGCTGCACCAGAGCCGTATTGCCGTTGCGGCTGGCGATGATGAGGGCCGTGTCGCCGAACTCGTTCTGCGTGTCCTTGTCGACGTGCTGGGCGAGCAGCTTCTCGGCCACCTCCACCGCGCCCGCGTTCACCGCAAGCAGCAGCGCGGTGTCGCCGCTCACGGTGCGCGCCTCGAGCCGCGGGCCCTTGGCGAGCATGAGATCCACGATCGCAGTGGCCCCGGCAGCGCAGGCGGCCGCGAACGCGGCCTCCCCGGCGGCATCGGCGTGGTCGACGCTGGCACCATGCTGCAGGAGCAGCCTGGCGGCCTCGAGCTTGCCGGCATGTGCCGCATACCACAGGGCGGTGCGGCCTGCCTTGTCCACCCCTTCCGTGGCGGCGCCGGCGTCGAGCAGCCGCCGCAGCGACTCCGAGTCGGTAGTCTGCGCCACCAGCATCAGCGCGCTGGTGCCGTGCTCGTCACGGACATCGGGCTGCGCGTGCGCCGCGAGCAGCGCCCGCACGATGCCGCCGTGCCCGGCCTTGGCCGCCGCGATCACCGGCGGCTCGGGATCCTCCCGACGACCCTCCGGGGAGACACCGTGCGCCAGCATGCTAAGGACAATGTCTTCCCGGCCGACGCGCACGGCGTGGAGCAGCGCCGAGTTGCCGTGCCGGTCGGGGCGCGTGGCCTGAGCACCCGCGGCGAGCAGAGCCTCCACGGACGAAGAAGTGCCAGCGAGCACCGCGACCGTCAGGATCGGCAGGCCGTCGGAAGTGGTCGCATTGGCGTCCGCGCCGCGTTCGAGCAGCGCGCGCAGCAGCTGCGGGCTATCACGACTGGCGCCAACCGCCAGATCCGGCCAGCCGGCGTACAGATCGTGCTGGGCTCTCTGCACGGAAGTGGGCGGGCTCTCCGACACGATGGCGCTGCGATGCAGGGCCGTCGCACCTTTCTCGCGCAGCCGCGCGACGACGTCGGTGGCGCCCCTGACCTCGGCAAAGTCGAGGGCCGACCAGTCCTGCACGTCGCGCGGCGCGACGCTCGCTCCGGCGGCGAGCAGACGATCGACCACGGCGAGTCGGCCGCTCATCGCGGCATACATCAACGCCGTGTTGCCGCTTCGATCAGCCGCACCGAGGTTGGGGTGCCCCGCGAGCAGGGCTTCGACGGCCGCCAGCTCGCCCGCACGCGCCGTCAGCATCAGCGGCGTCATGCCACGCTCATCGGCCGCGTCAACCGGTGCGCCGCGCCGAATGAGCAGCGTCACGGCGGGCGCCGAGCCCGCCTCGGCAGCGCGCGCCAGCGCGCCACGCCCGAACTCGTCGCGCGCTGACACCAGCGCCGGATCCGCAAGGACCTCGAGGCTCGGCACGTCACCGTCGGCAGCGGCAAGCCATAGCGCTTCGCGTCTGACCCCAGGATCCTTCAGCTGCGCAGCCGGCAGCAGACTCGAGGGTGGCTGCTGCGCCGTGGCTGCCCCGGGCGCCGCCGTCGGTGCGCTGAAGCCAAGCTGGCGCGCGCGCGCCAGCCAGTGCTCCGCAGCTTGTGGATCGGGCGGGTCGGATTCGGCGAACAGGTTCGCCAGGCTGAAGGCGGCGCGCGCATTGCCCTGGCCGGCGGACTTCTCGAGCCAGCCCCTGGCCTGCGCGGCATCGCGCGGTCCGTTCACCCCGTTGAGATAGAACACCGCCAGCAGATACTGCGCCTCGGGGTTGCCAGTGCCGGCCAGCTTTTGCAGCGCCGTCGCGGCCTCGGCGAACTTCTTGAGGCGGATGGAGGTCTTCACGCCCTCGAGCGGATCGGCTGGTCGTGAGAAATGTCCCGGGGCCGCCAGCGCTGCGCCCACCGCCAACACGCCGATTACAGCGCCGGTCACGGCAAGAAACGCCTGCCTACGCCGTGCCACGTTTCGTTTCGACCGTGATGCCCACACGCTTCAGGAAATCCGAGGGCAATACCCCACCCGCGCTCACGATGACCGCGTCGTTGCGGACCTTGGAGACCCCGCCGTCCCCTTCAATCGCCACCGACTCCGTCTCGATCTGCTTCACGCTCGACTTCATCATGACCTTGAGGGTACCGGTCTTGGCCGCCGCATTGATGCGCTCGCGATTGCGCGCCTTGGCGCGGTCGAACTCCGCCCCGCGATAGGACAGCACCACGCCGCCGCCGCCGGATTCGGCGATGCTCGCGGCGGCCTCGAGCGCGCTGTCCCCGCCGCCGACCACCAGCACGTGCTGACCCTTGTACTGTTCCGGGTCGATCAGCCGGTAGACCACCTTGGACATCTCCTCGCCGGGCACCCCGAGCTTGCGCGGCGTGCCGCGCCGGCCGATCGCCAGCAGAACGCTGCGCGTCGGGTAGGTGGCGCGGTTGGTCTTGACGATGAAACCGTCGTCCGCACGGGCGCCCGCACGGGTGATTTCCTCGACGCGCTCGGTGTAATTGATCTTCACGCCGGTCTTGCGCTCGGCATCCTTCCAGAATTCCAGCAGCGCCTCCTTGCTGGTCTGACGGAAATTGACCTTGCCGATGAGCGGCACCGTCGCCGGTGCGGTCATCACCAGCTTGCCGCGCGGATACTGAAAGACCGCGCCGCCGAGGGCTTCCTGCTCGACCGTCACGTAGCGCATGTTCTTCGACTTCGCGGTCAGCGTGGCGGCAAAACCGGAGGGACCTGCGCCGACGATCACGAGGTCAAGCTCCTGGCCCACCGCGCGCCGCCTCTCGGCGATCGCTTCGACCGCCTGTCGTCCCTGCTCCAAAGCGTTGCGGATGAGCCCCATGCCGCCCAATTCACCCGCGACGAAAATGCCGGGCACCGTGGTTTCGAATTTCGGCGTCAGGATGGGAATGTCGATGCCGCGACGCTCGCTGCCGAATACCAATGTGATGGCATTGACCGGACAGGCCGTCTTGCACGCCCCGTGGCCGATACAGTCCCCGGGACTCACCAGCACGGCGCGCCCGTCGACCATGCCCATGACCGTGTGGTGCGCCTGCTCCGGACAGGCCTTGACGCACGAGGCGCAGCCGATACAAACGGCGGGATCAATAAGGGGGTGAAGCGACGCCGGTTCCGCCGCACCGGTGCTCTCCAGCGCCTTGAGACTCTGACGCTCGAGGCGCCGCCGCCGGCGAACGTGCCACACGAGCAGCCACAGGCACGGCACCGCGTATATAAGGTACATCACCAGTGAATTCATTGAAGCAACACCACACCGGTTGCGCCGCCGTGGACACGGCGCGGCACGTTCGCCCCGATCAACCGGGGTGTGCCATTGGACACGGGGTCGGGACACTAACTCTGTGACGAGACTCACAGGAATGGGGCTTTCCCCTACTTGTATCAAAGCGCACGGCTGCGCACTCTAGCAGTCATTCGGAACGCTTGTAATTGCCTGTTTTCTCCGGCGTTTTTGTCGGTAGTTGGAGACAGGATGTCGGCAGCCTGAGACATTGTTACCCGCGCGCGGATCGTGTGTATTGTCACATCCGCGCGCGCCGTCTGCGCTCGTGGCTTGACCATCCTAAGGGGAGGTTTCATCGCTATCTTCTGGTTCATCGCAGGAGCGTTAGTCGGGGCCGGTGCGGCTCTGGTCGCTATCCCCCTGTGGCGCGGCGCGCTCGCTCTCGGGCGCGCGCGGCTCCGCTACGGTCTTGCCGCCGCGTTCGTCGCAACGTTTGCGGGCGCCGCGGCGATCATCTATATCGCAATCGGCTCGCGCCACACCCTCGCCAGCCGGCCGGCCGCTGCGGCCATGGTGGCGCCGGCCGCCGAGTCCGCCGTCGCCGGCGCAGCCGCGAAATCAGGCCCCGCGAAATCGATGGAGGCGGAAGTCGCCGCGCTCGAGGCGCGTCTGACGCGCGGTGGCGGCACGGCGGATGACTGGACCCTCCTCGCCAAGGCGTACGACTTCCTGGGTCGTCCCGACGATGCCCGCCGCGCACGGGCGCGGGCCGCCAACCCCGCTGCGGGGGCCGTAACCCAGATGAACGCCGGGGCACTGGTGGCCGCGGCGAGTGCGACCGAGACTCGCGCTGCCCCCGCCGCCTCGGTTGCCGAGCTGGAGCAGCGGGTCAAGACAAAGCCACGTGACGTGCAGGGGTGGCTCGCGCTCGCCGACCTGCACCGTGCCGAGCACGACAACCGTGCCGCACGCGATGCCCTGGAGAAGGTCGTGGCGTTGAAGGGCATGACCGCCCAGTCGTGGGCGGATTACGCGGATGTGCTCGCCTCGCTCGGCGGGGGCTCGCTCACCGGGGCTGCGGGCAGCGCCATCGACAGCGCGCTCGCTCTGGATCCGAGCAACACCAAGGCGCTGTGGCTCAAGGCGAGCCAGGCACACGAGCAACGCCATTTCACCGACGCCCTCACCTGGTGGAAGAGGCTGCGCTCGGCCCTGCCCGCCGAGTCTCCCGACGCCCGCATCATCGATGGCAACATTGCGGAAGACACCTCGCTCGCGGGACTCGCCCCGGTGAGTGCCGGGGCCGCAGCGGCGGCGGCGCCGGCCGCAGCGGGCGCTGCGGAAGTTTCCGGAACCGTATCCATCGACAGCCGTCTTGCGGCCCGCGTCCAGCGCGATGCGACCCTGTTCATCTACGCGAAAGCGGCGGACTCGCCCGGCCCACCGCTCGCGGTCCTGCGTACCACGGCGGCCGCCTGGCCGGTCAGTTTCCATCTGGACGACTCCATGGCCATGATTCCCTCGCGACGGCTCTCGCAGTTCGACAAGGTAGTGGTTGAAGCGCGGATCTCGCGCAGCGGACAGGCCACCCCGAGCAGCGGTGATCTGTACGTCACCAGCCCGGTGCTGCACCCGGCCGCCGGTAAGAAGCTGGCCCTCGTCATCAACCGGGAAATCGGTTGACGGCTCCCGTGGCAGCGCGCCTCCGACCCCTTCCGGAGACCGAAGAGCTGCAGGAGCTGCAGGAACTCGAGGTCAGGGTCGTGCGCCTGAACGAACTCGGCGCCCGGGTGGCTCGGCCTGCGACCGGCGACGCGCCGGCGACGGTTCCGGCTCGGGCGCGCCCCGCACCGCAGCCGCCGCAACCTCCTCGGCCTGCGACCGACGATGCGCCGGCGACGGTTCCGGCTCGCGCGCGCCCCGCACCGCAGCCGCAAGCTCCCCGCCCGGCGCCGCAAGCGCCGCCCCCGTCACCCCAGCCGCCGCCGGCGGCCGCGAAGCGCACCGCGGCTCCGGCGGTGGCGTCTCCCATAGAGGCGGAGCCGCAACGGCGCAAGGGGCTGCTGAGCACCGGCCGGTTGTTTTTCGTGCTCGTGTGCGCGCTGCTGTACCTCGGCTGGAGCACGCAGACCGAGCGCTACATCAACCCCAATCGCGGCGTCGGTTACGCGCTCGGCATCATCGGCGGGAGTCTGATGTTGCTGCTGCTGGTGTATTCGTTGCGCAAGCGCTGGACGTGGCTCAGCTTCCTCGGCTCGACGCCAGGTTGGTTCCGCTTCCACATGGTGCTCGGGATCGCGGGCCCGGTGTGCATCCTGTATCACTCGAACTTCGGCACCGGAGCCACCAACAGCAACGTGGCGCTGTTCTCGATGCTCACCGTGGCCGCCAGCGGCCTCATCGGTCGCTACATCTACGTGCACATCCACCACGGCTTGTACGGCCGCAAACTGGAGCTGGGGGAATTGCGTGCCGGCGCCGAGGGCTTGCGCAGCCTCTCCGGTGGCATCAGCTTTCTGCCCGAGCTGGTGACGCGCATCGAGAGCGCGGAGCAGCGTCTGCTCAAAGCCGGGCCGCATCTGTCGTTCCTCGGATTCGCCAAACCGGTGGTGGTCGCCCTCATCGCGCTCAGGGCGCGCTGGCGGCTGCACGGCTATATCCGCACCGCACTGCACGCCGGCGCCCGCAGATCCGCGGTGGTCGCCCTGGAGCACAAGCGCCTGGGGCTCACGGCCCGCTGCTACGTCGATCGCCGGCTCGCCGCGACGCGGCGGGTGGCTGGTTTCGAGGGTTATGAACGGCTGTTCTCACTGTGGCACGCGCTGCACATACCGTTGATCTTCATCATGGTCATTGCCGCGATCATTCACGTGATTGCGGTTCACGTGTACTAGATCAACCGTTCCGCCACCCACATGACGGGGGGACGATGTTACGCGCTGCTGAGATTGGGGTTGACGTTGATACTGGTATCTGCAAGACCCGCTGAAGCCGTGAATCCGGAGACGCTCCTGATGCCGGGCAAGCTGAGCTCCGCTCACGTGAAATACGAAGAGCAGTGCTCGCTGTGCCACGACCGCACCGATCGCAATCGCCAGACGCAGTTGTGTCTGGATTGCCATAAGGAGATCGCCGGGGACCTGCATCAACGACGCGGCTTCCACGGCCACTTCCCCGGCATCGACGCCTCGCAGTGCCGCGCCTGCCACTCCGAGCATCTGGGTCGGGAGGCAGACATCGTGAAGTTGAGTCACGAGCAGTTCAATCACGAGAACACCGACTATCCGCTGCGCGGGGCGCACGCCTACGTGGTGTGCGAGAGCTGCCACGCCGCCGGCAAGCGTTACCGCGACGCCCCCAGGGAGTGCATCGGCTGCCACCGCAAGGAAGAGCCCCACGAAGGCAAACTGGGGCGTGACTGCGGTTCCTGTCACGACGCCAGCGCCTGGCGCCACCTGAGCTACGATCACGACAAGACCGCATTTCCACTGAGGGACAAGCACGCCAAGGCGCCCTGCGCGGCCTGTCACTTCGGCAACCGTTACAAGAACACGCCCAAAGAGTGCGTCTCGTGCCACGAGCCGGACGACGTGCACCACGGCGACCGTGGTGTCAAGTGCGGTGAGTGCCACGTCACCACCGGCTGGAAGAACTCGAAGTTCGATCACAAGAAGGAGACCGGCTTCGCGCTCGAGGGCGTGCATGAGCGCATCGCCTGCAACGACTGCCACCGCACGGGCAATCTCAAGGACAAGCTGCCGCGCGAGTGCTTCGGCTGTCACCAGGCGCAGGACGCGCACGCCCTGCGGCTCGGCAAGGACTGCGGCACCTGCCACGGCAGCGAGAAGTGGAAGCCCTCGAGCTTCGATCACACCCGCGACACCACGTGGCCCCTCGTCGGCCGCCACGAGAAAGTCGCTTGCCATAGCTGCCATACCGCGAGCGTCGCCTCCCAGAAGCTGCCCACCGAGTGCGTGAGCTGCCACCGGCCGAACGACGTGCACGCCGGCCATCTCGGCAAGAAATGCGATGAGTGCCACACGCCGGCGGGCTGGCGCTCCAGCGTGAGCTTTGATCACGACCTCACGAAGTTTCCGCTGGTCGGCCTGCACGTCGCCGTTCCGTGCGAAGCGTGTCATCTGACCCGCCAGTACCGCGACGTCGGCCACGAGTGTATCGACTGTCACAAGAAGGACGACGTGCACAAGGGGAACCTGGGCAAGGACTGCGCTCGCTGCCACTCGCCGAACGCCTGGAAGATGTGGGAGTTCGACCACGCCAAGGAGACCGGATTTGCCCTGAGCGGTGCGCACGGCAAGCTCGCCTGTGAGGCCTGCCACCGCCGGCCGCCGGACGAAGTGAAGCTCAAGAAGGATTGCCTCTCGTGCCATGAGAAGGACGATGTGCACCTCGGGCAGTACGGCCGCCAGTGCGACCGCTGCCACTCCACGGTCACGTGGAAGGGCGCACGGGTACATTAGGAGGACGCATGCGTATCTGGACAGCCATAACGCACAAGTGGGTCGGGCGGCAGCCCGGCCGCTGGGGTGTGCGCGCGCTCGCGGCGCTGCTGCTCCTCGTGTTGATGCCGCAGGGGTTTGCCGCCGCGCCGACGCGCCTGAACTTCGACCATCTGACGACCGGCTTCGAGCTCATCGGCCAGCACCGCGACCTGCCCTGCGAGGCCTGTCACGCCAACGCCATATTCAAGGGCACGCCGAAGGATTGCGCCGCCTGTCACGGCGTCGGCACCGCCGTGCGCGCTACCGCCAAGCCCGCCAATCACATCCTCTCGACCGACCAGTGCGCCAGCTGCCATACGCCCATCGCCTGGAACCCGGCGGTCAACTTCGACCACACCCAGGTGCGCGGCAGTTGCTCGACCTGCCACAACGGCGTGCAGGCACAGGGCAAGGGACCCACGCACATCGTCACCGACCTGGAGTGCGATGCCTGCCATACGACGCTCAGCTGGGGCGGCGCGGTGTTCAGCCACGTGGGCGTCACCAACAATTGCGCCAGCTGCCACAACGGTGTGTCGGCGACCGGCATGCCCCCGACCCACATTCCGGTCGGCATGCCCCCGACCCCGTGCGAGGGCTGCCACTCGAGCACCAACTTCACCACCTGGGCCGGAACGAAGATCAACCATCTGGCCGTGACAGCTCTAACCTGCCAAAGCTGCCACGAGACGGGGAATTACCTCGGGATGCACCCGAGCACCAACACCGCCGCCGGTGACTCGCGCCCGCCGGCGGCGCTGGATCGCTCGCACCCCACCACGGGCGATTGCAGTCAGTGCCATAGCACGACGTCCTTCCTTGACCCAACCACGCCGCGGCCGTCGAACCACATACCGACCGCCGCGATCTGCTCGCAGTGCCACACCACTGCCGGCGACTGGGCGGTCTACTCCGTTACCGGCACGCACGAGGGCGTGACCGGGTGCCGCTCCTGCCACGGCCCGAGCAGTGGACCGTTCGCGGGGCCGCCGCCCAGCAACACGATTACGATCGCCGGGTGGCCGGGCAGCAGTCACTTCCCGATCGGCAGCTCCGACTGCAACGGCTCGGGCTGCCACAGCACCGCGAACGTGAATCCGGGCGGGTTCAAGATGGGCGCGGCAAGCCCCACGAGCCCGACACTGTCGGTCGCCGGCCATGCCACGGTGGCCTCGGGCGGCGTCGCCGGGTGCAGCAACTGTCACGAGACCGCGCCCTACACGGGCATGATGGCGAGCACCGCGACCGCGTGGGGAGATTCCCGTCCGCAGGCCTTCGATAAGGCGCATCCGGCCAGCGGCGACTGCAACGGCTGTCACACCACCACGCCGACCTTCGCCGCGAACGTGACGGCAGGCAAGCCCGGCAATCACATGCCGACGAGCGCTCCGTGCGTCCAGTGCCACACGACGCCGGGCAACTACGCGATGTACGACCCCACCGGCACCCACCAGGGGGTGAGCGGGTGCGTGCAGTGCCACGGCTCCAGCGCCTTCAATATTGCCGCCAACCCTGTCTTCGCGATGATGATGAAGCCGGGGACTCACATCCCGACCGGGATGGTCGACTGCAACGGCTCGGGCTGTCATACCACGAGCAATGTCAGTCCGGGCGGCAACGGCTTCAAGCTCGGCAACCCGAGCATCTCCAGTCCGACACTCAACGTCGCGGGGCATGCGACGATCGCCGCCGTGGGCACCTGCGCGAGCTGTCACGAAACGGCGAATTTCCTCGGGATGACCCCGAGCACGGCGCTCCCCGGAGGAGACTCTCGACCGGGCGCGTACGACGCCCAGCACCAGACTCCTGCGGCGAAGACTGGCGACTGCGGCAACTGTCACGTCACCACGCCGACCTTTGGGACGAACCTGCTGCCCACAGCCGGGAAGCCGTCGAATCACATTCCAACCACCGCCGTGTGCGCGCAGTGCCACACGACGGCGGGCAACTTCGCCGCCTACTCCGTCACCGCTACGCACCAGGGCGTGACCGGGTGCCTCACCTGCCACGGTCCGAGCACCGGACCGTTTGCGGGACCGCCACCCAGCAACACGATGACGATCGTCGGGTGGCCGGGCAGCAGCCACTTCCCGATCGGTACGGCGGACTGCAACGCCTCGGGCTGTCACACCACGAGCAACGTGAATCCCGGTGGCTTCCATTTCGGTACGGCGAGCGTCAGTGCTCCGACGCTCAGCGTGACCGGCCACGCTATGATCGCGTCCGCCGGCGTCAGCGGCTGCATGAGCTGTCACGAGAGCGCCACCTTCCTGGGGATGATAGCGAGCACCAAGACGGCAGCAGGCGACTCGCGTCCCCAGGCATTCGACCCGGGCCATCCGTCGTCGGGCGACTGCAACGGCTGTCACAGCACGTCACCGACCTTTACCACCAATCAGATGGGCAGCAGCGCCAAGCCGGCCACGCACATTCCGACCACGGCGGGCTGTGCCGTGTGCCACACCACCGCGGGCAACTACGCCACCTATGTGATGGGGACGACCGGGCATGCGGGCATCACCAACAATTGCGCGCTGTGCCACGCCTACGGGCTGAGCTTCTACAATATGGCGCCGCCCACTCTCATACAGCCGCCCTCCGGGCCCACCGGACACATTCCCTCGAACCCGCCCAACGGCACCGGCAAGCTCGCCTGCGAGCTGTGCCACTCGCCGACCGTGTTCACCACGTTCTCAGGCACGGTCATGAAGCACGCCTACGTCGTCTCGATGACGTGCATGAGCTGCCACGAGGTGGGCATGCAGTGGAAGACCAACACCGGCGTGAGGCTATGGGTGCGACCCGGCGCCAACCACTACAAAGGCCGGGATTGCGCCGGATCGGGTTGCCATAACGCGCGCGACAAGCTCGCCGTGCGGCCGAGGGCGAGCGTGACGACCGCGGCGACGAGCGCTACCAAGCCCACCACGGGCCTCACCGCCCGCGCCGGCGTGGGTGCCGCCGGGCGCCCCGGGACGGGGCCTGCCGTGGTCGCGCCTGTTGCGGGCACGGCCGGGCGTGCGCTGGTGCCACCGGGCGCCACCGCGCCGGGCACACCGTTCAACCATGCCACCGTCGCGGCAACCGCCTGCGTCAGCTGTCACACCGCCGCGAGCGGCAGCGGCAAACCGCCGACGCACATCGCGAGCACCAACACCTGTCAGAGCTGTCACACGACGCTCGCCTGGCTGCCGGTGAGAACGGTGGATCACACCCAGGTGCGCGGCACCTGTGCCAGCTGCCACAACGGGGGCATCGCGAGCGGCAAGCCCTCGCGTCACCTCCCCACGAGGGCCGGCTGCGACAGCTGCCACACCACCAACGCCTGGACGCCGGCGCGCTTCGATCACACCGCGGTCGCCGCGCATACCTGCAGCAGCTGCCACAACGGTGTGCAGGCGATCGGCATGCCGCGCACCCACATCCCGACGACCCAGCAGTGCGATGTCTGCCACGGCACGCTCGCCTGGAAACCCGCCAGGATCGATCACTCGGGCTTTACCAGTGGCTGCGCCACCTGCCACAACAACGGCGGCGCCACCGGCCTGTCTCCCGGGCATATGCTCACCCGGCTCGACTGCGCCACCTGTCACAGCTTCCCGGACTGGAGCCTCATCCGCTTCCATCACACCAGCGCCGCCTACCCGGGCGCGCATCGCGCCGCCTTGAGCTGCACCAGCTGCCACACCTCCGATACCGACAAGGTGCCCTACCCCTCGGCGGCGAACGCCGGCACCTGTGCCGGCTGCCATGCGAAGGACTTCAAGCCCGCAGCGCACCCCAGGACCATCAAGGGTGTCACCTACACCGCCAGTGAGCTGGCCAACTGCAGTGGTGCCTGCCACGTCTACAGCGATACGACGCAGTCAACAATTACAAGGAGTCTGCCCGGACCGCATCATCGAGTCTCGGATGCGACGTTCCATCACTGAGCGCCGGCATTACGCCGGCTGAGCGACTGATCCGAGTCAGCGGGAATTCGGTAGAATCGCGCAGTTTACCCAGCGCCCGGGTGGCGAAATTGGTAGACGCAAGGGATTTAAAATTCCTTGGGGGTAACCCCATGCCGGTTCGAGTCCGGCCCCGGGCAGTCCAGGGCGAGCCATTCTCACTATGGCGCCACACGCCCCAGGCGCTGCTGCTGCAGCACGCGCGCGCGAACCTCGTCGGGGACCGCCGGGCGCATGGAGGTCAGATCGGCGCCCGGCAGTGCGCTTGCCGCGCCCGCCGCCGTCGCGGGCGCGACGATGGCGACAAAGGTATGCAGCACACTGCTGCACGTGCCGCCCGCCACCACGCACGCGAGCCCGGTGATCTCGCCGCGGTCGTTGATGTCACCGCTGGCCAGCAGGTACAGGGGCGAATTCGGCTGCAGCAGCGTGTTGAGGTCGTACATCACCCCGTCCTGCCACAGAAACACCCGCGAGTTGAAGTTGGCATCGAAGGAGGTGCCTGCGATCTGACCGAAGTCATTGATGCCGGTGGCCTGACTCAACGCGTCGCCGGGCAGCGTGCCCAGATTCCGGATACCGTCCTCCCGGGTCCAGAGAAACGCCTGGAAGTTCGCGGTCAGCGCTGCGCCGCTGACATCCCCGCGGAGATCGGAGAAGCCGGCCACCGCGCCCGCATTGTTGATCGCCATGGGAGTGTTCCAGCCCTTGCCGCCCAGAGTCGGCAGCTTCATGGGGCGGCCGTTCTCCCACAACAACGCGTGCCGGGCACTGAAGGCACCGACCGCATTGCCGCAGTCTCCGGAGATGCCGACGACCTGACCGGCATCGTTGATGGCCGTGGCGGCGGAAGT
>Ga0137415_10004924_pt1 | contig 13193 bp, 7 predicted proteins | sample CZODoug3_1_1_16f_FD_183082 | JGI IMG/M metagenome (GOLD analysis project Ga0137415, IMG submission 183082) | Vadose zone soil fungal communities from Angelo Coast Range Reserve, California, USA - CZODoug3_1_1_16fungal (Hybrid Assembly) | ecosystem: Environmental > Terrestrial > Soil > Vadose... | reverse complement strand
CTGCCCGGCTTTCCGCGCCTGCTGCAGGCGCTGGCCGAGGCGTGGACGAACCGCCGCGCCGACGTCCTCGACAACGGCCGCCAGCTCGCCGGCTCGCTCGGGCAGGAGTCGCGGTTGCGCGCGGCGGGCGCGCCGCTCAGCGACGAGATCCTCTTCTCGGCGTTCCAGGGCGTGTCGGCGCAGTTCGACGAGGAGCACGGGGGGCTCGGCGGCGCGCCGAAGTTTCCGCAGCCGATGATCTGGGAATTCGTCCTGCGCTTCGCGCGCCGCAGCGACAACCCGTACGCGCGGCGCATGGTGCACACGACGCTCGTGAAGATGGCGCGCGGCGGGATGTACGACCAGCTCGGCGGCGGCTTCGCGCGCTACTCCGTGGATCCGCTCTGGCTGGTGCCGCACTTCGAGAAGATGCTCTACGACAACGCGCAGCTCGCCTCGCTCTACCTGCACGCCTGGCAGGCCTTCGCCGACCCGGAGTGCCGGCGCATCGCCGAGGAGACCCTCGACTACGTGCTGCGCGAGATGACCGATCCCGCCGGCGGCTTCTACTCCGCGCAGGACGCCGACTCCGAGGGTCACGAGGGCAAGTTCTTCGTGTGGACGGCGGACGAGATCCACGCGGTCCTCGGCGCGGAGGCCGATGCGGCGATGGCGTACTGGGGCGTCGACCGCGGCTCCAACTTCGAGGGCAAAAGTATCCTCTGGCTGCCCGGCGAGCCGGATCCCGAGCGCGCGGCCGCGTGGCGCCGCAAGCTGTTCGAGGTGCGGGAACGTCGCGTGAAGCCGGGCCGCGACGACAAGGTGCTGGCGGCGTGGAACGGGCTCATGGCGCGTGCGTTCGCGGAGGCGGGACGCGCGCTCGGCCGCGCCGATTACCTCGCGGCCGCGCGGCGCAACGCGGAGTTCGTGCTGGACAGCATGCGCGTGAACGGCCGCCTGCTGCGCACGTGGAAGGCGGGCCAGGCCAAGCTCAAGGGCTACCTCGAGGACTACGCGATGGTGGCCGCCGCCCTGCTCGAGCTGTACGCCGCCACCTTCGACCGGCTCTGGCTCGACGAGGCGCGCGGCCTCGCCGACGCTATCCTGCGCCTGTTCTGGGACGAGAGCGTCGGTGGCTTCTTCGACACCGGCGCCGACCACGAGCGTCTCATCGTCCGCCCGCGCAACCTCTACGACAACGCGGTGCCCTGCGGCTCGTCGGTCGCCGTCGAGGTGCTGTTGCGTCTGGCCGCGCTGACCGGCGAGGAGCGTTACGAGCGCCATGCGCTCGCCGCGCTGCGTCCCATGGCAGATCTGATGTCACGCCACCCGACGGCCTTCGGGCGCTTCCTCTGCGCGCTCGACTTCCACCTCGGCCCGCGCGTGGAGATCGCGCTGGTGGCGCCGACGAAGGTCGAGGAGACGGCGCCGCTCGCCGAGGAGGTGTTCGGACGCTGGCTGCCCAACCTCGTCGCGGCCGGGATGGTGAGCGGCCATCGTGAGGGCGCGGCCGGCGTGCCGCTGCTCGAGGGGCGCGCGGCGATCGACGGCAGGGCGACGGCCTACGTCTGCCGCAACTACGCCTGCGAGCTCCCCGTCACCGACCGCGCCGCACTCGCCAAGCAGCTCGACGCGCTGCCCAGCCGCTGAAGCGATGAGCGCGACGCGCCGGGCGTTCCTGGCCGCGCTCGCCGTCGCGCTCGCCCCGGCGCGCGCCGCCGCCCAGCTCGACGAGCTCCTCAAGCAGCTGCCGCAGCGTCCCGGTGGGACCCAGCTGCCGATCCCGCAAGGCGGCGGGCTCGGCGAGGTGAAGATCGGCCAGGCGCTCAAGCAGGCGCTCCAGATCGGCACCGAGAACGCCGTCAAGCTGACGGGACGTACCGACGGCTATTTCAAGAACCAGGCGATCAAGATCCTCATGCCGGAAAAGCTCAAGACGTTCGAGCGCGGCCTGCGCGCCGTCGGCTACGACCGGCAGCTGGACGACCTGATCTTGAAGATGAATCGCGCGGCCGAGCGCGCGGCACCGGCGGCGAAGCAGATCTTCTGGGACGCCATCGGCGAGATGACCATCGACGACGGCCGGAAGATCCTCGACGGGCCGCAGACGGCGGCCACCGACTACTTCAAGTCGAAGACGACGGGCCGCCTCACCACCGCGTTCTCACCCGTCGTGCACCGCACGATGGGCGAGGTCGGCGTCACCAAGCAGTACGAGGACCTGTTCGGCCGCGCCCAGCACATTCCCTTCCTGAACCTCGAGGCCTTCGACCTCGACCACTACGTCGTCGGCGGCGCCCTCGACGGCCTCTTCCACGTGGTCGGCGACGAGGAGAAGAAGATCCGCACCAACCCCTCGGCGCGCGTCACCGACCTGCTCCGCGAGGTGTTCGGCCACCGCTGACTTCCCCGGCGTTCGAGCGGGCGGTGAGCCGCGCGATTCTGATCGTCAGCAACTGACGATTCCCGTCAGCGGTGACAGATTGGACGACGAAGCTGGCAAACGCAAGACGCGCCAGGGTCCCCCAACTCATTGTTCTGGCGGGCCATAGTGGCCGTGGCATCTGCTCTGCACTTTCACGCGACTCGCAGTGGCCGCTGCGTGCCCTCAAACGGTCGCTGCCGACGCGGGCGCCTCCGCGTGCTGGAACGGCTACGTAATGCCGTTATTCGCGTGCGCGTCGATGCGCCGCGGAGGCTGCAATGAGCCCTTACCGCCGACTGTTCCTCGTGGTCGCGCTGCTCGTCCTTTCGCTGATCCCGTCGGCTGCGCCCCTGCGTGCGGCGGACTCGTCGATGGTCACCGTCTCGCCCAAGGTCCGGAAGGACATCGCAAGCGACCGCGCGCGCGTGCTCGTCCAGCTGCGGCTCCCCGGCCGCGGTCACGTTCCCGAAGGCCGCCTCACGCACGCGGCTGCCTCTCTCCAGCGCTCCGACATCGCGAAGCTCCGCGGCCATGTGCTGGGACGGCTGAACAAGTACAACTATCGAGTGGTGCACCAGTACGATTACGTGCCGCTCGTCGCGCTGGAGATCGACGCGAGCGCGCTCGCCGAGCTCGAAGGGGCGCCGATCTGGGTCGACCATGTCTTCGAAGACGCGATCAAGACGCCGCTCCTCCCAGAGAGCGTGCCCCTCATCGGCGGCGACGTCGCGTGGGGACGCGGCTTCGACGGCAGTGGCGTGGTCGTGGCGGTGCTGGACACGGGCGTGGACTCGACGCATCCGTTCCTTGCCGGCAAGGTCGTCGAGGAAGCGTGCTACTCGAGCACGCTGGCCAAGCACAGCAAGACGTTCTGCCCCAACGGGGCTGAGGAGCAGGTCGGGCCGGGATCGGCGGTGCCGTGTCCGCTCGACGCCCAAGGCTGCTTCCACGGCACGCACGTGGCGGGTATCGCGACGGGCAGCGGGGCCAGCGCCGGCCAGACGTTCTCGGGGGTGGCCCCGGGAGCGCAGATCATGGCCGTGCAGGTGTTCTCCAAATTCACCTCGGTCGCCGACTGCGGCCTGTTCAACACGCCGTGCGTGGGCGCGTATACCTCCGACCTCATCGCGGGCCTCGAGCGCGTGTATGCCGTGCATGGCACCCGCAACATCGCGTCCGTCAACCTGAGCCTCGGTGGCGGCTCGTTCAGCGCCGCCTGCGACGGCGAGCCGGAAAAAGCGATCATCGACACCCTGCGCTCGGTGGGGATCGCCACCGTCGTCGCGGCTGGTAACGACGGCTCGCCCACCGCGCTGGCGTCCCCGGCCTGCATCTCGTCGGCTGTCAGTGTCGGGTCCACCACGAAGACGGACGCGGTCTCGTCGTTCTCGAACGTCACGCCGTTCATGTCGCTCTTCGCTCCGGGCGACGAGATCCTGTCGTCGGTCACGGGCGGAGGCTACGCCGTGCTGAGCGGGACGTCCATGGCGACGCCACACGTGGCCGGCTCGTGGGCCGTGCTCAAGCAGGCGGCGCCGAATGCCACGGTCGATCAGATGCTCGGCGCGCTGCAGTCGACCGGCGTGCCCATCACCGACACGCGGAGCGGTACGCCGGTCACCAGGCCGCGCATCCGGGTGGACCTGGCGCTGGACCAGCTGGTTCCGCCGACGGTCACGGTGACGGCGGTGACGCCCAACATCGGCAAGGTCGGGGCCACGGTGCCGGTCACGATCACCGGCACCGGGTTCGTGGCCGGAGTGACGGTCAACGCGGGCGCGGGCATCACCGTGAGCAACGTCGTCTTCGTCTCGTCGGCGCAATTCACGGCGACGTTCCGGATCGACGGCGCCGCGACCCTCGGGACGCGCAACGTGCGGGTCACGCTTCCGACCGGCGAGATGGCGACGCTGAGCCAGGCGTTCACCGTGAACCCGGCGGTGACGCTGACGCTGGCCTTCAACGGCAAGCTGCGGGACAAGGTCGGCGGTGGCGACACCGCGCGGACAGGCGATGGCGCGCTCGATGGCACGCTGACGCTGACTCTGAGCGCGGACGGAGGCCGGACGGTGACCGCGCTGCGGCTTTCGAACACGAGCGGCGGCGTGTGGGACACGACCGCGCCCAATAACTACTGGCTGCTCGGTGTCTCGACCTCGCTCGACGGCCCGCTGCTCAACGACGTCACGACCATGGCCGTGAACACGATGGTGGCCGATGGCGGCAGCCTGCGCCTGTTCGCCTCCGACTACGGCGGCGGGCTGGGCTTCCCCACGGGCGGGACGCTCACGGTCGTCGCGACGCTGGCGGACGGGACCTCGGTGCAGGCCTCGACGAAGGTGACCAGCACTGCCCCGACCGTGAGCGCGGTGACGCCCAACCAGGGGACGTCGGGCACGGCGGTGCCGGTGACGATCGATGGCACCACGTTCGTGAACGGAGCGATGGTGAGCGCGGGGACGGGCATCACCGTCGGCAACGTCGCATTCGTGTCGTCGACGAGGCTGACGGCAACGTTCACGATCGCCGCCGACGCGACGGGCGGAGCGCGGGATGTGACGGTGACGAACCCCGGCGGCACCGGCGGGACGCTGGCGCACGCGTTCACGGTGACGACACCGCAGACGGTGACGCTGTCGCTCGTCTACAACGGCAAGCTTCGGGACAGGGTGGGCGGCGGTGATACGTCCCGGACAGGCGATGGCATGGCCGATGGCACGCTGACGCTGACGCTCAGCGCGATCGGGGGACGGACGGTGACGGCGCTGCAGCTGTCGAACGGGATCGGCGTGTGGGACACCACCTCGCCGAATTCTGCGTGGCTCCTCGGCGTGGCGCTCTCGCTGGACGCGGCGCTACTGAACAACCCCACCACGATGGCAGTGAACCAGATGGTGCTCGATGGCGGCAGCCTGCGGCTGTTCGCGTCGGATTACGGCGGCGGGGTGGCCTTTGCCCCCGGCACGACGCTGACGGTCACCGCGACGTTCTCTGACGGCACGTCCGCGCAGGCGGTGACGACGACGAGCGCTGGCGTTACGGTCAGCGCGGTCACGCCCAACCAGGGGACGACGGGCGCAACGCTGCCCGTGACGATCGACGGCAGCGGGTTCGTGAGTGGGGCGAGCGTGAGCGCGGGCGCGGGCATCACGGTGAGCAATGTCGCGTTCGTATCCTCGGCCCGACTCACGGCATCGTTCGCGATCGACAGTGCAGCGACGGCGGGACCGCGTGACGTCACGGTGACCAATCCGAACGGCACCGGAGGGTCGCTGAGCGGCGGATTCACGGTGAACGTGCCCGCCCCGCTGACGCTGACGTTCGTCTACAACGGCAAGCTGCGCGACGTGGTCGGCGGGGGTGACACCTCCCTCGCGGCCGACGGCGCGGCCGACGCGACGATGACCCTGACGCTGAGTGCAGCCCGGACGGTGACGGCGCTGCAGCTGTCGAACGGGATCGGCGGGGCCTGGGACACGACCGCGCCCAACAACTTCTGGCTGCTGGGCGTGGCGTCCTCGCTGAACGGGACGCTGCTGAACAACGCGACGACGATGGCGGTGAACACCATGGTGCCCGCTGGAGGCAGCCTGACGCTGTTCGCATCTGACTACGGCGGTGGCCTGGGATTCGGGACGGGCAGGACGCTGACCGTGACCGCGACGTTTGCGGATGGGTCGTCGGCCCAGGCGGTGACGACGGTGATCAGCGCCGCGGTGACGGTGAGCGCGGTGACGCCCAATCAGGGAACGACAGGCAGCACGGTGCCGGTGACGATCGATGGCAGCGGGTTCGCGAACGGCGCGACGGTGAGCGCGGGGGCGGGCATCACCGTGAGCAACGTCGCGTTCGTGTCCTCGGCCCGACTGACGGCGTCGTTCGTGATCGACGGTAATACGACGGCCGGACCGCGGGACGTGACCGTCACGAACCCGGGTGACGGCGCTGGAACGCTGACCAGTGGATTCACCGTGAACGTGCCGGTGCCGGCGACGCTGACGCTGGCCTACAACGGCAGGGCGCGCGACAAAGTCGGCGGGGGGGACACCGCCCTGGCCCCGGATGGCGCACTCGATGGGACGATCACGCTGATGCTGAGCGCGGCCGGGGGCCGCACCGTGACGGCGCTGCAGCTGCAAAATGGGATCGGCGGAGTCTGGGACACGACCGCGCCCAACAATTTCTGGCTGCTGGGCGTGGCGCGCTCACTCGACGAGCCGCTGCTGAACGACGTGACGACGATGGCGGTGAACGTCTCGGTGGCCGACGGCGGCCTCCTGACGCTGTTCGCGTCGGACTACCTCGGGGGCCTGGGATTCGGGGCGGGCCGGATCCTGACGGTCACCGCCACGTTCTCCGACGGCACCTCAGCGGTGGGGACGGTCGTCACTCAATAACCGGGCTTACCGATACGCGCACGGCGGGACCGGCGTCCGATACGGCGCCTGTGTGAGGTGACCGCCGGGCGCGAAGAGGCGCAGCTGCTCGGCAGGCGGTGCCGGCGCCAGCCGACGGCCGCGCAGCATCAAGTAATAGCCCGCGCGCACGACGTCCACGCCCGCGGCGCGTAGATCCTCCCGGCCGCGCAGCGTCGTCGTCCGCCGCGACTCGACCAGCGCGCGCGCCGTGGCCGGGCCCACACCCGGCACGCGCAGCAGCGCCTCGTAGGCTGCGCGCGTCACCTCGAGCGGAAAGAGCGCGGGGTTGGCGCGCGCCCACGCCGTCTTGGGATCGCGCTCGAGATCGAGGTTGCCGTCGTGGCCGAACGCCAGCTCGTGCAGCGCGAAGCCGTACTGGCGCAGCAGGTGCTCGGCCTGATAGAGGCGCAGCTCGCGCGCCGCGGGCGTCGCGGGGAGATTTTCGAGGGGTGTGCCCGCGACCGGCTGGAAGGCGCTGAAGTGCGCATGATGGAGCAGCCGGCGGCGCTCGAGCCGGTCGACGACGCCGAGGATCTCGCGATCGCGCTCGCCGGCGGCGCCGACGACGAACTGGGTCGTGGTACCGGACGCCTTCAGCGCGCCCGGCACGCCCCGCCGCGCGGCCAGGAGCCGCCCCGCGTACTCGAGCTTGGGCAGCAGATCGCCGGAGAAATTCTTGTCGCGTGTGAGGCGGTGAACGTGCTCGTCGCTGGGCGCCTCCAGATTGACCGAGATGCGATTGGCGAGGCGGGCGGCTTCCTCCACCTGCGCTGGCTCCGCGCCGGGTAAGAGCTTGATGTGGACGTAGCCGCCGAAGCCCTCGCGCCGACGCAGCAGGTCGAGCGTTGCAAGCATGCGATCGGTCGCGCGGGTGGGCCGGCCCGGGACGCCGGAGGTGAGGAACAGGCCGGAGGCGAGGCCCTTGCGGTGGACGTCCATGAACGTGCGCGCCGTCTCGTCGGGCGTGATCGACACGCGCGGCACGTTGCCCCCGCAGAAGGTCGGACAGTATCCGCACGAGAGCGAGCAGGCGTTGGTCTGCATCACACGCATCAAGTTGGTGCAGCCGCCACCGGGCATGCGCACGGCGGCGATGCCGACCGAGGCCAGCGGGTGCTTGCCGACGGGAGAGGGGCGTCGCAGCTGGGGTACGCCCTCGCGGTCGGCCAGGGCAGAGTCGGCCAGGAGCTCCATCCGGCGTCGTAGGTCCACGCCCGATAGATACCAAACAAAAGACGAGTAGTCTAGTCTCGCTGCAGAAAACCCTCGGTCATCGCGTTGACCTCGGGCATGCCGGTCTTCGCGATCGCGTTGATGCGAGCCTTCATCTCGGAGAGGGGTCGAAACGGTTTGGACAACAATACTTGTGCGTATTCCCTCGCGTGTTTCATGAGGTCATTGCCGGGCACGACGCGGTGGACGAGCCCCATCGCGCGCGCTTCCTCGGCGCCGTAGCGCCGGCACTCGAGGATGATCTCCTTGGCGCGCGCGGGGCCGACGAGGCGAACGAACCGCGTGGTCGATGCGACGCCGAGCGGCACCCCGAGATCGACCTCCGGGATCCAGAACTGCGCTTCCGCGGCCGCGAGCCTGAAATCGCAGGCGAGTGTGAGCCCCCAGCCCCCGCCGACGGCGTGGCCGTTGACCGCGGCGATGGTGATCTGCTCGAGGCCCTCGAGGGTGGTGTTGACGCGCTCGAAGAGCCGCCGGAACTGCGACTTGCGCGTCGCCATCGCCTGGCGCCGCTCCTCGGCCGACATGCTGCTCTTGAGCCCCGCGTCGGCGCCGGCGGAGAAGACGGGCGGCGCGCCCGTCACGATCACCAGGCGCACGGCGGCGTCGTCGCGCAGCTCGGCGAAGGCGCGGCCGAGATCGGTCAGCATCGGGTCGCTCAGCGAGTTGCGGCGCTCGGGGCGGTTCAGCGTCACGGTGGCGATGTGGCCGTCGCGGTCGAGGCGGACGTTGTCGCTCATGCGCGAAGGGATATCATAGGAGCCCCCATGAGCGATCAGATCGTTTGGCGGCCCACGGCCGAGTATGTCGAGCGCGCGAAGATCACCCGCCTCATGCGGCGGCTGGGCGTCGGCACGCTGGACGAGCTGCAGCGCCGCTCGGTGGCCGACCCGGAGTGGTACTGGCGCGGGGTCGTCGAGGATCTCGGCATCCGCTTCAGCCGTCCGTTCAGCCGCGTGCTCGACGCGACGCGGGGCCCGGCGTGGCCGCGCTGGTTTCCCGACGGCCGGCTGAACTTCGCCGACAACTGCCTCGACCGCCACCTCGACGCCGGGCGCGGCGGCAAGCCAGCCATCATCTGGGAGGGCGATGACGGCACGAGCCGCACACTGACCTATGCGGAGCTGACGGCGGAGGTCAACCGCCTCGCCAACGCGCTGAAGGCACTCGGGATCCGCGCGGGAGATCGCGTCGGCATCTTCCTGCCGATGTCGCCCGAGGCCGCCATCGCCACCCTCGCCGTCGTGCGCATCGGCGCGATCTACACGCCGTGCTTCTCGGGCTTCGGCGCCCAGGCCGTCGCCTCGCGCCTTCAAGATTCGGAGGCCAGGGTGCTGATCACGGCCGACGGCTTTTATCGCCGGGGCCAGGTCGTGAGGATGAAGGAAACCGCCGACGAGGCCGTGGCGTCCTCGCCCAGCGTCGAGCACGTCGTCGTCTACCGGCGGCTCGGCCGCGACATCCCGTGGAGCGCGGCGCGCGATGTCTGGTGGCACGAGGCCACCGCCGCCCAGGCCGACGCATGCCCGGCGCTCGAGGTCGAGGCCGACCATCCGTGCCTCATCATCTACACGTCGGGCACCACCGGAAAGCCGAAGGGCGCCGTGCTCACGCACGGTGGATTTCTCCTGAAGGCCGCGCACGACTTCGCGTACTGCCACGACGTCGGGGAGAGCGACCGGCTCTTCTGGCTCACCGACCTGGGCTGGCTGATGGGACCGATGCTGATCACCGCGGCACTCTCACAGGGCGCGACGGCGGTGATATTCGAGGGCGTGCCCGATCATCCGAAGCCCGATCGCCTCTGGGCGCTCGTCGAGCGCCATCGCATCACGGTCATGGGGCTGTCGCCCACGGCCGTGCGCGCGCTCATGCCGCACGGGCCGGAGCACGTGCACGCCCACGACCTCTCCTCGCTGCGCATGCTGGGCTCGACCGGCGAGCCGTGGAATCCGGAGCCCTACCGCTGGCTCTTCGAGAACGCGGGCAAGGCACGCATCCCGATCAGCAACTACACGGGCGGCACCGAGATCTCCGGCGGCATCCTGGGCTGCTTCCCGATCGCGCCGATCAAGCCGTGCTCGTTCACGGGCCCGATTCCCGGCATGGCCGCCGAGGTCTTCGATGACGGCGGTCGACCGGTGCGCGGCGCCGTCGGTGAGCTGGTCGTGACGAAGCCGTGGCCGGGGATGACGGCTGGTTTCTGGCGCGATCCCGCCCGCTACGAGGAGACGTACTGGTCGCGCTGGAAGGACGTCTGGGTGCACGGCGACTGGGCGACCATCGACGAGGACGGCTTCTGGTACATCCAGGGACGCTCGGATGACACGCTCAAGATCGCGGGCAAGCGGCTGGGTCCGGCAGAGGTCGAGTCCGTGCTGGTGGGCCATCCCGCCGTCGCGGAGTCCGGCGTCGTCGGCGTCCCGCACGAGATCAAGGGCGAGGCGATCGTCTGCTTCGTGGTGCTGCGCCCGGGCCACGAGCCCGGCGAGTCGCTGCGCAGGGAATTGGCCGAGCGCGTTGCCGCCTCGATGGGCAAGGCGCTCAAGCCCGAGAAGGTGCTCTTCACGCGCGATCTGCCCAAGACGCGCAGCGCGAAGATCATGCGCCGCGTGATCCGCGCCACCTACCTCGGCAAGGAGCCCGGCGATCTCTCGTCGCTCGAGAATCCGGCGGCGGTGAGGGCGGTGGCCGAGGCGCGCTAGAGCAGACCGAGCTGCGCCTGGCCCTCGTCGGCGCCGGGCTGCAGCTCCTCGGTCACCAGCGTGATCGCGCGCAGGGAGAACACCGCGAGCAGCGCGGCGCCGACGGCGATCCGGAGCCAGCGGGCGCGCAGGAACTTGATGGTCGCGAACGCGACGATCGCGATGGTGAGCGCGATCTGGATGACCGCCGTCGCGCTGGCCCACTGGTATTGCAGCGAACCGAGGTTGGCGCCCGCCCCGTAGCCGATCAGCACGTAGGCCGTGGCCCAGATCGCGGCACCGAACGCGTCGCAGACCAGGAATCGGCCGAACGGAAATCGCCGCGTGCCGGCCATCGGCGCCAGCACCACACGCGCGCCCATGACGAACCGGCCGAAGACCACCGTCATCATTCCGGGCGTCCAGCGCTGACCGATGCCGACGCGCGCGAACACGCGGTGCCCGCCCAGCCGTCCCATCCAGTAGCCGAGCGAGTCGGCGATGATCACACCGGCCGCGGCGGCCGCGATACCCCGCACCGGATCGAGATGCCCCTGGACGGCCAGCCCGCCGATGGTCAGCAGCAACAGCTCGCCGGGAATCGGCAGCGCGGCGCAGTCCAGCGCCACGGCGAGGAACACGATGACGTAGCCGTGCGCGAGGACGAGGCCGGCCAGGAAGTCGAAGCTCATGGCTCTGCATAAGAGCAAGGCGAATACCAGCCCTGGACATCTGCTAAATCAGCTACTTAGAGGGCGATGCGAGTGGCTTTCAACCGGTCAGTGGTCAGAACCTGATCGCTCAGCCCTTGACGGCGCCCGCGGTGAGGCCGGAGACGTAGTAGTCGAGGAACCAGACGTAGATGACGACGATCGGCACGCTCGCGAGGACGGCGCCCGCCATCAGCGAGCCCCAGTAATAGATGTCGCCGCGGATCAGATCCGCGGTCACGCCGACCACCGCCGTCTTGTTGCCGCTCTGCGAGACGAACGTGAGCGCGTAGATGAACTCGTTCCAGCACAGCGTGAAGCCGAAGAGCGCGGCGCAGACGAGGCCGGGCACGGCCATGGGCAGCACGATGCGGAAGAGCGTCTGCACGCGGCTGGCGCCGTCGACCAGCGCGCACTCCTCGACCTCGCGCGGCACCGTGCGGAAATAGCCCATGAGGAGCCAGGTCGAGAACGGCACCAGGAACGTCGGGTAGGTGACCACCAGCGCCCAGATCGAGTCGGAGAGGCCGAGCCAGTTCACGACCTGCGAGAGCGGCAGGAAGAGCAGCGTCGGCGGCACCAGGTAGGAGATGAAGACCGCGGTGCCGAACGAGCCCACGCCGCGATAGCGCAGCCGCGCCAGGCTGTAGCCGGCAAGGATGGCGATGGCCAGCGAGATGCTCGTGGCGAGCACGCTGATGATCAGGCTGTTCTTCATCCAGGTCAGGAATTCCGTGCGCTGGAAGAGGTACGCGTAGTGGTCGGTGATCACGCCCGTCTGGATCCAGAAGGGCACCGACTTCAGGTTGTACAGCTCCGCATTGCGCTTGAACGACGTGACGAACATGAAATAGAAGGGAAACAGCGCGAAGAACACGAAGGGCGCGAGGTTCGCGTACGTCAGCGCCGCGTGCAGCCGGGCCGTGCGGACGCGGCCGGCCACCTCAGTCCTTCCTGATGTAGCGCAGCTGCAGGAACACGACCGTGGCCAGCATCGGGAACAGGAACAGCGAGATGGCCGCCCCCTGGCCGAGGTTGCCGCCCTGCAGACCGATCTGGTAGGCGAGCGTCGCAAACAGGTGGGTCGTGTTCACGGGGCCGCCGCGTGTGAGCACCTGGACGATATTGAAGTCGCTGAAGGTGAAGATGGTCGAGAAGAGGATGACGACGGCCAGCACCGGCTTGAGCAGCGGCAGCGTCACGTGCCAGAAGCGCTGGCGACTGGTGGCGCCGTCCACCTCGGCCGCCTCGTAGAACTCGCGCGGGATCGACATCAGCCCTGCCAGCACCGTGATGGCGAAGAAGGGCAGGCCGCGCCAGATGTTGACGACGATGACGGCGGCCATGGCGTAGCTCGACTGGCCGAGCCAGTTCGGTCCCGGCGCGCTCATGAGGCCGAGCCGGATGGCCGTCCAGTTCACCACGCTGTAGAGCGAGTCGAACATCCACCACCAGCCGAGCGTGGACAGCGCCGTCGGGATCACCCAGGGCAGGAGCACGGCGCCGCGCAGCACGCGCTTGAAGCGGACGTCGCGCGCGAGCAGCACGGCCAGCCAGACGCCCAGCACCGTCTTGAGCGTCAGGGCGATGCCGGTGAAGACGAACGAGTTCTGGACCGTCTGGCGAAAGACGTCGTTGGCGAGGACTTCGCGGTAGTTCGCGAGGCCGACGAACTGGCCCGGCGAGCCGACCCAGTAGTCCGAGAGGCTGAAGTAGATCGCCATGCCGAACGGGTAGGCGACCA
>Ga0137415_10004923_pt1 | contig 13195 bp, 7 predicted proteins | sample CZODoug3_1_1_16f_FD_183082 | JGI IMG/M metagenome (GOLD analysis project Ga0137415, IMG submission 183082) | Vadose zone soil fungal communities from Angelo Coast Range Reserve, California, USA - CZODoug3_1_1_16fungal (Hybrid Assembly) | ecosystem: Environmental > Terrestrial > Soil > Vadose... | reverse complement strand
CATCGTTCTTGGTGCCGTACATTTTCGTAAGTTCAGTGATATTCGGCTCGTCGGCCTCGCTGATCAGCACCGGATCCCCGGGATACTCGTTCACTACCAGTCTCATTTCGCGCAGCACTTCATGAACTTCCGGCAAGTTGTCTGTGTATTTGTGCGCGATGTTCGGATCTCCATAAGCATTTTTCCCGGGAAGAATCGGATCGTCATGCAGATCGGGGTCTTCAAACAATCGCGAGACCGCATCAATTCGAAACCCCGCAACCCCGCGGTCCAGCCAGAAACGCATCGCATCGTACATGGCCTTGCGCACTTGCGGATTGCGCCAGTTCAGATCCGGCTGTTCCGTGTAGAAATGGTGGTAGTAATACTGCTTGGTGGTTGGCTCGAATTTCCATGCCGAATGGCCAAACCACGATTGCCAGTTGTTGGGAGGCTGCTCCGGCCCCTTGCCATCCCGCCAGATGTACCAGTCGCGCTTCGGATTGGTGCGCGAAGAACGCGATTCCGCAAACCATGGATGTTGGTCTGACGTGTGATTCGGAACAAAATCCATGATCACGCGGATATTTCTTTTTTTTCCTTCACTCACCAACCGGTCGAAATCCGCCAGTGTGCCGTAGAGCGGGTCGATGGCCGTATAATCCGAAACGTCGTATCCAAAATCCACCAGCGGCGACGGATACATGGGGCTGATCCAGATGGCATCGATGCCCAGGTCGTGAAGGTAATCCAGCCGCGACGTTATCCCGTTGATATCGCCGACGCCGTCCCCATTCGAATCCTGAAAGCTGCGCGGGTAAATCTCGTAAATCACCGCGTGCTTCCACCACGGATCCTGCGCCTTAGCATGGGCCTGCTCCGCTTTCGAAACTTGTTGCGGCGCCTGCTGCGCCCGGCTGCGACTCGCCACCAGACAAAGCCCTATCATCACAACGAGAAAGACAGACTTGGCGCGCTTTAACACGGTCCAACTCCCTCTTTGTCCCAAGCTTCAGCTCCATCGCTCAAGGCTTTGCGTCCTGATGAATCTGCAATTGTTCCGACAATTTAAGCTCGCGCTCCGCCTCTTCCGTCCGCCCCAATTCCCGGTAAGCCTGTCCGAGCAAATGGTGCGGCATGGGGTTATTGGGGTCCATCGCGATGGCCCGCTGCAAAGCGCGCACGGCCAGCGCCGTCTCGCCCTTTTTCTCCAGCACCTTCCCCATCAGAATGTACGGCCCGGTCGACGTGGCATCGAGCCAGATGGAGCGTTGCAGTAATTTCTCCGCCTCTTCGTACTTCTGCGTCCGGCTATAAGCGTCCGCCAGCTTGTAATAGACCGCCGCCTCACCCGGATTCAGCTCTAGCTCTTTCTGAAACTGCTCGATCGCTTCCGGCAGCCGCGACTTATAAAGGTAGATCTCCCCGAGCAACATATGCACGCGCGGAAGTTTCGAATCGAGTTCCACGGCCTTCTTCGCATACTCCTCTGCAATGGGGGCAAAATCCTGCCGCAAAAGCATCCGCGCCGTAATTAGATAGCTCGCCGCGGAATCCTCTGGCACCGCAAACATCTTTGCGAAAGCTTTGCGTGCGCTTGGGTAGTCCTTTGTCTGCATATAGCAGACCCCAAGAATGTACGCGGCATCAACATTCGCGCTGGGATGCCACCCCTGTACCTTCTCCAGCGGCCCAATCGCCTCCGCAGGCCGCCCCGCCAGGTAATACGACAGCCCCATCAACTGTACCGCCTCGTTATCATCTGGATCTTCCTCCAGAGCCTTCTTGAAGTTCGCCGTGGCCTTCAGATACTCTCCCTTCCTGTAGTAGGTAACCCCCAGCTCACGAGCAAGCCCCCTCAATTCGGGGTCTTTTGAACCCAGTGCTTCAAGTCTCGCTATCGCCTCATCGAATTTGCCCTCCTGCGAAAGCCGCCGCGCTTCGGCAAACGTTAGAACCTGTGAACCGTCCGACCCTCGTTTGGCTGTCCCGGTAGACTGGGCGGGCACTTTGTGCCAAGTCGCATACGCCGAAACCTCGCCGCAGACGGGTAGAAAACCCGTCAAAAGTCCCACCGCCAAAAGGACTGTCGTATTGCGAACCTTACGCATGCTGGGCCCTCGAGTGCAACTGCCTCAAGCCCAACCCTCGATTCTGATACTTTTGCCACTTCAAGAATAATCAAACCCTCCATTATTGTTGAAGATCCTTAGGATCGCGGCTGATTCGTTCGAGATTCTCGCGGGCTAACTTATGATTAGGGTCAATCCGCAGGGCACGCTGAAAATGTAGCTTGGCCTCGGGGAGCTTGCCTGTTTCGGCCAGAGCGCTGCCCAAGTTGGCCTCTGCGTTGGCGTCTTCCGGATGCAGTCGGACGGCGGCACGATAGTGCTCAATTGCTTCGAAGAATCTATCCTGAGAGGCGAGAGCATTTGCCAAATTGTAATGAGCGTCAAAATTGTCTGGCTGCGCCCGAAGGGCGGCATACAGATATGGCATAGCCTCGCCAATTCGCCCCGCTGCCAAGAGAGACGCGCCCAGGCCATTGTTGGCAGTCGCATCTTGAGGGCGAAGGCGCACCGCAAGTTCAAAGTGCTTGATCGCCTCGTCTTGCGCGCCGCGGGTCTGGAGCATGGCTGCGAGGTTGTAGTGCGCCTCGAAATCCGCAGGATTTTTTTCTAAGTTGTGCCGCGCCATCGCTTCCTGCAGCAACATGCGCAGATCGAAAGCTGTGTCGGGAGGAGCATGTGGGAGGACCTGAAGCCACAGGTGAGCCATCTCGTCGCTGGAGCGATTTCCGGCGACGACGCGGCGCGGAGGGTCGTTTGGGTTGGCGGGGTTATCGCTGGAGTTGTCGTAGACATAGCGCATGGAGATGGTTGTTCCCTTCGGCAAGAACACGGGATTTGCGTAGCGGTAAACCGCTTGCCAGTTCAAGTCCCATTGCGTGATGTGAATGAGTGTCTTTGCCGAGCCGTCGGGCAGGCTGGCGAGAGCTTGCAGATCCTTGCCGAGATAATGCGTGTGCGGATAGATCCCCAGCAGATCCACATCGACGGGCAATGTAAATTCGTCTGTGACTACGAAACGTTTTTCGCCAGGAGGGATGTCCAGTCTCCTGTCGTTTTCCAATTGGAGCAGCAGAGGGAAGAGGGTCGCGGCTTTATCGGTGAAGTATAGACCAAGACTCGGCTGGATCTTCTCCGGCTTGCCGGAGGGTTGCAAGTGCATGTTTAGAACCAGATCAGTGTCTTTGTCCAGGCGTAGAGACATGCCTTCGGGCTCTGGCCTAGACACAGTGCCGGGTTTCCAGAAGAGGAAGTGGCTGTCCGGGTCAAAGGTTTCTGACTCGATTTTGAGCTCCATACCTGGGAAACCTCCGCGCGGCTCTGGCTCAAGTCGGCGCGCGGATTGATTGCGATCCACGAGGATGTTCGCGTGATGAACAACAGGCTTGTCGCCGGGCCGAATCTCGATGGCCTTCAGCCAACGCGTGCGATCAACCGGCGTTCGGAAGATGAAATTCCAATAGATGTCGGAGCCGCTGGCGGGAAGAGTGTAGGGTTTTTCCGCTTCGAGGATTTCATCTGGTCGGCCAAGCTGCCAGCCCGGGACAAATTGAGGCGCGGGAGGCAGATCGGTGGGAACGCCTTCGACAGCCCCCTGTTCGACCCACCTTTGAATGAGGGCAATCTGCTCGTCCGACAGGCGGAGTTCGTCGGCAAATCTCAACTCCTGCGCCTCCGGCAGCCACGGAGGCATAAAACGCTTCGAAGTTACCGCGGCGATCTGGCGAGCCCGGGCCTTTGCGTGCGCATAGGTAAGCAACGGAAAAGGCCCAGCTTCGCCGGGCCGGTGGCACGGGGCACAGTACCGAAAAGCAAGAGGAGCAATATCCCGATTAAAGGTGACGGGTTGTGCGGCAGGCATGGGCGACCACATATTGGCACCGTGGTGGCCAGCATAGGCCGCTACAGTGGCAGAGCTAAGTCCCAGAAGGCATGTAACGATAGTTCGGCCTGAAGGGATCATTCGAGGTCCGCGATGTAGCATCCTACGCCGGGCGTGCTAGGTGGCGGCATTTTCCCGCTGAGCGCGGCTTGGATGGCATCGTTGAGTTCGTGTGTGGTGGGGGCGGGGCGGGCGCGTCCGAAATCCTGGTATAAGTCATCGATACGGCCGTGATAGAGCAGGTGGTGGTTGGCGTCGAAAACAGCCGCTTCCGGGGTGACCTGGACTTGAGCTTGAGTGACGAGTGCATGCTGCGGATCGCGCAGCGCCGGAAGCTTGTAGCCGTAGTCGAGTTCATGTTGGCGAATTTTTTCAGCGGAATCCGTTCTGCTGGGGTAGACCAGCCACAAGGCTGCCTTGGCGCCATATTCCGAGCTGATTCGCTGAATCAACGGCGCATAGCGATTTGAGATTGGGCAGTCCGTGCGCACGAAGATGAGTACAACAGGCTTTCCCGAAGCTGCCAAGAAGGGGTCTGCCGGTGTGCCATCGAGATGCAGGGCCGTCTTCTGAGCGGCGGACAAAGTGGGTAGTGCTACAAGTAGAATTGTCGCCGCCATCAGAGACAGCAAGAATGATAATAGCGGCTGCGAATTAAGGCTAAGGCGATGCATGACTCTATTCCTGGGGGGACCCGCACCAAAGACTTTACTTCGAGGTAGACCGCCGTGTCTATTTCCGAAGCCCTCTATCGAGCCGTTCCTCACAAACTGAGAGCTAAAACGGGGAGCCCGTAAGGGCTCCCCGTCGGGCGTGATGGGGTGTCCCCGTCCCTGTTAGAAAACCAATTTCAGGCCGTACTCGAGTCTGCGCATTAGCGCCCCCTGCGTGAGGCCAGTGATTTGGCCGCCGCTGGTGCAATCCACGCAGCGATCCGGCCGATCGAGATTGACATGGTTGAACAGATTATAGAATTTGAACTCGGCCTGTGCTTTGAACCTTTCTCCGAAGTTAAAGGCCTTGAACAGAGAGGCGTTGGCGTTAAAGAACTTCGGCCCGCGGAACTGATTTATACCGCCACCGCCATTTCCGAAGGCGTCGAGAGTAGCTGTCTGACCCCAAGGCCCGGCTGTTGCCCCGAGCGTACCTAATGTGACGCCATTCGTATTCTGATACCAATACCCGGGGGTATTCGGATGCCCGGACCGGGAACCGGCCTTAACACTGCCTACTACATCGGCGATGCAAGGCCCCTGATCAATGGATTGCGAGCATGAGTTGAGCCCGGGTGTCCACGGCAACCCGCTTGAGAAGTCAGTGGCTGAATTTACGGACCAGCCGCCCACTAAGGCGTTCGCGGCGGTGCCGACATTGGAGGCCCACTTCTTGCCCTTCCCGAAGGGCAATTCGTAAACCTGAGTCAGGATGAAGTCGTGGTTGCGATAATCCTCGTTGGGACCATAGGTGACCCCTGGGTTGATGTTGTTGTACCGCGCCCAGCCTACCTCGGGCCCGCCATTTACCGAGACGGCATGCTGGAAGGTGTAGCTGGACTGGAACGACAGCCCGTTCGAGAAGCGCTTCTCGGCTTGAATTTGCAGCGCGTTGTACTTGCTGTTCAGGTCGGCCGCTTGGTCGCGGTCACCTCCGGTCCAACCGTAGTTCCCTCCGAAGGGGGCTACACTCGCGTAAGGATATAAGGCAGACGTTCCGTAGAAGGGAGTGCGTTGTTTCGGAGTCGCGGCGTTGTGCATTGTGCAAATCGCATTGGGGGCCAGCATTCCGCTGGCCAAGGTAATGTCATTGCAACCCGGGAAATAACCTTTGTTCGTCGGCTGGTTCAGGTTGTAGTCCGCTCCATCGCCGGTGGTGTGAGTCCCCTTGTTGCCGACGTAGGATATCGTCAAGCTGAGTGTAGGCGTCAGTTGACGCTGCACGGAAGCATTCCAGGCATCGACGCTCGGGATTATGTTCTTAAAGTTCCGAATATCCCTGGAAACACCGTCTGGTATCATTGGCCGTCCTTTGGACCCGACGCATCCCGTTTTGTCTGGTGTGAACGCTCCAGATGGACTAATAGTGCCCGTGGGATCTGTGATCTGGTTGCAGTTATTCGTTGTAAGCCCTTTGGCCGGGTCGAAGGGGACAGGTCCGTTGTTGAGGAAGAACGCCGTGAAGTTGTCCTGCGAGATACCCGTGCTGCCTCCGCTGTACTCTTGCGCCGCCAGCACTGGCAGGTTCTGGGTAACGATGTGGCCAAACGTCGTTCCGAAGACGCCTAGGTCATAGCTTCGCCCATAGCCCAGGCGAATCACGGTCTTCGGATTCCACTGGTAGGCAATCCCGACCCGCGGAGCCAAATGCTTGTAGTTTAGCTGGGTGTTGCCCCGCAAATTGACTCCGTTCTGGCCCGCTACGCGCATTTCACCCGTCCCAATGTCAACCCAGCCGCCCAGTCCGTTCCCCGCGACGGACTCCGGCCTGTAGATTTCCCAACGGAGGCCGTAGTTTAGGGTGAGTTTGTTGGTCATGCGCCAGGTATCCTGTCCGTAAAAGAACAGGCGCGGCTGCGTTTCGTAGGCATTGGTTGACGAACTCACAAATCGCTGAAAATGGCTTACGTAACCCAGCAGGAAGTCGGCAAGACCGCTTCCCGAGCCAGAAACCGTTGGATTGCCCGTAAGGTCATTGTTAAATTCGAGCTGTCCCGCCCGGTGCCGGTCACTGGGGATGCGTAGGTTGTAGGCATAGCGAATGTCCGTGCCAAACTTGAACGAATGATTGCCGCGGATTTTGGTCCAGTTGTTTACAAACTGGTATTGGTGTTCACTCTCTAGGAGAGGGCAGTTGCACGCGTTAACGTCCAAGGCGTAGCCGAACTTGAAGTCCGGGGAACCCGGTGAATGGATCTGGAAGTACGGCATTCCCGAGGTAAAAGTGGAGCCTGTATTTAGACCAATAGCCCCAGCAGCGGTGGCAGGCGTGGTCCCAACGCCGCCCGGAGAAACCGTCCCGGAATAGCGCAGGTAGCCAAAGCGGAAGTCCGTCAGAAGAGTTGGACTAAACATATAGTCGACGCCGCCAGCCACACTTTGATTCTTGAAGCCCGATGTACCGGCGAAGCCGCCCAGATCGGACGGGAGGTTGGGGCCGCCCAGAGCCGTCCCAAACATGCCGGGGCCCGCACGGGTAAACTTTTGCAAACTATACCGGCCGAATGCGGTTGCTTTTGAACTCAAGCTGTAGTCGGACCGGATGTCGAAACCGTTGGAATCCAACACGTTACTGCCCGAAGCGTTGTAATTGTTATCCAGGATGGTTGAACCCGTCGTATTGGGTTTTATGTTCGAGAATAGGCCAAGCAAGCTCTGGGCGGGAGGGGACAAGCGGCACGCCGGGATTTTATTGCCGGGGAACTGCGTGCGGTTCGCTGCGACGGCTACGGGAGTCGGTTGTCCGTTCGTCATCACCAGGACGCAGTGCGCCGCATCCGAAGTTTGATACGGATCATAAATATTGACCCCAAGATCGCTCAGGTCTCCCGTTCGTTCCGCAGCGGTCGGCACACGCGTCAGGGCGGAAGAGCCGACGTGGCTGCGCTGGCCCTGATAATCGCCAAAGATAAATAATTTGTTCTTCACAATCGGACCGCCGACCGTGCCGCCAAATTCGTTCCAATTCCCTTTCGCTACGCCCGTCGAGTCTGTAAACGGATTGCGAGCGAAATTAGAGTTCGAACGCTCGTAATCGAACGCACTCCCGTGGAACTCGTTCGTTCCAGACTTGGTCGAGGTCGTCGCGACTATGCCGATCGCCTTGCCAAATTCGGCGTCGTAGTTCTGCGACGTAATCTTGACCTCTCCAATCGCATCGAGGTTGGGGTTAATAACAATGATCCCAAGGATCGGATCCTCGTTGTCTGTACCGTCTAACTCAAACGCTGTACCGGAGAAGTGTTGCCCCTGGGTATTAATCTGCACTGAACCCTGGGGATTCTCACTGGCCGCATGTTGAAAACCGGTCTGAATCGCGTTTCCAGGTGACAAGAACTGGAGGTTGGTGAAGTTTCGGCCGTAGATCGGCAAACTTTCCACCGCGCGCTCGCTAAAGGTCGTGGCAACGTCCGAGCGATCAGTCTTCAGCTGTGGAACCTCGCCGATGACTTCCACCGTCTGCGTGACCTCCCCCACTTGCAATTGCGCATCCGCATGGACTGTCGAGTCCACGTCAACGCGTACGCTCGCGATATCAGAGGCTTTAAATCCGGCGGCCTCGACTCTGACTTTGTAATTGTCGGGAACTAGGTGCGTGACGGTGTAGTTTCCGCTGTCGTTGGTGACCGCTTCTTCCGTCGTGCCTTTCGCCAAGTTGGTCACCGTAACCTTGGCGCCCGAGACCGCGTTGCCCTGCGCGTCGGTAACCATGCCTGAAATACTCCCGTACACCGCCTGACCCAGCGATGTGCTCGCGCCGAACCCAAGCGCGAAACACAGAACCAGAATGCATCCCACGATCGCTTGCTTTTTCATCACACCCCTCCTGACCACCCTTAGTTCTTCCAATTCGAATAAGACCGAGCCGCACAGACAGGGAACCCGCCACATTCGCAAGCTTGGTCTAACAGGTAGTACGCCCACGCCACGACTCCACCTGACACTTTTAGCACTCGTCAAGATGAAAAGGAAATAAACGGTAACCTGTTGGAACCAACAGTCTGCAGCGAACAATCCCCCAAACTCCTCGAACACGCCACCACCACACTTCCCCTTGACCCTCCACACAGAGAGATCTGCACCCGAACCAGGGGCGACGAATAATTATGATGCCTTCTATCAGTTTTTTGAGTGACGTGAATAGTCTCTGTGAGTCTGATACGGTTACGCGAGATAAGTTGTGATCTCCTAAAGGGATGCGGAGCGTGTTACCTTGGTGTTACAATTCCCGAACGGTGGGTATCCTTGACTGAGAGAGCTCAACACCTCGCGCAGGTTGAAAAGCTTCTGGCGAGCCATACTCTCCATGGCTCAGAGTCCCTTTGCAAGTTGCTGCGCTACCTGGCGAATCATTCCTTTGAACATCCAGGTACCTCTCCGAAGGAGTACCAGATTGCGACCGAGCTCTTCGGGCGACAGCAGGACTTCGACCCGCACGTGGACTCGATGGTGCGGGTCCAAGCCGGGCGCCTGCGTACAAAACTGGCCGAGTATTATAACTCTGAAGGTGTAGACGACCCCATCTTGGTGGAAATGCCCAAGGGCAACTATGCCTTGACGTTCCATCCGCGTCCCCACGGGGCGGGGCGAAACCACACCAATACTCACGAGGCACCGAACAATTTGGAGGTCAATGGCCGGGCCTCGCGTACTTGGATTATTGCCGTCGTCGCACTTTCCGTCGTTCTCGCCTCCGCCGTCGCCGTTGCCACGGACCGCTTCCTGAACCGCAGAATCGCGGAAGCCCGCCTCGCAAGCGATACTCCGGATATGCCGGTTGCTTTTCACGTTTTCTGGAAAGGCTTCCTCACCGGACCGCAGGAGCCGTGGGTCATCTTCAGCAACGCAGCTTTCGTCGGCCGGCCGTACTTTGGCATGCGCTACTACAATCGTGCCAGGGATTCCGGCGCGGTCATTTCGGATCACTACACTGGAGTCGGCGAAGTCCTGGCGGTGCACGCTCTCGACAGTGTTTTCGGAAGGCTTCATCAGCAAATTCGCGTCAAGCGCGGCAGCCTGTTTTCTCTGGATGATGCCAAGAACGACGATCTCATCTTCATCGGCTCGCCTTCGGAAAATCTGACGCTCCTGGAGTTGCCGAACACCCAGGAATTTACCTTCAAACAGATCACTTCCGGGCCCCGCACAGGCACCATGGAGATCATCAATTCTCATCCGGAATCGGGCGAGTCGAAGGAGTTTCTTCCATCCCCGCCCGAGGAGACTCTGACGGAAGACTATTCGGTCATCGCGCTAAAGCGCGGGTTGAATCCTGCGCATTCGGTTCTGATTCTGGCAGGCGCCACCACCATTGGCACGCAAGCTGCCGTGGAATACGTCTGCCAGCAGGACTCCCTTGAACAACTTCTGTTGCGGCTCTCCGTTTCGAACTCAGGCGAGCTCAAACCGTTCGAATCAGTCATACGCGTGAAAGTCGCCAGGGGAGTTCCAGTGGGCTCGAAACTTGTCGCGCTTCGCAAGGGACCATCCTGAAGGAAGGTTGGCTCCCCGATTCGCACCCCGCAGCGCATGGAAGCTCCGCACGCGGATCAAGCTCAGCCGCTGTTTTGAATCGCTGAGCCCCTCCCTGTTCGTCGCCTTCTCGCTGCAACCGTCAGACGGGAAGTTGCACAAGAAAGTATTTCGCTCGAAGAATTATCATTGTTTCGGCCCAGGAGCGCCACCCGGTTTCGCTTTTCGCTGCAGGTCCGCGCCCTCGAGTTCGTTGAATTTCTGGACGGCGGCCTTGGCTTCTTGGGGATGGCCGAGTTTCGAGTACGCACGGCCAAGCAGGAAATAGGCCTGGATCGTCCTTGGTTCCATCTGTAGTGAGGCTTTCAATTCTGGGATCGCTGCTTCGAACTGGCCATTTCGAAACAGCGCGTCGCCGAGGGCAAACCGGTCTGCCGCGGAATCCGGAGCCAGCGCGACAGCCTTCTGCAGCCACTCGACCGCGTGGGGATACTCCTGCTTGGAGGTGTAGCAGCCGGCTAAGCCGTGTGCGATCTCATACGTCAAGGGGCCAAATTGTTCCGCCTGTGTGTAGTAGTTGATAGCTTCATCAAATTTCCAGTGTGACCGCATTAGTTCGGCCAAGTCTATTAAGGCTTCGATCGAGCGGGGATTGGCTTTCAGGGCCTTCTGGAATTCTTCCTCCGCTTCACTCTGATTGTCGCCTGCGACAGCTGCTTCGCCCAGGAGTTGATGTACGCGATCGGAATCCGGAGCGAGAGAAAAAAGCCTCTGATTTTCCTTCTGCGAGTGCTCCTTGGCAGTGAGAGACAAATAAAAGAGGGCGTCGATGTTTCTCGGATCAGATGTCAAAGCTCTCTGCAAGTCCTCGAAAGCCTCATCGAATTTAGCCTGGGCAAATTCGGCGCGCGCCAAGATTACGCGGACACCAACATCGTTTGGAAATCTCCGCAAATGAGCCATTGCCAGTTCCGATGCCTTCGTGTAATCACCGCGATAGAGCGCTTGGGTACATTCACTCAATGCTGAGGCTTGCCCGAAAGCGCCGACGCAACCCGTCGTCAAGAACAAGAAGAGCGAGCAGATTCGCGGGATAGGGGACGAATTGAGGAGTCTCGCCATGATTCCGATTTTCTCAGGGGTCTCGCCGCACTTCAACAACGCGCTAGAGTTGCTCCGTTAGGGCCACCACGGGAATCGGGCCGACGCATTTCAGTGGGATTCTGCCGGCCCGATTATACGTTAGCTCTCAAACAATTTCTACGAGACCCCGCTTGGCAAACGCTTGGCAATGGCCTGTAATTCTCTCATTTGCTAGTATTTCCCTCATGTATGCCTTTGTGTTACGCGCGCACCCCGCTAAAACCTGCCGCAGAGCCAGATTCAAGCTAAGAATCATGACGACTAGCTTCTGGCCCACACCGGCGCGGTCCGCGGTGTCTTTCTTTGAGAGCTTCCGCCTTGCAATGCTTCTCTCCGTGTTTTTCGGGATCGCCACCGGGGCCATTGCTCAGGAGAACCTTTCCCCTGCGCTCGAAACAAAAATTGCCGCAGCCGTTCAGGCGCTCAAGTCGGGCGACCTTGATTCCGCTGAAAAAGCCTTCACCGCTGCGCTCCAGCAGGGGATCAAACATCCACTCATTTATCACAATCTCGGCGTCATAGCTCTGCTCCGCGGCAAGTACCCTGAAGCCGTTACTCGATTTCGTCAAGTGCTTGCTCTTCAGCCGGATTATGCTTCCTCGCGCTTGCTCCTCGGTTCCAGCTTGCTGGCGCTCGGAAGAAATCCCGAGGCCGTCCGTGAACTCAAGCGCGCCGCCACCTTGTTGCCAAAAGAGCCCCAAGCACATCTTGAGCTGGCGAGAGGATACGAAGCCTTGGGAAACTGGATCGCCGCCGTTCAGGAATTCCAAAAGCTCGTTCAGTTATATCCCCAAGAGCCAGAATATTCATACCAGCTCTGCAAAGCATGGACGAAGCTCTCCGACTGGTCTGTTCGTCGAATTATCGCGCTCAATCCCAACTCTCCGCGCTTGGACCAGGGTCTCGGCCTTGAATACACCAAGCGGGGAAAATACGATCAAGCCCTCGCTGCCTACCAGCAAGCCGCGCGGTCTGATCCAAAGATGCCGGAGATTCACCTGGCAATGGCTCTGATTTGGCTGGAAATGAAAAAATTCGATGAGGCGCTCTCGGAAATCAAACTTGAATTGCAGCTCGCTCCGGAGAGCAAGGTCGCGGCAGACGCAAAAGCAAGGATTACAGCCGCAAAGGCGGCGTTATCGCCTTAGTAGTCGCACTACACAAAGGTCCCGCTTAATCACAATCGGCTGCTCTTTTTTTTCTCGGCGGCGGGAGGAGTCAGCTGGGGATCGAGACTAGCCGCTTTCTGAAATTCTTTCTGCGCTTCTTCTAAATGTCCTTGCTGGCGCAAAGCCATTCCCAATTCCAAGTGGGCGGCCGCATAGTTCGGCGAAGAGCTGATCGCCGCGCGAAATTGCGAAATGGCGCCCTCGATGTCCCCGGCGTTGAGCAGGCGGCGTCCCGAATTTGTCGCGAAAAGCGCCGCCTGCTCGCCGGTTTTCCGTTTTGCGATTTCCATTCCCGCGCGGCTTTCCGCGGCTGCGCCTTCTGTGTCTCCGAGTTGACGCAGCACCGCCGCCAGGTTTGTATGTGCGCCGGCGAAGTCCGGCTGCATTCGAATCGCTTCCCGCAGTGTGGCGGCAGCCTCCGGCAGCTCGCCTTTCTGCTTTAACACTGAGCCCAGCGTGTAATAGGCCTCGGCATAATCCGGCTTGGCACGAATCGCCGCGCGCAATTCCTCCGCGGCCGCGGCAAAATCGCCTTGCTGCCATAGCGTCACTCCGAGCGTGTAGTGCGCATCCGCTTGCCCGGGATCCAATTCCGCTGCCTTGCGCAGTTCGCTCATGGCCTCCGGCAGTTTGTCCTTTAACTTGAGCGCCAGCCCGAGGTCGTAGTGCAGGGTGGCATCCTGCGGGGAAAGTTTGAGCGCCGATTCAAATTCGGAAATGGCGGTGTCGAAATCTGTCACTTGCAAATACGCCGCTCCCAGGTTCCCT
>Ga0137415_10004922_pt1 | contig 13195 bp, 10 predicted proteins | sample CZODoug3_1_1_16f_FD_183082 | JGI IMG/M metagenome (GOLD analysis project Ga0137415, IMG submission 183082) | Vadose zone soil fungal communities from Angelo Coast Range Reserve, California, USA - CZODoug3_1_1_16fungal (Hybrid Assembly) | ecosystem: Environmental > Terrestrial > Soil > Vadose... | reverse complement strand
GGGCGTGTAGCTCAGTTGGGAGAGCACCTGCTTTGCAAGCAGGGGGTCACCGGTTCGAGCCCGGTCACGTCCACCATACAGTCCTGTGCACTCCATCGCGTTGACTTTCTTTTAGCGCCAACTCTACCATGACGACGAAGAATCTCCGCACCGCTTGGGGAACGCCGTCGGCTCAGGCGGCGAAAAGCAAAGGTGATCTGATGAAAATATTCAGTGTGCTTGGTGTGGCAACTGCATTCCTTGCATTTGGAATTGGAGTCGGATGCAAGGCTCCCGCGGAGACAGCCGTGAAGGCCGGCGATGTTACGCAGGCGCGGGTGGCGGCGGAATCAGGCGCGGGAGCGAATTGGCTGTTGAATGGGCGGACTTTTGACGAGGCGCACTTTAGTCCATTGATGCAGATTACGGATAAGAACGTGAACGGTCTGGGGCTGGCTTGGTACCTGGATATTCCCGGCGCGATGGGCGTGGTGGCGGAGCCCATTGTTGTGGATGGAGTGATTTATGTGAGCGCGCCGCAATCGATAGTATATGCGGTGGACGCGGCTTCGGGGAAAGTGATCTGGAAATTTGATCCCGGCGTGAAGCTGAATATGGCCATTAATGGCTCGTACTCGGCGCGAGTCAATGCGGGCGTGGCTGTGTGGGAGGGAAAAGTTTTTGTGGGCACTGGTGATTGCCGGCTGATCGCGGTGGATGCGGCCGCGGGCAAAAAGTTGTGGGAGGCTACGGTTTGTGATCCCACGCAGACTGGGATCACGGGGGCCCCGCATATCGCCAAAGGAAAGGTCTTGATGGGATTTAACGGATCAGATGATGGTGTGCGCGGAGCGTTAGTTACTTATGACGCGGCTAGCGGCAAAGAAGCGTGGCGGTTCTGGACGGTGCCGGGCGATCCATCGAAGCCATTTGAAAGTAAGGCGCTGGAGATGGCGGCGAAAACGTGGTCTGGGAAAGATTGGTGGAGAATTGGCGGGGGCGACGCCTGGAACGCCATAACTTACGATGAACCGACGGGTTTGGTGATTTTTGGCACCGCGGGGGCTGGCGTGGACTATGGGGAACTGTCGTCTATTAAAGTGCAGGGCGACAAGCTCTTTGCGGGATGCGTTATCGCCGTGAATGCAGATACCGGCGAATATGCTTGGCATTTCCAGACGAGTGCGCCGGGGTTGCAAACGGAAAATAATCACATTTTGATGGCGGACTTGACGATTGAGGGCGAGAAGCGGCACGTGGCGATGACCGCGCCGAAGAATGGATTTTTTTATGTGCTGGATGCCAAGACGGGCAAGCTTCTTTCCGCGAAACCATTGGTGAAAACAGTTTGGGCGAGTGCCTATGACTTGCAAACCGGGCGCGCGGTGGAGACTCCCAAGTCCGCTGGGGGCGGCAGGCAATGGACTGTGCACAACTGGTGGCCAATGAGTTACAACGCACAGACTGGGTTGGTGTACATCCCAACTACGGATCGCCGCACGGAGGCAAAAGCGGCTGTGGAGTCCGGAGAGAGCGGAGTGGGCCTGGAGGGGCGGCTCATCGCGTGGGATCCAGTTAAGCAGTCCGCGCGCTGGTCGGTGGAGGAACAGATCGCGGCAAATGGAGGAGTGCTTTCCACGGCTGGGAATCTTGTTTTTCAGGGGCAAGGTACCGGAGAGTTTGCGGCTTACGCGGCCGACAGCGGAAATAAAGTGTGGTCGATCAAGACCGGTTCGGCGATTGAATCGGTGCCGGTGACGTTTACCGTGAAGGGCGAGCAGTATGTGATATCGGCGGTGGGCTGGGGATCAGGTTCGCGGTTGTTTGCACCGGCACGGACGATGGTCACTAATGAATCGGCGCGGGGACCGGTGCGGCTGCTGGCTTTCAAGCTTGGCGCGACTACTACCTATACGGCACCTCCGGTGGTTGTTCCGCCGGTACCCGAACCGCCCAAATTGACCGCCAGTAAAGAAATCATTCACAAGGGCGAAGTCTTGTACCAAAAATTTGTTTGCGACGGATGCCATTCACCAGGAACCGATGGCAGTCGCGCGTGGGTGCTCGATGGTGCGATCCCGGATCTGCGGTACATGCCCGCGGATGTTCATCGCGATTGGTATGCGATTGTGCTGGGCGGCTCGCACTGGGATAAGGGCATGCCGGGATTCGCCGATCCGCCGAAGTTTGCGTTCCCCAACGCCAAGATGACGGTACAGGACGCCGATGCCATTCATGCGTATGTGATTGCGCAATCCTGGAAAGCTTATAAAGGCGAGCATGAGGAAGCGCATTCGAAGCGAGAGAACTACTAGAAAACCGCTCCAGCACGGCAAGAAATCGCGGCTCACGTTACAATGCAATCAGGCGAGGAGCGTCGCCCTGATATCTTTCACTTCCCGTTTGCGTAGTACGAGAGTTGAGGCACACACTCCGCGAAATCCCCGATGAAACGTTTGCGATCTTTCACGATAGCTGTTCTTTCCGTGCTGTGGCTTGTCGCCGCGGTCTCCACGCTGGCCGAAAATCCGAAAAATATTCATCCGACCGGATATGTCACCGATCTTGCAGGCGTGATTGCACCGGAAACCAAGGCACGATTGGAAGCGCTTTGCCGCGAAGTCGAGGAGAAGACCGGAGCGCAGATCGCGGTGGTCACGGTGCACTCGCTGGAGGGAGATAGCGTCGAGAACTTTGCGGTGAATTTGTATAAGCAACTCGGAGTGGGAAGTAAGGGCGATAATCGCGGGGTTCTGCTGCTTGTGGCCCCCGAGGAACATAAATATCGAATTGAAGTGGGCTACGGGCTTGAACCGGTGATCAACGATGCGCGTGCCGGCGACGCGGGGCGCGCGATGGTGCCGCTGCTGCGCCAGGGAGATTACAGCGCCGCGATTGAGGCGGCGACTTGGATGCTGGCGAAATATATTGCGGATGATCGCGGTGTGACTTTGTCTGGCCGGCCTCCAGCTACACGGCAGCGAAGAGAGGCGCGACGTTCGTCTCCAATTGGTTTTTGGGCAATCCTCTTCATTATTTGGATTATTTTTTCCATTGCTCGAGCTGGCAGAGGCCGAAGAGGCGGCGGTGGCGGCTGGTGGATTGGGCCGATGCTAGGCGGAATGGGCGGTGGGTGGCGCGGCGGAGGATTTGGCGGGAGCTCGGGTGGCTATTCGGGCGGCGGAGGATTTGGCGGGTTTGGCGGAGGCAGTAGTGGAGGCGGTGGGGCGTCGGGAAGCTGGTAATCTGAGAACGCGATGAGCGACGTACATGAGGCGTTGAAGAATTTGGTGGAACGGCTGCACGATGCGGCGAGGGAGAATCTCGAGTCGATCACCTTATATGGGTCGGCGGCGCGGGGCGATTTTCACGAGGCGCACTCTGACTTGAATGTGCTGTGCATCTTGCGGTCCCTGCGGGCGGCACAGCTTGCTCGCGTTTCCGGCGTAGTGAAATGGTGGACCACTGTGCAACATCAGACCGCGCCGCTCTTCTTTTCTGCCGAAGAACTTCGGCAGTCGGCGGATGTTTTCGCTATCGAGATCCTGGACATGCAGGAGAGTCACCGCGTGCTGTACGGAACAGACGTCGTTGCCGGCATCAATGTGCCAATGAATTTGCACCGCGTTCAGGTGGAGCACGAGCTGCGAACGCTGCTACTGAAGTTGCGGCAGCACTTACTGCGCGACGAAGAAAACCAGCAGGAACTAGGGGCGATTCTGGCTAAATCGTTTTCGAGCGCGCTAACGCTGCTCCGGCATACGTTGATTGCTTTTCAGGAGCGACCGCCAGCCGGTGCGAGTGAACTCTTCGCTCGGATTGCAGCATTGACCGGTGCAGATGCGTCGGCGTTTGAATCCGTTGGACGTCTGCGTGAGGCCAAGAGCTTGGACAAAGACGCGGTGTTACCCACGTATGATGGCTATTTGGCGGCACTGGAGAAGGTCATCATGGCGCTGGATCATCATTTGCCGAAACGGCAGTGGCGGCGCGACAAGGAAAAGAGTTCGTAATTGTTGAGGAGGCAAGGTTCATGAAAGTAGCTCTCGCGATTTTGGCGATTCTGCTGGTGATTGGCCTGCTGGTGGGCAGCGCGTTCGTGAGCCGCCGAAACCAGATGGCGGTCAAACGGGAAGCAGTCAATGCGGCGTGGTCGCAGGTGGACGTGGTGCTGCAACGGCGTGCGGACCTGATTCCGAACCTGGTGGAAACTGTGAAGGGATATGCGGCACAGGAGCAAGCTGTCTTCGGCGAAATTGCCCGGGCGCGGTCTGCACTACTCAATGCGAAAACTCCGGCCGACAAAATTGCGGCCAATCAACAGCTCGACTCGGCTCTGGGACGGTTGCTGGTTGTGGTTGAAAACTATCCGCAGTTGAAGTCGAACGAGAACTTTTTGCGGTTGCAGGATGAGCTGGCGGGGACAGAGAACCGAATCGCGGTGGAGCGGCGCCGCTACAATGAGACTCTGCAGGACTACAACACCTATATTTCGCTTTTTCCGAACAACCTGATAGCGAGCATGAGTGGGTTTGCCAGGAACGACGCGTACTTCAAGGCCGATGAGGGCTCGCGGCAAGCTCCGAAGGTTAATTTCGAGAAAAAGGAGCCGGCGGCACCCGCGCAGACGCCGGTTCCCGCACCGGCGAGACCGTAACCGGCTGAAAACGGAAAAAGAGCAAATCCCCGAGATATTGCAGCTCTGCGTACTAATTCGCAGGGCGAAGCATCTACCGTAGAGCCACGCATGCGCTACTTCTGTCTAATTTGTGATTATGACGGCACGATTGCTCACGATGGGCGATGTGCGCCCAGCACTGTGGAGGCTCTCAAGAAGGTACGCGCGTCCGGCAGGAAATTGATTTTGGCGACGGGACGACAGCTCGAGGAGTTGCAGGAAGTTTTTCCGGACTACGCGATCTTTGACCGAATTGTTGCGGAGAATGGCGCGGTCCTTTACCGGCCAAGCAGTAAAGATTGGAAAGTGCTTGCAGCCGCGCCGCCGCCGGAATTTGTGGATGAATTGCGACGGCGGGGAGTGCAACCACTTGCAGTCGGCCGATGCATCGTGGCTACGTGGCATCCCTTTGAAACAGTAGTGCTTGAAGTGATCCGCGAGCAAGGGCTCGAGCTGCAAGTAATTTTTAATAAGAATGCGGTAATGGTGTTGCCTTCCGGTGTCAACAAGGCAAGTGGTCTGCAGGTGGCGCTGAATGAGCTGCGGTTGTCGCCGCACAACAGCGTCGGTGTGGGCGATGCGGAAAACGATCACGTGTTCCTGAGCACGTGTGAATGTAGCGTGGCGGTAGCCAATGCGTTGCCGGCTTTGAAAGAGCGCGCTGATTTAGTGACGAATGGTTCGCACGGCGCCGGCGTGGAAGAACTTATCGAAAAGTTGCTTACGGAAGATTTGGCGAGCGTGGCCCCACGCCTAAAGCGCCACCAGATTTTGCTGGGCCACACTGAACACGACGGGGATTTTTGCGTGGATCCCTATGAATCACGTTTGATAGTTGCCGGGCCTTCTGGAGGCGGCAAGTCAACGACGGTGGCCGCGATTGTGGAACGCCTAGTGGAAAACAAATATCAGGTTTGCTTGTTCGATCCGGAGGGCGACTACGATGAATTCGAACAGTTCGTCACGCTCGGCGGCCCGCAGCGAGTGCCCGGCACTTCGGAAATTCTCGAGGTTTTGGACACGATGGATCATTCGTTGAGCATCAACCTTTTGGGTGTGCCGCTTGCGGACCGGCCGGCGATGTTTATGAGTCTGCTGTCGCGAATCCAAGAACTTCGCGCCAAAACAGGGCGGCCGCACTGGATCATCATCGACGAGGCGCATCATTTATTGCCCGCCGCGCTGGAATCGGCAAGCTTGACGATTCCAAAGGAACTTTCAACTTTCGCGTTGGTCACTGTGCATCCGGACCAAGTGGCGCGCGCGATTTTGAGTTCCACGAACGGAGTGATCGCCATCGGGTCAGATCCCGCCAAGGTTATCGCACAATTCAGCGCCGGGGCCGGCAAAGAGCTGCATCCGAATGGACTTCCCGAGCCGCCGAGGGAAGCCGGCGAGGTCATCGCATGGTGGTTCTGTGAAACACAGCAGCCAGTGAAGGTAAAAGTGGAGCCGGCTAAGGCGGAACTGCGCCGCCATCGGCGCAAATACGAAGCGGGCGAACTGGGCGAAGACAAGAGCTTTTATTTCCGGGGTCCGGAGGGGAAGCTCAACCTGCGCGCGCAAAACATGAAAATGTTTGCGCAGCTCGCCGAAGGGGTGGACGAAGATACCTGGGCGCATCACCTTCGCCAAGGGGACTATTCGAGATGGCTGCGCGACGCAGTGAAGGACGCAGGCATCGCTGAAGAAGTCGCTAAGATCGAGAAAAATTCGCAGCTAAAGCCATCGGAAAGCCGCACGCAAATCCTCGACGCGATCCGCAAGCACTACACGGCTCCGGCGTAACATTTCACCTATACGAGCGAGTCAGCTAAACGAGCGCGCTCTGCAAAGCTTCGCGCAACGATTGCTGCTTTTCGGCGCTTAGCTTCTTCGATTGCTCGGTAAGATAGAACACATCGATGGCTTTTTGTCCTTCGGTATCGATCAGGGCGACTTCGATGTTGCATCCAAGGCGGGCGAGCGTCGAGCCGATGTCGTACAGTAATCCTGGGCGATCTTGCGCGACAATTTCCAAGAGAGTGCTATGGTCGGACGAACTATCGTCAAAACCCGTGCGAGTTTCGACGGAAACTTTTGGCGGGCGGGCGCGACTGGCACTATCACGCCCGCTCAGCAGCGGCTCCAGCGGGGCTTTTCCGATCACCACGTCCTTGAGACTCTGCAGAAACCTCTCTCTTTCGGTGGGATTCAGCTCAAGGGTGCGGTGTAAATCCGAAAAGTGAAAGGTGTCCAGGACGTTTCCGGCCGAATTCGCGAATGCGTCGGCTTTGTTGATATTCATCCCCCATCCGGCCAACACTCCAGAAATAGTAGCGAATAAGGCGGGACGATCGGCGGTTAACAGCGTAAGAGAAAATGCATGCTGACGCACCTGCAAGTCGGTTTGAACGGGTTGGGTGGCCAACTTTTGATAGAGCACGAAATGTTCCGCAATCTCCGCAGCCGAATGCACGGCCAAGTAGCGCCGGGGAAAGCCCTCCAGGAAACGCTCAATTTCGGATGTGTTCACGCCGGTGGTAAGCGCGCGCACCTGTGCCAAGAGCGACAGTTCGTCGTGAGCGTGCAAACGATCGGTATCGAGCGTGCGGCTGAAGTGATTAGAGGTTGCGACGTAAAGTTGCCACAACATTTCCGCTTTCCATGGGGTCAGTGCTTCCGGATTTACGGCATGAATGTCCGCGTAAGTCAGCAAGCAAAGTCTTTGCAGGCGCTCTTGATTTCCGACGGTCGCGGCAAAGCCAGAGACTGTAGCGGGATCGAAAATGTCGCGACGCTGAACGGTGGCGGACATGTCCAGATGGTGTTCGATCAAGAAGTGAACTTCTTCTTTTTCTTCCTCGGTCAAGGCCAGGCGGGCAGCAGCGCTTTCCAGCGCTTCGAGGCTGCCGGTAACATGATTCTCCACGGACATGCCTTTGCCGACATCGTGCAGAAGGAGCGCCAGAATTAACAAATCGCGGCGTTCCGTAGTCTTCCACAGTTCTTTGAAGTGCGCGGCGCGAGCGTCTGTTGACTCGCCTAATTCTTGCAGGTGCTCGATCGTCCGCAGGGTGTGCTCGTCCACCGTGTAGCGGTGATAAAAATCGCGGACGACCAGCGAGTCAATGCGTGCAAACTCCGGGAGGATTTCGGTCAGCAGTCCGAGACGCTGCAGCGGCCGGAGCGCCACCCCCGGGTAGTCGGCCACAAGAATTTCCCGAAGCATCGCCCAAGTCACGGAAACATTTGTGGCGGGCAATTCAGGATGCATCATGATGTACGCGATGCTGCGTTCGGTGCGCCGGCTGAGCGCTATGCCAGCGCGGGCGGCCTCGATAAACAGAGTGAAGAGGACGGCGCGGTCCGACAATTCTTTGGCGTCGAGTACTTCGAACAAGCCGTCACGGATCGCAAAGGGCTTTCCGTTTCCGGGCTCGGACTTTGCGGAACGGGCTACGCTGAAGAAGCGTTGCCGCAAAGTTTGTGGCAGCACGGCGCGCTCTTCGAGATATCGGAGCAATTGACGGTTTAGGGTGCGTGCATGCCGAAAATAGAGGCGCATCCATTCCGCGGCGTCGCGCGGGGTACGGTCGGTGACGCCTAAGGAACGCTCTGCGGCTGAGGCCTGCAGCTCATACGTCAACGTATTGTCGTTGCGGGTATTGCGATAGTGAAGGAAGCAGCGGATGGCGGAAAGAAAATCGACCGCGCCGGAGGCAAGCTCTTCCTCCGCGGCGCTGCTGCTCAGCGGCTCGCGTTTTTCGCCACCGATTTGGCGCAGCCAGACCGCGGCCTGATAGTCGCGCAAGCCCCCCGGCGCATCTTTTACGTTGGGCTCAAGATGAAAAATCGTGTTGCCGTAGCGCGTTAGCCGCTCCTTGGTTAGCTTGTGAAGCTGGGTCAGCAAGAACGGGCGAGCAGCTTTCTGCGAACCTGGGAGGACGCGCTTATCGAGCCGGTCAAAGAGGTCTTGATCGCCTGCTAAGAAGCGGCGGTCCAACAGGGCCAAATGAAATTCGGCATTGTCTTCTTCAATGCGCTTGCATTCCTCGACCGTTCGCCCGGCGGAACTGACCCGAAAGCCCAAGTCCCAAAGGGTGCGCGCGAACTCCGCGATTAGCGGCCGAAACTCTTCTTCCGCTCGGTCATTGCCAAACAGGAAAAGGATGTCTAAGTCCGAATATGGAAACAGGAGGCGGCGTCCATAGCCGCCAAGGGCCAGCAGGGAGAGGCCGGAAGCGGGCGTGTTGTGGACCCGGAGCACTTCACCGAAAATTTGGCGAATGTTGTTATCGGCCAAGTCACACAGGGAGCGCAGGGTCGCGCGCGCGCCCGCACCGGCCTCGAATTGTTCGCGGATGCGATGTCGTTCGTCATCGGCTTGCGGGCCGAGGACGGATAAAGGCGTCAGGGAACCTTGCATGTTTCGATCAGGTTGGCTTTCCGGATGGAGACCAGGGCGGGTACGGTCGTCCCTTCGTTCAGAGCGCGTTTTCGCCGCGCTCTTCATTGCGAATCCGGATGGCTTCTTCAACCCGCGATAGAAATATCTTACCGTCACCAATCTTTCCTGTCTTGGCTGTCTTTAAGATCGTGTCCACAACGGTATTTACGAGCTTGTCGGGAAGGACCATCTCCAACTTGAGTTTGGGGAGAAGGTCCACGGTGTATTCGCGCCCGCGATAAACTTCCGTGTGCCCCTTCTGCCTTCCGTGGCCGCGCACTTCGGTTACCGTCATTCCTTCGATGCCGACCTCGCGCAACGCATCCTTGACGGACTCGAATCGCGAGGGCTGAATGATGGCTTCAAGTTTCATCATGAAAAGTTTAACTCCCCGCGAGCAAATGCATTCTCATTCTACCGGCCTTCAGGACTCCAGGTTGTAGGCCTCTTCGCCGTGCTGCGTGATGTCCAAACCTTCGATCTCTTCGTCTTCGGTAACGCGTAAACCGGTAAGTAGATCTACCGCCTTCAGGAGAACGAGTGTCCCCACTAACGCGAAGCCCCAGGCGATTAGGACGCCCACGAGTTGGTTGCCGATCTGGCCCCAATGTCCGTCGCTGCCGCCGACCGCTTTGCCAGGACCAAAGATAGGATTGACCACTTGCGTAGCGAAGACGCCGGTGAGCAAGGCACCGATGGTTCCTCCCGCGCCGTGGACGCCGAAAGCGTCAAGCGCGTCATCATACCCGAAGATTGCTTTCATTCGGGTGACCATCCAGTAGCAGAAAGCGCCGGCCACAAATCCAATCACCAACGCGGGCATCGGCGCCACAAATCCAGCGGCGGGTGTGATTGCCACCAAGCCAGCCACGGCGCCGGAAATCGCCCCCAAAGCGCTGGCGCGGCCGTTCTTGATCCATTCTGCGGCGCTCCAACTGAGTGCGGCCGCAGCGGCGGCGAAATGCGTGGCCACAAAGGCGCTGGTCGCCAAGGGGCTGGAAGCGAGAGCGCTGCCGGCATTAAAGCCGAACCACCCAACCCATAACAAGCATGCTCCGATAAAACTGAGCACCAAACTGTGCGGCGGCATGGGCTGCTTGGGGAATCCGGTCCTCTTTCCTAGATAGAGAGCGCAGACCAGCGCGGAAACTCCCGAACTGATGTGCACAACTGTTCCGCCGGCGAAATCCAGGGTGGGAAATTTGCCGCCTAGAGCGGCATTGAGGAGGCCGCCTTTTCCCCACACCATGTGTGCGAGAGGCGCGTATACCACCAGAAACCATAAAACCAAGAACAGTACTGTGCCGCTGAACTTCATACGTTCCGCCGTCGCTCCGGTGATCAGCGCAGGGGTGATAATTGCGAACATCAATTGGTACACCATGAAGGTCATCTGCGGGATCGTCCCAGCATAATCGGCGTTCGGCTCGGCACCCACACCGCGCAAAAATGCGTGCTCAAACCCGCCGATCACCGGGCCATTGCCGCCAAAACATAAGCTGTAGCCTACGAGTGCCCACATCACGGTGATCACGGCCATGAGCATGAAGCTTTGCATCATGATGGCGAGTGTGTTCTTTCGGCGCACCAATCCGCCATAGAAGAGGGCTAATCCGGGTCCGGTCATCATCAGGACCAGCGCGGCGCTCACTAGCATCCAGGCGTTATCCGCGGAAGATTGTGCCGCCGCAACGTGTTGGTCTAACTGGGCCAGTTTGTCATTTATGGGATTGGAAGCTTGCGTAACAGACGGCGAGGGTTGGGAGGTAGGCGAAACCGGGGCGGAAGGTTGCTGCGCGGTGAGCGGTAAGGCTGTGAGCGCCATGGTAATAAGCAAACAACACTTCCATACCATGTGCCTCATATTCGCCCTCTGCTCCGTCGCATATGGAAATGAGACGATAGCAGCCGGCCTCGGCCGCTACCGATTTTGCCCCTCAGTCTTTTCCGGGAACTAGAGACTTTGACGGGCTAAATTATACGCGGGGTCTCTGCATGCGGCTCGGTTTTAAATTTTCATAGATGGAATTCAAATATTTGATACGGTGATTATCCAAAAGGCGCGCGCGGTCGTATAATCGCAGCGGCCAAATTTTGCATTTCAGAGTTGTTCCTGAGAAGGCTCTAAAAGAGATCGCAAATGACTGAGCACTTACCGATGGAGATTTCCGTCCGAAAGCAAAACGGCATTCATCTGCTGGTGGTCAGCGGACGCCTGACCATCGGCGAGCCCAGCGAGCAACTGAACGAGGCGCTGCAATCCATCGTGAAGGACGGTGGCCGGAAGGTAGTAATTAATTTGAATGGAGTTCCGCAAATCGACAGCTCGGGCATCTCCTCGCTGGTACGCATCTCCATTCAACTTGCTCGTGAGGGAGGAGCAGTGCACTTGGTCTGCGGCCCGGGACGCGTGCGCGATGCGTTGACCGTTACGCGGCTGGTGGAAGCCATCCCGACCTACGAGTCCGAAGGCGCGGCAGTCTCTCATTTCGATTCCCCACAGCCGCAGAAAAAATTCTAGCGTCTTCTTCCCAACGATTTAACTTTGTGATAGTGTCCGCTGCAATCGCACCATGTCAGCACGTCGTTCAACACTATGTGCTGTAGGTCGCGCAATTCTCGTTCTCACATCGATTGCCGGGGCGTCTTGTGACTCTGGCATTGCTCAACATCTTCCTGCTGCCGCGACCGAACAGCCACTCGGGCCAATCGCCGCCTTAGCTGAGCGCTTGGCTGTGCAGCTTCTTGCAGCAAGCAAGAAGAAGCCATACATTTTGGATTTGAGCCTGACGAACGATCAGCCATGCCCACTGGGCGCCTGGGTGGCCGATCGCCTCTCTGAATCGCTTGCGCATGAGCACCCTGAGCTTGAAGTGATTGCCCGGGATCGCTGGAATTTGGCGCGCCAGCCGTCCGAGTTGGCACACGATCGCAATCAGGAATACGCTCAAAACGAGCAGCGAGCACAATCGCTCGGTGCGGAAGTTTTGGTTCAAGGAAATTTTGCGGCGGTTCCTGGCGGAATCGGGATAACGCTAATAGCCAGCGACCGCTTGGCGGGCGGAGAATCTCGATTTGAAGCAGTGGCGGAGATCCCAATTACTACGGCAATGCAGGCTGTTCTGACTAGCTCTCTGCCACAGCGCACTGAATTGCAAGGCGTGTTCAGATCCGGCACCGGCGGAATTGGCTCGGCCCTGTGCGAGAGCTGTCCCGCACCGGAATATACCTATGTGGCGAAAGCCAAGAAATTGCAAGGCGTGGTGATCGCCCAACTCTCAGTAAGTACAAATGGCTCGGTGGAGAACGTGAAGATTGTCCGCACGCCGAACCCGGCCCTCTCAGACGCTGCCATTCGAGCAGTGCGAAGCTGGAGGTTCAGTGCAGCTCGCAATGCTCAAGGACAGTCTGTTCCAGTGTTCGTCGATGTTGCCGTCGCGTTTAGGCTCGAGGTGACACCAAAGCGGGACGTGTCGGCGGCAGGGACTCGTGCCACTAAATCAGTCTCTGTCGCTACGGCAAAAACTACGGGCGAGAAATTTTAGCGGCTAGCCGCTCTTTTTGAGTTCGGCAAGGACAAGCTTGGCAACTTCGCGCAGTGTCTCGAATACGCCTTGACCGGTTACGGCCACCGCTTCCATGACCGGCTCGCCCTTTTTCTGCAATTGCTTGGTGAGTTCCGGAGTAGCCATGGCGTTCGGTAAATCGCGTTTATTCAATTGCAGGACGTAAGGAATGCTTTCAAATTTAAGATTGTGCTCCTTCAGGTGCTCCTGAAGGTTTTCCATGGTCTCGAAATTCGCATCGAGACGCTCTTCCTGTGAATCGGCCACAAAGATGACACCGTCCGCGCCTTTTAGAATCAGCTTGCGGCTGGCCTCATAAAAGACCTGGCCCGGAACCGTATATAGATGGAAGCGCGTTTTGAAACCTCGTACGGTTCCCAAATCCAAGGGAAGAAAATCAAAGAACAGGGTGCGGTCGGTTTCCGTAGCCAGGGAGACCATTTTACCCTTTTGGTTTTGCCCGGTGTGGTCGTAGATCCACTGCAGGTTGGCGGTCTTTCCGCCCAGACCTGGACCGTAGTAAACAAGCTTGCAGTTAATTTC
>Ga0137415_10004921_pt1 | contig 13198 bp, 10 predicted proteins | sample CZODoug3_1_1_16f_FD_183082 | JGI IMG/M metagenome (GOLD analysis project Ga0137415, IMG submission 183082) | Vadose zone soil fungal communities from Angelo Coast Range Reserve, California, USA - CZODoug3_1_1_16fungal (Hybrid Assembly) | ecosystem: Environmental > Terrestrial > Soil > Vadose... | reverse complement strand
TGGTCACGAACAATCTCAAGCATTTCTCAAACGTGCCCGGCCTCAAAGTGGAAGTGTGGAGTTGATCTGTCACTCAAGGTTGCCGCGGATGACTTCCTACGTGCACGCGCGGAAAGGCGAACCCCAAGGACATGCTCAGATATCTGCGCCGCGCGGCGAAGGTCGCGGATAGCCATTTGGTGTTTTTGCTCAACTGAATTGAGCGGGGTTGCGGTATTCATCCCGCAGTAGCCGCTTCATCAACTTTCCGGTCGGCTCGCGCGGAAGGAACTCACGAAAGTCAAACTGCCGTGGACATTTAACGCTTCCCAAAGCGTTTCGAGCGAAGATCCGTAGCTCGTCCGCAAGCAGCGCGCCGGCGTCTGCCCAATTGACTGGCTGGATAACTGCCACAACCTTTTCACCCATCTCTTCATCCGGCGATCCGATTACGGCGACATCCGCAACTTTAGGATGCGTCACGAGCAAGTTTTCTATCTCCTGCGGATAGATGTTGACTCCACCTGAGATGATCATGAAGTTCTTTCGGTCACTCAGATAAAGGTATCCATCCTCGTCGATGCGCCCGATGTCACCCATCGTGGCCCATCCGTGGCGGTCGTACGCTTCGGCGGTTTTTGCGGGGTCGTTGTGATATTCGAATTTTGGACCATCGGCGAAATAGACATCTCCAATTTGATTCGGCGGTAGTTCATTCCCGGAATCATCGGTGATTTTGACAGTACCGAGGACCGCACGTCCTACAGAGCCTGGCTTTTTCAACCATTCTTCTGAATTGAGTGCCGTTATTCCACAGGTCTCGGTGCCAGAGTAATACTCGTGGACGAGAGGCCCCCACCACTCGATCATGGCGCGCTTGACCGGCACCGGGCACGGGGCCGCGGCATGTATTACAGCCTTGAGCGAGGAATGGTCATACCGCTCGCGCACCTCGGGCTGCAGTTTAAGCATGCGAACAAAATGGGTCGGTACGAATGTCGCATGCGTCACGCGATATTTTTCAATCAAGGCAAGGGACCGTTCGGCATCGAATTGATCTGTAAATATCACGGTCCCGCCGAGACGCTGCACCGTCAACGCCCAACGTTGAGGTGCAGCATGGTAAAGCGGTGAAGTCGACAGATAGACGGTCTGCGGCCCGATGCCGTACAGCGCCGTTGCCATGCGCATCAACGGAGTCGCGGCCACGAGTTCTCCGATTGGAAGAGGGGGGCGAACGCCTTTAGGCCGGCCCGTGGTTCCTGAGGAGTACAACATGTCCGTGCCTGGACTCTCGTCAGGGACTGGTGACGTAGGTTGGCTATTGCGAAGAGTTTTCCAGTTTTTGAGGCGGCCGACCGCAGATGACGTTGCGAATCCTTGTACCTGAGGCAGCTGATCAAGCGATGCCTCTGCAATCGAGGACAGTCTCTCCGAGGCAATGAGCAACCGGGCGCCCGAGTCCTCAACGATATAGCCAACGTCGGACGCTGTGAATTTGGTCGAGATGCTTGTGAGGTAAAGACCGGACCGTTGGGTTCCCCACGCGATCTCGAAAACATCAAAACCGTTTTCAAGCAAAACGGCGACGACATCGCCGCGCTTCAAACCGAGGGCGCGGAACGCGTGAGCCGATTGGTTCGCTAGGTCGTTGAGTTGTCGGTAGGAAAGGCTTTCGTCGGTGTCGGCGTCGATCAACGCCAACTTTTCAGGACTTGTTTGCGCGAAGTTCATCGGGTGCATGCCAGTCTCAGTGTCGTTCCTTATGTACAACAACCATCCTCAATTCGAGTCCAACTCCGTGGTGCTGTACGTTGATTTGGTGAGTTCATCACACGAAAAAAGCGTCCGCAACGCAAGGCGAGTTCACGAAATGGATAATGTTGAGTCAATGGCGTGAAAAGCAGCAGGCGCGGATGCGCCTAGACTTGTGCCACGAGATTGGTCATTACCGACCAACAGACCACCGGGAGTGGCATTTTCATGAGCAAGTTCCACAGGCATGCTATCTGCATCTCCGTCCTATACCTCGCAGCAGCTGGCAGGGCTCTGGCACAGCAGGAGTCGACCGACTCCAGCACAACGGCGGCAACCGGCATAGGCGAGATCGTAGTCACCGCGCAACGGCGGGCCCAATCCATCTTGGATGTGCCGCTCGCTATCACTGCGATCGATAGCAGCACGTTGGAGAAAAATGGCATCAGCAACTCGGCGCAACTAGCGACGGCTGTGCCGAATCTTCAGATCAGCAGCCCCTATGGCAATACTCAGCCAAACTTCTCGCTTCGCGGCATCAGCGTGGCGAACGAATACAACTCCAACCAGGCGTCGCCAATCGGCGTGTATATCGATGACGTTTACATCGCGCCGAGAACGAGTCAAGGAATGGGCCTGTTCGACTTGGATCGAGTGGAAGTATTGCGAGGACCACAGGGCACGCTGTTTGGCCGCAATACAACCGGCGGTGCGATCAACTTCATCACTCGCGGTCCCGCACTTGACGGAGCGAACGGCTACGCCGAATTGGGCTATGGCAATTTCAACACGTTTACTGCTCAAGGCGCCGTTGAGGAGACGTTAATTCAAGGTCAGCTTGGCATCCGAGTCGCCGGTAACTGGGTGCACGGCGGCGGCCAAATCGAGAACGTCTATCCTGGCGGTCCTAACCCGAATTCGCAGGACTCACGCCAAGGACGAATCTCGCTGCGCTATAAGCCGGGTGACGGTGATCTCGACATCAAAATCCGCGCGTATGCCGGTCGCGATAATCCGACGCAAGCAGCGGTGCAGGGTCTTCTGCCCGCGCGCGCGGGACTGAGCTTTTTTCAGGTCGACGAGAACCGCATCGGCGAGAACCAAACGTCCGCATCCGGTGTGGCCGCAAATGTCTCGTACACATTTACTTCGGCGTTCTCGGTCACCTCGATCACTTCGTTCGATATCGGTAGACAAGATCTGCAGCAGGCCGCAGATGGATCTCCGTTGGATATTCTCGACATCGACTGGCAGTCGCACTACCGCCAGTACAGCGAGGAAGCGCGGTTCAACTATGGAGGCGAGCGGCTCAATCTCGTGGGCGGTCTTTATTACGGTTGGGATCAAACGACCACGGATAATACGTTCAACATCGGCAGCGTACTCGCCCCGGGTGTCAACGGCGGATTCTTTCAAAACTACCGTCAACGTCGTCACTCCTCGGCAGTCTTCTTACAGGGTGATTTTAAGATCACGAATCAATTGATCTTCACGTTGGGCGCGCGGTACACGGAAGATCGCGCTCGATACGATGACGGCTATGCGAACTTATTCGCCGGAAATGTGGGCGGCCCTCGGACCGCGCTCGCCTCAACGGTTCCATGCCCGGGCGTTCCCGGCACTTGCGCTTACAATCCCGCCGCGCGTTATGTTGTTAACGGCAGCAACGACGCACCGACAGGGCGAGCCGCGCTCAGTTATACCTTCGACAACGGGTTACTCACTTACGCCAGCTACAACCGCGGCTATCGTTCGGGCGCGTTTAATGGCGGCGGCTATACCTCCTCATCAGGTATCACCTACATACAGCCCGAAACGGTTAATGCGTATGAGATCGGTGGGAAAGGGCGTTTCTTAGACCGTGCACTCACAGCGTCCGCCGCGATCTTCTATTACGACTACAAGAATCAACAATTGCAGGACACTCGACCGGGGCCGGTTTCCTTCCTAGTCAATGCCCCCAAATCGCAGGTCTATGGCGCTGAAGCCGAAGCCATATACCGAGTGGTTCCTGCGCTCACCCTTCGCGGGTCGTTTGGTTATCTCCACGCCACTTATAAGGAACTGACTTTGCAGGGCACGGACCTGCAGGGGAATCACCTACCCTTCGCACCCATCTGGACCGGGCAGTTCGGCTTCGATTGGAACGTCGTCAACATCGCCGGCGGAGAACTGACACTATCGCCCACGGCGAACGTAGTCAGCCGTCAATATTTCTCACCGTTTAATAGCGTTAACGCGGCGGGGACTGGGCAAGACAATTCGGAGCTCGAACAGGGCGGCTATTCGAAAGTTAACGCGTCGCTCAATTGGACCCGAGACAAAATCCTCGTGCGAGCTTGGGTCGACAATCTCTTTGATCGCGAGGTCTACAGTTACGGCTTAGATTTGCGTGGCGCCGGATTCCCCTACAATTTTCTTGTTCCCTCGACGCCGCGTACGTTTGGTGTCAGTGGGCGATATTCGTTCTGAGAGGACCCCGATAATGGCCACTACCGCGCACGCCGCGTCTCCGGACTTGAAGGATCCTGATCTATACGTCAATCAGGTTCCGCATGAGATCTTTGCTCAGCTACGACGCGAAGATCCCGTTTACTGGAATGCCGAAAAGGACGGTCCTGGATTCTGGGCATTGACGCGCCAGGCAGAGATCAACCTGGTCTCGCGCCAACCCGCGCTCTTTTCTTCCGCTCATGAACATGGCGGCCACCGAATATTCAATGAAAACGAAGTCGGCTTAACCGGTGCGGGCGACTCGGCGATCGGCATTCCTTTTATATCGATCGACCCGCCAGTTCATGCGCAGTATCGAAAAATCGTCATGCCGGCGCTGACGCCCGGCCGTTTGGCGGGCATTGAGGAGCGTATCCACGCGCGATGTGCCGAGCTCATTGACAGAATTCCGATGAACGAACCGATCGACATAGTTCCCCTGCTTTGCGCTCCACTGCCGCTCTTGACGCTTGCGGAGCTGTTGGACGTCCCGTCCGATTTGTGGCCCAAGCTGTATGACTGGACCAATGCGTTCGTCGGAGAAGACGATCCAGACTTTCGCAATTCGCCTGCCGCAATGGCACAGACACTTCGTGAATTCTTCGAATTCGCCAAAGACTTGTTCGAGCGTCGCCGTGCACGGCCCGGAGTGGATCTCGCGACCGTACTGGCGAATGCGACCATCGAAGGTCAACCGGCGACCTTCAAAGAATTCGTCGCGAATCTAATCCTCGCGCTGGTAGGTGGAAACGAGACGACTCGCAATTCCCTAAGCCACAGCGTGGTCGCATTTGCGAACAACCCGCAGCAGTGGGACGTCATACGCGAGCAACCCGCGATTCTGGCGGCGGCTGTGAAAGAAATGGTTCGCTATGCGAGCCCGGTCATGCACATGCGACGGACTGCGACCGCTGACACGACGCTTGCGGATAAAAAGATCGTGAAAGGCGATAAGGTCGTCATGTGGTACATCTCGGGAAATCGCGACGAGGACGTGTATGAGCGACCTGACTCATTTGACGTTACGCGCCGGAATGTCCAACACGTTGCATTCGGCACCGGACAGCATGTTTGCGTCGGATTTCGTCTCGCCGAGATGCAGATTAGAGTAGCATTTTCACAGTTAGCTCAACGAGTCCAACGCTTTGAAGTCGTCGCGTCACCCAAACGATTTCGTTCCAATTTTATCAATGGACTCAAGAACTTAGACGTGAGATTGGTTCCGGCGTAGGGGGAGAGATCGATGGGACAAGCGGCGAAAGTGCTGACCAGCGAACCGATTATCAGCGACACCTTGGGGCGTGCCCCAGACGTCGAATTGAGTTCCGAGGTGGATGGATGGCGGTTGTGCCGCTGGCGGCAGTTTGTCGGCAGCTACGACCTGCCGGCGCTACCTGATCCTATATTTGTGGTTCACATCGCAGGCAAGCCTCACGTGCGAACGTGGCAACAGGGCGCTTGGAGTGAAATGAGTTCCACACCAGGATGCGCGACCATCGTTCCTGCGGGCCAGAAGACTGGATGGCTAGTCGACGGTGAGCTCGATGTGGTCACCCTGAGCATTTCCGCGGCGCAGCTAAAAACAAGTTCAGTCCCCGACCAATTTCGACGGATGCGCTTCGCGTTCTCAGATCCGTTGGGCGTCGCCTTATCGCGGCAGGTCTTGTCTGAGCTCTATGCTCCATCGGCTCCGGAGCGTGACGCTTACGTTTCCGCGTTAGTCAACGCACTGAAGGCCCACATCTTGCGGGGGTCCTCAACTGCCGGCGCCGATGAAATACCGACGGCTGGCTTTTCTGCCTATCGACTGCACCACATCATGAATGCGGTTTTGCGACATCCCGAGGGCGTTTATACCTTGGAAGAAATGGCCGCCGACGCAGGTGTGACGCCGTCGTATTTCTGCCGGGTCTTTCGCAAGGCGACCGGAGCATCGCCTCATCAGTATGTGATGAAAGCCAAGCTCGAGCGAGCGCAGCAGATGCTTCGTGAGTCCCGGATGCATTTGGCAACTATCGCCGAATGTTTGGGGTTCACCAGCCAGAGTCATTTCACTCGAGCATTTCGACAATTTTGCGGTCAAACACCCAGTGAATATCGCCGATGGTTCGCGGACGCCCAGCAGAAATGAGTATCGGCGGATTTGAAGGGTTAAAACTTCCGGATCTATCGATTCGCGCGGGTCTAGAGACGCTTGCGACGCGCAATACCCTTGTCGATGAGGATCCGTGTTCTGGAAGAGCCTTCGCGGAGATCCCAATCGCGTCGGCAACGGACATCGATGCGATCGTCGATGCGTCTTGGAAAGCATTCCGCGAGGCGAGCTGGCGGGATCTGGCGACGCTCCAGCGCGAGCGTCTGTTACATCGATTTGCGGATGCGATTGAGGCGGATTTGCCGCGGTTGGCTGCTCTCGAAGCCCTCGATACAGGCAAACCCGTCTCCCAAGCGGCGGCGATCGATATTCCAGCTGCGTTATCCTGGCTGCGCACCTATGCGGGGTGGCCGAGCAAATTGACCGGTACGTCAGGGACTCTCGCTGCGACACCCGGCAATTATCATTGTTATTCGCGGCGAGAACCCGTTGGTGTCGTAGCCGCCATCACGCCGTGGAACTTTCCCATGGTGCTGTCGATGTGGAAAATCGCGCCGGCCTTGGCTGCCGGCTGTACGGTCATCCTCAAGCCTGCCCCGGAGACCCCGCTTTCGGCCCTACGTCTGGCGGAAATTGCCCGGGAGGTCGGTTTTCCGGGTGGCGTGTTCCAAGTGGTGACTGGAGATGCAACGACCGGCGCCGCCCTTGCCTCGCATCCCCGTGTAGCGAAAGTGGCCTTCACCGGTTCAACCGCAACGGGACAAGCCATCCTTAAGGCGAGCGTACCGGATTTCAAACGGGTCACGCTCGAGCTAGGCGGCAAATCACCTTCAATTATCTGTAAAGACGCTGATCTTGCGAAAGCGATTCCGGAAGCGGCAATGGCGTGCTTTTTCAACTCTGGGCAAGTCTGTTACGCCGGAACGCGCCTCTATGTTCATCGCTCGATCTACGACGCGGTTGTCGAGGGGATTGCAGCTGTCGGTCGCGCCCAAAAAATGGGCGCGAGTTCAGATCCCACGAGCCAATTAGGTCCTTTGATCAGTGCCCGTCACCATGAAAAGGTAAGAGGGTTCGTTGACCGAGCTGCCAAGGCAGGAATTGAATCCGTAGGACCCGCCATTGAAGTCCCTGACCATGGGCACTACTTCGCCCCTACGATCCTTCGCGACGTCTCGGCGGATGCGGAAATTGCCCGCGATGAGGTTTTCGGGCCAGTGCTTACGACAGCAACTTTTGACGAGATCGATGAGGCCGTGGCTCTCGCTAACGACAGTGTCTATGGACTCGCATCGCACGTATGGACGCGCGATCTGTCCACTGCGCATCACACAGCCGCGAAGCTTGAGGCGGGAACCGTTTTCATCAATTGCATCCTCCTCGCTGACCCGGCCTTCCCGTTCGGTGGCGTGAAGCGCTCTGGGATAGGACGAGAAAACGGACCTGATGTATTTGGGGCGTATCTAGAACCGAAGACTGTCGTGATGGCGCTGTGAATGAGCGTGTTTGAGCTTGAATAGATGACGGTGACAAATCTCGAATGAAAATCAACGCCGCTATCGCACGCGCTGCGCACCAGCCCTTCAGCATCGAAGAAGCTGACATTGAGGATCCGCGTGCGGACGAAGTGCTCGTCAAGATCCATGGTGTGGGTCTCTGTCACACCGATCTCATCGCACGCGACCAATTTATTCCCATAGCCCTGCCCGCCATATTAGGCCACGAAGGGGCAGGTGTAGTGACTGCGGTAGGCGAGCAGGTCACCAAGGTGAAAGTGGGTGATCGCGTGGTTTTGAGTTTTGCGAGCTGCGGGCGGTGTAGGCGCTGCGCTGAGAACTTGCCATCGTATTGCGCATCATTTCCCGCGTTGAATTACTCAGGTCGCCGTCCCGACGGCTCCTCCGGGCTCAGCATCAGCGGAGCGCCCATTTCATCGAGCTTTTTCGGTCAATCGTCCTTCGCCAGTTACGCGCTCACGCACGAGCGCAATCTCGTCATAGTGGACGACTCCAGTGTGCCTTTGCAAATACTGGGGCCCCTGGGATGCGGTTTTCAGACCGGTGCGGGAGCGGTGATGCGTTCTTTGGCATGTGAACCCGGCTCGAGCGTTTGTGTATTCGGCGGTGGACCTGTCGGACTCGCGGCGATCATGGGGGCGGCCATTCGGGGCTGCGCCACCATCATCCTCGTTGAACCGATCGCTGCACGCCGCGCGATGGCGAAGTCGCTCGGGGCCACGCACCTGATCGATTCCGCTTCAGGGGAAGTCGGCGAAGCCATTCGCGCGATTGTGCCCGCGGGAGTGGACTACGCGCTCGATAGCAGCGGGCGCGAGGAAGTCATTATGACGGCATTAGGGGCCTTAGGCAGCCACGGGCTACTCGGATTAGTTGGCGTTCCTCCGCGACCTGAGAGCGCGATCTCGGTGAATCTCGCATCACTCATCACGTTTGGTCATCGAATCCACGGAATTATCGAGGGCGATAGCGACCTCGATCGGTTCATTCCAGAACTCTTGGAGCATTTCAAAGCGGGCCGCTTCCCGTTCGATACACTCGTCAAAACCTATCCCATCGATCAAATCAATGAAGCCATCGCGGCGCAGCTTCGCGGCGATTGCATCAAGGCCGTCCTCATTCCGTGAAATGCCAATGACTGATTCCAAGCTCGGCCGAGCCGATGGAATTGCCGCAAAGGTGGAGGCCTTCGTGCGCAACGTGGTCATCCCATTCGAAAAAGACCCGAGACGCGATCACCACGGCGGTCCGACCGATGAACTGGTCACGGAATTAAAGGAGCTTGCAAGAGCGGCTGGAGTACTTACGCCGCATATCCTTGACGATCATAGTCACCTGACACAGCGAGAGACTGCCCTTGTCTTGCAAAAAACAGGGTTGTCGCCGTTGGGTCCCCTGGCATGCAACACCGCCGCTCCCGATGAAGGCAATATGTATCTGCTGGGGAAGGTCGGTAGCGATTTTCTCAAGCAACGCTTCTTGAATCCGCTCATTGAGGGCCGTTGCCGTTCTGCGTTCTTTATGAGCGAGCCTGCCGACAACGGTGGAGCAGGCTCTGATCCTTCCATGATGAAAACGACCGCGGTGCTCAACGGCGGGCAATGGGTTATCAATGGCCGAAAAGCATTCATCACCGGTGCGCAAGGCGCACGGGTGGGAATCGTCATGGCGAAGTCGCAGGAAGGCGCCTGTCTTTTTTTGGTCGACCTGCCGAATCCCGCAATCCAAATAGAACGCGTTCCTAACACCATCGACAACTCGATGCCGGGCGGCCACGCCATGGTGAAGATTACCGATTTGAGGGTTTCGCCCGAACAGATGTTGGGGAAAAGCGGCGAGGGATTCACTTACGCGCAAGTACGACTGAGTCCCGCGCGATTGTCTCATTGTATGCGGTGGCTCGGAGCCTGCCTTCGTGCTAACGAGATAGCCGTCGGCTACGCCAATCGGCGCGAGGCGTTCGGCAAAGTCCTGATCGATCATGAGGGGGTGGGTTTTATGCTTGCCGAAAACATCATCGAGCTAAAGCAGGCAGACCTGATGATCAATTGGTGTGCTGATGTCATCGATACCGGATCTCTTGCCACAACCGAGAGCTCGATGGCAAAGGTTGCCGTATCCGAAGCCCTGATGCGAGTCGCGGATCGCTGTGTACAGGTGATGGGCGGCACGGGCGTCACCGACGACACCGTGGTTGAGCAAATATATCGGGAAATTCGAGCGTTTCGCATTTATGACGGTCCGACCGAAGTACACAAATGGGCGCTCGCGAAGAAAATCAAACGGGATTGGAAGGCCTCTGTCGCATGAGCGCACTGACAGAACAAGCCAATGCAGGAACGACGAGCGTAAGGGAAGAACACCGTCTTAATGAGCCGGTGCTGAGTCGATGGATGGAGGAGCATGTCTCCGGTTTCGAAGGGCCTTTAGCCATTGAGCAGTTCAAGGGCGGACAATCCAACCCGACCTATAAGCTCAACACACCCAAGCTGTCATATGTCCTGCGTCGCAAACCCTCAGGACCGATCCTGCCGGGTGCGCATGACGTCGAGCGGGAAGCGCGGGTTCTTAAAGCGCTCGGCGGCGTCGGCTTTCCAGTGGCGCGCGTCCACGATGTCTGCACCGATCCCTCTGTCTTAGGATCGCCTTTCTTTGTGATGCAAATGGTTGAGGGACGGATTTTTTGGGATGCCAGCTTCCCGCAGGTCTCGCGCGAAGAGCGTCCCGCTTACTTTGATGCGATGAATTCTACGCTTGCCGAGTTGCACCGGATCGACTACATCGCCCTCGGATTGAGCGACTTCGGCAAGCCGGGAAATTATTTCGCGCGTCAGATTGCTCGTTGGTCCAAACAATATTTGCAGGATAGCGACGCGGGACGCGACGAGAACATGGACCCACTGCTCGAATGGCTGCCCGCGAATATTCCTGATGACGATCAGACCAGCATTGCGCATGGCGATTTCCGATGCGACAACATGATCTTTCATCCGCATGAGCCTCGCATTCTTGCCGTTCTTGATTGGGAGTTATCCACTTTGGGACACCCACTGGCGGATTTTGCATACCACGCCATCATGTATCGGATGCCTCCGCACATCGTTGCCGGCCTGCAAGGGATCGACTTGAACGCGATGAACATCCCAACTGAGGCGGAGTATCTCGCTGCCTATTGCGCTCGGAGCGGCCGCTCCTCGATTCCCGCCTATGATTTTTACATCGCGTTCAATTTTTTTCGCCTCGCTGCCATATTTCACGGCATCAAGGGCAGGGTGCTCCGGGGAACTGCCGCGTCCACCCATGCAAAAGGGCGTGCCGCGAGTTTTCCGATCCTGGCGCGCTTGGCTCGGGAAAGTATGGAGGCCTGCGGATGAGCGCGGCGCGGTCGGCGCACTTCACGTGTGCCTATACCGGCATTGGCTTAACGCCCGATGGCGGCATGACTTGGATGCTCCCACGCTTGGTCGGCGTGCGCAAGGCGCAGGAAATGCTGCTCACTAACCGACGAATCGGAGCCAGTGAAGCGGAGAGAATCGGCCTCGTCACGCGGGTGGTCGACGATGAGTCACTGGCGGAGGAGGGAGCCAAGCTTGCCTCAACGCTTGCTCAATCCGCGACGCGGGCCCTGGGTGCGACTCGCTCGCTCATTCTTGAAGCCTTTGATTCGAGCTTTGACACTCAATTGGCCCGCGAGGCGAGAGCAATCTCTGATGCTGGCAAAGGCCGCGAAAGTATCGAAGGAATTTCCGCGTTTTTCTCGAAACGTCTACCTAATTTTACTGGTGCTTAAATGAGTCCTAGTGCATACATCGTTGAGGCAGTACGAACCGCGGGCGGCCGCCGCAACGGCAAGCTGGCGGCGTGGCATCCGGCAGATCTGGCCGGCGAAGTGCTGAACGCTGTCATCGAACGCTCCAAAATCGATCCGGCGACCGTGGAGGATGTGATCTTGGGCTGCGTCACCCAGGCAGGGGAGCAATCGTTTGCGTTCGCACGCAACGCCGTTCTGGCCTCCAATCTACCGGAAACGGTTCCGGCAGTGACCATCGACCGGCAGTGCGGCAGCTCGCAGCAAGCAGTGCAATTCGCCGCTCAGGCGGTTATGTCCGGGACGCAAGATATCGTTATCGCAGGCGGCGCCGAAAGCATGACCCGCGTGCCGATGTTCACGAATCTGTCCCTTCATCAAAAGGCAGGGATCGGAACGGGACCCGTCAGTGAACGAATCAAGACGCGCTACGGCGTCGAGGAGTTCAGTCAGTTCGTCGGCGCAGAGATGATCGCGAAAAAGTACGGCTTTGATCGCTTAGCGCTCGATCGATACGCGCTACAAAGTCATCAACGGGCGGCGGCAGCGACGAAATCGGGAGCATTCTCAAATGAAATGGTTCCGGTAACAGTGACGACGCCGAATGGGGTTATCTCCCACGAGCAGGATGAGGGTATTCGATTCGACGCCACCATCGAGTCCATATCGGCGGTGAAGTTACTCAAGGAAGGTGGAGTTATTTCCGCGGCCAATGCGAGCCAGATCTGTGATGGTGCCTCAGCGGCGCTGATCGTCAGCGAGCGTGCCTTGAATCGATACGGTCTTACGCCTTTGGCACGTATCCACACGTTCTTAGTGACGGCGGGCGACCCCGTCATCATGCTGGAGGAGCCGATTCGGGCAACACGGCTGACGCTGGAACGGGCGGGGATGCACATCGAGGACATTGATTTGTATGAAGTCAACGAGGCTTTTGCACCGGTACCGCTTGCGTGGCTTCAGTCGCTGCACGCTGACCCCGCGAAGCTCAACGTCAATGGAGGCGCGATCGCGTTAGGCCACCCACTGGGATCATCTGGTACCAAACTGATGGCTACGTTGGTTCATGCGCTGCGGTCACGAGGCAAACGTTACGGGCTTCAAACGATGTGTGAGGGTGGCGGAATAGCCAATGTCACGATCTACGAAGCACTTTAAGGGTGAGCGCTTGGCGAATGGTCATTGTGTTAGTGTTCGCTGAGCCTTTTCGCAACGCGGAGCAGTGAATTTCGCGCATGGACACACAATACGAGTTTATTGCGGTTGAACGGGACGGCGGAATCACGTGACGCATCGAAGTCTATTGGTATTCGAGAATTCTATTCCACTGCGACCAACACCTCGTCACCCTTTTCGGCTAGATTCAGCGGCGAAGATCTTTCACGATGTCGACGTCATCCAATGACACCCCTCGCTCAAGGCCGGCATGCCTGCCGGATTGTCAGGACAACTAGGCGGCCGTAATTTGCACCTTGAATATTGAGCGGAAGTCGCTCAATATTCAAGGTATTGAGAGCCCGGATCTCAATCGCTTATGGTTGCGCGGCGGTT
>Ga0137415_10004920_pt1 | contig 13198 bp, 9 predicted proteins | sample CZODoug3_1_1_16f_FD_183082 | JGI IMG/M metagenome (GOLD analysis project Ga0137415, IMG submission 183082) | Vadose zone soil fungal communities from Angelo Coast Range Reserve, California, USA - CZODoug3_1_1_16fungal (Hybrid Assembly) | ecosystem: Environmental > Terrestrial > Soil > Vadose... | reverse complement strand
CATCTGAACCACCCGCGATGATGCGGCCGGATTTGATTAAACTTTGCCACGCGTAGGCGCCGGCGAGACGCTCCATTCCGAGTCGAGCCGGCGCGAAAAATAAATCGCTGATCGCGTGCGATGGTTGCATCGACGGAATCACGCTAAGCTTGGCGAATCGCGGAAGATCGCTAGGGTCGAGAATCTGTGCGTGCTCGACGCGCCAGCGCGGTTCGCGGATCTTTCTTTGCTCAGGCAGTACTGCCTTGAATGCTTGTTCGTAAAGATCGAGAATCACGCGGTTCGCGCGATCGCCGATCGCATGCGTCTCGACTTGAATGCCGCGACGCAATGCGTCTTCGAACATCGGCCGCAAGTCTTCTTCCTTTTCGGTGAGATAACCGGAAGTGTTGGGTGCGTCGCTGTACGGTTTTAGCAATGCCGCGCCACGGGAGCCGAGCGCGCCGTCGAAAATCACTTTGATTGTACGTTGCGTGAAATGATGATCGTAGGCGTTGATTGTCGATCCTTCCCGCAGGAATTGCTGAACATCTTCGCCGGGCCCGTAAACGGCGTTGATAAACCGCAGCTTCACTTTTCCTTCATCGAAGCATTTGCGAATTATTTTGATGTCACCGGCATGGCTGCCGGCGTTTTGAATTTCACACCAACCGAGACCGATCTCGCGATTGATTCCGAGCAAAAATGCCTTTTCTCTTTCGGCCTCGGTTGGTTTCGGAATGTTCTTCGCGGCCAAATCCATCGCGTTGTCGAGCAGCATGCCAGTCGGCTCGCCAGTGGTTTTGTCCTTTAAAATTTCGCCACCGAACGGATTCGCCGCGTTCTTATCGATCTTGGCGATTTTTAACGCCGCGGTGTTCGCGATTGCGGCGTGGCCGTCGGCACGAGTGAGAAAAACGGGATTGTCCGGCGCAATTTTATCGAGATCGGTATGCGACGGAAACTGCGGCGGTTTCCAGAAAGTCTCGACCCAGCCGCGACCGATGATCCATTGGCCACGTTCGGCTTGATCGACGCGCGCTTTTACTTTTGCGAGAAAATCTTGGCGCGAGTTCGTGCCTTCGAGATTTAAATTCATCTCGCGCTCGCCGATTCCGAAGATGTGGCAATGCGAATCGGTCATTCCGGGCACAACGGTGCGGCCACGAAGATCGACAATGCGCGTTTTGTCGTTCGCCAACTTCTTCGCATCTTCATTTGAGCCGACGAACGCGATGCGGTTGCCTTTCACGCCAATCGCTTCCGCGTGCGGCTGCTTTTCGTTGACGGTGTAAATGTTCCCGTTAACGAAGATGAGATCGACCCGCTCCGCGCCTGGAAGGCAGCCGATTGGCTCAATCGGCTGGGTCGCCCAGCTCCTTCTGACCGCCTGTTCGTTAGGCGGCATTCCTTCGGTTTGAAGGCGCTGCCCGCCGGAGGCGGGTCTGGCGACATCTTCGGCGGCGCTCATTTGCTGGGAAACGAGAAAGAAGAGCGGGACACCGGCGAAACAAAAATGGAATGGGCGCACTTTCACTTGACGCTGTCAGGAAGTTTTGACGTGATCAGTTTTTGCCAATTCGCCACTCTTCCGTATCGGGGATGGGGCCCGCTGGCTTTAAATCGACATGAAATTGCGCGATGAATTTTCTTTTGCTCATGCAACCGCGATTCATAGACTCCGTCCGTCGATCCGAACAAGCAATTCACCTCAAACGTTGCGATCTTTGAACGAAGCCCATCCTAATTTCAACCCGGTTTCGTTTTTAGATTGGCGGCAGCGGGGCTGCAGGAGCGCCGGCTAGTTTTATGGCGAATTTTTTTCCACGCTGGACAAATTGGCTGCCGCTCAAAATGGCGATCTGCGGCGTGATCATTGTCTGTGGGCTAACTGCGGGAACGTGGTATTACGTAACGCCAAAGTACACGCGCGTGGGTTATCAGCCGATCCAGCCAGTGCCGTTCCCGCACGATGTCCATGTCTCGCAACTCGGGATGGATTGCCGTTATTGTCACAGCTTTGTCGATGTGGCGGCGCATTCGAATTTGCCCAATACCCAGACGTGCATGAACTGCCACAGCCAGGTGCAGAAGGACAATCCAAAGCTCGAGCCGGTGCGGGCGAGTTGGAAAACCGGAAACCCGATCGAATGGGTGCAACTGCATCGCACGCCCGATTACGTTTTTTACAATCATTCCGCACACGTCAATCGCGGGATCAGTTGCTTTAGTTGTCACGGCCCGGTCAATCACATGCCGGTGGTTTATCACGCCAAGCCGCACAGCATGGCGTGGTGCCTGGAATGTCACCGGCACCCGGAGAATTTTCTCCGGCCGGACGATCAGATTTTTAATCTCGATTGGAAAACGGACGACGTGAAGCCGGCGGAATTTGTGGCGAAGTTCGGTCAGCCGCATGACGCGACCGAAGATTTATCGAAGAAGAAAAAACTAACGCAGACAGAGATTGGCCAGACTTTGAAGGAACGCTGGAACATAAATCCGACGACCAATTGTCAGGGGTGTCATCGATGAAACGCGTCTTTCAACATCCACCGGAGCCGCTTACCGGAAAGAAATATTGGCGCAGCCTGGGCGAACTAAGCGACACGCCGGAGTTCCGTGAATGGCTGGAGCGCGAGTTTCCGGCTGGCGCTGCGCAACTGGAAGGCGACGAATGGTCGCGCCGCGACTTTTTGAAGCTAATGGGGGCGTCGATGGCGCTGGCCGGAGTTGGCCTAACGAGCTGCCGCCGCCCGGAAGCGCATCTGGTTCCATTTACGAAGAGCGTCGAATGGACGATTCCTGGCAAGCCACTTTTCTACGCCACCGCGATGCCGAGGCGCACCGGCGCCATTCCGCTTGTTGTCACTACGCATGACGGACGGCCGACGAAACTCGATGGGAATCCGCTCCATCCAGCGAGCGGTGGCGCGACCGACGCGTTCGCGCAAGCGTCCATTCTCGATCTTTACGATCCGGCGCGCTCGCAACGCTTCGTTCAACGTGGGAAGAAGAGCGATCGCGCGGCGTTTGAATCCCATATCACGCAACTGCGCAAAACGCTCCTGGTGCAACAGGGCGACAGTCTTGCATTCCTTGTCGAGGAAACGCATTCGCCCACGCGTGAGCGGTTGCGCGCGGAGCTGGAGAAGATTTTTCCGCATCTCCGCTGGATCGTGTACGAACCACTTCTGAGCGAGGCGCAAAGCTTTGCCACGGAATTGAGTTTCGGTGGCAACCTTCGTGTGGTACCCAAGCTCGATCGCGCAGATGTGATCCTGGCGCTGGACAGCGATTTTCTCGATTGTGGCCAGGGTGATCTCGCATCGGTGCGCGCATTCAGTTCGCGCCGGCGAGTGAGCGCGGCGCAAGACACGATGAACCGCCTTTACGTGGTCGAGAATCATTTCACGCTCACCGGCGCGCTGGCGGACCATCGTCTGCGCTGTCCCGCAAGCCAAATCGCGGCGTTCGCGTATGCGCTCGCGGGAAAAATTCTGGCCGCGACAAAAGACGCCAACCTCGGTTCTGTCATTGGGACCCTTAAAGTGCCGGTAGGCAGCGCGACTTTCGACGAGCAATGGTTGAGCGAAGCGGCCAACGATCTGGTGGCAAAACCGGGAGCGAGTCTGGTGCTGGCAGGGCCGAACCAGCCGGTGGTAGTGCAACTGATCGTTTACGCCATCAATTCTGCGCTCAAGAATTTGGGCCAGACGTTGGTTCTCCGCGAGTTTCCGCACCATCCGAGCCGGCACAGCATTCTGAGCCTGGCAGGGGACATACACGACGGGCGCATCGAGCAACTGTTTATTTTCGGGGGCGATCCCGTTTACAACGCGCCGCGCGCGTTAGCGGGCGACCGCCGCAGGGAGCTGCCGCTGGATTGGGCTGATCTGCAGAAAAAAGTGCCGGAAATTGTGCGGCTTGGTTATTACGAGGACGCGACTTCGGCGTTGAGTCATTGGCACGTTCCCGCCGCGCATTATCTCGAATCGTGGGGTGACGCGCTCACATCCGATGGAGCGTACTTGTCGATCCAACCGATGATTCTTCCTCTCTTCGGCGGGCTGTCTGAAATCGAGTTGATGAACATGTTACTTGGCGGTCCGAAAGTGGAAGGCCCGGAGCTGGTGCAGGAAACTTTTCGCGCGACGGCGCCGCCGGGTGATTTTCAAACGGCTTGGGCCGAGCTGCTGCGGGATGGATTTGCGGCGCACATTCAGTTGGTCGATCGGCCGCCGTCGTTTAATTCAAACACGGCCGGCACTCTGGCGCATAATCTTTGGGGCGCGGGGCCGCCGCCCGCGCCGACGGTGAACTCGCCGGAGATCGTGCTTGTTGCCAGTTATGCGGTGGACGACGGCCGCTACATCAACAACGGCTGGCTCCAGGAATTGCCCGACCCGGTGACGAAACTCACGTGGGACAACGCCGCACTCATGAGTCCCGCTTTCGCAAAAAGGCTCGGCGTTGAAACCGGCGACCTGGTGCAGATCACCGTCGGCGAAAAAAGCGTTCGCAAGGAGCAGATCAAACGCGAATTGGTCATCGCCGCTCTCATTTCACCGGGGCACGTTGATCATTCAGTGACGATAGCGTTGGGCTATGGACGAAAACAGACGGGTCCTGCCGGGGAGGAAGCGGGCTTCAACGGCTATCTCCTGCGTACCTCATCCAATCCGCACTTCATCGCCGCCGACGGGCAGGCGATCGAGAGCGTGAAGGTGACGAAGGTCGGTCGCACCTATCCGCTCTCAATCACGCAGGAACATTTTAGCATCGAAGGCCGCGGCCTCGTCCGCGAAGCGACGCTCGATCACTACCGTCAACACAACGAGTTCGTGAAAGAAATTGCCGGCGCCGAAGAAATGCCGCATCAGTTGCCGTCCATTTACAGCCATCCGCCACTCGATGCGCCGCAGCAGTGGGGCATGACTGTCGATCTAAATGTTTGCACCGGGTGTAGTGCTTGCGTGATCGCCTGCCAGAGCGAGAACAACATTCCGATCGTGGGCAAGTTACAAGCGGGACATGGCCGCACGATGCACTGGATTCGAATCGATCGCTATTATGCGAGCGACAAAGCATTCAATCAGGACAACGGCGATTGGCCGGAAAATCCGGAGATCGTGCACGAGCCGATGATGTGTCAGCATTGTGAGAACGCGCCCTGCGAAACGGTCTGTCCGGTCAACGCTACCATCCACAGCGAGGACGGCCTCAACGTCATGGCTTACAACCGCTGCATCGGCACCCGCTATTGCGCGAACAACTGCCCATTCAAAGTGCGCCGCTTCAATTATTTCGATTACAACCAGCGACCGGTTGGCAAAAAGAAAATCGCCGGACAATTCAGCATCTACAAAGAATATTTCGCGCCTCTCACGACCAAAGGCGCGCCCGACATCGTGAAGTTGCAGAAAAATCCGAACGTCACGGTGCGGATGCGCGGGGTGATGGAGAAGTGCACCTTCTGCGTCCAGCGCATTGAGGAGGCGAAGATCGCGGCGCATGTGCGCGCCGGCGCTTCCTCGGACACGCGCATCCCGCGCGATTCCTTCACCAGCGCGTGCGCGCAAGCTTGCCCGACCGAGGCGATTGTCTTTGGCGACATCAAAGATCCGGAAAGCCGCGTATCGAAAATGAAGAAGCAGGACCGCAATTATCGGTTGCTCGAATATTTGAATGTGAATACGCGGACTAGTTATCTCGCGCGCATCCGCAATCCAAATCCAAAAATGCCGGATGCGAAGAACATCGGCGTGGCAAGCCCGGAGGAAAAGACGTGATGAGATTGTCGATCTTGGATCGGAACACAGCCACCCTGGCTATGCGGATGACAGGCATCTTGTTTGTCGAGGGGAGGCGGGCAGGATGCCTGCTGGCCGCACAGGCTCGGGAGCCTGTGTTCCCTATCTGAAATGGACGCAGCACCGACAGCACCGGAAGTAATCAGAGGGCCGCTCGCGCGCCCGCCCCTGGTCCTGAACCGGCGCAACTTTAGGTGGGTGACGGAACGGATCTCCGGCGCGGTTGAACAGCCGGCCCCGCGCTGGTGGTGGGTCACTTTCACGATCACCGCGACGATCGCCGCTTTCGGTCTTTTCTGCCTCGGTTACCAGATTTCCACCGGCGTCGGCACCTGGGGATTGAATCATCCGGTTGGCTGGGCCTGGGACATCACCAACTTCGTTTTCTGGATCGGTATCGGGCACGCCGGCACGCTCATCTCCGCCATCTTGTACTTGCTGCGACAAAGATGGCGCACCTCGATCAATCGCTCCGCGGAAGCGATGACGCTTTTCGCCGTTATCTGCGCCGCGATCTTTCCGGGAGTGCACGTGGGTCGTGTCTGGATGGCGTGGTATCTTGCCCCGTTGCCGAACAATTACGGCATCTGGCCAAATTTCCGCAGCCCACTCGTGTGGGATGTGTTTGCGGTTTCGACCTACTTCACCGTTTCGGTTTTGTTTTGGTACACGGGTTTGATTCCCGATCTGGCGACGTTGCGTGATCGCGCCACCTCGAAGATCAAGAAATTCCTATTCGGTTTTTTTGCGTGCGGCTGGCGCGGCTCGAACCGCAACTGGCGTCATTATGAAATGGCGTACCTGCTTTTGGCGGGTCTGTCCACGCCGCTGGTGCTTTCCGTGCACAGTGTTGTTTCATTCGACTTCGCGACTTCGATTTTGCCCACGTGGCACACGACCATTTTCCCGCCCTACTTCGTGGCGGGCGCGATTTTCGGCGGTTTCGCCATGGTGCTGACGTTGATGCTGCCGGCGCGTGCCATGTTCAAGCTGCACGACATCATCACGCCGCAGCACATCGACAAAATGGCGAAGATCATTTTATTGACCGGCTCGTTCGTCACCTATGCCTACATGATGGAATTTTTCACGGCCTGGTACAGCGGCAATTCCTACGAGCGTTTCGCCTTTTGGAACCGCGTGTTCGGTCCCTACTGGTGGTATTGGTGGGTGGGCATGTTGTTTTGCAATATGCTCTCGCCGCAACTGTTCTGGTTCCGCTGGTGCCGGCGAAATATTTTCGTCGTTTATTTCGTTTGCATGTGCGTGAACGCCGGCATGTGGTTCGAGCGTTTCATCATTATCGTCGGCGGGTTGCATCGCGATTTTCTGCCGTCGTCCTGGGGCTTATTTATCCCAACTTGGGTCGATCTCTGGACCTTCATCGGCACGCTCGGAATTTTCACTTCGCTCTTTCTGCTTTTCGTTCGTTTTCTGCCAATGATCGCGATGTCGGAAGTGAAGATCGTCTTGCCGCAAGCGGACGTCCACTACGCATCGCCCCCTGAACATTATCCCAACGCGGCTGATGGAAAGGAGCGCGCATGAGAACCCCGTCCGGCCACAAAGTTTACGGGATGGGCGCGCAGTATCCGAGCGCGGCGACGCTTTATGAAGCCGCGAAACTGGTGCGCGATGCCGGTTTCAAACGCTGGGATGTGCACTCGCCCTTCCCCATCCACGGCATGGACGAAGCGATGGGATTGAAAAAATCGTGGCTCAGCGCGGTCGTCCTGGCCGGCGGCATTTCGGGTTTACTCACCGCGGTCATCATGGAATTCGGTCCCTCCTCGCTCCTCTATCCGGTGATCGTGCACGGAAAGCCGACGAACTTTATGACTGTGCCGGCATTTTTCCCGATCATGTTCGAGATGACGGTTCTCTTCTCCGCCTTCGCCGCATTCTTCGCCGTGCTGATCATGAACGGCCTGCCCCGCCCGCATCATCCGATTTTCAACTGGGAACGCTTCGGCCGCGCAACCAACGATGCATTCTTTCTCGTGATCGAAGCGCGCGATCCGCGCTTCACCGAAGTCGAAGCGCGTGAGTTGCTCGAGAAAAGCGGCGGGCAGCACATCACTATCATCCACGACGATTGAAATATGCTGCGCGGCTTCCTTCTCATTTTTCTGTTGTTCGGAGTCGCGCTCGTCGCAGTCTTCGGATTCCGTGGACAGAAGAGCACTGGCGCGCCGCTCGAGATTTTCCCCGACATGGTTCGGCAGATGAAAGTGCGGGCGCAAGCGCCGCTCGCGTTTTTTGCGGATGGGCGCGGCCCGCGCCAGCCGGTCGCCGGAACGATGCCGATCGGTTATGAGATGCCGAAGCCGGCGAACTCGCCCGGCAACGCGCCGCCTGAGGATCTGGTTTCGCCTCAGCATCTCGCCTTCAGCGTCGGCACGGATTATTACGACACTGGCAAGATGGGCGATCGCTGGGGCACGGGCATTCCGGTCGAGGTCACGCGCCAGTTGATGGAACGCGGCCAGCAGCGCTTCAACATCACTTGCGTGATGTGTCATGGCGCGACGGCCGCCGGCAACGGCATCACCAAACAATACGGCCTGGCAACCGTGGTCAGCCTGCAAGACGAACGAATCCGCAAAATGGCTGACGGCGAGATTTTCAACACGATCACAAACGGCAAGAACACGATGATGGCTTACGGGCCAAACATTATGGTCGCTGACCGTTGGGCGATCATCGCCTACCTCCGCGCGCTCCAGCGCAGCCAGAACGCGGCGATTGTCGATGTCCCCCAGGAACATCAGGCGGAAATGGAGAAAAAATGAGCGATCGTTCGCAAGCGCTGCCGACACCGGAAGGCGAATATTTCGAGGGCAATCGCTTTGCCGGGCTCTCGCTGCTGTTTGGGTTGGTCGCCTTTGTTGCTTTGGCCCTGAGCGTCGTGGGCGCGATGATCAATCCGCACCAATTCAGTTTTTCCTGGTTATTCGCGTTTGCATTTTTCTTCACGCTCTGCGCCGGCTGTTTGTTCTGGACGATCGTGCATCACGCCACCGACGCGGAATGGTCTGTCGTGGTGAGACGCCAACTGGAGAACATCGCATTGCTCATGGCGGTGATGGCCATCTTTTTCGTGCCCATTCTCATCCTCCGTCGCCATCTCTACGAATGGATGAACATTCCGCCCGGACACGAGACCTCGCTCGATTCCAAACGCGCCTATCTCAACTGGGGCTTCTTTCTTGGACGCACGATTTTTTATTTCGGATTTTTTATTCTCGCCTCGTTCTTCTTGCGCCGATTGTCGGTCCGCCAGGATAAGGATGGAAACCCGAGTTCCACGATCCTGATGCGCAAAGTCGCCTTTACCGCGCTGCCGCTTTTCGCGTTGTCACTTAGCTTCGGCGCGTTCGATTGGCTGATGAGCCTGAACTACCGCTGGTTCTCCACCATGTTTGGCGTTTACATCTTCGCGGGCGCGGCCGGCAGTTCCATGTCGCTGCTCGTGCTCGTAATCACCGCTCTGCGCAGCGCCGGTTATTTGAAGGAGGTCGTGACGCTGGAGCATTACCACATCATGGGGAAATGGATGCTGGCCTTCTGTGTTTTCTGGGCCTACATCGGCTTTGGCCAATACATGCTCATCTGGTACGCGAACATGCCGGAAGAGACACAATATTTCATCACCAGAAACACCGAGTCTTGGTGGGCCATGAGCATGATTCTGGTGATCGGGCGCTTCTTCGGGCCCTTCGCGATTCTCCTTCTGCGCTCGATCAAAAAACATCCGCATCAGCTTTGTTATGTCGCCGGTTGGATCGTGTGCATGCAAATGCTGGACATGTACATCGTCATCTTGCCCGGCTTACATGGAACCGGCGTGCACGTGAGCATTTGGGATTTTGTTTCCGTGATCGCAATCGGCGCGACCCTCGGCTTCGTTTATCTGCAAATCGTGACCAGGACCTCACTTTTTCCGATGCGCGATCCGCGCTTGATTGAGTCTCTCAAGTTAACCAACTGACATGGCCGACGCAGAATCAATCCGCCAAGTTGCGCAATCGCGCGCGCCCTTCTCCACCTGGCTTGGCGTTGTCCTTTTGTTTGCGCTTTTCGGTGTGATTGTGCTCGCCGTCATCGGTCCCGCGCCGCGCAGCGACGATTACGAACAAAAACGCGCTAAGGCGCGGGAAGAAAAACTTAAGACAGCGCGCGGGGAAGACGCCAAAGCGCTCACCTCTTATGGCTGGATCGACAAGAACAAAGGCGTGGCGCGGATTCCGGTCGCGCGCGCCATGGAATTGACCGTCGCGGAGTTGGCGCAGAAGAAACCGGAACCCGCTGGTCCGATTGCCACACCCGAAGCACAAGCTTCCGCTCCTCCCACGGGCGCGCCCGCGCCATCCGCTGCCCCATCTGCATCGCCGACACCGAGCGGGACACCGAAAGCTACATCAGTCGCAGGCCGAGGGCAGCCGGCCGCGGCGCTGAATCCGCCGCCTGCGCCGCCCGGCACGCAACCTGGCGTAGCCGCGTCACCCGCGGCGCCGCTCGCTCCGCCCACTGCCAAACCTAGTCCTGCCGCGCCGCCACAACCAGCGCCCGCGCAATCACCGCCGGGCACGCCGGCGCCGGTCCCGGCAAAAACGCCATGAGTATTTTGATTTTACCGCCGCGAATGAACCTGTCGATCTTTCCCACACAACATGGACGCCACTGAGATTCCGCTGAAACCACCGTCCGTTCCAACGGATGTGCCGACGAGTGACGTCGAGCAAATCGAGCGCGCCTTGATCGATGCATCGACGCGCGTGCCCGTGTTGATGTTCTATACTTCGGCGATTGTCTGGCTGCTCATCGGCACGCTCCTGGCCGGTTTCGTTTCAATTAAATTGCACGAGCCGGATATGTTCTCCGGCGTCAGTTTCCTGACGTGGGGCCGGCTGCGACCGGCGCACATGAACGTGATGGTGTACGGATGGGCCTCGATGGCCGGCATGGGCACGGCCATTTGGTTGATGGCGCGGTTGTGCCGCACTGTTTTGCGACATCCGCTTCTGCTCGTGGCCGGCGGCGGTTTTTGGAATTTCGGTGTGCTGCTCGGCGTCGGCGGAATTCTCGCGGGCGACAGCACCGGTTATCAATGGCTCGAGTTTCCGCCCTACGCGGCGATCGTCCTATTCGTCGCTTACTCGCTCATCATTTCCTGGGCCGTGCTCATGTTCCGTTTCCGGCGCGGCGATCAGATTTACATCTCGCAATGGTATTTGCTCGGCGCCTTTCTCTGGTTCCCGTGGCTCTACGGGGCCGCGCAATTGATGCTCTTCGTCGTGCCGGTCCAGGGCGTGATGCAAGCGGCCGTGGGCTGGTGGTTCGCGAACAATCTGCTCTTTCTCTGGCTCGGCGCGATCGGGCTTGGCACCGCTTATTACATGATTCCGAAAGTGATCGGCCGCCCGGTTTACAGTTATCATCTGGCAGCAATCGGTTTCTGGACCTACGCGCTTTTCTCCAGTTGGACCGGAATGCAACGGCTCGTCGATGGGCCGTTTCCGGCCTGGATGATCACGGCGAGCATTACCGCGACCATTCTCACCATCATTCCGGTCGCCACCGTTGGGCTCAATCATCACATGACGATGCAGGGGTATTTCCCGCTCCTGCGCTACAGTCCGACACTGCGCTTCACTGTGTTCGGCGCGATTTCCTACACGGTTTTTAGCGCGGTCGGCGTCTTGATTTCGCTGCGCTCCGTCGCCCGCTACGTCAACTTCACCCAAGCGAGCATTGCTTATTCGCATCTCGGCCTCTACGCATTTTTTACCATGGTGATGTTCGGCTCGATGTACTACATCGTGCCTCGGCTGGTGGGCCGCGAGTGGCGTTATGCCTCGCTCATCAAACTGCATTTCTGGGCCTCGGTCTATGGCGTCGGCCTCATGACGCTCATGCTGCTCCCCGGCGGTTTCCTGCAAGGCGCGAACATGGAGAATCCCTCGCTCGTTTTCAGCGAAAGCACACAAACGATCCTTCCCTATCTTCGCGGCCGCAGCCTGGCCGGGCTTTTGATGACGGCCGCGCATTTTATCTTTGCTTTCCATTTTGGCCTGATGCTTTTGGGCCTGGGCCGCACATCCAGCGTTCCAACGTTTCTAAATCCAGTTGAAGCGGAGGGTTCTGAAGCGCACCTATGAAAGGATTCGTCCCTCTCGTTCTCGGAATCTTTGGGACGTTCGCTTTTTCATGGGTGGGCCTGATCTTAATTCCAAATCTGCAAATCGGACATCTCGATCCGCAATCCGACGAAGAAGGCACCGATATCTATCCAATGCCGCAGTCGGGAATGGTCGAGCGCGGTCGCCACATTTACGCCGCCAACGGCTGCGTTTATTGCCACAGCGAGCAACTCCGCGCCGAGTATGCTGCTGCCGACCTCGATCGAGAACGCGAGGCGGCGCCGCAGCCGCGTCCGAAATGGGGCCAGCGCCGCAGCGCCCCGCGCGATTACATTTTCAATCGCCCCGTGCTCCTCGGGAAAGAGCGGATGGGTCCTGATCTTTCAAACATCGGAAAAGCCGCGCCTGCGGAAGGAGAGAACGCCGCGCCAGCAGCTCCAGCAGCTAGTCCCGGCACTTCGCCGGCGCCGAGTGGGAACCCCGCAGGCTCTCCTGCCCCGGCAGGTTCGCCGGCCAAAGCGGCGCCTGCAGCTTCACCTGCGCCTTCGGTTTCTTCTCGCGCGCCTTCGGCCTCGCTTCCTCCAAAGCCAGCGAATTCGCCTGCTGCATCGACGTCTCCCGCTGCTGCGGCGGCATCACCACCTGGGTCACCCGCGCCGGCGGCGTCGAGTCCGCCTGCTGCTGGAGCCAACCCAGCTCCGGCCGCGCAAGCCGCAAGTGTCGCCGCGCGCCCAACTGGAAGCCCAGTTGGCGTTGAACCAAAACCCGGAGAGCCACCGCCATACTCCGTCGCCTGGCACCATCGGCATCTTTATTCACCGCGCAGTTTCTCGATCGACTCGGACATGCCGGCCTATCGTTTTCTTTATGAAAAGCGTCCCATCGCCGGCGAACTTTCCGCCGACGCACTCAAGCTCACTGGCCGCGACGCGCCACCCGCTGGTTGGGAGATCGTTCCCACTTACGACGCGCAATGCCTCGTCGCCTATTTGATGTCGCTCGATCAATCGCATCCACTTAAGGAAGTGAAATCGGCCGCGCCGGCGGCCTCACCCGCCGTTGCGCCAGCGGCTTCGCCCGCGGCCGCGCCACCAGCTTCCCCCACAGCCTCGCCAGCAGCTGGAAAGGGAACAAAATGAACGAGCCAACTCCCGACCGCTCGTCGCTCGTTCGTCAGGGAACTGATTACGGAGAAACTGCAGACGTGCAGCAAGTGCACGCCGCCATTCAGCGCGAAAAACGCGAACCGCGCGTCGGCCTCGA
>Ga0137415_10004918_pt1 | contig 13198 bp, 14 predicted proteins | sample CZODoug3_1_1_16f_FD_183082 | JGI IMG/M metagenome (GOLD analysis project Ga0137415, IMG submission 183082) | Vadose zone soil fungal communities from Angelo Coast Range Reserve, California, USA - CZODoug3_1_1_16fungal (Hybrid Assembly) | ecosystem: Environmental > Terrestrial > Soil > Vadose... | reverse complement strand
ACGGCCAGCGCGGCGACGTTGCGGGTCAGGTAGGCCGCGCCGATGTTGTCGAGGATGACGTCGGCGCCGCCGCCGTCGGCCCACGCGGCCTCGACGAAGTCCTGCTCGCGGTAGTTGACGGCGACGTCGGCGCCGAGCTCGCGGCAGGCATCCACCTTGCGCTGGCTGCCCGCGGTGGCGATCACCCGGGCGCCGTACCGGTGGGTGAGCTGGATGGCCATCGTGCCGACACCGCTGCCCCCACCGTGCACGAGGAACGTCTCGCCCGGCTGCAGCCCGCCGATGTCGAACACCATCGACCACACCGTGCAGGCGACCTCGGGCAGCGCCGCGCTGTCCACTGTGGACAGTCCCCGCGGGACAGGTAGCAGCTGGCCCGCCGGGGCGACGACCCGTTCGGCGTGGCCGCCTCCGGCGAGCAGCGCGCACACGTCGTCGCCGACCCGCCAGCCGGTGACCCCGTCGCCCAGTTGCGCAATCGTTCCGGAGCACTCCACGCCCAGATAAGGGGACGTTCCGGGCGGCGGATCGTAGTGGCCCTGCCGCTGCAGCAGGTCGGCCCGGTTGATCGCCGTGGCCGCGACGTCGATGAGCACCTCGCCCGCCGCCGGCACCGGATCGGGCACGTCGCGCACCTGCAGTACCTCAGGTCCGCCGGGTTCGGTGATGACGACCGCACGCATGTGCCCTATCTTGCCGGGCTTCAAGGTGACACCCGTGCCGGGCTGGGGCAATGTGTGCGGGATGGAGGCTCAGTTATGGACTCTGTGAAGGAACAGGACTCGGCGCCGGCCGCGCCCGTCCTCGACCTGAGCGACCTGCAGGCGGCCTACGAACGGACGAAGAAGTTCATCGCGCGCACCCCGACGGTGCCCGCGGCCGGGCTGGCGGCGCTGTCCGGGCGCGACGTGTGGCTCAAGGCCGAACTGCTGCAGGCGACCGGCTCGTTCAAGCTGCGCGGGGTGCTGAACGCGCTGCTGCAGCTGGCTGAGCCCCAGCGCCTGGCGGGTGTCGTCTCGATGTCGGCGGGCAATCACGCGTCGGCGCTGGCCTACGGTGCGCGGCTGGCCGGCACCCGAGCCACGATCGTCATGCCGCAGTACGCCAATCCGGCCAAGGTGGGGGCCACCGTGTCCTACGGCGGCGAGGTCGTCCAGACCGACCGGCCGCTGGCCGAGGTCATGACCGAGGTGCAGGACGAGCACAAGCTCACCCTCGTCCACCCCTTCGACGACCCGCGCATCATCGCCGGCGCCGGCGGCGTGGGTCTCGAGTTCGTCGAGGATGCGCCGAAGCTCGACGTGATCATCGTCCCGGTGGGCGGTGGCGGGCTGATCAGCGGCGTGGCGGCCGCGGTGCGAGTGCTATCGCCGCAGACCCGCGTGATCGGCGTCGAGCCGGCCTGGGCCGCCGGCATGAGCGCCGCGCTGTCGGCCGGCCAGCCGGTGCACCTCGAGAAGGCCCAGTCGGTGGCCGACGGGCTCGCCGCGCCGTTCGCGGGGCACCACACGCTGGCCTGCGTGCAGTCCTGGGTCGACTCGATCGTGCTCGTCGAGGAGCAGGAGCTGGTCGGTGCCGTCGGCGTCCTGGCCCGCGACGCGAAGCTCGCCGCCGAGGCCGCCGGCGCCGCGGGCCTGGCCGCGCTGCTCAGCGGCAAGATCGATATCGAGCCGGGCGCCAGCGTGGGACTGATCATCAGTGGCGGCAACGTCGACCCGGCCCTGCTCGCCTCGGCGGTGACCACGGCGTACTAGCGTCCAGTGCCATGCAGCGCATCGTCGTCGGCCGCGGGCCGCTCACTGAGGCCGAGGTCGTCCACGTTGCGCGGGACGGCTTCGGGGTCTCGCTGGCTCCTGATGCGCGCGCGGCGATCGCCGAGTCGCGCAAGACGGTCGAGGCGCTGGCCCACGACGTCGAGCCGCACTACGGCATCTCGACCGGCTTCGGCGCCTTGGCCACCAAGCACATCCCGACGGCGCAGCGGGCCGCGTTGCAGCGCTCGCTGATCCGCTCGCACGCGGCCGGGTCCGGGCCCGAGGTCGAGCGTGAGGTCGTCCGGGCGATGATGCTGCTGCGCCTGTCGACATTGGCCACGGGTCGGACGGGGGTGCGTCCGGAGACGGCAGCCGCGCTGTGTTCCTTGCTGGACTCGGGTATCACGCCGGTGGTGCACGAGTACGGCTCGCTCGGCTGCTCCGGCGATCTCGCGCCGCTGGCCCACGTGGCGCTGGCGCTGATCGGCGAAGGTCCGGTGCGCGACGCGGCCGGCGTGCTGCGTCCGGCCGCGTCGGTCGTCGCGCCGATCGAGTTGGCCGAGAAGGAGGGGCTGGCGCTCATCAACGGCACCGACGGCATGCTCGGGCAGTTGCTGCTGGCGGCCGCCGATCTGGAGATGCTGCTGCGTACCGCGGACATCACGGCGGCGATGAGCGTCGAGGCGCTGCTCGGCACCGACCGGGTCTTCGCGGCCGACCTGGCCGCCCTGCGCCCTCAGCCCGGGCAGGCGGTAGCTGCCGCGAACATGCGGGCGCTGCTCGCCGGGTCCCCGATCGTCGCCTCGCACGCCGGCCCGGACGACACGTACGTCCAGGATGCGTACTCGATGCGGTGCGCCCCCCAGGTGGCCGGCGCCGCCCGGGACACGCTGGCCCACGCCCGTTCGGTTGCGTCCTTCGAGCTGGCATCCGCCGTCGACAACCCGGTCGTCACGATCGACGGCCGGGTCGAGTCCAACGGCAACTTCCACGGCGCACCGGTCGGGTACGTGCTGGACTTCCTGGCCATCCCGGTCGCGGACGTCGCCTCGATGAGCGAGCGGCGCACCGACCGGATGCTCGACGTCGCCCGCTCCCGCGGGTTACCGCCGTTCCTGGCCCACGACCCCGGCGTCGACTCCGGGCACATGATCGCCCAGTACACCCAGGCGGCGGTGGTTTCCGAGCTCAAGCGGCTGGCCGTCCCGGCTTCGGTGGATTCCATCCCGTCCTCGGCCATGCAGGAGGACCACGTCTCGATGGGCTGGTCGGCCGCCCGCAAGCTGCGGCGCGGCATCGACGGGCTGACGCGCGTGCTGGCCATCGAGCTGCTGACCGCCGCCCGGGCCCTGGACCTGCGAGCGCCGCTCTTGCCCGGAGCGGCGACCGGTGCCGTGGTCGCCGCTCTGCGATCTACCGTGGACGGTCCGGGGTCCGACCGGTTCCTGGCGCCCGAGATCGAGTCCGCCGTCGAGTTCGTCCGGACCGGTGCCGCCGTCGCTGCGGCGGACACCGCCCTGGCCGAACCCCTGCGCTGATCCGCCAGCTCAGTGTGCGAGTGCGGCCTTGGCGATAGTCACGAGCTGTGCGACCTTCAGCTCCTGGCCGCCGGCCTCGACCGACAGGAACCACGAACCCCCATCGACGAAGAGCTGGGCGTCGTCGGCGTCGGTGGCCTCGGCCCCGTACGCCGGCTGTCCCAGGCCGTCGATGCGCTTCGCCTTGCCGCGAGTGCTGTCGATCGCCGTCCTGACTTGTGCCGTCATCGGGCCGACCACCAGATCGATGCCGGCCTCGGCCTGGTCGGTGAACAGCCAGCCGCAGGTGCTCAGGCCCTTGTCCGTGGTGTCCATGGGTCGAGGGTCGACGTGCTGACCGGTCGCCGCCGCGATCTCCGTGCTCGACACGAGTTTGCACGCGCTCCCGGCCGGCATCGATGAGCCGTCGGCCTGTTGCGACGTGGGGTGCTTGTCGTCGGTCGCGGCGATTCCGGGCGGCGTTCCCGGATCGTCCTTCTTCGAACTCGAACCGCAGGCCGTCAACCCGACGGACAGGGCGATGAGCAGACATGCGCCGACGGCGCTTTTGCGTTTCACGATTCCTCCCGGCAATCATCATTAGGACCAGCGCCCAGAGTCGTTGTACGTACCGAGTGCCTGCACCCGTGGAACTACCTGGACGAACGGGTCGTGCACGATGGGGCACCGGCGAGAGGAACACCGATATGACCCGCGAGATCCGCGCCCCCCGCGGCACCACCCTGACCGCCCGGGGCTGGCCGACCGAGGCGCCGCTGCGCATGCTGCAGAACAACCTCGACCCCGAGGTGGCCGAGCATCCCGATCAGCTCGTCGTCTACGGCGGCACCGGCAAGGCGGCCCGCGACTGGCCGTCGTTCGACGCGATCGTGCGGACGCTCACCGACCTGAAGCTGGACGAGACGCTGCTCGTGCAGAGCGGTCGTCCGGTCGGTGTCATGCAGACGCACGAGTGGGCGCCGCGCGTGCTGATCGCCAACTCGAACCTGGTCGGCGACTGGGCCAACTGGGAGGAGTTCCGTCGCCTCGAGGCCCTCGGCCTGATCATGTACGGGCAGATGACGGCCGGCTCGTGGATCTACATCGGCACGCAGGGCATCCTGCAGGGCACCTACGAGACGTTCGCCGCCGTCGCCGCGAAGAGGTTCGGGGGCACACTGGCCGGGACGATCACGCTCACCGCCGGGCTCGGCGGAATGGGCGGTGCCCAGCCTCTGGCCGTCACCATGAACGGCGGGGTGGCGATCTGCATCGACGTGGACGCGTCCCGAATCGCCCGGCGCATCGAGCATGGGTACCTCGACGTGTCGGCGGCGTCCGTCGACGAGGCGCTGGACCTCGCCGTCGAGGCCCGCGACGCCAGGCGACCCCTCTCGATCGGGCTGCTCGGCAATGCCGCGTCGCTCGTCCCGCGGCTGCTCGCCAACGACGCCCCGATCGACATCGTCACCGACCAGACGTCCGCGCACGATCCCCTGTCGTACTTGCCGATCGGCGTCGAGTTCGACGACTGGCACGACTACGCCGCGCGCAAGCCCGAGGAGTTCACCGGCCGGGCCCGGGCGTCGATGGCGCGGCACGTCGAGGCGATGGTGGGCTTCCTGGACCGCGGCGCCGAGGTGTTCGACTACGGCAACTCGATCCGCGGCGAGGCCAAGGAGGCCGGCTACAACCGGGCGTTCGACTTCCCCGGATTCGTGCCGGCCTACATCCGGCCGCTGTTCTGCGAGGGCAAGGGGCCGTTCCGGTGGGCGGCGCTGTCCGGTGATCCGCAGGACATTGCCCGTACGGACAAGGCGATTCTCGACCTGTTCCCGGAGAACGAGTCGCTGGCCCGGTGGATCCGCCTGGCCCAGGAGAAGGTCCATTTCCAGGGATTGCCCGCACGCATCTGCTGGCTGGGTTACGGCGAACGCGACCGGGCCGGGCTGGAGTTCAATCAGCTCGTCGCGTCCGGCGAGATCAGCGCGCCGATCGTGATCGGCCGCGACCACCTGGACAGCGGATCAGTAGCGTCCCCCTACCGCGAGACCGAGTCGATGCTCGACGGATCGGACGCCATCGCCGACTGGCCGCTGCTCAACGCCATGGTGAACGTGGCCAGTGGGGCGTCCTGGGTATCGATCCACCACGGCGGTGGGGTCGGGATGGGACGCTCGATCCACGCCGGGCAGGTCAGCGTCGCCGACGGCACCCCGCTGGCCGCGGCCAAGCTCGAACGCGTCCTCACCAACGACCCGGGCATGGGCGTGATCCGGCACGTCGACGCCGGCTACGACCGTGCCGTCGAGGTCGCGGCCGAGCGTCACGTGCGGATCCCCATGCGCGAGGGCTGATCAGGCCAGCGTCACGACGAGCGGTGCGCTCTGCGTCGACACGTTCCTGGACGCATCGAACGCCTGGACGGTGAACGTGTAGGTCTTACCGCGCAGCAAGCCACCGCAGTCGACGAAGTCGATGAGGTTCACCGTCTGCGTCGGAGCCTTGAACAGCCGGAGGCTGACCCCGTTGGCCAGCAGCCGGTACCGCGCGATCGCGCCGGAGTTGTCGGCGGCGCCGTCCCATTTCAGCTCCGGCTCGCCCTGCACCGTGGCGACGTCGTCGAGGCTGGTCGGCGGGCTCGGCGGCGTCGACTCGAGGAATGCGGCGGCGTGGGCGATGCCCGACCCGTTGCCGGCGGCGTCCTTCGCCTGCACCGAGACGTCATAGACGTGGTTGGTCGCGAGGTTGGTAATCACGATCGAGGAGTAGTTCGTGCTGCGCGTGATCGAGCCGACGGTCACGACGTACTGGATGCTGTGGCTGTAGTCGTCGTCGGTCGAAGCGCCCCAGGACAGCGCGACGCTCGTCTGGGTCTGACTGGTCACGCGAATGGCCGTCGGGGTCGTCGGCGCTTGGGTGTCCGTGGTGGCGGCCGCGGCCGCAGTCGCGGTTCTACGCCTCATGGGCGCTGCCTCCTTCGGGAGATCACGAAGAGGTTCCACGATGGATGGAATGTGAAGCCCCACCCATAGGCACGGCTCATCCCGGTTCGCGGTTCGGCGCGGCCGGCAACTGTCGGGTTTAGGTGATTCGCTCACGCACCGCGGCCAGCACCGGACGGTCGGCCGGCAGCCACGGCACCTCGTCGAGCTCGTCCGCGGCCAGCCAGCGCAGCTCGTCGTGATCCTGCAGCGGCTGCGGTTCCCCGGCGATCAGCTCCGCGACGTGCACCTGCAAGACGATGCCGGGCGCCACGTCGGCGCTACCGAGCAACTCGCCGACGGCGATCTGGACGCCGAGTTCCTCGCGGCACTCGCGCGCCAGCGCCGCGGCGGGCGACTCGCCGGGCTCGACCTTGCCGCCCGGGAATTCCCAAGCGCCGGCGAGCGCCGCGGGAGCGCTGCGCCGGGCCGCGAGGACTCGCCCGCCGCGCACGATCGCGGCTCCGACGACCACGCGCACGGTCACCAGCCTGCCAGGTCGACCCGATAGGTTTCCGCGCATGGACATGAGACTCGAGCTGATCCCGGTACCGGTGACCGACGTCGATCGAGCCAAGGCGTTCTACGTCGACCAGGTCGGGTTCAACGCCGACCACGATCACCGGGTGAACGAGACACTGCGGTTCGTGCAGCTCACGCCGCCCGGCTCGGCGTGCTCCATCACGATCGGCGAAGGCCTCACCACGATGACGCCCGGTTCGCTGCAGGGCCTGCAGGTCGTGGTGGACGACGCCGAGGCCATTCGCGCGGAGCTCGCCGGCCGCGGCGTCGACGTCACCGAGGTAATGGACCTGCCCTGGGGCCGCTTCGTCTACTTCAGCGACCCCGACGGCAACGCCTGGTCGATCCAGCAGATCGTCCGTAACTAGGACGCCCAGCCGGCGCGGACCTGGGTGAGCCGGAACGTGTTGCCCGACGGATCGCGGAACCCGGAGTCGACGCCGTACGGGCGTTCCTCGGGCTTCTCGGTGAACTCGACGCCGCGCGCGGAGAGTTCCTCGTAGGACGCCTGGCAGTCCTCGGTCGTGAGGAAGATCGCGCCGGCGAATCCCTTGGCCATCAGGTCACGCACCTGCTCGGCGGTGCCGTCGTCCATGACCGGCGGGCCGGGGATCGCCATCAACGTGATGGCGACGTCGTCCTGACCGGGCGGCCCCACGGTGAGCCAGCGGAAGTTGTCCAGCTCCGGAACCGTCGCGTCGGAGCGGACCTCGAATCCGAGCTTGCGGGTGTAGAAGTCCAGGGCCTCGTCCTGGTCGTGGACCCACACCTGCGCGTTGGCAATCTTGATCATGGTGCCCTCCTGGGCTGTTGTTGTCGCCCCTGACGCTATTCAGCCGGCGGCCGCGGCGTCTTCTCGAAACGTGCGGTGTTGGGGCCGCCCGTAGGCCCGCAGCACGCAGGCCGGGATCAGGGCGCGATCGGCGGCCGGCGGGAACGCCGCCCGGTAGGCGGTGGGCGTCCGTCCGAACGTGCGGGTGAAGCTCGTGGTGAACGACCCGATGCTGTCCAGCCCGACGGCGATGCAGATGTCGGCCACGGATCGGTCGGTCGTGCGAAGCAGCGCGGCGGCCCGTTCCAGGCGGCGGGTCAGCAGGTAGACGTGCGGCGACTCGCCGAACGCGCGCCGGAACTCGCGGCTGAAGTGCGCGCGGGACAGCCCGGCGGCGCAGGCCAGGTCGTCGACGCCAAGCGGCTCGAAGTACCGCGCGTCGGCGAGATCCTTGGCGCGCAGCAGGTGCCGGGCGGGCGGGACGGACGCCATGTCGAGAAGTATCGCCGACCCCGCCGACACCGCACAGTTTTGGCCGGATGAGCCGCGGTGCTCGGCTCGTCCGGCCAAAACCGGATCAGATTAGTGCGTCTTCTTCCCGGCGTGCAGCGACTCGACGGTCTTGGCGATGCGCGCCGTTCGGGTCTCGGCCCTCTTGGCCTCCTCGACCCAGCGCACCCACTCCTTGCGGTGCGTGTAGGACAACCCGTCGAAGCTGGCCTGCGCCGCCGCGTCGCCGGCGACGGCCGCCGCCAGGTCCTCGGGCACCGCGACCTCGCGTGGTGCGGTGTCGAGCTCGATGCCGACGTCGACCTCGTCGCCGGCCGCGACGCCGGCCGCCGTCCGGTTCTCGGCGCTGAGCGGGATCATGAACTGGCCACCCATCGGCGTGACCGTCGTCCGGTAGGTGTGCCCGCCGATCGTGACGCTGACCGGCGCGCGCTTGCCCCCGTCGAGCGACGCGACGACGTCGTCGGGCACCGGGATGCCCGTCGCCGTCTTGCCGCCGAGCAGCACCGTGGCGCGAAACCTCATGCCGGCGAGTATGCCCGCCTCCAGCTACGGACCGTCGATGACGACACTCGGGTCGGGGGTTTCCTGCGCAGTATCGGTTTAGACGTTCACCCAGACCAGCGTCTTCACCGCGGAGGTAGTCGTCCCGTCGCTGTAGGACACCCGCGCGAGGTAGCGTTTGGTCGCGTCCAGCCCGGACCAGGCGGCGTTGAGCGTGACCGGCGTAGCCGTCGTCACCGTTGCCGGAGACGGCGTCACGGTGAGGTTGCCGGCATCGCCCGCCAGCACCCAGGACGGCTGCTTCACCGTCTGATTCGGCCCCGCGAACAGGTTGATGTAGACGTCGTAACTCGTCGCCGACGGGTTGGCGATAGCGACCCACTCCGAGGCGCTGCCGGTGGCGCTGGACGCCACCAGGGTCGAGGTGCCGCCCTGGTACACGAACATGTCGACGTCGGTGCCGGCCGCCAGATCCCCGGCGAAGGTCGCGAACCGCGCGTAGGACGTGCCGGCCGGCGTGCTCACGGTGAACTTCGCGACGTGGTCGTTGACCGCCGGTGCCGCCGTCGGGAAGTTCCCGCCCGTCGCGTTCTTCAGCGCGGCCGACTGCTCGAGCGCCGGCACCAGCCCGGACACCGAGGTCGCCAGCGTTCCGGTGTATCCGGGCTGCACGTTCACGCCCACCGATCCGCTCGCCCCGGTGCCGTGCGCCTCGGCGACGGCGCCGAGCTGTACCGGGCGGATGGCGATCGGGCTGCGGACGTCACCGGCGCCGCCCCAGCTGCGCCAGGTCAGGCTGCCGAACGTGAACGCGTTCAGCGCGGCGGTGGTACGCGTGAACGTCACGGTGAACGTCTTCTTCTTGCCCGGCAGGATCGCGAAGGCCGACGGCTCGACCTTGACGCTTACCCCGGGCGGGGCGCTGACCACGGCGTGCCCGACCCAGGAGTCCGCACCGGCGTTGGTGAGCGTGCGGGTGATCGTCTGAGTGCCAGCCAGGTCGCCGATCGCGATCGAGGGCAGGTTCACGTCGGACGCATCGATGGTGCCCTTGCAGGTGCCCGACGGTGGCGTCGAACCCTGACCGCACAGGAACTTGTCCCAATCCTTGGCGGTGCTGTCGTACACGAGTCCGGCCGCGAGTGCCCCGGACGCATTGACGTGTCCGGCGCCCTCGTCGAACGGGGTGGCGATCGCCCCGCCGTCGGTGTGGATCGGGTTGCCGTCGTTGTCGGTGGTGCTCGCGGACGTCATGATCACCGACTTGATCGCCATCGGCGACCACTTCGGATGAGCCTGGATCAGCAGCGCGGCGATGCCGGCAATGTGCGGGGCCGACATCGACGTTCCGGACTCGAAGTCGAAGTTGCGACCCAGGTGGTTCTGCGGGGCCACGGCGGCCAGCATGTCGACGCCCGGCGCCATGATGTCGGGCTTGAGCAGGTCGCCCCCGGTGGCCAGGCCAGGACCGCGGCTGGAGAACGCCGCGACGGTCGGGGCCTCGGCCCGATCGACGTGGGTGGCCCCGAACGACGCCGTGGGAGCGGCGGTGCCGGCGAGGTACGCCTTGACCGCTGCACCGTCGGTGTCGCTCAGGTGGACGGTCGGCAGGGTGTGCGCGTCGGCGTTGAGCGAGTTCGGCGAGGTGTTGGTCAGCACCATGCCGACGCCGCCGGCCTCCCGGACCGCCTTGCTCTTGTCGGTGCGGTCGTTCGTGCCGCGGTCACACACCACGATCTTGCCGGCTACCTTCGCCGGGTCGAGGTAGCCCTCGGGGTGCGCCGGATCCCAGGTGTTGGAGTAGCAGAGCCGCGCACCGTCCGCGCCCGCTCCGGTCAGCGCGACGGTGGTGCCCAGCGCGATCGGCGAGCTCGGCACGGCCGCGCCGAGGCCGATGCCCTGGTAGGTCGTGCCGTTGCCGAGCGTCACGCTCGCGTGGTGCGCGACGTCGTCGGTTCCGGCCGCCACCGTCGTGACCCACGGGTAGTTGTGCGCGACGGTGCTGACGGTCGGGCCGCTGTTGCCGGCCGACGCCGAGACGAAGATGCCCGCCTTCGCGGCCCGGTAGAAGGCCAGGCCGGTGGGGTCGTCCACTGTGGTCAGCTGCCCGGAGATCGAGAAGTTGATGACGTCGACGCCGTCGCCGACCGCCTCGTCGATCGCCTTGTTGATGTCGCTGTTGTTGCCCGACGCGGTGCCGTCGGACTTGTGCCACAGCGCCTTGTACATCGCGATCCGCGCGGCCGGGGCCATGCCGCTGAACTTGCCGAAGTCCACGCCGTCGACGGTCATCGGCACGCCGTAGTCACCGGCCGCGGTGCTCGCGGTGTGCGAGCCGTGGCCGTCGTAGTCGCGTGGTGAGTGGAACTCACCAGCGATCGGCACCACGGTGCCCGGCCCGAACCACTTCGCGCCGATCAGCTTGTTGTTGCACGTAACGGGCGGGCCGTCGTCGCCGGCTACGCAGCTGCCGTGCCAGCGCTTGGCGATCTGCTTGTCGGTCTTGGACGACGGCAAGGCTGCGAACACCGGGTTCTCCGGCGTGATGCCCGAGTCGATGTCGCCGATGATGACGCCGTCGCCGGCGTTCTTGGTGCCGCCGAGCTGCGCCCAGGCGCCGCCCGGGCCGGTGAGGCCGAGGAACGTCGGGGTCTGGTAGTCGTCTGCCTGCACCACCGAGTCGGGGACGACGAACAGCACGTCGGATCGACCGGCGAGCTTGGTCGCCTGCTGCTGGCTCATCGCCGCGGCGAATCCCGCGGTGGCGTAGTTGTAGTCCTGAATCTTGCGCGCGCCGTTGACCGTGCTGAGCACCGCGGCCCGGCGCTGGTCGAGGTGGCTCACGTAGCTGCGGACGCTGGCCGCCGTCTTGTCGAGGTTCGTTCCCGGCGCGATCGCCGTCGGCGCCAGGCCCGGCGTACCGCCCTCGTAGCTGACGACGGGCTGATCCTTGAGCTCGACGATGTAGACACCGTTGGGTGACTTGGCGACGCCGGCGCTGGTGACGATTTGGCGAGGGCCGGCCGGTGCGGCGCCGGCGCCCGTGGCAGCGGCCATTGCGGATGCGCAGATCGCGCTCAACGCGAGCAGGCCGAATTTCGTAGAACGTGCGGACAAGGCAGGCCTTCCGTCGATGGGGGTCGACTTGCGCAGAGTGACGATATCCTCACGTACATCACAGCTCGAATCAACCCGGGCTTGCGCCGTTGGGGAGAATCGCGACATGCACCTTGCCTACACGCCCGAAGCGAACGTCCTGCTCGCCGACGAACCGCTCGCCCTGCTGATCGGCATGCTGCTCGACCAGCAGAGTGTCGCACGAACATATAAGTCCATGTCAACCGCTATCGCGTCTGGGAGCTGAGCGTGCCGCATCTCGCGTACACCCCCGAGGCCAATGAGTTCCTGGCCGCCGATCCTCTAGGGCTCCTTGTTGGGATGCTCCTCGATCAACAAGTGCCAATGGAGAAGGCGTTTACGTCGCCCCACGTCCTGGCTGAGCGGATGGGCGTGCAGCGACTCGACGCAGCCCAGATCGCCGAGTTCGATCCGGAGCAGTTCGAGCAGCTGTTCCGGCAGGTGCCTGCTCTGCACAGGTTCCCGGCTGCGATGGCCAAGCGGGTCCAGGAGTTGGCGCGAGTGCTGATCGAACGCTTCGGCGGCGACCCCGCCAGCGTCTGGAGCGACGCAGCGACCGGTTCCGAGCTGGTCACCCGGATCGGTGCCCTGCCCGGCTTCGGCGCGCAGAAGGCCAAGATCTTTGCCGCGTTGCTCGGCAAGCAGTTCTCCGTGCAGCCCAAGGGTTGGCGGGAGGCGTCCGAGCCATTCGGCGAGAAGAACGTCTTCCGCTCGGTCGCCGACGTGACCGACGACCCGTCGCTACAAAAGGTGCGCGCGTACAAGAAGGAACAGAAGGCGGCAGCGAAGCAAGGCGGCTAGATCTCGTGCCCTAGGACCCAGCCGCAGCGACGATGATGCTCGACAGTGAACGTCGTACGTGAAGCCAACGCCACTGACGAAGCGAGCATCAAGATGCGTACGACCCGTCGATGCCGAGAGCGCGAGTGGGACGCCTGCCGTCTCGATCAGGTCAAGCCATGACCTCGCTTCCCGGCGGGCCGGCTGATAAGGCAGGCAACCAGTACGAGCACTGGTGGACGGCGCGTGTAGTGGCCGAGCTGCTCACCGGCGCAGCGAGCCGTGACCTACTACCAACCGCTTCTCGATGTACCGGGCTGCGAGATCCGGCTACACAGCGCGGTGGTCTACGCCTCGCTGTTCCGCTTCGACGACACCATGCCTGCCAACCCGCACGTGTGGGGCGCGCCCGCATCCGCGAACCCGATCCTGCACCTACGCCGCATCGAAGGCGGCACCTGGTTCGACGCGTACCGTCGCAGCTTCGACGACGTATGGGAAACCGCGCTGCCGTCTGACGTCCCGATGAACTCCAGCCGCTGAGGACGCCGGGTGGGCTAGCAAAGGATGGGAACTGCGGCGTTGCGATCGGCCGGGTGGCACTGGCCGCGGGCGGCCCCCAGCTCGGCCCGGGCCCGCCGACGGCGAGGGCCGCGCCATCGTGGACCGCCTCGACCGGACCCAGGATCCGAAAATCAACCATCGCCCGACGATGGC
>Ga0137415_10004916_pt1 | contig 13199 bp, 11 predicted proteins | sample CZODoug3_1_1_16f_FD_183082 | JGI IMG/M metagenome (GOLD analysis project Ga0137415, IMG submission 183082) | Vadose zone soil fungal communities from Angelo Coast Range Reserve, California, USA - CZODoug3_1_1_16fungal (Hybrid Assembly) | ecosystem: Environmental > Terrestrial > Soil > Vadose... | reverse complement strand
TCGATCGATATCTCCACAAGCGATCGATGCCCAGCCCCTTTGACGATGAAACGATAATTCGGCGAACGGAGAAGCATGGATGAGAATTCTGGTCACAGGTGAAAAGGGATATATCGGTACGGTTCTGACTCCAATGCTCGTTGACGCGGGGCATAATGTGACCGGTTTAGATACAGACCTTTACGAACGGTGCACATTTGGTATGGAAATCCCCGACATAACCTCGACCCAAAAGGATATTCGAGACACCGTGGTCTCCGACCTGAAGGGGTTTGATGCGCTGGTGCATTTAGCGGCGCTTTCGAATGACCCTCTGGGAAACCTCAATCCTGAATTGACGTACGAGATCAACCACTATGGAACCGTCCGGATCGCGAAGGGACAGTGCCGCCTCATAGAATGACGCTGAAGTCCTACGCACATGATTCCGCCCGTAACTCCTGCGACATCCCCTAATCTCAACAGGATTGCTCCCGCGTGAAAGCTTGAGGACAATGAGGTTATGTCCCATGGGGACTTTTCGCTTCCGACGTGGTACGACGGATCTTAAGTCTTAGTCATGCACATGCTTTGGCGCGAACGACTTGCAGCCGCAGGTGAGAACCGCTAGGTAAAATGGAAGCTCCGCTGATAACGATATTATGCCCTGTCTACAACGAGGATCGCGTCGTACCACTCTTTTTTGAACGTATTCAGCCGGTCATGGAGAAGCTTTCCGGACGCTACGCGGTTCATCTACTTTTTCTTAATAACGCCTCACGCGACCGCACCGCGCAACAGATCGAGGAAATCAGGGAGGTTTGGCCGTCGACGTATCTCATCACCATGAGCAGAAATGTGGGCTACCACGCTTCGCTCGAATGCGGATTGCGAAACGCGGCGGGCGATTTGTTCGTGTTCATCGATGTCGACTGCGAAGATCCTCCTGAAATGATTCTCGAATTCGTGGAAAAATACGAGCAAGGAAACGACATCGTTTACGGTGAGCGCGTCGACCGGCATGAGTCCAAGGCGATGAAGAGAGCACGGAAATTCTTCTATAGGCTGCTCCGCGCGGTAGCCGATGAAGAAATCCTGCTCGACATGGCGGAGTTCTCGCTTTTCACAAAAGAAGTTCGCGACGCTATTCTCGATGAGAACACGTCTTTCCCCTTCCTGCGTGCTTCGATCGCTCGAGTGGGATTCCGGCGCGCGGCTATTCCCTTCAAGCGCCAGAAACGTATCGCCGGAAGTACACACTACAACCTCATAAGGATGTCCATCTTTGCTGTTGCGGGAATCTTGTCTGCTTCGACTCTTTTTCTTCGCCTTCCCATTTACCTTCTCCCTATCTGGCTTCTCGGTCTGCTCATTCTTGGCATGGGTTACGTGTCAACCCATTCGCCCTGGCTGGTTGTCGCCGCGTTTTTGCTCTTCGCGGGCTACATTGGCACAACCATGGCCTTCACGGCAATGTACGTCGCGCGGACATATAAGAATGGTTTGCACCGGCCGAATGCAATTATCGACCGGAGCCGAAGCATATTGCAGCCGACAGGCCGTGGGGGGGGAGTGGGTGGCAAGAAAGGCAGAATCCACCAGTCATCGGGCATTGGCGCGCGCTGATTTGGGTTACGGCCCTCGATTGTGGAGACCCGTTGAATGTCTTTGTCTGCTACGTTGCCCAGTGTGATCGAAGCCCTACCTGGCGCCGACAGTTGCCCCATGTGCAGTGCCCTCGATTTCACCTCGATATATGAGGATGCGCGCGACCCCATCACATTGGACTCTTTTCGCGTCGTCGAGTGCTCTGCCTGCGGAGCCGCTTTTACGATACCGCGTCCGGCCTCTTTGGACCGCTACTACCCGGGTCACTATCGGGCGTATGGGGCATTAGTTACCCGCGTCCTTAGCACCTTGTACGGCTTGCGTGTTTCCCGCTGGGCTCGCCTCAAACCCGAGGGCGCCTCGGTATTGGAGGTGGGGTGCGGTCCCGGTTTGATGCTCGTCGCATTTCGCCGGCGTGGTTGGCGCGTGGTTGGTATTGAGCGAAACGAAGTGGCTGCGGAAACTGCGCGCCAAACACTTGGACCCAATACCATTGCGACGTCCATGGAGAGCTTGCCGGCAGACGCTCGGTTCGATTTGATCGTGTTGTTCCAGGTCCTCGAGCATATCGGCGAGCCGGTCGCGCTGCTCCGGGAATGCGCGAGGCACATGGCTCCTGGGGGCCTCTTGATTGCTAACGTGCCAAACTTCTCGAGCTGGCAGTCGCGGTTTGCCGGCTCGAAGTGGATGCATCTTGACGTGCCGCGTCACCTCAATCATTTCACGCCCCAAACCATCTCGGCGACACTGGAGCGGGCGGGACTCAAGCCTGTTGGTATGAGCTTCGCGTCGCTGGAACATGACCCATACGGATGGGTGGAAAGCACAATCAACCGGTTAACCGGACGCGCCAACACACTAACCCGCTATCTAATGGGGCTCGAGCCCTTCGGGCCGGCCGTGTTGCTCTCGTTCGTGCTTGGCGTTGCACTGGTTCCACCAGCGCTCTTGCTGTCAATGGCAAGCTGGCAGGCGAAGCGTGGCGCTTTAATGGAAACTACCGCCACCCTCCCGAGGCCTTCCGAAAAATAGCGCCCAAAGGGCCGAGCCACGTTTTGGAGATGAGGTCTGATAGGGGCAATCTCTCGAATGGTGGCGGTTTTGCACTTCGAAATGGCAATCTGGTGGCACCCTGGGCGAGAACGCCGCGCATTTCTGCCCGTCTTAGGACGTTTTCCGCCAAACCGCTAAGACAGACCTGCCCAGAGAAAAAGCCAACAAACGATCCATGAACCGGGATATCGGCACCAAATAGTTATCCCAGAAACGCATCTGGCCCGCGCTCGCATTGGGCGCCTGGAGAAATAGCAGATTGCCCGCGGAAGCAAGGACGCCAAAAGCGTCAAGATAGATGCATTTTTCTTCGCGCAAACCGTGCGGCGCAATCGCCCGCAGCGAATTTCTGGTATACCTGCGAAAGTGGCCGATGGCCGCATCGAACGGTGTATATAGCCATGGGAACGCAGGAGCCAGAACGATAATCACTCCGTTCGCCTTCAGATGTTGCGCGGCGTGACGGAGTTCCGCGGCATCCTCTTTGATATGTTCCAAGACATCGATGTAGAGAATTGCATCGAATTTCTCCTGAGGATTGATATCTGGGAGCATCCCAACGAGGACTTCACAATTTCGTAAGTGAGGCAAAGAGCCGATCTTTTTCGCAAACTTAGAGTCGGGCTCCAAACAAACCCACCGCTGTTGGGTTCCGTCATTCAGCGCCTGCGTCGTTCCGCCTATGCCTGCCCCCACTTCCAGGACGTCATGGACCAAGTACGGGCGCAGTTTGGATTGTATGTACGATTTCCAGTGGCTGGCGTGAGCAAAGATCTCCAATTCAGAGCCCATGTATTGAAAATTTGACGTCTCCGGCGTATCTGCCTTTTCCGCAGGACAAATCGAAGCATCAGTCGCACTTTCGAAAGATTCAGCCGATTTGAGTTTTGATGTCATAGAATATTCGCATTTAGCATTCAGAAATTCCTAAAGGTACCCGCACCAGCCAGACCTGCCAACCATTTGTAGTTGGCCCCTGGTAATAACGCTCAGCGAGTCGAATTTTTAAGCGCTCGAAGAAATTCATATTGAAATAGTTCATAACACTACTTTCGATGACGATGGTCCTATCTCCGGGTGCATCAAAGAGAATGACACGTGGAGAAAGTCTGCATATCTCTCCGACCAGCCGATCGAAGTCAGAATTGGTAAGGGTTTCCGCAAACGCGTCCTGGATTGGCAAAGGGTTGAACCGGCGAGCCAGTAATGACAGGGAGTAAGAGTGGCGACTGAAAAACAGAGTGCTGGAAGCTTCCTGAGCCCCCAGAAATCCAGCTTGAACCCGCAAAGCATTTGCAGAATCCTCAGGCATTAAAATTCCCGAGACCCTCGACGTAGTTGTTTCCGATTTCTCAACGGTCAATCGAGTCGCGAGAAGGATGTAATAATTCATGGAAAGAAGCATCGGAACCAGCAAGAACGTTAGCGGCGCCAGTCTAAAATCGAAGATTGCAGAAACGATCCCGTCACGACGTAACCGCCGCAAAAGACGGGGTTCGATAAGATCAGCAATAAGGAAAAGGTACAGAAACTGAAACGTCCAGAGATTCCAAGCTTGCGGCCGGTTCACGTAGTAGGCGGCCCAGGTAAGGATCGTCGCAGATATTCCCAGTTTTGCGCTCTCGTCGAACTCTAAATCCGTCACTCGCCACTTCAGAACCAATGAACTGAAGACGAAAACACTGTGCACAAAAATTAGCAGTGCCAGTGGGTCAAAATATAGTGACAATCCACCGTAACCCTGCCCAAATTTCGTAATCAACCCGAATAGCAGCGCCACATCAAATGGTGGCCAAGTCCCCAACCCTGTACGAAAAAAGATCAGGACAACCATGAGAATGGCAACAGCTGCCAAAGCGGCACGCGATGCAAGTCCTCCGACCTGAGTCAATACCAGACTTCTCAGCCTCGAGAGCAAAACCACTCCGTAGCCAAACGATAGACACAGGCCAGTTTCCGTATTATAGAGCAGTAAGAAAGCTGCACTGGCTCCTAGAATGCACGCTAGTCGGCACAGTGGCTGGTGGCGGCATAGTATCAAAACGGCCACCCCCAGAGCCAAGCCGAAACTTCGCCAACCTGTCTGGTTCGGATAATACACGGCCGAGTGACTGGTGCTTACCCACGGCCCTATTAGTAATGTGCCGAACAAGACAAAAAGCGGATTGCCTGGTCTCCACAGGTAGAAAGCCAGGATTGCGATCCCAAGAAATACGACCTGGCAAACTTGCACCAACCGGAGGTGTTCACCGAAATCGAGAAAGCCCCACGTTCGTTCGAACGCCGCAAGCGCAATAGCGTGGATCAATCCATAGCTCAGATTGATCTGCGAGCCAACGCGAAGGCCAGCGGCTAAGCGGTCTGCTTGGGCCAGCGTTGCGCTGTAATGCCATTCTGCCCAGCTGAGTTCTGGCTCGTATGGGAGCGGTTTACGCGCAAATCCCGGAACTACTAAAAAAATGACGTAAATGGCAATGCAGGTCCAAATCGCCATGACTAACCCGCGCGTTTTCCGCCGTTGCGCCCACAATAATGCGAGAACAGTCAGGAACGTAGAAAGGAGCAAGAACTTTACCTGCAACCCCTGTCTCTGCGGGCCAGGAAAAACAGTACCAGGCAGATTAAACAGGATAACCAGCGCCGCTCCAACCGCAAGGAATACGCCGGACCACCTCTTGAAGAATTCGTGCGTCGTTCGAAATAACTCTGTTACCTGCCGCGCGTGGGCAGCAGGGCGGCGGATCGTAGCCGCTCCGAGTCCGCAGAGTACCGCAAGTAGCACCAGGCCCACACGATGCGCCAGCCGTTGTGAACTCGTATCCACCATACCTAGGAATCTGATGTGTTCGAATGTAAACATGCCAAGGCCCGCGCCCCGGGTCCGGGAAAAAACCATCGTGGCTGTGACGCCGAGCACCACTAAAGTTGTGATGAGCGCCGCAGCGTCGGACGTCCTCCAACGACGAATGTGGTTATGATGGCCGACGGTACGTGGGGAGTACTCCAATACGGTTGCGCGGGAATTGTCCGGACTCATACAGCATGATCGCATGACGGGCCGGGCTGTTGGCTTTCGATACCGAAGGACGGTTGCCATCTGGTAACTCCGACTTATTGGGATTCACTCCGCAAATCCGTGTAGCAATTGATGCCAAACCAGTGTGCGTGTACCTCTTAAAGCATCCTCGTTTCTTTTCGCCATAAAATCCGCAAATGATCCAAGCTAAGCTGTCTACACAGCGTTTGCGAAGACGGATAGATTTACTTGATTCGTCTTTCGGTCGCTCGATCGGGACCATCAAAAGAGTCACCGAGGACAATGTGAGCGTTGCCGTCAAAAGGGCGAAGAACAAATCGTGAAGGCCGTGATTCTAGCAGGAGGCATGGGCACCCGGATCAGTGAGGAGAGCTATCTTCGGCCAAAGCCGATGATTGAAATCGGAGGCAAGCCCATTCTTTGGCATATCATGAAGATCTACTCCGCTGGTGGTGTGCATGATTTCGTGGTCTGTTGCGGGTACCGCGGATACGTCATCAAGAGCTACTTTGCGAATTATTTTCTTCAGACTTGTGATGTCACCTTTGATATCGCAAGAAACAAAATGGAGGTCCATCAAACCGGCGCCGAGCCGTGGAAGGTAACTCTGGTGGACACAGGATTGGAAACCATGACCGGCGGACGCCTCAAGCGCGTGAGGTCTTACCTTGACACAGAGGATTTCCACTTCACCTACGGCGACGGACTTGCGGACGTCGACCTGAAGGCCCTTGTTGATCTTCACCGGCGAGAAAAAGTGCTGGCCACAGTCACCTCAGTGTCCCCGCCGGGGCGTTTTGGAGCTCTGGTTAGCCGAGGAGACCGTGTTCTGAGCTTCCGGGAAAAGCCGGAGGGAAGCAGTCGGATCAACGGCGGGTATTTCGTCTTGTCACCCGCGGTTCTTGATTATATCGACGGCGACCATACGGTTTGGGAAGGTGAGCCTTTGGAACGCCTTGCCCACGAGGGCCAGCTTGCGGCATACACGCATGAAGGCTTCTGGCACCCGATGGACACGCTACGCGATAAGAACCAACTTGAAGCAATGTGGAGTTCCGGAAAGGCTCCGTGGAAAGTGTGGACATGAACTCGGAATTCTGGCGGACGAAAAAAGTATTTCTCACGGGCCACACCGGCTTCAAGGGAAGCTGGCTGTCCCTTTGGCTCCAGAACCTTGGCGCGGAGGTCATTGGTTACTCCCTTCCTCCACCAACCCAGCCGAACCTGTATGACCTGGCCAGCGTAGAAAAGGGGATGAAGTCAATCCGAGGAGACGTTCTCGACCTGGAACACTTGTGCCGCTCCGTACGGGAACACAGGCCCGAAGTTGTTTTCCATTTGGCGGCCCAATCCCTTGTGCGCCGCTCTTACGAAGATCCCACCGGCACGTATGCGACGAACGTCCTGGGGACTGCTCACATCCTCGACGCAGTGCGAGCCGCTCCCTCCGTCAAGAGCATTGTCATTGTCACGTCGGACAAATGTTACGAGAACTGTGGAGACCAGAGGGCGTATCGCGAGTCAGATCGTCTGGGGGGCGCTGACCCATACTCCAGCAGCAAAGCAGCAGCAGAAATTGTCACATCGGCCTTTCGCAAATCCTTCTTCATTTCCGCGAAAGGTGAAACAGGGACTGGTGTGGCGTCGGCTCGCGCCGGGAATGTGATCGGCGGAGGAGATTGGGCGGCGGACCGGCTCATTCCGGATGTGATGCGCGCGGTCCTCGAGGGAAAGGACCTATTGATCCGGCATCCGCAAGCCATCCGCCCATGGCAACATGTACTCGAACCCGTGTCTGGATACATGACCCTCGCCGAGAATCTCTGGCAGGACCCGGAGCGCTTTTCGGAAAGCTGGAATTTTGGTCCGAACGAATCGGAGACTCTGTCAGTTTCCAGATTGCTTGAATGTCTCAGAAAACTGTGGGGACCAGGTTTGTCTTGGCAATTTGATAATGGTACCTATCCGCATGAAGCCCAGTATTTGAGCCTCGACTGCACCAAGTCTAAAGTGAAGCTCGGATGGGAACCTCGATGGAATCTGAATTCCGCCCTGGAGGCGACAGTACAGTGGTACAAAGCTCATCAATCTCACGAGGATGTGCGGCTATTGACTCAAGAGCAAATTCGCTCTTACCAGGGCATGCTGAGCGTGTCCCAGCTTACCCGGCCATGAATCTTCGAGAGTGCCGATTTTGCGCTTCAACTCTCCAGCACACCTTTGTGGATTTGGGGATGTCTCCCCTTTCTAATGCCTACCTCCGATTCGAACAACTGAATCAAATGGAGCCCTTCTATCCCTTGCACGCGCGTGTTTGCGATAAGTGTTTTCTTGTGCAACTCGAACAGTTCGAACATCCCGAAAAGATTTTCGGCGACTACCCGTATTTCTCGTCCTATTCGGAATCTTGGCTAAGCCATGCCCGCTGGTACGCGGAACGCGCAATCGAACGGTTCCATCTGGATACGGAGAGCCTGGTGGTGGAGGTTGCCAGTAACGACGGCTACCTGTTGCAGTACTTCCAGCAGAAGGGCATTCCCGTTCTTGGCGTGGAGCCTGCCGGGAATGTGGCCGAGGCCGCGCGGAAAAAGGGGATCCGAACAGTGTCGAAGTTTTTCGGATCCGATACTGCCCGCGAGTTGCAGGCTGCCGGGCAGCAGGCAGACTTGATCGTGGCCAACAACGTATTGGCTCACGTGCCGGACATAAAAGACTTTATTGCCGGATTGAAGCTGGCTTTGAAGCCACGCGGATTTGTTACCGCTGAATTTCCACACCTCCTCCGGCTCATAGAAGCAAACCAGTTCGACACGATTTACCATGAACACTTTTCGTACTTCTCCTTTTCTACTGCCGAGGAGATCTTCCGCAAACAAGGATTCAGGGTCTTCGATGTGGAGGAAATGCCCACGCACGGCGGATCACTCCGCTTATACGCCTGCCACGAGGAGGCCCCCTCTCAACCGATTGGCTGTGGCGTGTTGCAACTGCGAGAACAGGAGATCGCAGCCGGCATCCGGGATCTGAAAACATATTCCGGCTTCAGCGAAAGAGTTCGAGAAACCAAACGGTCTCTTCTCGACCTCTTGATCCACTTGAAAAGGGAGGCTAAGTCCGTGGTCGGCTATGGCGCCCCCGCGAAAGGAAATACACTGCTCAATTTTTGCGGAATCGGGAAGGACTTCCTAGATTACACAGTGGATATCAGTCCGCACAAGCAAAACCATTTCCTCCCCGGTACGCATATACCCATTTACCCTCCCGAGAGGATTCGGCGCACTCAGCCTGATTACATTTTGATTCTGCCCTGGAATCTCCGGGACGAAATCATTGAGCAACTGGCTGACATCCGCCAGTGGGGTGGCCGTTTTATCGTTCCCATCCCAAGGCCAGAAGTGGTGGAATGAAACTGATCCGTCTTCCGCTGAGCGGAGCTTACCTGATTGATCTGGAACTCGTCGCCGACGAGAGGGGGTTCTTCGCGCGAACCTGGTGCGCTGAAGAATTCGAGGAGTTTGGGTTGAACCCAAAGCTGGCTCAATGCAGCATTTCATCCAATACGCGGCGAGGTACTCTTCGCGGCATGCATTACCAAGCGGATCCGTATGCCGAAGCTAAACTAATTCGCTGCTGCTCGGGAGTAATCTATGACGTCATTGTGGACCTTCGGCCTGTCTCGCCGACCTATTGCAAGTGGTCTGCCGTCGAACTGACTTCCACAAACCACAAAATGCTCTATGTGCCCGAAGGTTTCGCGCATGGTTTTCAGACGCTCGTCGATAACACCGAGGTGTTTTACCAGATCTCCGTAAGCTACCAGCCCGAGTACGCTCGGGGGGTTCGATGGAACGATCCGGCGTTTGGGATTGAATGGCCGATTTCGCATCCCATCGTATCCGCCCGCGACTGCGCATTCGCGGATCACAACACATGAGCAGGGTCTTGGTTACCGGAGCCAGTGGATTTATCGGCCGGCAGTGTTTGCCCATTCTGGCGGCCAAGGGTTATGACGTCCATGCCCTCTCCCGTCGACAACTGGCGACACCGCTCCCGGGTCTATCTTGGCACAATCTAGACTTGCTTAGCCAAGGTGCACCCTCCGAAATCATTCATCAAGTGCAGCCAGATTTCTTGCTCCATCTTGCGTGGTATGCGGCCCCCAGTAAATTCTGGGAAGCGCGCGAGAATATCGATTGGGTTCGCGCCAGCCTCGAGTTGCTCTTGGCTTTTGCCGCGAACCAGGGGAAGCGGATAATCGTCGCTGGCAGTTGCGCTGAGTACGCGCTCAACCCCGGCGAATGCTTGGAAGAGGAGACACCTCTTCTTCCGGCCACTTTGTACGGAACGTGCAAACACTCTTTCGGGAGAATCCTTGATTCTTTCAGCCGACGAAACGACCTCAGTGCGGCATGGGGGCGGATCTTTTTTCTATATGGTCCGTACGAACATCCTTCGCGCCTAATCGCCTATGTTGTACAATCCCTATTGCGGGCACAGCCCGCGCTTTGTTCAGACGGCACGCAGGTCCTAGACTTCATGCATGTCGAAGATGCCGCTTCCGCTTTCGTTGCGCTGCTGGAGAATAAGATTCAAGGACCGGTTAACATTGCTTCAGGCCGTCCCGTCGTGGTGCGAGACCTGCTTCAGGAAATTGGCATGCAAATCGGACGACCGGAGTTAATTCGCCTCGGAGCACGCCAGTCGAGTTCGGAAGTTTCACGCATTTGGGCAAATGTGGAGAGACTCACGAAGGGAACAGGTTGGAAGCCACACTACGATCTGGCATCAGGAATCCAACAAACAATCGAATGGTGGCGGAATTCAGCAGGGCTTCGAGAGTATGACCCAACCCGAGAGGCGAACCAATACTCCTGACAATGGCCGCCAACAATTACTGCAATTTAGTTGTCCCGTTGCGCTCCCACACTACGGCAGTCCAATCCGAGTCTGAGCCTGTGACAGGCACGAGCGGTCCAACGCGATGATAGTTGGCCTTTAGATAATCGCCGATTTCGCGGTCAAAGTCTTCGCCGAAAACTGGTGTACCGAACTCCGGGAATTGACGGTTCGACCACAGCAGGTAGCGGACAGGCTGCCGTTCGATCTCTCGGATCATCTTATCCGTCATCTGCCCCGGTGCCACAATGCCCGGAGTGAAGGAGAAGACGCGTGTCGGACAGGTCGTGTTCGAGAGGAAGTATAAACTTGTGTCCTCGGGAACCGAGAGCACGGACTCCCCGGCGGAAGCCTTTTCCTTCATGAATTGGATCGCAACTTTATAATTTTCTACCAGGTGCTTGGACGCACGGATCGTTCCTCGCTCGGTTGTCAGGGGCACATAGTCCTTGGTATGACCTTCAGCTCTTGTGGTCGGGATGGCAACCGCAATTAAGCAAGCGAGACAGATCAATAGTTCTCCGGCGAACACGATCCGTCGCGAGCGGTCAGAACGAGGAATGATCAGACATGTCAGCAGCAGGAACGAAAGAACCACCGGCCCGTTGTAAAAGATGGGATAATCGTCTGTCTGCATCTTCATCAGGATGCGAAATGCAAGCAGGCCGGAAAATGTAAGCAGAATAGCGATCCTTGCACTGCTGCTCGCACTCTCATTCCGCCGCACCCAAAAACGCGCCCAAACAAAGAGCGCGGCTACCACAATGTACAGAACCATGTCCTGGGGAAAGAAAAATGTGGTCAAGACAAGCTGCACTGTCTGCACTGGAGGAAATATGAAGTAATTTGTCTTCGCGAGATACAGAATTACTATAAACGCGATCATAACTCTGAGCAGGATAGCTCGCGTATCGGTGCGCTTCCACCACAGAATGAAGTAGGATGCCAAAAAGACGCCCGCAAAAGGGATCGCCCGACTTAGGGCATTCTCAAAAGCGGAACCGGATACCGTGAAGCCGTTGCGTTCCAGCCACATCTTTCCATACGTCCTCATGAAGTAGGAAGTTGGCCAACTCACGAGATTTTCTTGTGTAATGAACTCGACTCCTCCGATGGACACCATCCATAGGATCACAAGAGCACATGACACGACCCCAGGCAGAATTGCCAGTACGTCTCTCGCGATGCGTCCCCAGGATCGTTGTGAAAAACCGCGCACGGCGACGAGCGGGACCAGAGTCGCATAGCAGGCTGTCCCAAACTCTGGCTTGAACAGTAATGCAGCGGCTGCGACGGTCCCCGCGCCCAAGATCCACCCCGAGCTCGTGGCGTCTATCGCGCTGACGGCAAGCCAGAGGAATAAGCACCCAAGCAAGCAGCCATACACCGTGGAGAAGCTGTATGGAAGAGGAAAACTGAAAATCGAAGGTTCAAACGCCTGGAGAAGCAATACCGCTCCCGCAGTCCAGCCCACATGCCATGAGGACAATCGCATCCCCACGAGATAGAGAAATATGGCGGAGCCCAACGCCGATAGCGAACCCGCCCAGTACAGCACATTCAACTTCACACCGAAGAACCGAAACAAATAACTGTTGAAGTAAGGAGCTGCTGGGCCATAGGGGAACCATACATCACGGTAGAGCACCTTTCCTTGCGCGAGCAAGGAAGGTATGTACATTTCATGGCCGGAATCGATGGTAAGGTTTCCCCAGGACGCCCAAGTGGCATATACCTTCGCAGCCCACAGGGCTATTAGCATCAGTAGAGCAATGTACGTCGTACGATTCCATAATGCGGGATGGTCATTGCGTACGAGAAAACGTGGCGCGGGCGAGTCAACTGTTGTACCGTGGCTCTCGATCGGAGAAACAGGCAATGGGTGGGTGGTTACGCTGAAGTGTCCCATGCGGCTCGACTTTGATACTAGCAACGACTCCTTTGCCCACCCATTCGTTATCCTAATATGTTGTGCTCTATGAATCATTATTACCATGAACCCGTGATCAGTCGGCGCGGATGTGCTTCCTGCGCTGAACGGTCCTGTCATTCGCCAAAATTCTGTCCGCCTTTGATTTCAACAGGATACAGCATTGCATTTCACACGCAAAATGCCGTAGCAACGTAGCATGACAGACACCTTCGGACTCCTGTTTGGCGCGATCCTTCGCGTGTTTCTCACCCGACGCATGCTGCTTCTTGAAAACCTTGCTCTTCGCCAGCAACTCGCGGCACTGAAACGGAAGCACGCAAGGCCAAGGCTTGCGGTATTCGATAAGCTGTTCTGGGTCATGGCGCGGAGGTTCTGGTCCGGGTGGAAACAGGCGCTTATCGTGGTCAACCCGGAAACGGTGGTCCAGTGGCATCGGGCTGGCTTCCGGTTGTATTGGAAGCTGATTTCCAAAGTGCGCAGGCCGATTGGGCGAAGACAGACTCCGAAGGAAATTCGGGAATTGATCTTTCGCATGGTGGCCGAGAATCCAACTTCGGGAGCGCCGCGCATCCATGGGGAGCTTCTCATGTTGGGCTTTGATGTTTCTGAGCGAACGATCTCCCGCTGGATGAAACGAGCGCCGAGAGACCCAGAACTGGCCAAACGTTGGCTAGCCTTTCTGCGCAATCATCG
>Ga0137415_10004915_pt1 | contig 13201 bp, 14 predicted proteins | sample CZODoug3_1_1_16f_FD_183082 | JGI IMG/M metagenome (GOLD analysis project Ga0137415, IMG submission 183082) | Vadose zone soil fungal communities from Angelo Coast Range Reserve, California, USA - CZODoug3_1_1_16fungal (Hybrid Assembly) | ecosystem: Environmental > Terrestrial > Soil > Vadose... | reverse complement strand
CGCCAGTACGCATCGTTGCCCGACCCTTTTCCCATGTGGCGCGGCGGGGTGCTGCACGGCGCGCGCATCGCCTATGAGACCTGGGGCGAGCTCAATGCGGCGCGCGACAATGGGCTGCTGCTGTTCACCGGCCTCTCGCCGCCGGCTCACGCCGCCTCATCCCCCGCCGATCCATCAGACGGGTGGTGGCAGGGAATGGTCGGACCGGGACTGGCCATCGACTCGGAGCGCTTCTTCGTCATCTGCGTCAACTCTCTGGGCAGCTGCTTCGGATCGAGCGGGCCGGCTTCCATCGATCCGGCAACCGGCAAGCCCTATCGGCTGACGTTTCCAGATCTCTCGGTCGAGGACATCGCGCGCGCGGGCTACGAGACCGTGCGCTCGCTCGGGATCGAGCGGCTCGACACGGTCATGGGCCCCTCGCTCGGAGGCATGGTGGTGCTCGCGTATGCCGCGCAGTTTCCTGCCGCGGCGCGGCGGCTGGTGTGTATCTCGGGGACCGCCGCGGCGGCGCCCTTCGCGATTGCGCTGCGCTCGATCCAGCGCGAGGCGATCACCCATGATCCGGACTGGCAGGGCGGCAACTACACCCCCGAGCGAGCGCCGGTCACGGGCCAGCGCCTGGCGCGCAAGCTCGGCACCGTGACCTACCGTTCCGCCGCCGAATGGGCGCAGCGTTTCGGACGCCAGCCGATCCGCCAGGAGATGAAGCGCGGGGATCCGTTCGCTTCCGAGTTCGCGATCCAGGGCTACCTGGAAGCCCTGGCGCAGCGCTTCGTCAGCGTCTTCGACCCCAACTGCTACCTGTACATCTCACGCTCCATGGACCGCTTCGATCTCAGCGCGCACGGCGAGCCGGTGAGCCTGTTCCGGCGCGCCGGCCTGAGCGCTGCGCTCGTGATCGGGGTGCAGACGGACCTGCTGTTCTCGGTGACCGAGCAGCAGGGCATCGCGAGCTCGCTCGCGGCCGCAGGGGTCGCCACGCGCTTTGCCCCGCTTCCATGCATCGAGGGGCACGACGCCTTCCTCGTGGACCTCGACACCTTCGGGCGCGAAATCGGCGCCTTTCTGCGCAGCGGATGAGCAGCGGCGGCAGGCGGCAGCGGGCGCCGCGGGCCGGCTTATGTGATGCCTGCGAGGAAGGCTAAGGTCGTCGCGAAATAAGTTCACTGACCACGGCAAACCGCGCCGGGAAAGGCATAATGCCTCGGCCGGAACTACAACAACAAAGTCCTCGAGGATCAGCAGTGGAACGCCGACTGCACACCAGACACCGGGCACGAACCATCGTCTACATCACCGCTCCGGGCGGCCGCCGCAAGCTCTGCAAGGCGGTCAACCTGAGCGCCACCGGTGTCTTCATCGAGACGACGAACCTGGGGCTGCGCAAGGGGCAGCAGGTGGTGCTGTCCTTCGCCATCAATCTCGGCGTCATCACGAAGCTCCACCGCCGCACGGCCGTGGTCGCGCACGTCTCGCGCGGCGGCACCGGGCTCATGATGGAGACCTTCGCCCAGGCCTCGGGCTGAGGCCACGGCCCTCCGGGGCATCCGAGCCTGCTGAAGCGTCGTCCACCGGTTCGGGCGCCTTGGCGCCTGAAGAACTCGCCGTCTGCTACCCTAGTTGATTCGCATGAACCCACCTGCTCTGTCCCGGCGGCGCCTGCTCAGGCTCGCGCTCCGTGCCAGCTGTTCTCCGGCAAGCAGGTGAAGGCCGCCGGGTGGTGCACGGGGGGGCGCCGCAGCTGTGAAGGCTCAGGCAGCTGCGATGTCGGTCAGACCTCACCTGAATCGACATTGGGACAGGCGGCTGGCGTAACGCCAGGCGACCGCCGCAGCGATATAACGATATAAGGAGTCTCCCATGCTGAGTTTCATGATGCTGCTTCACGGTCCGGCGGACCGGCCCCGTCAGACCGCGTCCAACCCGCAGGAGTTCACGCGCATGACGCGGGAATACATGGAGTGGGCGGATCGCATGCGCGCGCAGGGCCAACTCAAAGGGGCCAATAAGCTCACCGACGACGCGGGCAAGATCCTGCGTACCCATGGCGGCCGCCTGTCCACGACCGACGGACCGTATGCCGAGAGCAAGGAGCTCGTCGGCGGTTTCTTCATCATCTCCGCCACCGACTACGCCGACGCCTGCCGCATCGCCGAGAGCTGCCCGCATGTGAAGTACGGCAGCTACATCGAAGTGCGCCAGGTACAGGAGCTGTAGAGGCGCATGCCCGCAGCAGAGCACGAGCTCGCCGCGCTGTTCCGGCGCGAAGCCGGCAGCATCTGCGCCTGGCTGGTGCGTCTGCTCGGGCCGGCGCGACTCGATCTGATCGAGGACGCGGTACAGGACGCGTTCAGCGCAGCGCTCACCCAGTGGCCCATCGAGGGCACTCCGCAACGGCCGGCGGCGTGGCTGGCGGTCGCGGCGCGCAACAAGGCCCTCGATCGCCTCAAGCGCGACATGAAGCTCGATTCCCTCGACACGCAAAACGAAGCCGCCGCCTGGCGGCTCGGTTTCTCGAACCCGGACGACACCGGTAAGCCGGACGATACCCTGGCGCTCATGTTCGTGGCGTGCCACCCGGCGCTTGCGCCGGAGGAGCAGGCGATGCTGACGCTGCAGACCGTGTGCGGCTTCAGTGCGCGCGAGATCGCGCGCAGTTTTCTCTCGACCCCCGAGGCCGTGACCCAGCGCCTGGTGCGCGCCAAGCGCAAGATCAGGGGACTCGGGCTGGCGTTCGAGATTCCGGAAGGCTCCCGGCTCGGTGAGCGCCTGCCGGGGCTCCTGAACGCGATCTATCTGCTGTTCAACGGCGGTTACACCGCCGCCGAAGGCGAGCCGCTCATGGCGCAGGAGTTGTGCGCGGAGGCGCTGCGGCTCGCCACGCTGCTCACCCAACACGCCGCCACGGCGACCGGCGAGACGCACGCGCTCGCCGCGCTCATGTGTTTCCATCATGCGCGCGCGGCGGCGCGCACCGGTGAGCGGGGCGATCTGGTGCTGCTCGCCGAGCAGGACCGCTCGCGCTGGGATCACGCATTGATTGCGCAGGGGTTCGTGCATTTGCGCGGTGCGATGTCGTCCACCGGGCTCACGCCGCTGCACATCGAGGCGGGTATCGCCTCGGTGCACGCCGGGGCGCGCCGCTTCGAAGACACCGACTGGGCGGCGCTGTCACGCTATTACGATACGCTCCTCGAGCTCAAGCCTACCGCGGTGGTGCGATTGAACGCCGCCATCGCCTGCGCGTATGCCACCGGTCCCGCCACCGGACTTACGCAGCTGGATGCGCTCGCGGGCACCGCGCGGCTGACGCACTACGCTCTGTACCACGCCGCGCGCGGGGATCTGCTGCTGAAACTCGGGCGCGCTGCGCACGCCGGCGACTCGCTCAGGCGCGCGCTCGAGTGCCCGGTGAACGGCGCCGAGCGCGACTATCTCACGCGCAGACTCCTCGCCTGCGAGGCGCTCGCACCGGCGACCCCCGCGCAGGTTGCCTGAGACACCCCGCCCGCCCCGAAGCGGCACCGCGCTGCGAGGCCCGCGCGTCAGTCGTAACAGGGACCTACCTCGCGCACTTCAATCGTGGCCCATTGCGCGGCCGGACACTGCGCTGCGAAGCCGAGCGCCTGTTCGCGGGTCGCGCAGTCGAGGAGGAAGAAACCGCCGATCAGCTCTTTGGATTCGGTGAACGGACCATCGGTCACTCTGCGCCTGCCGGCGTGCATGTCGAGCCGCACCGACTCGGCACGCAAGGAGTTGCTCTCGAGCAGGACACCGCGCGCCTTCAGGTCCGCGGTGTATGCGAGCATCCGCTCGTAGACCGCACGGCCCTCCTCCTCCGAACGCAGCCGCCGCTGTCCCGGCGGTTCCACGATCAACAGCATGTACGGCATGATCTCTCCGATTAAGGGTTTCAGGTTCGTCCGCGCTTGCAGGCGGCGGCACGATCCAGCAGCAGGCGAGTCTCGCGCGCGTTGTGGGTGAGTGTCGCCGCGCGCTCGAACTCCCCGCTCGCCTCCTCGTAACGGCCGAGCTTCGCCAGCAGGTCCCCGCGCACGCTCGGGAGCAGGTGATAGGAGTCGAGCGAGCCTTGGGCCGCAAGCTGGTCGGCGAGCTCCAGTCCCGCCGCCGGCCCGTAGGCCATGGCCACTGCGACCGCCCGGTTCAACTCCACCACCGGGGAGGGGGTGAGGCGCGCCAGCTCATCGTAGAGCGCGGTGATGTACACCCAGTCCGTGTCCGCCGCGGTCGCGGCGCGCGCATGACAGGCGGCGATCGCCGCCTGCAGGAGGTACGGTCCGCGCGCCTCACCGAGCGCCTCGCCGCGCGCCAGCGCCATCAATCCGCGATGAATGAGCAGCCGGTCCCAGACCGCGCGGTTCTGCTCCATGAGCAGGACCGGCTCGCCGCTCGCACCGGTGCGCGCGCGGATGCGGGACGCCTGGATCTCCATCAGCGCCACGAGTCCGTGAACTTCCGGCTCGCGCGGCGCGAGCTCGGCGAGGATGCGCCCGATGCGCAGCGCCTCCTCGCACAGCCCCGGCCGCATCCAGTCCTCGCCCGCGGTGGCGGAATAGCCCTCGTTGAACACCAGGTAGATGACTTCGAGCACCGAGGACAGCCGTCCGGCGAGCTCGCCGCGCCGCGGAATCTCGAAGGGCACGTGCGCGTCGCTGAGCGTGCGTTTGGCGCGCACGATGCGCTGCGCGATGGTGGGCTCGGGGACCAGGAAGGCGCGCGCGATTTCTTCCGTGGTCAGTCCCGCCAGCAGCCGCAGCGTGAGCGCGGTTCTTGCTTCGGTGGACAACAGCGGATGGCAGGCGATGAACATCAGCCGCAGCAGATCATCGCCGATCTCGTCGTCCGCGCTCGCCTCGAGCTTGCCGCCGTTGCTCTGCTGTTCCATCTCGAGCTCGTGACCGAGTGCCTCATGCTTGCGCGTGAGCATGCGCTCGCGCCGCAGATGATCGATGGCACGATGCTTGGCGGTGGCCATGAGCCAGGCGCCGGGATTGTCGGGGATACCTGAGCGCGGCCACTGCTCGAGTGCCGTGACGAGCGCGTCCTGCGCGAGCTCCTCCGCCCGGCCCACGTCGCGCACCAGGCGTGCAAGACCTGCGATCAGCCGCCCGGACTCGATCCTCCAGAGCGCGTCGATGGTGCGATGGACATCCGTGGCCGTCATGGCCACGGATGACACCATCGTCGCGTGCGCGGCGCAAGCCAAGTTCCGTCACGCGCTTTTGCGGGCCGCAGCGGTCACGGCGTCCAGGGGTTTCTCGCAGTTGACCATCCACGGGGTCCCGAAGCGGTCGGTGACCATGCCGAAGCGCTGCGCCCAGAAGGTCTCCTGGACGGGCATGGTGACCTTGCCGCCGTCCGCGAGCGTCGCGAAGATCCGCTCCGCCTCGGCGGGCTGCTCGACCGCCGCCATCACGTTGAAGCCCTCGGGTATGTGGTAGTGCTCTGCCGGCGCGTCGCACCCCAGCAGGAACTGGCCTCCGAGATCGATCCGTGCGTGGATGATCTTGTCGCGCGACTGCGCGCAGGTCTGCTCCGTGGCAGGGGCCTCGCCGTAGGTCATCGAGAACACGATCTTGCCGCCGAAGGTCCTGGCGTAGAAGTCGAACGCCTCACGGCAGTTGCCGTTGAAATGCAGGTGGGTGCTGGTTTGCATGGGTAAATGCTCCGTGGGCGGTTGGTCAGTGTTTGGAGGCAATGCGCTCGCGCTGCTGCGCTTCCTGCGCCCGCAGTTCCGGCGTCAGGTTCGCGCCGAAGTCCTCGGCCTCGAACACCCGGCGGATCTCGATCTCTTCGTTGCCCTTCTGGAACGGGGAGCGCCGGATCCACTCGACCGCCTCCGCGATGGACTTCACCTGCCACAGCCAGAAGCCCGCGATCAGCTCCTTGGTCTCGGTGAACGGGCCATCCGTCACGGTGCTCTTGCCGCCGCCGAACTTGACCCGCACGCCCTTGGCGCTCGAGTGCAGCCCTTCGCCCGCCAGCATCACGCCGGCCTTCACCAGCTCTTCGTTGAACTTGCCCATCTCGGTGAGAATCTCCTGGCTGGGCAGCACGCCGGATTCGGACTCCTTGTTCGCCTTCACGATCACCATGACTCGCATGACTGACTCCTCCGTCGGTTAAATTGGGCGTTGTCTCGTCTGTGTGTGTACGACGAGTGAGATCGGTGAGAATCGACACGAACGGCAGGATTTTTTGCACCCACGCTAAGTCACTGAAGGTCCTCGGGATTGTCACCACCCGCCCCCGCCCCTGCTCACGCGGAGCTCTGGCCGTTGCGCTTCATCAGTGTCGAGGCGGTCAGCGGCGTCGCGCTGCTGGCCGCCGCCGCGATCGCGCTCGCGTGGGCGAATTCTCCCTGGGCGGGCGCTTATGAGGGGCTCTGGCATCTGAAGCTCGGCCTCGGCGTCGCGGCATACCTTCCGGCGCACGACCTGCACTTCTGGGTGAACGACGGGTTGATGAGCGTCTTCTTCCTGGTCGTTGGACTTGAGATCCGCCGCGAAATGCACGATGGCGCACTGTCGGACCCGCGGGTCGCCACCCTTCCCATCATTGCCGCGATCGGCGGCGTGGCCATTCCGGCGCTGCTCTACGTACTCATCAACTCCGACCCGGCAGCGCGTCGCGGCTGGGCGATACCCACGGCGACCGATATCGCCTTCGCGGTCGGCGTCCTGTCCCTCATCGGCAAGGACGTACCGCCGGCGCTGCGCCTGTTGTTGCTGACGCTCGCCATCATCGATGACATCGCGGCCATTGTGATCATCGCGTTCTTCTACTCGAGCGGTATCGCGGTCGGGGGGCTCTTGATCGTGGCGGCGGGCGTGCTCGGAGTGCTCGTGCTGCAGTGGTTGGGTGTGCAACCGGCGCTCGCCTATGTGCTGCCGGGCTCGGTGGTGTGGTTCGGAATGCTGCGTGCCGGCGTGCATCCCGCGCTCGCCGGCGTGCTGCTCGGCCTTCTGACACCGGCCACCAGCGCTTTCGGACGCGTGCCGCGCGGGCGGGGTGCGCGGCGCGCGGGCGCGCCGCCGGTAGAGCGTGTGCAGGCGACGCTGCACCCCTGGGTGGCCTTCGGCATCATGCCGTTGTTCGCGCTGGCCAATGCGGGCGTGAGCCTGCAGGGTCTGGAGCTGCGCGCCGCGGCGCCGCTGGCGGTGGGCGCAGGGATCGTGTCGGGGCTGGTGCTCGGCAAGCCGATCGGAATCGTGTTGGCTTCGTTCGCCGCGGTGCGCCTGAAGCTGTGCGTTCTGCCCGCGGGGGTGCGCTGGCGTCACGTGCTGCTGGTGGGCCTGCTCGGGGGCATCGGATTCACGATGTCGATCTTCATCGCGAACCTCGCCTTCGAGGATCTGCCGCTGCTCGCCGCGGCCAAGTTCGCCGTGCTGGTGGCGTCGGTGCTCGCCGCGACGCTTGGCCTGCTGCTCGGCCGGGCGGCGCGTCCGCGACCTCCTGTTTAGATGAGATGCAGGGCTCCCGCGAGCAGCAGCAGCAACCCGATCACCGCGAGCGTCGCGTGTCCCACCACGAAGTTGGCGGGGAGGTTCTTCCTGCGCGCGTGGTAAGCGAGAACCAGGGTGAATCCGCCCAGGGCCGCCACCAGGAAGAAGCCGAGCGCCCAGCGGGCCGGGCCGGCGGCTCCATGACAGACCGCGACGATCAGCAGCACGAGACCCGTCGCCGCGAGCACTCCGTGCGTGATGGCACTGGCGATGGGCGGCAATCGACCCTGGAACACGGCCAGCGCCATGGTGAGACCGACGATGGCGGCAACGGCGAAGATCAGGACGGTGATCCACATCGCTCTTCCCCCTTCATACAAAATGAGTTGTGTGTTCCTTATAACGCCCCCCGGCCCGCCTGTCAGGCGCGGGTAGAGCCCATCACCCGCCTCCCGGGGACGTCAGCGTAGCAGTTGAGACGCGCCTGTCATCTGCCCGAAGCGCGCCTGTAGTGGCGCGGTTCTAGGGTTGAGTCCGAGCCGCCGGTCCCGGCACCTGCTACAAGGCGATCAATGCGCCGGTCGGTGAGCTGGGCTTGAAGACGCTCGAGCTGTCAACCACGGCTCTGATGAGCGATGACGCCACATACGCCACGCTGGAAGATGAGCTCGCGAGCCTGACCGCCCAGCGCAACGCGCTCGCGTCGCGCATGATCGCAATTCTGGAGTCGGCGGCGTTCGACCAAGCGCCCATCGACGAGAACGAGGCGCGCAACCTGATCCAGGCGGCAAACGCCCTGCTGCGGGGCCGGCAGTAGCGCATCCGGTCGCGGGCTTCCCGTTTTGAACATATCACCCACTGCTGTCGCGCGGCAGTGGCGTCTGTGCGCGCGGACTCGCGAGCGCGGGCGTGCTGAGACCTCGTGAGGCGCTGCGCGCCCCGGTAACACACCTAATCGCTGTCGTCCCGCGTTCTGCGAGCGCGTCTGCGCCTGACGCCGTCCGCACAGTGCGACAACGCAATTCGCGCCAAATCAACAGGTTCACCGCCTTGGGCCTCGCGTGCGTCTGCCGCGCACGACAGAAGCTGACATGTCTGGTCGTGGTGTCGCACGACTCTCAACACAACCTTGCTGTGCGAATTCAACCGGTTGCCACGGCAAATCGGTACGCGCATGCCTGCGTGGCACGGGCTTTGCTGGAGCTTGCCCGCGGCACGGATCATGTTCCCGGACCGGATCAGGGGGGAGTTATGAAGTCTCGAAACTCGAGGGTTTCGCTTGCTGTCGTCGCGACGATCCTGGGTTGGATGGCGACGGTTGCAGTGGTCAACGCCGCTACCGACCCCGGCGTTCGCCCGGGAACCGCCGCCGGCAATTCGATCCCGGGACTCAGCGCCGACGAGGCAATGCTGTTCCAGATCGGGCAGGACGCCTTCAACGAACTGGAGGGGGTAGGGGATGGTCTGGGTCCGCGCTACAACCTCGACAGCTGCGGCGGCTGCCACAGCTTCCCCGCCACCGGAGGAACCTCGCCGGCGGTGAACCCGCAGGTAACCGTGGCAACCGCCTCCGGCGCGCGTAACGTCGTTCCCGCGTTCATCACAGCGAATGGACCCATCCGTGAGGCACGGTTCAAGTTCAGACCCGGCGGAGCCCGCGACGGCGGGGTTCATTCTCTGTTCGTCATCAGCGGGCGCTTGGATGACAGCGGCAGCGCTGTCAACTGCAATGCCATGCAGGAAGACTTCAACGCGCACTTCGCGGGCGGCAATGTGTCACTGCGCATTCCCACTCCGGTCTTCGGGACGGGCTTGATGGAGAACATCCCGCAAAACGTGCTCGCCGCCAATCTGGCGCGCAACGCGTTTTTCAAGGCGCTACTGGGCATCAGGGGCCACCTGAACACCAATGGCAACGACGGCAGGGCCACGCGCTTCGGATGGAAGGCGCAGAACGTGTCGCTGCTGGTGTTCGCCGGCGAGGCTTACAACGTCGAGATGGGTCTGACGAGCGAGCTGTTCCCGACCGAGCGCGACGAGAATCCCAACTGTCAGACGGATAAGGTGCCGAACAACATCACGGGCGGGGGGACAGCCATCACGGACCCGAGGGAGCTGCTGAGCGACATAGAGAAGTTCTCCCTCTTCATGCGGTTCCTCGCCCCCCCGGCCCCGTCTGCCACAGTGCCGGGGGGAGCGGCGTCGATCACCCACGGACGGCAGGTTTTCAGCGACATCGGTTGTGCCCTATGTCACACGCCGACGTTGCAGACGAGCGTGACCAAGGTCGCGGCGCTGAGCAACCAGCCGGTCGCGCTGTTCTCCGACCTGGCTGTGCACGGGATGGGACACAAGCTCGCCGACAACATCCTGCAAGGAAACGCCGGGCCCGACGAATTCCGCACCGCGCCGCTTTGGGGTCTGGGTCAGCGGATCTTTCTGCTGCACGACGGGCGCACGACCGATCTTGGGCAGGCTATCCAGGAGCACGCCAGTCGCGGCACGCTGCAGTTCGCCCCATCGGAGGCGAACAGGGTCATCGAGAACTTCGAGCATCTGGGCAATGCCGCGCAGCAGGATCTGCTGAACTTTCTGCGCTCTCTTTGAGGGCAGCTGCAAGCTCTCCAGCCCTGCCGGGCTCGATCCTGCTCGGGACGCCCCGAAGTGACGGACGGGACCTTTGCGCGACTGGTGGATGAGCGTGTGCAGCCCCACGGCCTGGTCGCCGGACGCGACGGCGGCCTGGTCGGATTACGGAAGCGGATCGCGTGAAGGCGGCGGCGGTCTACTGGATGACGCAGGAATTCAACGCCGAAGGGCGCGCGTTGTACGACACGCTGGCTCGCCGCACATCCTTCATACGCTACGAGCGGTGACGCTGGAACGAGCGTGGGGCGCTGCGGCTGCTCTACGTCGCATGCGTGCCAATCAGGCCGGCACGCGAATGCCACGCAGGGCGCCGAGCAAGGCCTCGAGCTGCGCGTCGCTGACATTCAGATGGAACACAAAACGGATGGTCTGGCGGCCCATGCTGAGTGCGCGAACCTGCTGGTGCTGCAGCTGCTGCAGGAAGAGCTCGGCACTGAGTGGCTCGTGCAGCTTGAAAATCACGATATTCGTCTCGACGGGCAAAACGCTCGAGACGTAGGGAAGCGAGCGCAGCTCGGCTTCCAGCGCTTTTGCTTTGCGGTGATCCTCCTGCAGGCGCTTCACGTTGTGCTCGAGGGCGAACAGCCCTGCGGCGGCCAGATACCCCGCCTGCCGCATGCCGCCCCCCAGTAATTTGCGCTGGCGGTGCGCCTTGGAAATCAACGCCCGCGATCCCAGCAGGAGCGATCCGGCCGGGGCGCCGAGTCCCTTGGAAAGGCAGATCGAGATGGTCTCGAAGAGACTCCCATAGTCACGTGGTGTCTCGTTGCGAGCCACGAGTGCATTGAAGAGCCGCGCGCCGTCCAGATGCATGGCGATGTCGTGCTCCTTGCAGACCACCCGGATGCGCTCGATCTCCCTCAGGTCCCAACAGCATCCTCCGCCTTTGTTGACGGTGTTCTCGATGGCCACGAGACGCGTCCACGGAAGGTGAGAATCGTCGCGCCGATTGATGTTCTCGCGGACCTGCGCGGCGGTGAATCGCCCGTTCTGGCCTCTCAGCAGGCGCACGGAGGAGCCGGAGTTCGCCGCTATGCCGCCGCCCTCGTACAGGTAGATGTGCGCAAGCTCGTCGCAGATCACCTCATCCCCGGGTTGGGTGTGGACCTTGATGCCAATCTGATTGGACATCGTGCCGGTCGGACAGAACAACGCGGCCTCTTTGCCAAACAGATCCGCGGCCTTCCTCTGTAGCTCGTTGACGGTCTCGTCCTCACCGAATACGTCATCACCCACCTGCGCCTGCAGCATTGCTTCGAGCATCGCCGGAGTCGGTCGGGTTACGGTATCGCTGCGTACGTCGATCATCTGTGGCATGAGGGCTCTCCGCACGGAATAGGCATAGGATACCTCTTATGCGCTTGCAGGGGCCCGGCAGACAGTGAGCCCGACTGTCATCTGTCTGACGCTGTTTGCAGCCATGCTGCATGCGATGTGGAACGCCGCACTACGAAGCGGCGTCGACCGGTTGTGGTTCATCACCGTCATGAGCTTTGCGACCACGGTCGCGGCTATTCCGTTCGCACTCCTCCTGCCGCTGCCCTTGCCGAAGAGCTGGATGTATGTGGGCATCTCGGCCGTCTTACAGGTCGTTTACAGCATCTTTCTGGCTCATGCCTATCGATACGGAGAATTGGGACAGGTCTACCCAATCGTCAGAGGTAGTGTGCCGCTGATGGTGAGCATTGCCGGTTTCGTTCTCGCAGGTCAGCGATTGAGCAGCTCCGCGTTGCTGGGCGTGACGTTAATTTGCCTTGGGATCATCAGCCTCGCCTCTGGCGCAGCGCGAGCGGGCGCAACATCGGTCGTTCTCGCGCTCGCAACCGCGTTGCTGGTGGCGAGCTACGTCACCGCCGACGGCATCGGTGTGCGCGTTGCGGGGAGCGCCCAATCCTATGCGGCCTGGATCTTCCTGATCTACGGCGCTCTCATGCCCCTTGCGTTCGTGCTCCTGAGGCGAGGAATCACGGTCGACCTGCGGTCGCCCGAGACTCGCAAGGCATTGGCAGGCGGCATGGTCTCATTCCTGAGCTATGGAGCAATCACCGCCGCGCTCGCCCTGGGAAAGGTAGGTCCGATTTCAGCGCTGCGCGAGACCAGCATCGTCTTCTCTGCGCTGCTCGGCCGCATCGTGCTTGGAGAAGCTCTCACCCCGCGCCGTATTCTTGCGTGCATGGTCGTCGCACTCGGCGCTGTGTGCATCGGCTACGCATCATGATCCGCGGCGCACGCCGCGGACCGGGATCGTTGTGATCCTGGGGCGGTGCGCATACCACTGCATGATCTGCTCCAGACTGATCCGCATGGCGCGCGGATCGGCGGCCGGCTGCCAGCCCTCGCTGCGCCCGAGCGACGGACCCACTGCCAACGCGCCAGCGGCAGCGCAGGCGGGGAAATAATGGCTATGCGCGACCATCACGGGCACGCCGGCGCGCTGCGCGGCCTCGATGCCGGCCGGAGCATCCTCGATCGCCACGGCCTGGTGCGGGTGCAGTCGCAGCGCTGCAAGTGCGAGCCGATAAACCTGCGGATCGGGCTTCTTGCGCGGGGCTTCGTTGGCGCAGACGACCGTGGCGAAGTGACGCGACCAGCGGCTGCCGAGATGCCGTGCGAGCAAGGCCTCGACATTGCCGCGGCTGGTGGTGGTGACGATTCCCATCGGCAGGTGAGCGCGGGAACACTCCGACAGCAGTTCCGCGACACCGGCGCGCAAGGGCAAGTCGCCACGACGTACGATCCCTTCGTAGATCTGGTTTTTCAGGCGATGCACGGTTTCGGCGAGCGCCTCGCGCTGCCGCGCATCCCCGGGAGCCTCCTCTCTGCGGCTCATGTCGTACAGCAGCCGCTCACGGCCTCCTGACACCGCGAGCAGCCCGCCGTAGTGCTGCTCGCTCCATCGCCAGGGCACGCCCAGTGCCTCAAACGCGCGATTGAAAGCGACCAGGTGCCCGTCGCGCTCGGTTTCGGCCAACGTGCCATCGACGTCCCAGAGCAAGGCCTTGATCACGAGAGCTTAGGCCGATGGACGGTCTGCCACAGTCAGAAGTGCAGGCAGACCGCCCACGCTCTCCACGAACGCGTCG
>Ga0137415_10004912_pt1 | contig 13204 bp, 7 predicted proteins | sample CZODoug3_1_1_16f_FD_183082 | JGI IMG/M metagenome (GOLD analysis project Ga0137415, IMG submission 183082) | Vadose zone soil fungal communities from Angelo Coast Range Reserve, California, USA - CZODoug3_1_1_16fungal (Hybrid Assembly) | ecosystem: Environmental > Terrestrial > Soil > Vadose... | reverse complement strand
GCAGCTCTTCGTCCACCATCTGCGATAGGATCTGCCGTCGGGCGGCGTCCCGGGCCGCGGAGTCCTCGGGGACCTTCGCGCCCTGCGACTGCGCCAGGACGAGCTGCTCCTCCACCTGCGACGCGAGGATCGGCTTCGTGCCGATGATCGCCACGATGCGGTCTACGGGGCGGTCGGTCGCCGCCCGGCCCTGCGCCGCGGCGCGGGGCGTCAACGGAGGCAGAGCGGCCAGCGCCGCCAGGACAGAGGCCAGGAGGAGTGCGCGCATGGTCAACGCGGCGCCCGCCGGCCGGCGCTCTCCGCCGCGATGGGCGGTGGGCCGGGTGCCCGTTTCAAGCCCGTGGGCTGGGGCGCGTGTATCGTCGTGTCCGCGGCCCGGATGGCCTTCGCGCTCTCGAGGGCGCGCGCGATTCCCGCTTCGTTGAGCGACCAGGCCTGGCCCTGGCGCAGCGCCCCGGCCAGGAACGGCGGAACCGGGAAGAACGGCGCCGTCCCCTGGGTGACCGCTCGGTCCACGTAGTGGTCGACGTGCGCCATCGCCAGCTGCACGCGCGTGGCGGGAGTCGCGGCGGAGTCCTGCAGCAGCTGCGGCGATACACCGAGCAGGCCTTCCAGCCGCGCCACGGCCGAGTCGTGCGTTGCGCGCAGCTGCCGCCAGTCGGCCGGGTCGAGCTGCACACCGACCTTGTCCACTTCGCTCAGCAGCATTTCACGCTGCGCCAGCAGCTTGAGGAACTGGTTCAGCTGCGCGTCGCTCGCCGTGGCGATCCCGCGCACGTCGTTCGGGTCGAGTGCTAGGAGCCACCGCGCCAGGTCTTTCACCTGGAACGCGCCTCCCTTGTACGTAGCCAGGGTCCGGGTGTCGCTTCGGGCCGACGCGATCTGTGGCACCGCCTGGCGCACCAGCGCCGGCGCGCCCGATACGACCTTGAGCTGCCGCTGGTTCGCGAGGCTGTCCAGATACAGCGAGTCGAACCGGGCGGACCGCACGTTCTCGAGATCGGCGTGGAAGGAGTCGCGCACCTCCGCGAGCGGCGGCCGGCGAATGATGTGGAAGCCGAACGGTGTCCGGACTACGGCCGTCATCGCGCCCTGCGGGAGCAGCCACGCGGCACTGTCGAAGGCGGGAACGAACTGCCCACGCGGCGTCGCGGGGAGATAGCCGCCCTTCGTCTTCGTTCCCGGGTCCTCCGAGTAGCGACGGGCGAGCTGCGCGAAGTTGAGCCCGCGCTTGGCCACGGCCTCCATCAGGACCGCCTTGGCCTCCTTCTCTTTTTGCTGCTCCACCATCGGCACGGCGCTCTGAGGAATCCGGATCAAGATGTGCTGGAACAATCGCACGTTGCCTGCCTCGAACGCCGAATCCGCCTGGGCGCGGCTGAGTTTGCCGCGCGTCGCGATCAACTTACCGTGATAGCGCTCCCACTTGAGCTGCGCCGCTACCGGCCACTGTGAGGCGAGCACCAGGGCCGAATCGTGCATGTCGCGTCCCCGACCCAGCTCGGCGGCGAACAGTGCGTAGTCCAGGTAGACGTTCGCGACGCCGGTGAGGACGTCGGGCCGGATGGGGATGCGCTGCGCGCGTCCGACCACCTGCGCCAGCCGGTCGACCGTCAGGGTCTGCCCCGCGGCCGTGCCGGCGACCTTGGCGTTCGCCGAAGCCGCGTCCCGCAGAGCGGAGCACCCCGCCAGCGCGAGGACCATGACGATCAGACCCAACCGCACCATGCCAACTCCTTAAAGGTGAGCGTCCGCGAGAACCGCGGTGAGAGCTCGGACGAGCCCCGACCCAATGGGCTCTCCGCCGAGTCGACGGAGTCGCAGGGAGAGCGGTGCCGCCCGCCGGACCTCGGCCTCGAACTGCACCATGTCGAGCGCCGCCGTCAGGCCGGCCAGCCGCGGGCTCGCGTCCCGCGCAAACGTGAGCCGCGCCTCGTCGCCCTTCACCAGGACCATCTCCAGGCCGATGCGGGCGCCGAGTGCGCGGAGCTCGGAGACGAGGAGCAAGCGTTGCGCGTCGTCGGGGAGCGGCCCGAAGCGATCGCGTAATTCCTCGCGCACGGCTTGAATCTCGCTAGGCGCCTCGGCCCGCGCCAGCCGCCGGTACAGGTCCAGCTTCACCGCCTCATCCGGCACGTAGGCGTCGGAGAGGTGCGCCGGCAGGTCCAGGATTACTTCGGGGGGCACGCGCGAGCGCTGTCCCTCATCACCCTTCCCCGATTTGAGCGCTTCGACGGTCTCCTGGAGCCAGCGAAGGTAGGTGTCGAATCCGACCGCCTGCGCGTGGCCCGACTGCGCGCCGCCCAGCAGATTGCCGGCACCGCGCAGCTCGAGATCGCGCAGCGCGATCCGGTAGCCCGACCCGAGATCGGTGTGATGCTCCAGCACGCGGAGCCGCTCTTCCGCGTCGGCGTCGACCAGGTCGGGGACGAGCAGATAGCAGTACGCGCGTCGGTGACTCCGCCCCACCCGCCCGCGCAGCTGATACAACTGCGCCAGTCCCAGCTGGTCCGCGCGGTTCACGATCATCGTATTGGCGTTCGGGACGTCGAGCCCGGACTCGACGATCATCGTGGACACGAGGATGTCCACCTCGCCCCGGACGAACCGCGCCATCACGGCGTCGAGCTCGGCCTCCTTCTGCTTCCCGTGGGCCACCGCGATGCGCGCTCGTGGCGGCGCCAGCGCCCGGACCCGCTCCGCGATCGTGTCGATCGTCTCGATGCGATTGTGCACGAAGTACACCTGGCCCGCGCGGTCCAGCTCCCGGGCCAGCGCCTCTTCGATCAACCCGTCGTCCCACGGCTCGATGAACGTGAGCACCGGCGACCGGTCCTTAGGCGGCGTCTCGAGCAGCGTGAGGTCGCGCAGGCCCGCCAGCGACAGGTGCAAGGTGCGAGGGATCGGTGTCGCGGTCAGCGTCAACACGTCCACGGCGAGCTTGAGCGCCTTGAGGCGCTCCTTGTGCCGCACGCCGAAGCGATGCTCTTCGTCGACGATGAGCATCCCGAGATCGTGGAACCGCACGTCGCGCGACAGCAGGCGATGGGTGCCGATCACGATGTCCACTTCCCCCGTCTCGAGCCGCCGCGTCACCAGCTTGGTGTCCTTCGGGCCGCGAAACCGCGACAGCACCTCGATGCGGATGGGATAGTCGGCGAGCCGCTCGCGAAAGGTGCGCCCGTGCTGCTCGGCGAGAATCGTGGTGGGGACCAGGACCGCGACCTGTTTGCCCGCCTGCACGGCCTTGAAGGCGGCGCGCAACGCGACCTCGGTCTTGCCATAGCCCACGTCGCCCACCAGCAGCCGGTCCATCGGGCGGGCGCGCTCCATGTCCCGCTTCACCTCCTCGGAGGCCCGCCGCTGATCCGGCGTATCCTCGTACAGGAAGGCCGACTCGAGCTCGCGCTGCCACGGCGTGTCGGGAGGAAACGCGAATCCGGCCGCGAGCTGCCGCCGCGCGTACAGGTCGAGCAGCTCCATCGCCATCTGGCGGATCGCCGCGCGCGTCTTGTCCCGCTGCCGCTGCCACGTCGTGGCGCCGAGCCGGTGCAGTCGCGGCGGCGGCGCGTCGCCGTCGGCCGCCGTCCGGTACGGCTCGAGCTGATCCAGCCGGTACAGCGGTACGTTCAGCCGGGAGCCGCCCTCGTATTCGACGACGGCCACCTCGAGGGTCCCGCCCTCGGCTCCGACCGGGATCGTTTGAATTCCGCGGTAGATCCCGATGCCGTGCTCCAGATGCACCACGTAGTCGCCGCCCTTGAGGGCCCGCGTCGCGGCCGTGGCCGTCGCTTCTCGGTACCGGCGCGGGCGTCGCAGCCGGCGCGCCCGGCGGAAGATCTCGTGATCGGTGAGCACCCGCAGCCCCGGCAACACGAATCCGCCGTCCAACGCCCCCACCGCGAGCGTCGCCCGGTCGCCCCCGAGCAGCTCCTCCAGCCGCTCGAGCTGGCCTTCGTTGTCGCACAGGATGACGGTCGGCGGTTCGGTCGCTACGATCTGGCGCAGGCGCTTGATGTCGCGGTCGATCGCCTCGGGTGGCGCGATCGGAAACCGCACGGCGGTCTCGGCGGGATCGAGCGCGATTCGTGGGAAGCGGGCGAGCCGCGCCTGCCACGCCGCGGGATCGACGAACAGCGCGTCCCGGGCAGGCGGCTCCTCGCCCAGCCGCCGAGCGACCTCGAGATGGTGGGCTGCCTCGGTCCACGCGCGCTCCACTTCCTGCCCCAGCGCCGACTCTTGCTCCAGGACGATCAACGCGTCGCCGGGGAGCAGGTCCAGGAGCGACAGACGTGGTAGGGGCGCAGCATGCTGCGCCCCTACGTCGCCTGGCCCCCCTCCCTCAGTCTTCACCGGCAGTACCGTCACCCGCTCGATCGCGTCGCCAGAACGCTGCGAGTCGAGATCGAAGGTGCGCAGCGACTCGATGTCGTCTCCCCACCACTCGAGCCGCGCCGGTGCCGCCATCCCAAACCCATACACGTCGAGGATTCCGCCGCGCACGCTGAACTGCGCTACCTCTGTCACGGTCGGGACGCGAACGTACCCCATCGCATCGAGGCGCTGGATGACGGTCGCGAATTGTGACTTGCCCCTTCCCTTTTCCAGCACCAATCGCATGTCGCGCAGCGTCCCAGGCACTCCCGTGCGCTCGGCGGCGGCGCGTGCGGTCGTCACCAGCACTCGGACCTGCCCCGTCAATAGCAGCTCGAGCGTCTCCACCCGCTCGCCGGCGATCTCGAAGTGTGGCTCTTCGGCGCCCAGCGCCTCGCGCTGTGGATACAACGCAACCGCGCTCCCGGTCAGCATTCGCAGATCGGCGAGCCAGCGCTCCGCATCGGTCGGCGTGGGCGTGATCACGACAAAGACGCGCTGCGGCAGTCGCCGCGCGAGCGCGGCCAACAGGACGGCGGGACTCGAGCCGGGAAGGCCGGCCACACCCAGCCGGGCGCCGGGCGCGGGCAGCCCTTCCGCCAGCGCACGCGTCGCCGGGAGAGCGTCCAAGCGGTCGATGACGAAGTCGAGCGGCATCAGCGGGTGCGCGTCGCGACCCCCAGCTCCGCGAGCGCGATCAGCAGCGCCACCATGAGGAGCAGTCCGCTGCCGTCGCGGCGGCCCGCTCCCGCGAACCGGGCCGCCACGAACGCCGCCTCGTCGAGCACGTCCGCGCCCAGCACGTCGTGCACGAGCGCCGGCGATGCGGGGGTGAGATCGGATTCCCGCGGGTCGAGCCCCGAGACGATGGCGCCGATCGTATCGGCGCCGCGGGTCCGGAACTCAACGCCCGGGGAGCCTTCGACCTCGGTGACGGGTGCCTCGCCGCGGGCCAGGCGGTTCACCAGCGCGTCCACGAACGGGACGAACGCGGGTGCCGCGGGTAGCGCGGTCCACGCCGTGTCGAGCCGGCTGCCGAGCAGGAGGATGCTGCCGTCCCGCACCAGCCATGGCTCTCCATTCACCGTCGCGAGCACGCTGCTGTCGCTACGCATCCCGGGTCCCCCTCCCCCAGCCACGGGTTCGATCCGGTAGCGGCGCGCTACCTGCAGCCCGGCAATTGCCGGCAGGGCGGGACCCGCGATCGGTCCGGGCGTCCCCTCCGAGGCGAACCGCAATCTCCCGCCCCGTGCTGCGAGCGCACGATTTGCCTGGCCGATGAGCGCCGGCCCCGCAGGCGGGATCACGATGCTCACCAGCGTACCTGCCTCCGGCCGGTCTCCGATCGCGATCTCGTTACCCGGCCGAACGCGCTTTCCTTCCTCCAGCACGGCCAGGGCCGCGGCCACGAACGGGCCGCCTCCGGTGCTCGATGGCGCCGCGACTCGGGCGGGCGGAGCCACCCGCCACACCAGCAATCGTCGATCGTCGGCTCGCAGCTCGTCCGCGTCGAGCACCGCTTCGCCCACCCACCAGCCCGCTCCGAGCGGCGGCAGCGTGATCGTTGCCGTCGATCCGGGCGCCACCAGGGCGTGGCCGACTTCGCGCCCGCGTATACGCAGTGTCACCGAGGCTGCGCCTCCCCCCTCCACCGGCGTCCCGACGATGCCCACTGTCGCAGCGGCATCGGTGATGCGCACGGCACCCACACCGCGGTTCGCTGGTGCCTGGCTCGGGGGCGCGAGGGCGAGCACCCGTACTCCGCGTGGGACCCCGGCCCGGCCGGGGCCGAGCGCCGTACGCTGCAGGTCACTCACGACATGCACTTCGCGCGCCGGGAGCGGCTCGGCGTCGACCAGTCGCGCCGCTGCCCGCACGGCGGCCGTGAGGTCCAGCCGGCGAGCCGAGACGCCTGCGCTATCCACGGTCGCGACCAATGCGTCGGGCGTCCCCGCGCGCGCCACGCCATCGGCCAGCACGAGCCAGAGGCGATCGGACGCCGCCGCGCGCGCCAGCGAGCCCCGCGCCACCGCCTTCAGGCGATCGAGCACGGGACGTCCATCCACCACGAGGCCGGACGACGCCGAGTTATCGAGGATCACGGCGAGGGCCGTGGGCTCATGCAACGAGCCGCCGCTCGCCTGCGTGGGGAAGAGCGGCCGCGCCGCGGCCAGCACGATCAACACGATCACCGCCGTGCGCAGAATCAGCAGCAGCAGGTGTCGCAGCTTCAAGCGCCGGGCGCTCTGCCGCTCCGCCTCGCTCAAATAGCGGAGCGGCGGAAACTCGGCCTCGGGCGGCACCCGGCGCTCGAGCAAGTGGAGCAAAGCGGGGATCGCCGCGGCGACGAGCCCCACCAGCGCCACCGGGTGCAGGAATGTCACGCGAGCAGGCGCAGCGCCATGCCGAACGGCATGTCGGTCAGGATGTGGTGGTACGCGATGCCGTGCCGCCGGCATGCCGTGCGCCAAGCGTCCACCTCTCGACGGACCGTCGCCTGGTAGACTTGCGCCAGCTCGCGCGGCCGAACCACCACGCTCGCCGCGGATTCAGGATCGCGGTATCGCACCTCGGGCGGGCCGGACAGCTCCGCCTCCGCCGGATCCATCAGATGGAGCACGATCACCTGATGACCACGGTGGCGCAGGTAGCGCAACGCCGTAAGCGCCAGCTCGCGCTCGAACAAGAGATCGGAGACCAACACCACCAGCCCGCGGCGGGCGAGCAGCGATGTGAGGCGGACCAGCGCGCTCTGCGCCGCCGTTCCCCGACCATCCGGCGTGTCCATCAGACCGCGTACCAGGCGGGCCCACTGTCCCGCCTTCACCCGCGCCGGCACGACTTCGCGCACGGCTTCGTCGAAGGTGATCAGCCCCGTGGCATCGCGCTGCCGCAGCAGGATCAGGGCGAGCGCCGCCGCCAGGCGGTCGGCATAGGCCCGCTTCGTGAGCCGGTTGGGCGCGCCGCGCCATGCCATCGACCGGCTCGCGTCGACCAGAATCATTGCGCGCAGGTTGGTCTCTTGCTCGAACTGCTTCACGAACAGTCGGTCGGCCCGGGCGAGGATCTTCCAATCGAGGTAACGCAGCTCGTCGCCGGGTTGGTATGCGCGGTGCTCGGTGAACTCGACGGAGAATCCGCGAAACGGCGAGCGGTGGATCCCGCTGAGAAAGCCCTCCACCACCCCCTGCGCCACGATCTCGATCCCGCCCAAGCGAGCCACCTCGGCGGGGTCCAAGAGATCGATGCGCTGTACGTCGGCCATGGCCTGGCGGAAGCTAATGAACAGCCGAATGTCCCGGGTAGAGGACACGCGGCGGCTGGTGACCCCCTCAATCGGCGGTCGAACACCAAGCTCCTTAGTCACTTAGCGCGTTTGCCCCGAGGCGCCGGGTTGGCATGCAACCTGCCCCCCGAGCGCGGCAACGGAGGCCCCTATGTTGAACGCCATTTGGTTGCTCAGCGCCGTCACCACGCAGACCGCGAGCCTGTCGATCCGGCCGGCGTACGTCGACTATCGCCCGCGCGTCGAGGCCTGGACCGACCGGGGCGACAGTCCTTACGCCAGTGGCCAATGGGTTCGCGTGCACTTCCGTGCCGACCGGGACGCCTTCGTCACCATCCTGCGTGTCGACACCGACGGCCGGGTGCGCGTGTTGTTCCCACGCGAGCCGTGGGAGGACAGCTTCGTCCGCGGCGGTCGAGACTACGAGGTGCAGGGCGGATCCGGCCGCGACGCCTTCTATATCGACGACTATCCGGGCGTCGGTTACGTGTTCGCCGTCGCCTCGGCCGACCCGTTCGTGTACGACGGCATACAGCGCGACGAGCACTGGGACTATCGGCTGATCGCCGATGGGCGGGTCCGCGGCGATCCGTACGTGGCCCTCACCGACCTGGCACAGCGGATCGTGCCCGACGGTTACAGTGATTGGGACTACGACATCACGCCGTACTACGTCCAGCAGCATTATGACTATCCCCGGTTCCTGTGCTACGACTGCCACACTTACGTGAGCTACTCGTCCTGGAGTCCGTACGACTACACCTGCGTGCGCTTCCGGATCGTGGTGTTCGATGATCCGTACTACTACCCGTATCGATACTACGGCGGCACGCGGGTCGTGTTCACGCGTCCCTACAGGCCGGAGCCTCGGTTCATCTTCAAGGACCGCCAGGTATCGGATCTCTTCATCACCCGGGTGCGCGAGCGGCCGGTGAACGACGACCGCCGGCGCGACGTCGGCGTGCGCGGTCGGGACTTGGGCGGCAGCGGCGTCATTCCGCCGCCCAACATTCAGCCACCCGGGCGTCGCCCCGGTTCCGAAGATCAGGGGAACAACGATCGCGGCCGCGACCGTCGTCCCGACCAGCGCGATCAAGGGGGCCAGCCTGAGCAACCCGATCATCGGGACCGACCCGGCCAGCCCGATCATCGCGATCGGCCTGATCAACACCAGGACGAGCCCAACGGTCCCGAGCGGCGTGAGCGGCCCAATCCGGCAAACCCGCCCGACCGTCCAGATCGGCCCGAGCAACCGGCGCGGCCGCCGGCGCAACCGGAGCGCCGAGCCGTTCCGGAGGAGCGTCGGCGTGCTGACCCACCGCCAGCGCGGGCCGAGCCGCGACGGGAAGCCCCGCCCCCGCGCAGTGAGCCGCGGGTCGAGCCGAAGCGTGAGCCCCCGAAAGAAAAACCACGCGCCGAACCCGAGCTGAAGCGGCGCAAGCCGTAACTGCCACCGCAGCGCTAGCGCGCCCGACCGTAGTCCCCCGCGGTCGGGCGCGTTAGTTTTCGCTTCCCCTACTCAAGGCCTTGATCGATGCGATACCGCCCGGCGTTGTTGCTGCTTGCGGTGCTCCCCGAATTAGGCACCGCACAACGGCAGCAACCGGCCGCACGCGGCGCGGCGTCCATCACCATCGCCGACGTGCAACGGCGAATCGGGATCATCGCCGACGACTCGATGCTGGGCCGCGCCACGCCGAGCCCGCAACTCGACGCCGTGGCGGCCTATGTCGCGGGTGAGTTCAAGCGCTTTGGCCTCAAGCCCGGCGGCGACAGCGGTACTTACTTCCAGCACTATCCCCTCGAGATCCGGCGGGTCGAACCCGAAAGCACGACCATCCGGATCACCGGCCGGGCGCCCGCTATTTGGCGCGGGGGCCAGGACGTGCTGCTCGTGGACGGGCAGCCGCCGGCAGCGGCGGCGGCGGGCCAGGCCGTGGTGATCGCCGGATCCGCCCAAGCCGGGGGCACGCTCGATTCGGCGGCCGTGACGGGGAAGGTCCTTTTCGTGGCCTACGGACCGGAGCTGAACGCGATCGCGCCGAAGGTCCTCCCGCTTCGACCCCTCGCCCTAATGCTGGTGGCCGCGTTCCCTGACTCGATCTGGACTAAACTCCCCGGTCGCGAGCCGACCGCGAGCGTGCGCAATCCCAGCGTAGAGAGCGGACCCACCATCCCCGCCGTGTTCGTGGTGCGGACGGCCACCGCTGGGGCGCTGTTCGCGCAAGGGGGCGCGAGCCTCGACTCCCTCCGGGCGTGGGGCGATCGCCCCCTCGCGGCTCGTCCCCTGACCGACGTCACGCTGGAAGTGGACGTGCGCGCCCAGGTGCTTCAGCAGACCTCGGCTCCCAACACGATCGGGATTCTCGAGGGGAGCGATCCGACGCTCAAGAAGGAATACGTTCTGTTCACCGCCCACATGGATCACATCGGCACGCCGAGCGCCGGGGAGGGGTGCACGCCGCGCGGCGCCGACTCGATCTGCAACGGAGCGGACGACGACGGCTCCGGCACGGTGGCCGTGATCGAGCTGGCGCAGGCCTTTACCTCCGCCCGCGAGCGGCCCAAGCGCTCGCTCGTGTTCATGACTGTGAGCGGGGAGGAGCGGGGCCTTTGGGGAAGCGCCTATTTTGCCGACCACCCCACCGTGCCGCTCGCGAACGTGATCGCCGACCTGAACATCGACATGGTCGGGCGCAATGCGAAGGACACAGTCGCCGTAATCGGGCGCGAGCACTCCAACCTCGGCACCACGGTCGACAGCGTCGCCGCGGCGCACCGCGAGCTGAACATCAAGCCGGTCGGCGACCTCTGGCCGCAGGAAGGGCTGTTCTACCGCTCCGATCACTACAACTTCGCGAAAAAGGGCGTGCCCATCCTCTTTTTCACGACCGGGTTGCATCCGGATTACCACCAGGTGAGCGATTCCCCGGACAAAATCGACGCCGAGAAAGAAGCGCGGTTCGCACGGCTCATGTTCCATCTGGGGCTGGCCGTCGCGAACACCTCCCAGCGACCCCGCTGGAACGCGGACAGCTACAAACGCATCGTCGGCGGCGGAAACTGACGGCTAGCTGACGGCGGCGAGCAGCTCGGCGTTGGTCTTGGCACGCCGCAGCTGCGCCAACAGGACATCGATCGCCTTCTCCGGGGGGAGCCCAACCAGGCCCCGCCGGAGCTGTTGTTTGGCGGCCACCGTCGGTGGATCCGCGAGCAGCTCCTCGCGCCGTGTGCCGCTCGCGGCGATATCCACGGCGGGATAGAGGCGGCGGTCGGCCAGCGCGCGGGACAGGCGCAGCTCCGAATTGCCGGTCCCCTTGAACTCCTCGAAGATCACGTCGTCCATCCGGCTCTCCGTCTCAATGAGCGCTGTGGCGATCACGCTAAGGGAGCCGCCTTCGGGCACGGCGCGCGCGGACCCGAACAGACCCTTGGGCTTGGCCAGCGCGTTCGCGTCCAGACCACCCGACATGGTGCGCCCGCTCCCCCGCCCCGTCGTGTTGTGAGAGCGCGCGAGACGCGTGAGGGAATCCAACACGATCACGACGTCTTTGCCCAGCTCAACCTGGCGGCGCGCGTGCTCGAACACCATGTCCGCCACGGCCACGTGACGCTCGTGTGGCAGGTCGAAGCTCGACGCGACGACCTCGCCCCGACCCCAATCGATCATTTCGCTCACTTCTTCCGGCCGCTCGTCCACAAGCAGGATGAGAAGGATCGCCGCGGGGTGGTTGAGCGCGACGCCTTCCGCCACGGCCTGGAGCATGATCGTTTTCCCGGCCTTGGGAGGCGACACGATGAGCGCGCGCTGACCGAAGCCCAGGGGGCAGATCAGATCCACGACGCGCTGGATCTCCGCCGTACGCGGGCTCGACGCCTGGGGCGTCTCGAGGCGCAGGGGGCGCGATGGGTGCACGGCACCGAGCTTGGCGAAGTCGGGACGCTCACCGAGGCCCGCGGCCGGTCCGCCGTTGACGCTCAGGACGCGTCCGTTGTCCAGCGTGACGAGATCGCCGCGCCGCAGTCCCGGGAGGCGCACGCCGGGATCACCCTTGGCGGGCAAATAGCTGTTGGCGGCGCGCCGTACGGCGCCGCCGTTGGAGGTGGGGTCGAACCAGCCGGTGATGGGAGCCAGGAGAAGTCCTCTCGGAGTATACCGTGTTCTCTCGCATCCGTCATCAGCAAGCGTCGGGCCACGACGGATGATGGAGGGCGGATGGCTATATTTTAGCCCCACATGCGCCAAGATCACATCCGCAACTTCTGTATCGTGGCCCACATCGACCACGGCAAGTCGACCCTGGCCGACCGCCTCATCGAGCTCACGGGCACGCTCGACAAGCGTCTGATGCGAGCGCAGGTCCTCGACACGATGGACCTGGAGCGCGAGCGCGGCATCACGATCAAGCTCAACGCGGTGCGCATGAACTACCATGCCCGCGACGGCGGCGTGTACGAGCTCAACCTGATCGACACACCGGGGCACGTGGATTTCACCTACGAAGTGTCGCGCTCGCTACAGGCGTGCGAGGGCGCGATCCTCGTCGTGGACGCGTCGCAGGGGATCCAGGCGCAGACGCTCTCCAACCTGTTCCTCGCGATGGATGCCGGGCTCGAGATCATCCCCGTCCTCAATAAGATCGACCTCCCCGGTGCGGAGCCGGACCGCCGCGCGCAGGAGCTGCACGAGCTCATCGGAGCAAAGCCGGAGGAGATCCTCCGCATCTCCGCTAAGGAAGGCACCAACGTGCCCGAGCTGCTCGAGGCCGTGGTGCAGCGCGTCCCGCCGCCGCGCGGCGTGGCGGACGCGCCGCTGCGCGCCCTCATCTTCGACTCCTACTACGATCGCTACCGCGGCGCCATCCCCAGCATCCGCGTCGTGGACGGCACCATCCGACCCGGCTTGAAGATCGCCTTCGGCGCGCACAAGGACGACCTCTACGAGGTGGACGAGGTCGGGTACCTCCAGCTCGGGCACAAGCCGACCGAGCAGCTCGAGGCGGGTGAAGTCGGCTACTTCGTCGCCAACGTGCGCGGGGTGCGCGACACTCGCCCCGGGGACACGGTGCTGGACGGCGCGCATCGCGACGCGCCGCTCTTGCCGGGGTATCGCGATATCATGTCGATGGTGTTCGCCGGTCTGTACCCGACCAACGCGGAGCAGTTCGAAGAGTTGCGCGATGCGCTGGCCAAGCTGCAGCTGAACGACGGATCGCTGCACTACGAGCCCGAGTCGTCGGTGGCGCTCGGCTTCGGGTTCCGTTGCGGGTTTTTGGGCCTGCTCCACATGGAGATCGTGCGCGAACGGCTGGAGCGGGAGTTCAACCTCGATTTGATCAGCACGGTCCCAAACGTGGAGTATCACATCCACAAGACGGACGCCACCATGGAGCTGGTCGAGAATCCGAGCCTAATGCCGCACGGCTCGGCGGTCGATCACATCGAGGAGCCCTACGTCAAGGCGCGGATCGTGGCACCCGCCGAGTACATCGGCGCCATCATGAAGCTGGGTCAGGAGCGGCGCGGCGTGTACCAGGGCATGCA
>Ga0137415_10004910_pt1 | contig 13207 bp, 12 predicted proteins | sample CZODoug3_1_1_16f_FD_183082 | JGI IMG/M metagenome (GOLD analysis project Ga0137415, IMG submission 183082) | Vadose zone soil fungal communities from Angelo Coast Range Reserve, California, USA - CZODoug3_1_1_16fungal (Hybrid Assembly) | ecosystem: Environmental > Terrestrial > Soil > Vadose... | reverse complement strand
CCTGGACACCGGGGATGGTTGGCCAGGCCACGACGTCGTCGTGTGGGATCAGGATTGGTTCGCCGTCGAGGTCTGCGGCAGTGATCGTGTCGTCGGCAGTGAGAATGTGATCGGTCGGGACCACGGCCACCGTCGCCTCCTCGTAGAGGGGGATGACGGCCAGGCCGGACGTGCCTCCGGGCGGCCGGAGCAGCGCCACGTCGACGTTGCCGGCCCGCAACGCGTCGGCCGCGTCTGCCGCGGCGACGGCATGCAGCTGCAACTGAACCTCGGGGTGGCGTTCGCCCCAGGTCCGAGCCCACTTCGCGGGCGTCACACCGGGGACGTACCCGACGGTGAGGCAGAGCGGGGTCACCGGATCAGGCTACCGTTGGGCCCCACCGATAGGCTGGTGCCATGAGCAGGCCGAACGCGCAGTCCATGAAACCCGCCACGGCGGCGAAGAAGTTGGACGTGTACTTGCCCGCCACGCCTGCGGAGTTCCAGGAGAACCCGACCACCCGCACCGAACTCGCCGCACTGCAGGCTGACCCGCCGCAGTGGCTCAAGGACCTCCGCAAGAACGGGCCGCACCCGAAGAACCTCGTGGCGGCCAAGCTGGGCGTCTCGATCGCCGGTCTCGCACGCAACGGCGTCGAGGATGGGCCGACCACCGAGCAGATCAACCAGCTGATCGAGGAGAAGCCCGAGTGGCTGGTCGCGGAGCGCGAGAGCTACCAGAGCGTGCTGCGCGAGGAGCGACGCTTGAAGGCGCTGCATGCGGACAAGGCTCGCGAGAGCTGATCTGCCGGAACAACTTCCGAGCTATCAGGGTGGGCTGGGGTGCTCTTTGAGCTCATCCCCGAGTGACGCTCGCCGCGGCAGTGCGATCGAGGTGCGGCGGGCGTGGCACGCAGGTGCGTCGTAGGTCAGGGAATCCGCACGTTGCGGGATCAGTTGCATTGGGCGTAACATAAATGCCACACAGCGATGTGTGCGCAGAAGGGAGCCGACAATGTCAGAAGCATTCAACAACATGCTCGACCGGCGCCTTGCGGATCCTGAGCGGGCACGGGCATTCGCAGCTGAGCTGGCGCGCATCCAGGCGGTCGACGCCATAGTCAGCCAGCTCGATGCTGCGCGCGAGGAAGGGCATATGAGCAAGGCTGAGCTTGCCCGCGCCGCGGGTGTGGAACCCAGCGCGGTGCGCCGGCTGCTGTCCGCTCAGACGGTCAACCCCACGTTGAGCACGATCGCCGAACTTGCCGCCGCCGTGGGGCTCAAACTCACACTGACGCCGATGTCCGAGGATGAGCGTGCACAGATCACCGCCCCGATGGTGGCCGCGGTCTAGCTGGCCAGCCAGCAGCGCGGGTTTCGGCGCCGGTACTCGTCGCCGAGGTCGCGTACGGCGCTGTCATCGGCCTCGGTGAACGTCGTCCGCAACGCCTTGCTCTTCCCCGTAATCACCGCAAGGGCTGGGCGGTCCGTCTCTAGCGCCTCGGTATCCAGCAGGCAGAACAGGCGGTAGTGGCGCCGCGGCTTACCGCCATCGACGCGGGACTTCGTGCCACCCCGTCATCGAGTCGTGCATCGCCTCCCAATACCCTCCCCCGGCAAATCGTTTGGGCGGCGCTTCGGCGACGGCCTTGAGAACGGCAAGCATCTTGTCGCCGATCTTGTCCGGGCATGCCTCGATGAATTCGTAACCAGGTGCGGATCGCTTGGGATCGTCAGTGCGATGCCGCTGGAAGAACTCAACTCTGTGTGGCGCATCAGAGGACAACCGGTGCGAGCTGCCGCCCTTACCGCCCGTCACAACATGCAGCTGACGCAATTTTCCACCTCAGTGCCTTGCAACGCCATTTGGCGAAGGCGGATGTAGTACAGCGTCTTGATTCCCTTGCGCCAGGCGTAGATCTGCGCCTTGTTGACGTCGCGCGTGGAGGCGGTGTCCTTGAAGAACAGCGTCAGGCTCAACCCCTGATCCACGTGCTGGGTGGCCGCGGCGTAGGTGTCGATGATCTTCTCGTAGCCGATCTCGTACGCATCCTGGTAGTACTCCAGGTTGTCGTTGGTCAGGAACGGCGCCGGGTAGTAGACGCGGCCGATCTTGCCTTCCTTGCGGATCTCGATCTTGCTCGCCACCGGGTGGATCGACGACGTTGAGTGGTAGATGTAGGAGATCGACCCCGTCGGCGGAACGGCCTGCAGGTTCTGGTTGTAGATGCCGTGCTCCTGCACCGACTCCTTGAGTCGGACCCAATCCTCTTGCGTCGGAATGCGAATGTCGGCATCGGCGAACAGCTGGCGCACCTTGTCGGTCGCCGGCTCCCACGCCTGCTCGGTGTACTTGTCGAAGAACTCCCCCGACTTGTACTTCGAGCGCTCGAAGCCGCCGAACGCATGACCTCGTTCGATCGCAATGCGATTCGATGCCTTCAACGCGTGGTACAGCACCGTGTAGAAGTAGATGTTGGTGAAGTCGATGCCCTCTTCGGAGCCGTAGTGGATCCGCTCCCGGGCCAGGTATCCGTGCAGATTCATCTGCCCGAGGCCGATCGCGTGAGAGTCGTTGTTGCCCTGCTCGATCGACGGCACCGACCAGATGTGGGTCTGATCGCTCACGGCGGTCAGTGCCCGGATCGACACCTCGATGGTCTGGGCGAAGTCCGGCGAGTCCATCGCCTTGGCGATGTTGAGCGACCCGAGGTTGCACGAGATGTCCTTGCCCACCTTGGAGTAGGTCAAGTCTTCGTTGAACAACGACGGCGTCGACACCTGCAGGATCTCCGAGCACAGGTTGCTGTGGGTGATCTTGCCCTCGATCGGGTTGGCCCGATTCACCGTGTCCTCGTACATGATGTACGGGTAGCCCGACTCGAACTGAAGCTCGGCCAGGGTCTGGAAGAACTCACGCGCCTTGATCTTGGTCTTGCGGATCCGCGCGTCGTCGACCATCTCGTAGTACTTCTCGGTGACCGAGATGTCGGCGAACGCCACCCCGTACACACGCTCGACGTCGTACGGCGAGAACAGGTACATGTCCTCGTTCTTCTTCGCCAGCTCGAAGGTGATGTCCGGGATCACGACGCCCAGCGAGAGCGTCTTGATCCGGATCTTCTCGTCGGCGTTCTCGCGCTTGGTATCCAGGAACCGGTAGATGTCGGGATGGTGGGCCTGCAGGTAGACCGCGCCTGCGCCCTGCCGGGCACCCAGTTGGTTGGCGTAGGAGAACGAGTCCTCGAGCAGCTTCATGATCGGGATCACGCCAGAGCTCTGGTTCTCGATGTTCTTGATCGGCGCGCCGTGCTCGCGAATGTTGCTCAGCAGCAACGCGACTCCGCCACCCCGCTTGGACAGTTGCAGCGCCGAGTTGATCGAGCGTCCGATCGACTCCATGTTGTCTTCGATGCGAAGCAGGAAGCAATTGTGCACGACCGTGCCACGAATCGTGTACGTATGCGTGCCCTCGACGTGAAGGTTGTAGACCTTCTCCGGAACGTCTTGCGTGCGCTCCACATCACGGACTCCGTACACGTGGCGCCCGTTCACGACCTGATACGTCTTCCGCGACGTGCCCTTCTGCCCCACATAGTTGTGCAGGTTCTTGCCGACGTCGAAGATGAAGTCCTCGTTGGCGCCCGGCAGCCCGGGCACGAACACCTGCCCCGTCATCTTGCCAGCTTGGTTGGTGTACTGGCGAACTCGAGACATGATGCCGACTCGACGCAGGAGGAGCTGCACCTGGTCGATGAGTTCCGGGTTCACCAAGTCGAGCACCATCCCGCCGGTGGTGCTGCAACCGTCCCCTCGGAACAACCCAGCCAACAGGCCATGCTGGAATTCCTCGTCGGCTGTCAGGACGTCGTGGGACAAGCGCTTCAGGTGGTATCCCGTGCCAACCATCGACAGGAAGAGCGAAGCGACGACCTTGCTATTGCACACCATGCGCACCGATTGGTCTGACACACTGTGGTGGACGGGGAGATCGGCACCGAAGACGCGCTTGAACGCTGCCGCCAACTCATGCTGGTACTCGAGTTCATGCGCGCCAAGCGTGAAGTGAATACCGTTGGGCGTCTTCGCGCTGTCCGGTCCTGATCGCTTGGAGATGTGGCCTTCGGCGATGTACCAGCCGAGGATGAGGCCAAGGTCGTAGGACTCCTCGACGTAGCGATTGACCGACACGAACTTCATGTGGTGGCGCTGTTTGTTGCGGTGCTTCAGGTCTGTGTTCACCTTGCGGATGAGCCCATCGACTTCTTCGTATTCGCCGAAGCCGACGTGCTCCATCAAGTCGTGCACGCGCCGCTCGCGTCCTTCTAGCGGAGCTGCGGTCACGATGAAGTCCGCAGGATGGATGTCCTTCGCAGCCAGCCACACGAACCCGTCGAACGGGTCGGCACCGTCGCCGTCGATGAGGGTGTCGACCTCGCGCGTCGTCCACACCAGGATCGGATGCTCGGGAGTGCAGAGGATTGGCTCCTTGTGTCCGAAATGCGAGATCCGAATGAGCGCTTGATCATTGGGGTTCTCGATGACGGACTCGACGACGGAGAACGACCCGTCGTGTGAGAGCACCCGGTCACCCGTCGTCAGAGTCTCAATCGCCTTCGGGCCGTCCGGAGTATCCACTGGAGTTCCGGCCGGAAAGCAGCTAACTGGCTCACCGCGCTGCTTCTTGCCTGAGTTGAGGAAAGTCGGTGTGGCAGGCTGGAATCGGCCATCGATGATTTCGTCGACCAACTTCTCAGCTAACATCGTATCGCCTGCGGCCAGCGTCATGGCCACCATGCACACCCGGTCCTCGAACCGCTCGAGGTAGCGCTTCCCGTCGAACGTCTTTAGCGTGTAGGAGGTGTAGTACTTGAACGCGCCGAGGAACGTCGGGAACCGGAACTTCTTGGCGTAGGCCCGATCCAGCAGGGTCTTGACGAAGTTACGCGAGTACTGGTCGAGCACCTCGCGCTCGTAGTAGTTCTCCTTGACGAGGTAGTCGAGCTTCTCGTCCTGGTTGTGGAAGAACACCGTGTTCTGGTTGACGTGCTGCAGGAAGTACTGGTTCGCGGCTTCCCGGTCCTTGTCGAACTGGATCTTGCCGTCCGCGTCATACAGATTCAGCATCGCGTTGAGCGCGTGGTAATCCGTCTCGCCGGGCAAGGCGTTGGAGATTACAGGCTCTGCAGCTGTGACGGTTGGTGACACGTCTGGTCCTTCCAGAAGTTCGCGAGGCCCGCACGGACGGCGACGACGTCGTCCTCGGTTCCCATCAGTTCGAAGCGGTACAGGTAGGGCACGCCGCACTTGCGGGAGACCACGTCACCCGCATAGCCGAATTCGGCGCCGAAGTTGGTGTTGCCCGCGGCGATGACACCGCGGAGCAGCGACCGGTTGTGTTCGTTGTTGAGAAAGGCGATGACCTGTTTGGGGACGTATCCCCCGGCATCGGGATCGGGCCCGTTGGCATGCCCACCGCCGTAGGTGGGCAGAACCAGTACGTAGGGCTCTTTGATGAACTCGGGGTCCTCGATGCGACCTAAGACCGGAATCCGGGTGGCGGGCGTGCCCAGCTTCTCGACGAAGCGGTGGGTGTTCTCCGAGACGCTGGAGAAGTAGACGAGATTGCTCATCACGCCCTCCTTTCCAGTGCCTCGGCATCCGCTTTTTGTGCTCCTCGCGTCCGCAGCCGTTATGCGGTGACTGCGACCGCCCCGGCGAGCGCCTTGATCCGGTCCGGCCGGAAGCCCGACCAGTGCTCGTTGCCGACCACGACGACGGGCGCCTGCAGGTAGCCCAGCGCCATGACGTAGTCACGCGCCTCGGCGTCCAGGCTGATGTCGACCTTCTCGTAGGCGACGCCCTGCTTGTCCAGCTCCTTGTAGGTGGCATTGCACTGCACGCAAGCGGGCTTGGTGTACACGGTGACGGTCATCTGCGGTACGGCTCCTCTGCGGAAATTTGAAACTTTTACTTGACCCGACTGGCAACTGCTCGAGTTGGTACATCTCCACTAGGTTCAGCAGACCCGGGACCCTCGAAATTCCTGAGATTCCTGTCGACCGAGGCTACGAATCCGGCGTGTCAGGGACCCGACACCACCGGATTGGGAGCTCCGGCCGACCCCTTGAAAGCTTGGGAACCGTGGGGGTCTGTCGGTCTGCAAGACACTACACCTAGTGGCCGACATTCAGAACAGATACAACATGTTCTGAACGACATTGATGAAATTCCCAGGTCGTAACCTCCGCATCCCCGAGCCGCCCGGCGTGTCGCGCGTCACAGAGGGGGTGTGTCGCGCCATGTGGCCGTGTCTACCACGGGGCACCGACAAAACCCTTCGCGGCGTATTCAGACAGCAAAGCCGCCGACGAACCAGGGTCGTCGGCGGCTCTGCGATGCAGCGGGCGGTCAGCCTATCTCGGCGACCAGCTTCGCGACGACGTCCTGCACGTTGGCGGCCACCTCGGCGTTCTCCCGCGGATGCTTGCCGTCGAGCGATTTGAACGGCACCGAGAGCTTGAGATCCTCGACGATCCGCGGGCCGGCGATGCCGAACGACTTGCGGGTGTCATCGTGCGCCCAGACGCCGCCGTACTGACCGAATGACCCGCCGATGACGGCCGCCGGCTTGCCCTTCAGCGCGCTGTCGCCGAATGGCCGGGACAGCCAGTCGATGGCGTTCTTCAACACGCCGGGAATGGTGCCGTTGTACTCGGGGGTGACGACGAGCGCGGCGTCCGCCTCGGCCGCGGCCTGGCGAAGCGCCTGCACCGACTCGGCGACGTCGTCATTGTCGATGTCCTCGTTGTAGAACGGCAGCTCGCCCAGCCGGTCGAACGGCACCAGCGTCACGCCAGCAGGAGCCGACTCGACGGCCAGTTCCACCAACTGACGGTTCACCGATGCGGCGCGCAGGCTGCCAAGCAGTACCAAAACCTTGTTGTCCGACATGATCCTCATTCCTTCCATGGCTTGTTCAGATCGTTGCACGATGAAACCGGACCATGGTCCGATTAATTCCATCTGAGCTAAAATGCAAAGGGTGAGCGTAGATCAGCTGGGCGGATTGCCGGTGTCCACGCCACCGGAGCGGGGCGATGCCGCCCGCAATCGCGCGTTGCTGCTCGACGCGGCCCGCCGGCTCGTCGCCGAGCGTGGCCCCGACGCAGTCACCATGGACGAGATCGCCACGGCGGCCGGCGTCGGCAAGGGCACCTTGTTCCGCAGGTTCGGCAGCCGGGCCGGCCTGATGATGGTGCTGCTCGACGAGGACGAACAAGCCAGCCAACGGGCCTTCCTGTTCGGGCCGGGACCGCTTGGCCCCGACGCGCCGCCGCTGGAACGACTGCTCGCCTTCGGACGCGAGCGGCTGCGTTTCGTGCAGACCCATCAGGCGCTGCTCTCCGATGCCGCGCGCGATCCCCAGATGCGCTACGGCGCACCCGCCATGGTTCTGCGTACGCACGTGCGCGTGCTCCTCGAGTCGGCTAGGACGACCGGGGACCTCGACGTTCAGGCCGACGCCCTAGTCGCCCTTCTGGACCCCGATTACGTCCATCATCAGCTGGTCGACCGCCAAGAAACCGTCAAAAGCCTGGGAGACAAGTGGGAGAGCCTGGCACTCAAGCTGTGCGGGACGTAGCCACACGCTGGATCCTGCACGTCGACCTCGACCAGTTCCTCGCGTCGGTCGAACTGCGCCGACGTCCCGAACTCGTCGGCCTCCCGGTGATCGTCGGCGGCAACGGCGATCCGACCGAACCCCGCAAGGTGGTCACCTGCGCCTCGTACGAAGCGCGCGAATTCGGCGTGTACGCAGGCATGCCGCTGCGCACGGCCGCGCGCCGCTGCCCCGACGCCACCTTCCTTCCGTCCGACCCGGACGCCTACGACGAGGCGTCCGAGCAGGTGATGGGACTGCTGCGCGACCTTGGCCACCCGCTGGAGGTGTGGGGCTGGGACGAGGCCTACCTCGGCGCCGAGGTGGCCGACCCGGTGGAGTTGGCCGAACGCATCCGCGCGATCGTCGCCGCCGAGACGGACCTGTCGTGTTCGGTCGGCATCAGCGACAACAAACAGCGGGCCAAGGTGGCGACGGGCTTCGGGAAGCCTTCGCGCACGCGAGGAGCAGATCAAGGCCAAGGGGTGTTTGCGCTGACCGACGAGAACTGGATGCCGGTGATGGGCGACCGCGGCGTCGACGCACTCTGGGGAGTCGGGCCGAAAACCGCCAAACGGCTTGCCGGACTGGGTATTACGACGGTCGCCGACCTCGCCGCCACCGATCCGACGGTCCTCACCGCGACGTTCGGGCCGACGACGGGCCTGTGGATCCTGCTGCTGGCCAAGGGCGGAGGCGACGCGACCGTCAGCGCCGAGCCATGGGTGCCGCGCTCGCGCAGCCACGTCATCACCTTCCCGGAGGATCTCACCGAACGAGCCGAGATGGACTCGGCCATCAGCGAGTTGGCCAGAAAGACGCTGGCCGAAGTGCTCGAGCAGAACCGCATCGTCACCCGCGTCGCAGTCACGGTGCGTACCAAGACGTTCTTCACGCGCACCAAGATTCGCAAGCTCGCAGCCCCGAGTACCGACGAGTCGGTGATCGTCGACACTGCGCTGGCGGTCTTCGATCAGTTCGAACTCGACCGGCCGGTGCGGCTGCTCGGCGTCCGGCTGGAGCTGGCGATGCCGCAGCCGGAGCCCTCCGTTGTCACTGCCGACGCATAGCGTCGAGCCCATGCTGCACACCGTCGCGGTCAGGGGCTACCGCTCGCTGCGCGAGATCATCGTCCCGTTGGCCGGCCTGACCGTCGTCACCGGCGCCAACGGCACGGGCAAGTCGTCGGTGTACCGGGCGCTGCGGCTGCTTGCCGACTGCGGTCGCGGTGAGGTGATCGGCTCGCTGGCGCAAGAGGGCGGGCTCGAGTCGGTGTTGTGGGCGGGCCCCGAACAGCTCGGCGGCGCCCGCCGCACCGGCACGGTGCAGGGCACGACGTGCACCCGTCCGGTCTCGCTCGAACTCGGATTCGCCTCCGACGACTTCGGCTATCTGATCGACCTCGGGCTGCCACAGGACGCGGGCCACAAATCGTTGTTCGCGCGCGATCCGGAGATCAAGCGCGAGGCCGTGTTCACCGGCCCACGGCTGCGGCCCGCCGCGACGCTGGTGCGCCGGGGCCGCGACTATGCCGAGGCCGCAGCGGATTCGGGCCGCGGCTTCGACGAGCTGACGCGGGCGCTCCCGACGTATCGCAGCGTGCTCGCCGAGTACGCGCACCCCGCGGCGCTGCCGGAGCTCGCCGCGGTCCGGGATCGCTTGCGCGGCTGGCGATTCTACGACGGTTTCCGGGTCGACGCCGCCGCACCGGCGCGTCGGCCCCAGGTCGGCACGCGCACCCCGGTGCTGTCCGACGACGGCAGTGACCTGGCCGCCGCCGTCCAGACCATCGTCGAGGCCGGTTTCGACGATCTGCCCCGCGCCGTCGCCGACGCGTTCGACGGGGCGACCGTGTCGGTGGCCGTGCACGATGGCCTATTCGAGCTGCAGCTCCATCAGCGCGGCATGTTGCGACCGTTGCGGGCAGCCGAATTATCCGACGGCACACTGCGATTCCTGCTGTGGGGTGCTGCTCTGTTGAGCCTCCGGCCTCCTTCTTTGATGGTGCTCAACGAACCGGAGACCTCACTGCATCCGGATCTGGTGGCCCCGTTGGCGGGGATGATCCGATCGGCTGCCCGGGGTACTCAGGTCGTCGTGGTCACCCACTCGGCGGCGATGCGGGAACACCTCGGCGCCGCCGATCCGGAGGGCAGCAGCGAGATCGAGCTCTACAAGGAGTGGGGCGAGACCCGCATCAACGGACAAACCACGCTGACCACCCCGCCGTGGGACTGGGGCAAGAGATGAGCGCGCCGGGGATCAAACGCTCTTGGTCGGCCGCAGTGCGCGGGTGAAGATGACGTTCACCCGTCGCATCGCGACGCTGTAGGGCCACCACGCGATCCGCTTGAACGCGTACAACGCGCGGATGTCGTTGGAGGTGTAGACGAGGTAGCGGTTGCGGGTTACGCCGCGAAGGATCTTGTCGGCCGCCAGTTCCGGCGAGACGGCGTGGCCGCTGAACCGGTCTATCCACTTGCGCACCTGCGGGTGTTCGCGGTCCACGCCGGCGATCTCGACCGTCTGCACCAAGGGAGTCTTCACCGCACCCGGCACCACGACCGACACCCCGATGCGGTGCCGGGCCAGATCGAATCGCAGTACCTCGCTCAGTCCGCGCAGCCCGTATTTGCTCGCGCTGTAGGCGGCGTGCCACGGCAATGCCACCAGTCCCGCCGCCGACGAGACGTTCACCAGGTGTCCGCCGCGTCCCGCCGCCACCATCGGCGGTACGAACGTCTCGATGACGTGGATGGGGCCCATCAGGTTGATGGACACCATCGACTCCCAATGCTGGTGGGTGAGATGGCTGACGGTGCCCCACGCCGAGACACCCGCGATGTTCATCACCACGTCCATGCTCGGGTGCGCGCTATGGATGTCAGCGGCGAAGGCAGCCACCTGCTCGTAGTCGGACACGTCGAGTGCGCGGTGCGCGCTCACCGTGGCGCCCAGCGCGCGGGCGTCCGCGACGGTCTGCTCCAAACCTTCGGCGTTGCGATCGGTGAGGAACAGCTCGGCGCCATCGGCGGCCAGTTTCAGCGCCGTCGCGCGGCCGATGCCGCTGGCCGCTCCGGTGAGAAAACACCGCTTGCCGGCAAAGCTGCTCCCCTGCGCCATGGAGCGACCTTACCTATTCGTCACGTAGGCCGGATCCGCCCCACAGGCCGTACAGCCATAGCCGCTCGACGGTCTCGACGGCGCGCGCGAGATCCACACCCCGTCCGACGAACGCGCTGTCCTGCGTCAGCGTCACCTGCGTCGTCGCCGCCAGCGTCCGGACCAGGCTGGGCAGATCCCGTGAGATCGGCCGCGCATCGGCGTCCTGCTCGGCGAGGCGGATGATCTTGTCGATGATGCCGTCGGCGAAGTCGTCCATCATTTCGCGGATCTGCGCATCGGTGTTCCGTGCGATTGCGCACGCATGCATGATCGGGTCGTTCGTCGCATAGACCGCGGCGGCCGCACCCACCATCCGCTTGGCGCACTCCGACGGCGTCTCGCCCGGCTCGCGGGGCGCGAAGTGGTGGGTGATCTTGTCGAGCAGCTCACCCGCTTCGGCGAGGATCACGGCCAGCACCGCGTACTTGGAATCGAAGTAGAAGTAGAAGCCGGAGCGGGCCACGCCCGCACGTTCACTGATGGTGCTGACGGACAGATCGGCGAACGACCGCTCCTCGAGCAATTCGCGGACCGCGGTGACGATGGCCTCACGCTGGCGGTCGCCGCGGCTGCGGCGGACCGCTATGGGTTCGGCTGTCATGGCTGTAGACCATCGCATCCACGGCGCGCCAGAGCAAAACTTGACATGCGTCAAGTGTGCCCTACAGGATGGAATCTCACGTGAGTTCGACCACAGCCCGTTCGAGCGTCAGGAGCGTTGGATGCCGACCATCAGCACGAAGGACTACATGCTGGACCAGGCCAAGCGCCGGGTGATTCCGACCTTGAACAACATCCCAGGCATGGGTGTGGTCGAGAAGCGGCTGCGCAACCACGAGTTCAAGGAGTTCACGCTCGCCGAGCCACCCCCGGGCAGCGACCTCAAGCCCGTGATGGGTGATGCCGGCTTGCCCGTGGTGGGCCACATGATCGAGACGTTCCGCGGCGGCCCGGAGTACATGCTGCACATCTACAACACCCTTGGCCCGGTGCGCTACGCGTACTCGCCGGCCCTGCCCGCAGTGGTGGCTCTCGGGCCGGACGCCACCCAGACGGTGTTCTCCAACCGGAACAAGGACTACTCGCAGACGGGCTGGAACCCGGTGATCGGCCCGTTCTTCAACCGTGGCCTCATGTTGCTGGACTTCGAGGAACACATGTTCCATCGCAGGATCATGCAGGAGGCGTTCACCCGCACCCGGCTCAGCGGCTACGTCGAGCACATCGACCAGGTCGCCTCGCAGGTGATGGCCAACGACTGGGTCGCCAACGATCCGCGCTTCCTGTTCTATCCGGCCGTGAAGGAGCTGACGCTCGACATCGCGTCCCTGGTGTTCATGGGCGAAGAGCCCGGCAACAACCACGACCAGGTGGCCAAGGTCAACGACGCCTTCACCACGACCACGCGCGCCGGCGGTGCGATCATCCGCACCGGTGTGGCGCCGTTCAAGTGGTGGCGGGGTCTTCGGGCCCGCAAGGTGCTGGACGACTACTTCTCCCAGCGGGTCAAGGAGCGCCGCAAGGCCGAGGGCACCGACATGCTGACCGTGCTCTGTCACACGACGGACGACGATGGCAACAGCTTCTCCGACGACGACATCGTCAACCACATGATCTTCCTGATGATGGCCGCGCACGACACCTCGACGTCGACGCTCACGACCATGGCCTACCACCTGGCCGCCAATCCGGAATGGCAGGACAGGGTGCGCGACGAGTCCGATCGCCTCGGCGACGGCCCGCTGGACATCGAGGCACTGGACAAGCTCGAGGCCCTCGATCTGGTGATCAACGAGGCGCTGCGCCTGGTGACGCCGCTGCCGATGAACATCCGCAGGACGGTCCGCGACACCGAGCTGTGCGGGTACTTCATTCCGGCCAACACCAACGTGGTGACCTGGCCGTCGATGAACCACCACCTGCCAGAGCTGTGGACGGACCCGGAGAAGTTCGATCCCGACCGCTTCGCGGAGCCTCGCAACGAGCACAAGCAGCACCGGTACGCCTTCGCGCCGTTCGGTGGCGGTGCGCACAAGTGCATCGGCATGGTGTTCGGTCAGTTGGAGATCAAGACCGTGATGCACCGCCTGCTGCGCCGCTATCGCCTGGAACTGCCCCGGCCGGGTTACAAGGCCAGCTGGGACTACGGCGGCATGCCGGTGCCGATGGACGGCATGCCGATCGTGTTGCGCCCGCTGCACTGAGCCGGGACGCCCGAGGGGTCAGCCGACGCTGCTGAGTCGATTCGCGCACGCGATGACCGCTCGCAGCGCCGACTGCGTGGCGTCCGGCGCCCATCCCATCGCCCATTCGTCGTGGGCACCGTCGGTGCCGCGGATGAACGTCGCGATGCCGTCGTCGGTTCGGAGCTGGTGGAACTTCAGCATCTCGACGGCGACG
>Ga0137415_10004905_pt1 | contig 13216 bp, 7 predicted proteins | sample CZODoug3_1_1_16f_FD_183082 | JGI IMG/M metagenome (GOLD analysis project Ga0137415, IMG submission 183082) | Vadose zone soil fungal communities from Angelo Coast Range Reserve, California, USA - CZODoug3_1_1_16fungal (Hybrid Assembly) | ecosystem: Environmental > Terrestrial > Soil > Vadose... | reverse complement strand
AATAAAATCTGGACACCGCGCGAGTGAAATCTGAATGAAAGTAGATTCTGTACGGATAAAAACAGAAAATGCTAAATTTAAAACTAAAAGGATCTTTAGATGGAATAAAAATAAATAAAACTGAATTAGAAAACATAATTCAAAAAGAAGTTACTGAAGAATTAAAAGTTAGTAAAAATAATACAACTGAATCATTTATAGGTTTAGAATTTTTAAATAAATTTGAAGAATTAAATAGTATAGGTCAATTTGCTTTATCTATTTTAATTTTAAATTATGTTGTAATATCTTTATTATTTACAATAGTGACTATTCTTTATGGTAATTATTTAATAAAAAAATATAATATTGAAGTTAAATATCCTAAACTTGCTAAATTATTGCATTTAATAGAAAATTTAAAAAATATAATTTATTTATAGCTGTTTCAACAATATTATTTATATCTATAATTTAAATATCAATAAGTATTTTAATTTTAACATTATAAATATTTCTTTTTTTATATTATAATTATTTAAATAAATTAATTTTTTATTAAAGAATAATTAAAAATAAATTAAAATATAATAAATTTATTTTTTTTTTTGCTTTATTTTATAAATTTAGGCTACTTTCTTAGTTTATAAAATTAAGGTATAGGAAGAAGGGGGTTATAATAATATTCTCTGCCTAATATCAAATATCCCATAAAAATTTTATTTTTAATTAAATATTAATATTTTTATGATATAATATTCTCCCTATTATTAATCCTATAATTAAATAAAATACTGTATTTTTAATTTAAAATTTTTAAAAATGTAAATAATTATAAAAGTTAAAATAAATTTTTATTTTTAAATTTATATTTGATTTGATTATAATATTTTATCTAAATTGTAAAATTTGAGCAGTAAAGGAATCGAACCTTTTACGGTTATAACCCAATTCTTTTACAGAGAACCACCATTACCAATCGGACACCTGCCCTTTTATTATTAAAAATAATATCTCTTTTATAAACATTATAATATTTATATTTAATTATATTTATTTATATATTACAATATATTATAATATTTAATATATATTTTTAAGTTAAATTCAATAATTATAAATTTATATGTTTTAATTTTATAATTAATAATTAATATTAATATAATCTATTATTAAAAGTAGTAAATTTTTATATATATTTAAACTAATATTTAATTTATAAAAACAAATAATATTAAAGTTAAATTTATAAAAGCCTATAATTTAATGGTAGAATAATTTCTTGATGAGGAATCTGTAGAAGTTCAAATCTTCTTGGGCTTATTTAATTAAAATATAAATATTCATTAAATAAATGTTAATTATAAAAAAATTTTTATTAATAAATTAGTTTTATAATTATTTATATTATTAATTAAAATTATTTATATATAATAAAAAAAAGGGGAAAAAAAAAATAAATATATTATAAAATTTTATTTTAAATATTTAAAAGAGATTAATATAAATATATATTATAATAATAATTAATTACTAAATATATAGATCCTTTCGTATAATTGGTTAATACGATTACCCTTCACGTAATTTATATCAGTTCGAAACTGGTAAGGATCGCTTTAAATTTTCATTATATATAAATAAATTAACTTATATAAAAAAAATTATATATTTAATAATAATTTATATTAATATATTAAATCATTTCTAATTATATTAATATAATAAGGAATGGTTTACATTGGTAAGTTAAGACGATTGCTAATTGTTGGGTTAAAACCTTTAGGTGTTCGAATCACCTCTATTCCGAATTTTTAAATTAAAATAGAATATATATATTAAAAAAATTAAGATAAAAATATCATAATAAAATAATAAATTCTATAATATTTATTTTTATAATTTATAAATTAATATTTTTTATTTATTATTATAATAATAATAATAATAATAATAATAATAATAATATAAATATATATATATATATAGACAATATTCTAATTAATCAAATTTATTTTTTAATAAATATAAATAATTTAAAATTAAATTAATTTTAATAAATTTTTATTAGATAAAAAGAGCTTATAAGTATTTATAGATTTATTAGCTATTTCAAGTGAATTGGCTGTATTCAACAAATGCTAAAGAAATTTTACGACGCTGCGGATTGTTTTGTTATATCTTTATAATTCATAAGAAGATATGCCTCATAGTTGCTAGCCCCGCTTTGCGGGGATGATGGGGAGGCCTATTCAGAGTTGCGTGACTCAACGAGGTTATGTGATGAGTTCTGATGGATAGCTTTAATTTTTGTGTGTTCTGAACAAGAAAGATAGCATGCCTAATATTAACGTATAAAAGTTTAACGTGAGTGAATCACCATTATAAAACGGGTCCACTAGCAGTAGTCTATCTTACACCTCTGACTACGTGAATTATAACAGTAAACCTATTTTATTTCGATAGAGTTAAAGCAACCTGTTTCACAACACCGGTACAGGTGAGAACTTTTATATTAATGTATACTGCGAGTTTTACTTTAATTAACAAACTAACTAACAGTATACTAGATCAAAGCAATCTTAATGCGGGAACCTCGGACCCTGGAATAGTATGTATTCCTTCTGAAGCAGTTACAAAAGTAACTGAACTGTCCACTTTATTAAGGACCTCTATACGTCAAGTCTTTCAAATAGACAAGAAGCATAGTAGTCAGACCGGGGGCAAGATAACTGAAAAAGCAAATGCCAATGGTAACGCATTGGATATTGGTTCATTCCAAACATTCTTTAAAAAAACAAAGAATGAGCAGAATTCAGTATTGTTGATTTTGACTAATAAACGTCCAACAACTCATACGGGCTTATTCTACCCAAGAGAGAGATATGCAAATATCTCTGTGAAGAGCATAAGTACCTTAACCTGAAATCAAGATTGAAACAAAGTTGAGGATAACGTACGAAAAAAACAAATGGACCTAGTTAAGTTAGCTGAAATTTCTAGTGACGTAAATGTGTTAAAACTACAAAGACACCTGGCAACTAATCTGTATTTTAGATTGTTAGCAGTAAAAATGGTTACGACAAACAAAGGTGCTAAAACCCCTGGTATCGACAACCAATTACTCCTAAGCGATGGCGATAAATTAGCTATGGTTGAATTGCTAAAAAACATTATTATTAACCCTTCGACGTACACCGCTAAACCGGTTAAACGGGTTTTTATACCCAAAACGTCAGGTAAAGTTAGACCCTTAGGTATACCAACCATCCAGGACAGATGTGTCCAAGCACTAATTAATTTAATTCTAGAACCACTAGTAGAAATGACGAGTGATAGACATAGTTATGGCTTCCGAAAATTTAGATCCGCTAAGATGGCTCTGGGTGCACTAAGAGTAAATCTTATAAGTAATCCTCAACTGTATGATAAATACGTATTGGACGCAGATATCAAAGGATTTTTTGATAACATATCACATCCCTGACTAATTGCCAATATTCCTTTAGAGATTACACTTAAACCTATACTAATTTCATGACTTAAAGCAGGTAACATACACCTAACCAAATTTTCTGAAAGCCCCTCAGGTACACCCCAAGATGGAATTATTAGTCCAACGTTAGCCAACTTCACCTTAAATGGATTAGAAGACGCAATCACAAGAGCAGTAGCTAAGGATTACTCGGTTACTAACTACGGACGGATATATCTTGGGCAAATCTTAGATAAGGACGGTAAGAAAAGAAGTAAAATGATCTCTAGTCAGCTATTTTGTGTAAGATATGCAGACGAATTTATTGTTACAGCTAGATCATCTAGAATGATAACCTCAACAATTAGACCGTGTGTCGAAGAGTTCTTAAGAGAGAGAGGACTGCGCCTTTCACCCGAAAAAAAGAAGGTATTAAGTGTTAGAAACTCAGACAAAATAAATTTCTTGGGCTATACGTTTCAGTACCAAGAAAAATTTTCTAATAAATACAATCTATTTCACGATAATACTGGGCAAGAAGGAATAGCATGTTACCCTAAAAAAGAGAAAGTACAAGAACTATTAAGTAAACTTAAACAGATATTTAAAAGCTCTCAAAACTCAACAGCATATACCTTAATTTCTAAATTAAACCCTATTATCAGAGGTTGAGCAGGATACTTCAATCTTAGTCAAAGCTATGCTTCTAGAAATAGAATCAACTATGCATTGTATAGATTTGCTTGACTCTGAGCTAGAAAAAAACACCCGAGATGAGGAAAAAAATCAATTGCACTTAAATATTTTCTTAAGAAAGAGATGCAAGAATCATCATATGATCTTAACTATCTTGTAAGTAGTCCTAAGAAATGGATCTTTAGAGGGAGAACATTGTTTAATTCAATCTATAATAATTTTAAAGGAGGAAAAACTATTGAATTAGTGGATCCTACTATTATCGTCAGCACAATCAGTGCGAGAGAGTACAGAATACCTAAAGCCTTGGAACTGATTCATGCTTATCATCCTGAATATTATAAATTAATAGAATCAAACTTAAAAACAAACTTTTTAGCTATCAAAGCGACAAAAACTTTAAAGTCTAAACTATTAATTAAACAGAAAGGGATGTGTAGCATATGTAATAACACTTTATTGGATACCGAATTCTTATATGATGGATCTACACATATTCACCATATTAAAAGACGGGCAGACGGTGGAACAAATATAATTAATAATTTAACACTTGTTCACACAAGCTGCCACATGGGACTCCATTCAAAACACTAAAATCACTAAGCTCAGTAACAATCTTTCCTATCAGGTACAACATTGGTAAAGAAAGGGAGAAACTGGAAATCGATTGAGCCGTATGCGGTGTGAGTCGCACGTACGGTTCTTTGAGGGGAGGACGCCGAAAGGTTTTCTTCCATCTCTAGTGGAACACTATATCTAATGTTCTCTATATTTGCAGGTATACTTATCATGCCTGTATGAAATCTTGCTATAAGCTGGGATTATTTAATGAAAATAATTTACTTTAAAAAAAATATAAACAAAGTTATAAATTTTATTTTTGATTTTTATGAAAATAAATACCTGTTGCAGGGTACTTTTTTAAAAACTTATAAACATCTACTACTTTACTTATTTGTCCTATCCCAATCAGTGGTTGCGCAATGGTTGAAAGTAGGAATAATAAAACCAGCTGAATTTAATTTACACAGAGATTATATGCAAGAGTACTTAAAATCAGTATTACTTTCTTTAATTGAATTAAAGAAATTTTGGTTAATGGTAACATTTATGTTATATGCAGTTATAAACTTAAATTTATATTCTTCAATTTTAGAATTTTCAAGTAATTCCCAATTTAAAGATTTAGATTCTAATAAAATGTTAATTATATCTCAGATGGCTAGTTTTCTATTGTTCCCTATTTTTAATTGTTTAAAAGGTAGACAATTTGCTATCTCAACAAATAATATTCAGCACCGACATAAAAAACAGGAATTAAATAGACCGTAATTTACTACACAATTACCTGTAATTGTCCCATGTTTTAAAAACAAAGGTTAATTAGGAAGTTATTTAGCAGGTTTAACTTAATCTGACGGTACAATTAAAATTCCAAAAGAAAGAAGTAAAACTACTCCTAAGATAGGAATTATATTTAATATCAAAGATAAACCTTTAGCTATTCAAATTAGGAACACATTAGGTTACGGTAGTATACAAACAGATAAGAAAACTAACTCTGTTAACCTAATAATTAGAAAAAAAAAAGGAATTCTAGATTTTATTTTTTTAATAAATGGAAAACTTAGAACTCCTAAAATATCTAAGCTACATAATTTAATTAATTATGTAAATAATAGTACTTCTTATATTTCTTTGCTAACTAGTAAGATAGAAGTTTTACTTTTAGATAATACGAGTCTAGTTTCTAATAGTTGATTAGCAGGTTTTTCAGAAGGTGACTCATCTTTTCAAATAAGACTAACTAAACCTAATGAAAATAGAAAAGGTAAAGGAAAAAATTATAATAGATTAGCTATTACCTTTGAATTAAATCAAAGTAGAACAGATATAACTTTATTTAAAAAATATGAAGGAATAATGCAAATCATAGCTGAGTTTTTATTAGCTAATCTTTCTATTGTAAATTTATCTACTTATGACAGATTAGGAACACAACCTACTTGAAGAGCTAGAAATACAAGTCTGGCAGGTGCATTAGTATTAGTTAACTATTTTAACCAATTTCCTTTATTTAGTTCTAAACACTTAGATTTTTTAGCTTGAAATGAAACTTATTTTTTAATTAAGAATAAACAACATTTTATTAAAAATGGAGTTGAAGGTTTAAATAAAATTGAGAATTTGAAAAATAGCATGAATAATAAACGAGTTGATTTTAACTGGGATCATCTTAACAATTTTTATACTAGAGATTAATATTCTTTATTTCTTTAGTATAAATTTACCATTTTTAAGTTTAATATCTGACTTTAAATTTTATACTATTTCAAATATAATTAGTAAAAATAAGAAATAATAGAGTGATGTCGCATTCTGCAAATGAATCGAAACAGACGTAGACGTTTATACCGTACGGCTTAATCATCATAATCAAAAAGTATAATTAATATTACAATGTTTTATATGTAAATTAAGTAATAATTTATAAATTAAGTATAAGATATAATCCAAATTATCTCCTTTATATTTATATTTTGTATAGGAATAATTAGATGATAGGTACCGCATTTTCAGTGCTTATTAGATTAGAATTATCCGCACCAGGAGTTCAATTTTTAGCAGGAGATCACCAACTGTTTAATGTTATAGTTTCAGCTCATGCGCTAATCATGATCTTTTTTATGGTTTTTAAAAATGTCATTTTAAAATATTATATTTTAAATTTTTCTAACAATCAATTAAATTTAAAAATTTGAAATGCTCGAAAAGAAGTAGATTCTATTATTGATTTAAATAATAAATTTAAAAATTCTAATAATAATTCTGATAATCCTCCATTTCCAGCAAAAAAACATATATTTGTTAATCCACAAAATATTCGGTTTTCAGGTGGTCCATTTTTTAAAGTAGCTACTTGTAGTAAAGGGATTTATATTTTTAAAACTCCTCTAGGACATACTTATGTAGGTAGTAGTATTAATTTATTTGTAAGAGTAAATTCTTATTTTTATTATTCTATCTTAAAATCTGGAACACGTGCTGTATTAGTACATTTTTTAAAACATGGATTTGATGGTGTTGTATTAACATTGTATATAATGGAACCTAATTCGAGTATTGATCAAGTTTTAAAAATGGAACAATACTTTTTAGATAAACATTTTAATCATCCTTTAAATTTAAATAAAGATAATATAGCATTAGGATCTGGTAAACATTATACTATGTCTGAAAAGGCTAAACAACGTTTACGTGTACAAAGAGGTATTTCATTTTATATTTATGATGTTACCACAGCATCTTTAATCTATTTTTGTTTTTTATCTAAAACTTTTGCACAGCTTCAAATTAATATAGATCATCGAACATTAAATGATTGTTTAAATAATGGATCATTGTATTTAGGGCAATTTATATTATCATTAGAAATTATTACAGAAATGCAATCTTATTCTGAATCTATATAATCTTTAATTAAATTTAAGGAATTACTAAATTTAGTAAGAGATAAATATAAAATAATAAAACAATCAAATAGAAAAACATTTATTGCTTTAAATGTAAAAAATCCTTCATCATCTGTATGTGGTACTTATAATAGTATAAATGAATTTGCTAAAAAAAATTCATGGAGATCGAGGAACTATTAGAGCATATATTAATAAAACTAAACCTTCAGGTTCTTTATATAAAAATGAATGGGTATTCACTTTAGTAAATGAATAACTTTTATTTTTTAATTTATTATTAGTATATATTAAATTTATTTAGAATTTAGAATTTAGAATTTAGAATTTAGAATTTAGAATTTAGAATTTAGAATTTAGAATTTAGAATAATATATTACGGTTTTATTAAACTTAAAATGGGCATAGCCGGAAAATTTAATATTATTTCTTTCATCCATATATTTGCTGAAAAAAACCTAAAGGACTAAGAAAAATTTTTATTTTCGTAATTAATTGCTTGTTTACTTTATTTATTTCTTGCTTTTTACGTAATCAACTAAAAATTTTAAATCTTAGATTATGATTATAGAATAAATATTCTATATGAAATGGATAATCAGCAGGTAAAAAAAAAATTTTTTTATAACCTCAGAGATTATACAGTGGATATCTTAATTATTAGTTTAAATAGTTTGACAAAGATATAATCCTAATTAAGTAGAAATATTTTAAAAAGAAGTATGCCCGGCCTTGTAGGTGGGTTTTTACGACGCAGTCGGTCAAATATTAATGTTTATACATTTTCATGGAGTGATAGGTTAATATTTATTTTATTAACACATGATGATCCATATGTAGGGGGTATATCCAACGTGGTACATTCTGAAGGTTACATAAGAATGGAGAGGAGTAAGATATATGGAATCTTATTTAGTATCCTAGATCAAATCCTAGTTATAATTTTAAGTTTAACGAAAGTGAATCCTTATTTTAAAAATGATTCAGCTACACTCGATCTATCCAAAAGTCATGTAAAATGATACAAGAGGGTTGAGGGCAAAATAATTGTAATAGGTATAAATGAATCCATATACTTAGATATCACTTACAAAGCCAACGTCATAACAGAGGGGGACTTAAACATTATACAAGATATAACATATCTGGGAAATATAAGACTCAAATGCGGGAACCTCGGAAATGTAATAAAAATTAATACTCGAGTTTCTCATAACAGTATATTGATTGTCAAAGATCAAAAAGTTTTATTGCTGTATTTATATGTAATTAAATTATATATAGTTAATTTATTTAACAATGCATATACAAACTTCACAAAGCAAGTATATATGTTATTACACGGGGGCAAGAAAAACGAGAAAGCAAATGCTCTACGTAATTGTAGAGATATCAGTAATATTAAACGGAATGGTTTAAATAGAGGCTGACCAATAAATGAGAGATATTTTGGACAAAAGCAGAATTCGTGATACCTTAATAAGGCCTTTCAAACTAGTCGATATTATTCAACTGTCAGGGATGAATCAAAAGCAATTTTGGTTAAGAGACAATTAGTTGAATCTAATATGCTTAAATGACCAAATGCAAAAGATCTTGGAATCATACACGAGGAAGTATTTATGCAGCAGATTAAGTTAGTTAAGCTGGCTGAAACTCATGGTTACAAAAGTGATCAAGTAACAAAATATCAAGAAATAATGGTAAACTCATTATTTTTAAGGATAGCTGCAATTGATAAACTATCCATATCAAAAGGGTCTCATACACCCGGGATAGATAATATCTCATTAACTTCTCGAAAAGAAGACGAAGATTTATATATAAATTTAGTACAATGATTAAAAGATATTATTAAAAATCCTAAAAGTTATAAAGTAATCCCTGTTAAAAGGGTCTGAATACCAAAATCGAATGGTAAGCTTAGACCTTTAGGAATTCCTAGTTTAAAGGACCGAGCTTTACAACAGCTTATTAATTTAATATTAGAACCATTAGTGGAATCAACAAGTGATATTAATAACTATGGTTTTAGAAGACATAGATCCGCAAAAAATGCTATTGGACTAATTCGAGCGCAATTGAAAACCAAAGACGAGGCTAAGAATATTAAAAATATGTCTGAATCAAATAAATTAAATAATTTATCAACTTTATTACCTGAACGTAAAGTTATCTTAGATGCTGATATAAAAGGTTTCTTTGATAATATTAATCATGCTTGATTATTAGAAAATGTATATATTTCAAATAAATATCTTAGTATAATAGATAGTTGACTAACGAGTGGGGCTATTGATAAAGGGGTATTTATAAAAACTGATAAAGGTACTCCACAAGGTGGAATTATATCTCCTACTCTCGCAAACTTTACATTAAACGGATTAGAAAAAACAGTATTGGATTCTATTCTTCCTTTAACAAAAAGTAAAGAAAGACGATTAGTCGTTAAATCTAAAGATAATTCTAAAACTAAAATTGCATCCAACTTAGCTTGTATTCGATATGCAGATGATTTCGTTGTATTTGCTAGATCGAAATATTTAATGGATAATTATATTGTTCCATCTATCAACGCCTTTATTAAAGTTCGAGGACTTGAATTAAATACAGAGAAAACTAAGATTATTAGATTAACAGATCCAAACACAGAACTAAATTTTTTAGGATATACGTTTAAATATCAACAGAAATGGAGAATTAAACAAGGAGTATTCTTAACAGATCATGGGGCATCTAGAGGAATAGCTCTATATCCTAACAAAGACAAAACTCTAGGTATAATTAGTAAATTAAAGGTAATCTTTAAAGCATCTCAAAATCTTGATGCCTACAATTTAATTGTAAAATTAAACCTTCCTATTAGGGGATGGGCAAACTATTTTAATATGGGAAATAGTTCTAGATATAGAGACACGGTTAGAAATGCTTTGTATCATTTAGTCTGAAAATGAGCCCACCATAAACATCGAAGATGAGGGAAAAAGCAAATTGCTGCAACATATTTCTTAGATCAAATTTATGATGAAACTGATAAAAGTAAAATTGTCGGATATAATAAATTTAAACGTACCAAATTAACTTTCCACGGTAAAATAAAATCTCGATATAATCCAGAAACATTCAAGAAAATATATCTGGTGAATATAACAACAATATCTCAATTAATTTCAAGTAAAATTTATATCATACCAAAGAATATAGAACATGTGCATGCATATCATCCAGATTACATGAAATTATTAGATTTTAACGCGAATGTAAATCTTAAAGCTATGGGAATCAATAGTTCTTTCCGTGATAAACTACTTAAAAAACAGAATTATCTCTGTGATCACTGTGGACTCTCACTACATTCATCTGTAATAGATTCTGATCAATATCTAGGTGAAAACTTACATATACATCACAAAAATCCTATTTACAAAGGTGGAGCCACAAACAAAATAAAGAATATGGCACTTATTCATGTATGATGTCATAAAGATTTACAAAAAACCTATGATGAGTAAGCCCTCAAAAGAAACTCAGTTTAAAAAAAAAACAATAAGGGGATTCTTTGAAGGTTATTGAGGTGAGCCGTATGCATGGTGACGTGCACGTACGGTTCTTTGAGGGGGGTTAATTGTGAAATTCATTTCCATCTCTAGTGGTAACTATCTACTACCAGTTCAAGTTGGTGCGATAGACATGGCATTCCCTCGATTGAACAATATTTCCTTTTGATTACTACCTCCTTCACTTATACTATTACTTCTTAGTTCATTAGTTGAAAATGGTACTACACAATTATTTTTTAAATTTGATATTCATGATGATTTTTATTGTTTTGCTGGTTTATTACCAATATTAGGATTAAGAAATACTTTAACTTTAAAACAGCGTTCATTATTTGAAATACCTACTAATTCTTATCAATTTAAAGTCTTTATAGGTTTATTATTAGGAGATGGTCATATTCATAAAAATAAAACTATATCTAAGAAAAATCAACAAATAGGTAAACGAACTTTTAATTCTAGATTTCAATATGCTCAATCAACTATACATATTGATTATTTTTTTTATATTTATAATATAATATCTAATTTCTGTTCAGTTAAACCTTTTTTTTATAAAAAATGACATAAGGTACATCAACAATTCGATTTTGGTTATTATATTAATACAATTACTTTACCTTGTTTTAATTATTTTAGAGAAATATTTTATGTTAATAATATTAAAATAGTACCTAATGATATTTATAATCTATTAACTCCGATTGGATTAGCTTTTTTAATTATGGATGATGGAAGCTATCATATTAAATATAAACTTTTAGTTTTATGCACAGATAATTTTACTCATTCAGATGTTTTACGATTAATGCACGTTTTACAAATAAAATTTAAATTGAATTGTAGAATAGAACGAAAAAAAACTAATCTAAGAATTGTTGTTAAAGCTAATTCAATGTATAGACTTCGAATTTTAGTTAAAGATCATATTCATCCTTCAATGATGTATAAATTAGGATTACCTAATAAAAACTTATTAACAATTAAATCATCTAATAATTAATAATTCTATAATATTTATTTTTTATTATTTATCTTGTTTGTTTAAATATTTTTTATTTTATTTTTTTATATATTTATTATAATAAATTACATAAAGTTTATATTATTTAAACAGTATTTATCAATCATTTTATTAAATAAAAATAAATTTTTATGGTTAAAATAACCAGTGCCTTTATAATATATATCATATTACTTAAACTATTTTAATTATAATTTAATATTGTAAATTTTTTAAATTTTTATTTATACTATTTTTAGCTTCTTAAATTATTAGCTTTATTTTTCAATGTTTATAAAAAAAAATTTTTTTTAGATTTAAAAATTTAATTCAATTATGAGTTAATATATAAAGGAAATATAATTAAAATATACTCTTTCCTAATTAATAGATCCTTATTTTTACAAATGAAGGTTATCTTTTTTAATACTTGAATCTTACGAAGGATACTATGCTTTCCCTTTTTTTAAGAAGGCAAGAGGTTTTTAAACATAAAGTATTAAGCTGTATTTATATTATTATACCCTTTTTATAGAGTTATAATTTTATAAAATTTATGTTAAGAATTTTATAATATCTTTTTTCATTTTAATAATTTATTTTATTTATATTGTAATAATATTTAATTCCAAATAAAAATATAATTTATTTTTATAGACAAAAAAAAATAAAGCTTATCAATTTAAGAAAAGTTTAAATTGTAATTAATAAATTGGGTGTAGATAATAGAATAAAATTTAACCAGCATGTGTACTGTGTATGTCTGTCTTTTAGATGGAAATTGTATGTGTTTTAACATCTTTAATCTTTTTCGAATCGTATTTGTGTAGTGATATGTTGGATGTTAGATAGGGAAATTGTAAAGATTGATTTTTGAACAGATGTACCCATTTATTGAGAAGGTTATTGAAAAGCATTGTTAGGTTTGTAACCCAGTAAAATTTGGCTTTAGTTCTTTGATTTTTTTTTAAACAGAGTTGTATTTTTCATATTTTGTTGGATTTTAATGTTTGTTCTGAGAAATTTG